>Ga0129299_1001398_pt1 | contig 16120 bp, 14 predicted proteins | sample ConPoolayeCmetaG_FD_94477 | JGI IMG/M metagenome (GOLD analysis project Ga0129299, IMG submission 94477) | Hot spring microbial mat communities from California, USA to study Microbial Dark Matter (Phase II) - Cone Pool mat layer C metaG ... | reverse complement strand
GCACCGCCCCCGGCATGCCCTCCAGCCCCGCGCGGCGCCTGGAGAGCCGGGAAGCCGCGCCGCAGAGTTCTTACACGCCTGCGCAGCCATCGCCCGCGGCGGCAGAGCCCGCAGGCCAGCCGGCTGCGCAAGCGCAGCCCTCGTATCAGCCGCCCGCGCCGGTCCAGCCCGCCGCCCCTGCGGTGGATGAGCGCGAGCTGAGCGAACTGCGCGAGAAGCTCATGCTGCTGGGCGCGCGCGTGAACGCGGCGCAGGCGAGCCTCAACCGCCTGAAGCAGGAGCAGGCGCGCATGGGGCTGGGGCTGCGGGGCGACATCGCCGCCGCCGCGCAACGCATGGAGTACTACATGGACGAAGCGGAAGCGGCGCTCAAGCGCGGCGACGCGGCGGCCGCGAAGCGGCACCTGGACAACGCGGACCGCGAGACCTCGCGGCTGGAGAAGTTCCTCGGGCGCTGACGCGCGGCGCGCCGGGCGCGCACGGGGCGCCGGTTTGTTTCAAACAAGAATGGCGAAGGTTGTTTCCGAGCGCTCGACGCGGCGGTATTCGGTGTCGCGCTCGACGGGCTCGCGCCCGGCCATGCGGATCAGGTGGAGCAGCTCGGAGCGGCGCATTCCCTGGCTGGTGGTGGCGCCGGCGTCGTGATAGATGCGCTCCTCGACCACGGTGCCGTCGATGTCGTCGGCGCCGAAGCGCTGGGCGATCTGCGCGATCTTCGGCGTCATCATGATCCAGTAGGCCTTGATGTGCGGGATGTTGTCGAGCAGCAGGCGCGCCACGGCGATGTTCTTCAGGTCGGCGAACCCGGTGGTTTTCGGGATGTGCTCGAGCGGCGTGTTGTCCGGGTGGAAGGCCAGCGGGATGTAGGTGACGAAGCCGCCGGTCTCGTCCTGCAAGGCGCGCAGGCGGAGGAGGTGATCGACGCGGTCCTCTTCCGTTTCGATGTGGCCGTAGAGCATGGTGCAGTTGCTCCTGATGCCCATGCGGTGCGCCAGCCGCGCCACCTCCAGCCACTCGCCGCCGTCGATCTTGTGGTCGCAGATGATGCGGCGGACGCGCTCGGAGAAGATCTCGGCGCCGCCGCCGGGCATCGAGTCGAGCCCGGCTTCCCGCAGCCGCCGCAGGACTTCTTCCAGGGGGATGCGGAAGCGGCGCGAGAGATAGGCGACCTCGACCATGGTGAACGCCTTGAGGTGGATCTGCGGGAATCGCTCCTTGAGGCCGCGCAGCATGTCGCAGTACCAGTCGAGGGTGAGCTCGGGGTGCAGACCGCCGACGATGTGCAGTTCGGTGATGCCTTCGGCGGCGCCCTGCGCGGCGCGCGCCCAGACGTCCTCGAGCGACATCGTGTAGGCTTTCGGGTCCCGGGCCTTCTTGCCGAAGGCGCAGAGCTTGCAGGAGGCGACGCAGACGTCGGTGGGGTTGATGTGGCGGTTGACGTTGAAGAAGGTGGCGTTGCCGTGCAGGCGCTCGCGGACGAGGTTGGCCATGTAGCCGACGGCGAGCAGGTCGTGCGAGCGGTAGAGCAGCAGCCCGTCGTCGAAGCCGAGCCGTTGCCGCCCTTGCACTTTCTCGAGAATGGGCAGCAGGCGCGCGTCGTCGAACACGGGGGTTGCAGACAGAGTCGTCATCACGGAATCAAGCTCCCGGCGGCCGGAGAAGGATGTCGGCGGCCCAGAAACCAAAGAATAGCACTCCCACCCAGCCGTTGACGGTGAAAAACGCGGCGTCGACGCGGGACAAATCGTCCGCGCGGACGAGGCGGTGTTCCCAGGCCAGAAGCGCCGCCGTCACGGCGATGCCCGCCCAGGCGGCCGGGCCGGCGGCGAAGGAGCGCGCCAGCAGGACGAGCGCGGCGATCATGGCGATGTGGAAGAGCCGGGCCAGCATCAACGCGCGCCCGATGCCCAGCCGCGCCGGCAGGCTGAACAGTCCCTCGCGGCGGTCGAACTCGAAATCCTGGCAGGAGTAGATGACATCGAAGCCGGCGGTCCAAAGCGTGACAGCGGCGGTGAGCCAGAGGATGCGCGGGTCGAGAGCGCCGGTCATGGCGATCCAGGCGGCCGCCGGCGCGATGCCCAGCGCGAAGCCGAGCACGAGGTGCGAGAACGAAGTGAACCGTTTGGTCCACGAGTAGAAGAACACCACGGCGAGCGCGGCGGGCGCCAGCTTCAGGCAAAGCGGGTTGAGCATGGCCGCGGCGAGCACGAACAGCAGCGAGCAGGCGGCGGTGAAGCCCCAGGCGAAGCGGCGCGAAAGGAGGCCCGCGGGCAGGTGGCGGTTGCGCGTGCGCGGATTGCGCGCGTCAATGTCGGCGTCCAGAATCCGGTTGAAGGCCATCGCCGCCGAGCGCGCCGTGACCATGCAGGCCAGGATCCAGCCGAGCCGCGGCCAGAGCTGCGCGGCGGGGATGCCCGCTTCCCGCCAGGCGAGCAACGCCGCAATGAGCGCGAACGGGAGCGCGAAGACGGAGTGCTCGAAGCGGATCATCTCCAGAGTGAGCACAGTGCGGCGCCAGAGACGGCTCAGAGGACGGGAAACGGGGGCGGCCGTGTGCATGAGCGGCGGCGGTTCCATTACCATTCTAGGAGATGCGCGCATTGTCTCCGGTGGTGTGGATTCTGCTGGCCGGGCTGGCGGGCTGCGGGAGCGGTGAAAGGGCCATGAAGCTCGACGAGTACAACACCGTCCCGGTGCGCCTGCCGAGCGGGAAGGTGATCCGCGCCGAGCAGCTTTCGCAGCCGGAGGAATTGGAGCGCGGCATGATGTTCCGGGAGAGCCTGGCCGAGGACCGCGGCCTGCTGTTCTACCACGGCAAGCCGGGCCATTACTCCTACTGGATGTTCCAGGTGAAAGTGCCGCTGGACATCATCTGGCTGGACAGGAACAAGCGCGTGGTGCAGGTGGTGCATCAGGCGCCGCCGTGTCCCGGGCCGCAGGAGAAGTGCCCGCTGTACGGGGGCGGGTTTGAAGCGCAGTATGTGCTCGAGGTGGCGGCGGGCGTGGCGAAAGCCAACGGCGTGCGTCCGGGCGCGCTGATCGAGTTCTGATCTTGATCTCAGAGAGGCTGCTATGGACCAGGAACAGTTGAGGAGTCTGTTGTCGCAGGTGCGCGAGGGCGCCGTGGGAGTGGACGAGGCTCTGGAAAAGCTGCGGCACATGCCTTTCGAGAGGCTGGGCTACGCGACGATCGACCATCACCGGGCGATCCGCGTGGGCATGCCCGAGGTGATCTTCGGCAAGGGCAAGACGGTGGAGCAGACCGTGGGGATCGCCACGAAGCTGCTGGAGCGCGCGGCGAACGTGCTGGTGACGCGGACGACGGGCGAGGCGTACGAAGCGTTGCGGGCCGGCTTCCCCGAGGCCGAGTACTTTCCGCTCTCCGGCGCGTTGCGCGTGTGGCGGGACCGCACGCCGCGCGGCAAGGGCAAGCTGCTGGTGGTGAGCGCGGGAACCACCGATCTGCCGGTGGCGGAAGAGGCGGTGGTGACGGCGGAGATCATGGGCAACGAGGTCGAGCAGGTGCACGACGTGGGCGTGGCGGGGATCCATCGCCTGCTCGGCAACTACGAGAGGCTGGCGGAAGCGCGCGTGATCGTGGTGTGCGCGGGCATGGAAGGCGCGCTGCCAAGCGCCGTGGGCGGCATGGTGAGCTGCCCGGTGATCGCGGTGCCGACGAGCGTTGGATACGGCGCCAGCTTCCACGGGCTGGCGGCGCTGCTGGGAATGCTGAACAGTTGCGCGAGCAACGTCAGCGTGGTCAATATCGACAACGGCTTCGGCGGCGGCTATGTCGCCAGCCTGATCAACCGGTTGTAAGCCGGCTCACACCGCGGCTTTCAGCACGCCCGCCTTGAGAGGCTCGGCGAAGACGTAGATGCCGAATAGGGGCTTCTGCTCGCCGCGTCCCCAGCGGTTGACTTTCCACTCGGCGCGGAGGTATTTCACGTCGGGATGATTGCGCAGATCGAGCACGCGCGAGTAGACGCCGCAATAAAACTTCTGCGGAAAGGAGAGGAGCGGCTTCGGCATCCACTGCACGCCATCCGCAGATCCGTTGATGGAGAGATCGAGGCTCTCCTGCTCGATGATGCGGTGGATGCCAAGGGTGACAGTGAGCAGACCGCCTGCGGCGGCGCCGAGTTCCAGGGCTTGGCCAGTACCATTCTCGCGGATTTCCAATTCGGGAACGAGAAACGCAGGCAGCATCGGAATTTCCTCGAAACCGGACTTGAATGGCCACGATTCATGCCCGGTGAGCGGCCCGGGCATCACAGTCTGCGGAGCCCTTCAATCAAGAGTCGGCCCGCTTCTTCCAGCGTCTCATATTTCTTGCAAAAACAGAAGCGGATCCAGGCGGCGCCGGCTTGTTTTTCGTGGAAGAAGCTGCTGCCGGGCACGGCGGCGACGCGGGCGCGTTCCACCATGGCGCGGCAGAGTTCATCCCCGTCGGCGAAGCCCGCCGGGCGGATGTCCGCCATCACGTAGTAGGCGCCCTGCGGCGGGGCGCAGGAAAAGCCCGCCCGGCGCAGAGCCTCCAGCAGAATGCGCCGGTGCTGATCGTAGGACGACCTGAGCTCCTCAAAAAAGGCGTCCGGCAGGGCAAGCGCCTCGGCGACAGCGTATTGCAGCGGCGCGGGGGCGCCCACGGTGAGGAAGTCGTGCACCTTGCGGATGGAGGCGGTGATGCCGGGCGGCGCGACAACCCAGCCGACCCGCCATCCGGTGACGGAGAAGGTTTTGGAGGCGGAGCTGACGGTGACGGTGCGGTCCCGCATCCACGGAAACGCGGCCATGGGGACGTGCATGGCGCCGCCGGAGGTGATGTGCTCGTAAATTTCGTCGGTAATGCAAAGCGCATCGAATTCCAGGCACAGCCCGGAGATTTGCATCAGCTCGTCCGTGGTGAAGACTTTGCCGGCCGGATTGTGAGGATTATTCAGGATAATGGCTTTGGTTTTTCGGGAAAACGCCGCCCGGAGCTCTTCGAGATCGAACGTCCAATCCGGAGGATGCAGGCGGACATAGCGGCGGCGCGCGGCGCAGAGGTCGGCGTCGGGCCCGTAGTTTTCGTAGAAGGGCTCGAAGAGGATGATTTCGTCATCCGGGTCGGCGGTGGCGAGCAAGGCGGCGATCATGCCTTCGGTGGAGCCGCAGACGACGGTGACCTCGGCGTCAGGGTCCACTTCAAGGCCGTAGAACCGCCGGTACGCGCCGGCGATGGCGCGGCGGAGCGGCTCGGCGCCCCACGTGACGGCATACTGGTTGCGCTCCTCGGCGATGGCGCGGGCGGCGGCCTGTTTCACAGCTTCCGGCGCGGGGAAATCGGGAAACCCCTGGGCGAGATTGACGGCGTTGTGGCGCAGCGCGAGGCGCGTCATCTCGCGGATGACGCTTTCGGTGAACCCGGCGGTGCGCGCGGCGCGGAAGCGGTCAGCGTTTTCCGGCACTGGAGGCGGATCCTTTCTGCACGGCGGATTTTTGCCGTGCTGCGGCGGGCTTCTTTGCCCCTGGCTTGGCGGCGGGCGCGGCCGGGCGCGGCGGTTTCGCCTCCGGAGGCCTGGATGCCTTCCCCGAGCCGGAGGAAGCGCCGGCCGCTGCCGCTTCCTCGCCGTACAGCCACCGGTACAGCTCGAGGTTGCGGAGGATGATTTGCACATAATCGCGGGTCTGCGCGAGGGGGATGGTTTCGACAAACTCGGACGGTTCGCGGAATTCGCCCCATTGCTTCCACAGCGGAATGCGCGTGGGGCCGGCGTTGTAGGCGGCGAGGGTCTCCTCGACGCTGCCGCCGCGCAGTTCGAGTTGCCGAGCCAGATAATACGCGCCCAGCGCCAGGTTCACGCGCGGGTCATGGAGCGAGCGGGGAGTGACGGGCTTCATCCGGAGCCGCCGGCCGAGCTCCCTTCCGGTGGCGGGCATGACTTGCATCAATCCGATGGCGCCGGAGGGCGAGACGGCGCCGGGGTCGAACTCCGATTCCTGCCGGATGAGCGCCGCCATCAGCAGCGGGTCGAGCCCGTGCTTCCGGGCTTCGCGGGAGATGGCGTCGCGGTAGGGGAAGGGAAATGCGAGCTCCCAGAAGCGCCGCGGCGCCGCTTCGCGGGGGAGCCAGAGGAAGTCCGGAACAATGCCGCGGATGTGGCGCACAGAGACGCCCCAGGCGCCCCGGCGGGAAGCGATCGAAGCGGCTTCCAGGGCCAAGGGATAGGGCGAGGCGCCGTTGCGGGCGCCGAAACGCAGCTCGATTTCCGCCCAATTTTCGAGGGAAGCCTCCGCGAGTTGCCGCGCTCTGCGGATGCGCCAGCGGCCTTCCTCATCGGGTTCGAACGATGCCGTGCGCGGGCGTTGCGGCCAGGCGACCGAAGCGAGGAATTGCCGGGCGGCGGAGGCGCCGGCGGCGCCGCCGGCCGCGGGCTGCGGGCGCGATGCGGCCAGAATGGAGTAGTAATAATTGGGAAAACGGGATCGCAATTCGGAGAAATAGAGCTGAGCTGCAGAGAAATCGCCTTTTTCTTCCTGGATTCTCCCGAGATAATAGAGGGCGGCGCCGGCGCGGTCCGAGGCCGGGAAGCGCGCCAGATGTTCCTGGAGCAGGCCCTCCGCTTCCGCCCTGTGATCGAGATAGGCGCGCCAAACCACCTTCCAATGGCAGGCGGCCGCGGCCGGAGACCCCGGGAACTGATCCGCGCAGGCGCGGAACAGCGGCAGGTACGAGGCAAAATCGTTGCGCACGAGGTAATAGTTGGCGGCCTGGATGAGCGATTGCAGGGTCCAATCCGAGGCGGGCGCGCGGCGGCGAATTTGTTCGAGGACGGCCATCATCGAAGCGGGGTCGTCGAGGCGGCGATGGCAGAGGAGGATGTAGTGGAGACGGCGGGCATCGGTCCCGGCATCGGACGGCCGCAAGGCGAGCAGAGCGGCGAGCGCGTCGCGGGTCTTGCGCAGTTCGTACAACGCTACAGCGGCGCCGACTTCCGCCAGTTCCCTGGCTTGCGCCGACGCGCCGCTGCGAGCCAGCGAGAGCCATTCGGCGCGCGCCTGTTCATGGCGTCCCGCCCTGGCGAGCCGTTCGGCCCTCTCGATGCGGAGTTCGCCGGGAACCGGCGGGGAAGCCAAGGCAGCCAGCGCCTTGGCCGCCTCCTCCGCTTCGGGCGAGAGCGGGTAGAGGCACCAGACGCGCTGGAAGAGCTCCACGGCGCGGTCCGTTTCGCCAAGAGCCTGGCGGGCGCGCGCCGCGGCCATGGTCGCCTGCGGCTCGGGCAACTGTGCGGGGGCGAGCCGGTCGAGCATGGCGAGCGCATCCCTGGGCCGGCCCGCCTGGAGGAGAGCGTCAGCGCCCAGCACGGCGGCGCGTCCGGCGATGGAGGAGGGGAAAGGGGTCCGCCACACCGGATCGAGCGCGGCGGCGGCCTCCGGATGGCGGCGTTGGGCGGCGAGCGCCTGGGCGCGCCAGAAGGCCAGGAAATCGGCGATGAGGGGATAGCGCGGAGCGAGCGCGGCAAGCTGCTCCGCGGCCCCCGGTTCCCCCCGGCCGGCGGCCTGCACGGCTTTGGCCAGGTCCGCCGCGGCAGCCGGGGCGGCCTGGCCCGGCGCGGGCGCAGCCCAGAGCAGGAGGCAGAGGAGGGCCGCCTCAGGCCAGGGGCCCCGGGTAGTCCGGGCCGAGCAGGCTCGCATCGTCATTGGCCAGCGTCCGAAGAATTTCCAGGTGGAGGTAGTCGATCATCGAGGGGACGCGCAGGAATTCATGCTGAAATTGCGCGCGGCTTCTGTCGATTTCGTCCTTGAGAATTGCATAAATATTGCGGACTTCTCTGCCCTCGCGCACTTTTTTTGCGTGATAAAGGCGGATTTCGGCCACGCGGACGCGGGCGAATCGCTGGGCTTTTGCGTGCAATTCCTGCTCTTCCCGGGGCAGGGCGGACCACTCGGGGGCTTCGGGCGCGGCGGCGGCCGCGGCGGCGGCGGGCGCGGGCAGCGGCGCCGCGGGCGATATGGGAATCACGGGAGCGCGCTCCGGCCCGGGGGCGCCGGAAGCCTGCAAGGCATCGAGCGCCGGCCCCGCGAGAGCGGCCAGCACTTCCAGAAAGTTCAGGTCCACCGGCTCGTCGCCGCTCTCGACGTAGAGAACGGCGGCGACCTTGCGCTTGCCTTCGCGCTGGCCGGTGATGACGGGCAGCAGGCAGATGCGCTTTTCGGCATCGCCATCAAGGGCGCCGCTCAATTCCTCGCTGAGCTCGCCGGCGGAGGCGAGGCTGATGACGGCGTCCATGGTGTCGAGCACATTGCGGAAGGCGGGCGCGCGGTCGAGAGGGACGGGAAACCCGGGCGTTCTGGCGAGGGCGAAGCCGGCGGCGGCGCGGTGGTCCTCATAGCGCACGCGGCCGCCGGCGATGCTGAAGAGCACGGCGCGCGGAGCGAATTCCAGGGCGCCGTCGAGCAGCGCGGCGGCCCACCCGGAGGCGTTTTCGGCCTGCGCGAGGCGGCGGGCGATGCGGTTGAGCCGCTCGCCGAGAGAGCGCGCGGCGGCGGTGGCCGCCCGGGCGAGATCCTGCTCGACGCGCGAAGCGACGCGGGATTCCAGCTCCTGCGCGAAGGCCTCCCGAAAAGCCTCGAACCGCTCCTCGAGCGCCCTGCCGAGATGCTCCCGCCAGCCGCGCTCGAGCAGCTCCTGCACGGACTCGACGTGCAACTGCCATGCGGCGGCGATCTGCTCTTCGGCGGTGCGCTTTTCGCGCTCAAACAAATCCATGGCTTCCTGTTGTGGGGATGGGGGTTCCATGATGATGCGAAACGCTCCGCTGAAGTGCAGTGTATCGCGGCTTCAACGGGCGGCGCGCGAAAGGGCGGGCGGCCAGAGCGATCCGTCCCAGGAAACGCCGGCGGCGGGGAACTCGGCGCGGAGCGCGCCGTCCGGCGAAGCGGCGCCGCGGCCGGTCCAGAATTGCCCGTCGAGCCAGAAGCTGATTTCCGGCAGGCGCCAGGGCTGCGCGGGCCTTGCGCCGTCGTATTCGAGCGACACATGCACCTGGCGCGCGGCGCCGGCCGGCAGGCGCAGCAGCGGCGCGCTGACTTCGGCCCAGCCGCGCGCCTTTTCGGCCAGCCCCGGGCCGAGCGTGGAAGCGAAGGCTTCCAACTCCGCGTCGAAAACCGCGGGGCCCGCGGCGAGGCCTGTGATTGCGGCGCGCGCGCGGTACAGCGGCTCCTCGCGCCACAACTCTGCGGCGCCGGCGCCGGAAACCGCGGCGCCCTTCCACCGCGCGGCAAAGCCGTGGAGGCGGATCTGCCCGCCGCGCCAATGGAAATGCGCCTCCACATCCTCGAATTCCTGCCGGCCCAGCACGAGCGCGGCCGAGCGCAGCACGCCGCCGGCGTCCAGCCGGCGGAGCCAGGAGGGCATCGCGGCGCGGCGCCGCAGGGTGCGGTCGAGCAGGCTTCTGCGGGGAGGCATCGCAGTCCGGAAGAGAGAATCCAGTTCGTCTCCGGCCAGGCGTCCGGCGTCGATGGAAAGCTCGAGCGGGGGCTTGCGGCCGGGATCGAAACGGGCCAGCAAGGAGAGCGGAGAGCCGCCCCAGACGGCCTCGGCGTCCCGCAAGCGCCAGGCGGCGCCGGACGGCTCCACCAGGGCCTTTCTGAGCCGCACCGGGCCGGGCAACCAGGGGAGAGCGCAGCGGGCGGCGGTCAACGCCGCCTGTCCCGACCACGCCGGCGGAGCAGTGCGAGTCTCATCCGCAGCTTCTCCGGCGAAGGCCAGGCGTCCGCGCCACTGTCCGGCGTCGCAGTGCTCGAGAAACGGGACCGGCGGCAGCGGGGGGAGCAGGCGGAGCGCCTCGTTCAGCTCGGCGATCTCCATGGCAGCCGTCCTGATTTCAAAGGCCAGCTTTTCGCTCTTCCAATCCCAGTTGCCGCTGACCGAGGCTTCCGAACCGCGCGGGGAGACGATGCGGGCGCTTTCCAGAGCCAGGCGTTCTCCTTCCAGCAGCAGCGACGCACCGGCGGCTTTGACGGGCGGCCCGCCGGCCAGGCGCAACTCAACCGCAGGCGCGAGGAGCCGGCCGCGCGCCGGCTCTCCGGTGGCGAAGCTGGCCGAACCGGACACGGCGCCTTCGACGCCGAGAGAGGCAGGGGAGGCCAGGCCGAGGCGGCGGGTGAGATCAAGAAGGCCGGCGGCCGGGATCTGCTCGAACCCGAGTTCGGCGCCCCAAGCGGGCGCTGTGAGCAGGCTGCGGCCCGCGATGCGCAGATGCAGGGGCAGAGCGGAGCGGCCGCGCGACGGGGGCGCGGAAGCCAGGTCCAGCGTCTGCCGGTCGAGGTCGAGCCTGCCCCGAAACGCGAGCTGCATGGCGGAGGGGCGGAAATCGAGAAACGCCTGCCGTTCCATCTCCTGCAATTCCAGGGCGCCGCGCAGATCGAGGCCGTCGAAAGGCCCGTCGAGAAAGGCGCGGGCGGCGAACCTGCCCTGGAGGCCGAGATCGCGGCCGGTGAGCAGGATGAGGAGCTCGGAGACGGGGCTCTGTTCGAGGGAAACGTCGATCGCGAACCGCCCGCCCGCGGGGCCGGGGATCCACCGTCCTGTGCCGGTGAAGCGGCCGAAGCCCTGCTCGGCGCGGTCCGTGCGCGCGGGCGAGGCCTCGTAGCGCCAGCGCAGCTCCTGGCCGGCCCTGCGCGGCGGCTGGAGATCCAGGTCCACGGCGTTGAGATAGTAGACGGACTTGAGAGGGCCGCTTCTGAAATTGATCCGGCTTTGCCGAAGGCCGATTCCGGGAATCTGTTCCGAATCGGAAGAAACAGAAACGCTTTTTCTCAGAAATGCGGCGATATTGAACCCGGCTTTTTCATCGCGCGCAAGGTTCAGGCTGGCGCCGGAAAGCCGGATGGCGTCCACCGCGACCGCGCCGCGCAACAGCGGCGCGAGCCGCACGGAGACGCGCATTGCATCGGCGTAGAGGAAGGGTTCGAGTCCGAAAGCGGGGTCCTCGGCGATGACGACGCTGGAGGCGAGAAATGCGGGCACAGGGAGGAGCGTGCAGCGGACGGTGCTGAATTCCACGGGGCGGCCCAGGGCGCGCGAGAGCGCCGCCCGGAGAGGAGGCGCAAGCGCCGGAAGATCCACAAGAGGCAGGAGGGCTGCGGCGGCGGCGAACAGGATTGCGGCCGCGAGCGCGGCGCGCCGCGCCGGGCGAGAGAAGGTCACTCCCAATGGCCCTCCAACAGCTTCTGATAGGCCTCCGGCGTGTCGACGTCGAGCAGGACGAAAGGATCAGGGACCTCGATGAAACACCGCCGGGAGCGCCGGACGAGTTCCCTTGCCGAGAGATGGCCGGGCAAGGCGAGGAACGCAGGCGCCATGGGGGCGGCGGCGAGGACGGGATGGCCGTGCCGGCCGTGGTATTGCGGCTGGAAGAAATCGGCGGCCCGCGGATCGAAACTCGCGAGCAGCGCCTGGAGCGTTGCCGGGCGCACGCCGGGCGAATCGGCGGGCGTGAAGAAGAATGCGTCCGAGTCCGCGCCGAGCGCCCGCAGTCCGCACTGGAGAGAAGACAACTGGCCCGCTTCCGCCGCCGGGTTGAGGACGAGGACGGCCTCCGATGCGCGGCGGAGGCTTGCCGCCACGGGGCCGGCATCGGGGCCGAGCACGCAGATGACGCGGGCCCCGAGCGCGGCATAGAGGGCGATTTGGCGGTCGAGAAAGCACTCGCCGCGGTACTCGAGGAGCGCTTTGGGCCGGCCCATGCGGGAAGAGGCGCCGGCCGCCAGCAGGATGGCAGTGAGCCGCGGTTTCACTTCGGGGCAGCCGCGGGCGCGCCCGCGCCCAGCACGCTCATGGAGAGGGTCCGCCAGTTGGAGGCGGCCTTCCGGCGCACGGCGATCATTTCGGCGGCCACGCTGACGGCGATCTCTTCCGGGGTGACGGCGCCGATGTCCAGCCCCATGGGCGCGTGGACGCGCTCGAACAGTTCCGGGGCCAGGCCTTCCTTTTGCAGCTCCCGGACGACGCTGATGACCTTGCGGCGGCTGCCGATCATGGCGATATAGCCGGCCGGGGTGGTGACGGCCCAGCGCAGCACCCGCATGTCGTCGCGGTGGCCGCGGGTGACAATGATCAAATAACAGCCCGAATGGATGTCGAGTTTCGGAAAAATCTCCTCGTAATTCCCGGCGATGACTTCATCGGCTTCCGGGAAGCGTTCGCGGTTGGCGTAGGATTCGCGGTCGTCGATGACAGCGACCGAGAAGCCGAGCATGGCGCAAAGCCTGGAGAGGCTGCGGGAGATGTGGCCGGCGCCGAAGATGCAGGCGCGCGGCAGGGGGTCGAGCGGCTCGATGTAGATCTCCAATTGGCCTCCGCAGATGAGCCCGTTGTCATAGGCGGCGTCTTCTGCGAGCGAGAAGGAGAGGATTTTCGTCTTGCCTGTCTCCATGGCCTCGCGCGCCGCCTGCCAGACTTCGGCTTCGACGCAGCCGCCGCCGATGGTGCCGGCGATGCTGCCATCATCGCGGATCAGCATCCTGGCGCCGGGGTAGCTCGGGATGGAGCCGTTCACCCTGATGATGGTGGCGAGCGCCGATTTGCGGCCCGAGCGGCGGAGCCGCACGATTTCCTCGAACAGGTCCATCGCATCCTTATTGTAGCGGCGGGAAGGGCCTGGATGGCGCGTTCCATGAGGCTGGCGCCCGCGCGCCCGCGGCGCGCGGCGCGCGGCCGGGGATTTCGCCATGGGGGCAGAGCAGCGCGGTGGTATCATGGCGGCGAATGCCGGCTGATTTTGCTCTTGCCGCGGGACTGGCGTTTCTGTTTGACATGGACGGGGTGCTGATCGAGTCCACCGCCATTCACACGCGGGCGTGGGAGGAGTATCTGGCGAGGCACGGGATTCCGTCGGCGGGCGTGATGGAAAAAATGCTCGGCAAGCGGAATGACGAGATCGTGCGCGTGCTGTGGGGGCCGTTGCTGACCGAGGACGAAGTGCACCGGCACGGGGCGGACAAAGAGCGGCTGTACCGGGAGCTGATGGCGCCGGTGTTCCGCGAACATATCGTGCCCGGGGTGGAGGAGTTTGTGCGCGAGGCGAGCCGGCGCGGCGTGCCGTGCGGGCTGGCGACGAACGCGGAGCCTGCCAACGTGGACTTTGTTCTGGACAGGACGGGGCTGCGGCCCTGTTTTCGTGTGATCGTCGACGGCCATCAGGTGGAGAGGCCGAAGCCGGATCCCGAGGTGTACCTGACCGCGGCGAAGCGGCTGGGCGTGGAGCCGCGCCAGTGCGTGATCTTCGAGGACTCGCCGGGAGGGCTGCAGGCGGCGCGCGCCGCGGGCGGCCGTGTGGTGGCGGTGCTGACGACGCTGCGAGAAGCGCCGGACGCGGATCTGGCGATCCGCGATTTTCGCGACACGAACCTGATGCCATGGCTTTCCCGCCTGACTCCCCGCTGACGGCGACCGCGCTGGCCACGGCCGCCGTTTCCGTCGGCCTGGCGTCGCTGGTGTGGTGGCGGCGGCTGGAGCGCCTGAATCTGCTGCGGCGGCAGGTGTCGGCCATCCGGCAGCTCAGCCGGGAGATCGTGCACGCGCCCGATCCGGCGAGCGCGGCGGCACGAATGGAAGACGCTCTGCGGCGGATTCTCCGCGATCCCGCGCTGAAGGCGGCGCTGTCACTTCCCGGAGACGGGCCTGCAGCGGAATTCCGGGCCCAAAAGCGGCTGGAATTTCCGCTTTATCCGGATTATAGAGAGAAAGGAATTCTGCTTGTCGGGTCAGACAATGAGCTGGAATTGCACCCGGAAGTGCGGGAGGCGCTGGCCGACCTGGCGCAGCACGCGGCTCTTGCGCTGGAGATCCGGGAGCAGAAACACCTGAAGGAGCAGGTGGCGCGCGGCGAGCAGCTTGCGGCGGCGAGCCTGCTGATGTCCGGCATTGCGCGGGAATTGCGCCCTTTGCTGGAAAGCATGGCCGAAGAAGGGCGGCGGTCCGAAAGGGAGAGCGTGGCCTCGGAAGCGGAGGCTGCGCTGGGCCTGGTGGACCGCCTGGCGGCGCTGGGCCAGCGGGACGTGGCGCGGCCGGCGGTGTTCGACCTGGCGGAGGCGGCCGGGGAGCTGTGCCGGTTCCGGCGGCACGCGTGGCGGCTGCAGCAGATGGAAGTGCAGACGCGTTTTTGCGGGAATCCGTTGCCCGTTCGCGCGCCGCGGGCGCTGTTGGAGGAGGCGGTTCTGGGGCTGCTGGTGGCGGCGGAGCAGTGGCAGCAGGAATCGCCGGCGCCTGCGCTGGAAATGGCCGCGGAAGCGCGCGGGGGGCAAGCCGTGTTCTCATTGACGGCGCCGGCGCCGCAAGGATCGCCGGAGATGGCCGCCGAGGCCACCGCGGCGGCGCGCGGGCTGGTAGAGAGTTGCGGCGGCGAGTTTGAGGAGCAGCGCGCGCCGGGGCGCTTCCGTTTCGAGATGCGGTTCCGGCTGGAGCAGGCGGCGCCGCGGCAGGATGCGCGCCGGGAGCACCGGGCGCCGGCGAGGCAGCTCACGTTGCTTCTGGTGCACCCGGAAGCGGAAGCGCTGCGGCCGCTGATCTGCGAGCTGGCCGAGAGGGGCCACCGGGCGGTGCCTGCCGCGGATGCGGTACAGGCGCTGGAGATGGCGGCGCGGCTGCGGTTTGACGCGGTGTTCGCCTCGCCGTCGATTCAGGATCTGGACTGGCCGGAATTCGCGGCGCGGCTGAAGGCGCACGTGCCGGTGACGGGTTGGCTGGCGAGCGCGTCGAGGCCGGCGCCGCCGGGGATTCCTTCGCTGCCGCTGCAGCCGAGCTCCCACACGCTGGACGACCTTTCCCTGGCGGTGGAAGGAACCCCGGGCTCGCCGGCGCCATCCATTGGATTGTGAGACTGCCTCCGATGAGCAAACCGATGTTATGCGGCGCCGTGATGGCCGCCCTGCTTGCGATCGCGCCTGCGGCGGCGCAGGCGCCGAAGAAATACACGGGGCCGCGGCCGCCGAAAGCCGACGTGCCGTATCTGCTGCACGCCACCAGGTTGATCGAGACCGAACAAAGCGTGGCGACAGAGACCAAGACGAAGGAAGGGACGCTTTATACGGTGCCCGGCGCGGAGAGTCCCGTGAAGACGCCGGTTCCGGAGCCGATTTTTCTGTTCCGGTCGGAGAAAGTCAACCCTGACTCTCTCGCTCTGTTCCGGATGACGCCTCGAGGCGGGAGCCGGACGCTGCTGATCCCGGAGCAAGGACGGCGGCGAAAGGACGGGCCGAAGCCGATCTTCATGCTGGTCACGCCGCTCGAGCCCGGGCTGTTCCGGGTGGAGGTCAACGAGCCGCTGGAAGACGGGGAATACTGCCTGTCGCCGGACGGCTCGAACGACGTCTTCTGTTTCAGCGAGAACTGAACGGCTGCGCGGTGCGGGCTTAGAATAGAGCCTTGCATCCTCTGTTCGGCATTCTCGGCGGGGCGGCGCTGACACTGGCCGCATGCCTGGGAACGGGGCGGACGGCGTGGCGCCGCGCGCCGCACTGGACGCTCCAACTGGCAGCCGGAGCAGCGTTGCTGGGGACGGCTCTGTTTGCGCTGCTCGTGCTGCGATGGGCGCATCCGGCAGTGATTGTGCCGCTGTGCCTGTCGGCCAGCGCGCCGCTGTTTTCCGTTTTCCGGAATCGAGCCAAGCCCCGGGCGCCGGAGTGGATTGCCTTGCCTGTGGCAGCGTACGGCGTGTACTACCTGGCGCACGCCTTGGCGCCGGAGATTCAGCCCGACGCCGCGGGTTACCATCTGGGGCTGGTGGCGGACTGGGCGCGACAAGGCGGGATGACGGCGCGGACCGGGTTTTACGACCTCCTGCCGCTCGGACTGGAAACGCTTTTTTATCCGGCTTTTCTGATCGGCGGCCACAGCGCGGCGAAATTGGTGCATTTCGGGTTTTTTGCCGCCACGGTTCCATTAGTCGCGTGGATCGGGCGGACATTGGGGGCCGATTCACGCGCCGCTTTTTGCGCGGGCGGGCTGTATTTTCTGACGCCGGTGGCGGGAATCAGCGGGACAAGCGCCTACAACGACGCGGCGGCGGCCTTTTTCCCGCTGGCGGCTTTCGGGATCCTGCTCAGCGCCGCGCAAGACCGGCGCCTGTATTTC
>Ga0129299_1001397_pt1 | contig 16123 bp, 11 predicted proteins | sample ConPoolayeCmetaG_FD_94477 | JGI IMG/M metagenome (GOLD analysis project Ga0129299, IMG submission 94477) | Hot spring microbial mat communities from California, USA to study Microbial Dark Matter (Phase II) - Cone Pool mat layer C metaG ... | reverse complement strand
TTGCATGGTGGCAACCTCCATGTTCACCCGTTGCAAGGTTTTTCGGCAATCTGAAAGCGTCTACATCAACCTTTTTCCGCACCGTTTCAATGGGGCGGTGTACTGAGTTACAACCCGACGCGGACGGAATTGTGAGAACACACGTATGACGGGCTTCATCACCAAGCACGCGATTCGCCGTCCAGGCCGGGTGGCGGTGATCCTTGGACTGCTCCTGCCGGGCGGTTGCCGCAGGGGTACGACGGAGCCGCCCGGTGAACCGGGCAAGACCACGATCACCGTCTGGGACTGGCACGCCGCCGACCCGTCCAAGGGCGTCGGATTGTGGCTCACCCGGATCGATCGCGCGTTCGAGCAGCGCCATCCGAACATCCGGATCAAGCACGTCGGGCAGTCGCATACGGAGTATTACGAGATCTTCAAGGCCGCCGCCGCCGCCCGGCGCGGACCGGATGTGGTTATGTTTCATCAGGGCACCCGGGTGATGGACAACCGCGACAGCCTGATCCCGTTGAACGACTATGTCACACCCGACTTCCGGCAGAAGCTCGTCGGGTGGGAGCACTCGTGCGAGGGTTACGACCCCAACGGGACGATCTGGGCCGTTCCCATCGCCGTCCAAGGTCTGATCTGGTACTACAACAAAACGCTGTTGAAGCAGGCCGGTCTCGACCCCGACAAGCCCCCCACCACGTGGACGGAGTTCCTGTTTGCCTGTCAGGCCGTCCGGCGGATCGGCAAGTCCGGTATCGCCGTGGGTCAGAAGGAGGGCGACTGGGCCGACTGGTTCGCCAATTCGTGCCACATGCAGGTGCTCACGTCCCAGGAGGTGGACCACCTCAACCGGGGGGTGATGACGTGGACCGATCCGAAGGTCGCGGTCATTTTGACCCGGCTGAAGGAACTGAACGACGCGGGTTGTTTCCAGAAGGGCGCGATGTCGACGCCGCTGTTTCCCGACGCCTCGGAGGTGTTCATGCGGGGCGAGGCCGCATTCTTCCTGGGTCTGATCTCCGACGTGGCCCACTGGAAGGAGTTCGGCGACATGATGGGCCCGCAGACCCTCGGCGTCATGACGTGCCCGATCTTTCAGCCCGGACCCGACGCCCACAAGTTTCCGACCGGCGGCGGATTCGCCTACGCCGTGACGCGATGGTCGACGTGTCCGGCCGCAGCGTTTGAGTACATCGCCTTCATCGCCAACGACGAGAACGCCAAGAGTTTCCTGACCGAGGTGGGGTCGTTCCCGGCGAACCAGCACTACGACCGCAACCTGATTACCGACTCGAACGCCAAGACGATCGCGCAGTGGTTGGTCGGCGGCCGCGGCGGCGGCGAGCTGACCGGCCGATCCTCCCGGGCCGTCTACGACGCCTTCCGCCGCGAATGCCAGCGCCTCCTGACGGGGCAGACCGACGTCGGCGGTGCCCTGGCCGCCATCGAGAAGGTCTCTGCGACCGAACGCGCTTCAGGTGCCAAGACATCAGGAGCTTCGATCCGATGAGTCTGGCCGGGCGGAAGACCGGCGCCGTCTACGCGTATCTCTTCCTGGCTCCGGCCTGCCTGTTGCTGATCGTCTTCCGCGTGGTCCCCGCCGTCAGCGCAATCGGGCACAGCGTCACGTCGTGGGACGGCGTTACCCCGGCGGTCTACATCGGACTCGACAACTTCCGCGAATTGGTTCGTGACGGGGTCTTCTGGACGGCGCTGAAGAACAACCTCGTGCTCGTGCTGGCCGTTCCGGTATGGGTCCTGGTGTCCCTGCTGCTCGCCCTGCCGCTGCACCAGGAGGTGCCCGCGTGGAAGTTTTTTCGGACGGCGTTCTTCCTGCCGTCGGTGCTGTCTCCGGTGATCATCGGGACGCTCTTTACGGCCCTGTTGCGCCACGACGGGCCGGTGAACCACGGACTGGAGCTCGTCGGACTGGGTCGAGTCGCCCGCGACTGGTTGGGGGACCCGGCCGCCGCCCTTCCGACCCTCACGATGGTCATCCTGTGGGGGGTCTTCGGCGAGGGCGTGATCGTTTTTCTCGCCGGGTTGGCAGCCGTACCGCAGGAGATCTTCGAAGCCGCCCGCCTCGATGGGGCGAAGGGATGGGTCTATCTTCGGCACATTGTGATTCCCTCGCTTCGACACGTCATCGAGTTCTGGGGCGTGAATCTGGTGGTCTGGTCCTTCACCAGCCTGTTCGCCTTCGTCTACGTCATGACGGGGGGGGGACCGGGGTACGCCACGATGCTGGTGGAATACCAACTCTACCTTCAGGCGTTTGAGGCCAACCGGATGGGTTATGCGTGCGCCCTGGGCACGGCGCTCTTCCTGATGGTATTCGGGTTGATCCTCTTGCAGGTCCGCCTGATGGCGGAAAAGGAGGATTAGGTGGCCGGTCGATCCGCCGAACATCGGACGGGGCGCCACCGGTCGATACGATGGGGTCGCGTGCCGACGGTTCTCGCCCTGGTCGGCATCAGCGCGACGACGATCTACCCCTTGCTCTTCATGCTTCTGACGGCACTGAAGGGCCGGAAGGAGTACCTGTTCAATCGCTACGGTCTGCCGAACGAGGCGACGTTGGAGAACTTCTACAACGCCTGGGTCCACGCCAAGGTCGGGCACTATGCGGTCAACTCGTCCATCGTGGTCGCAACGGCGGTGGTGCTGGGGTGGGTCGTGTGCAGTCTGGCGGCGTACGCCCTGTCGCACTTGCGATTCCCGGGTCGGCGCGCGATCTTTCTGGCCATTATCGGCTCGATGATGATCGCCCCGCAGGTCATCCTCATCCCGCTCTACTCGATGCTCATCTCGCTCGGCCTGCTCAACCAGCACGCCGGGTTGATCCTCGTGTACGTGACGCTCAGCATCCCGTTCGGCACGTACCTGCTCACTTCCTACTTCCGGGGAATTCCGGCGGAGATGGTCGAGGCGGCCCAGGTCGACGGGGCCAATCACCTTCAGATCCTCCGGCGGGTCATGGTCCCGATCGCCCGGCCGGCTTTGGTCACGCTCGGTATCTTCAACTTCCTGTGGATGTGGAACGAGCTGCTCTTCGCGCTGCTGATCCTTCAGGACGATTCCGTTCGCACCCTGATGGTCGGCGTCGCCAACCTCCGCGGGCAATACACGACGAACATCCCGTTGCTCTCGGCCGGACTGTTCTTGGCGGCGACACCCGTTCTCGTGGTCTTTCTGATCTTTCAGACGCAGATCACCAAAGGCATGACGATGGGCGCGGTCAAATGAATCCGTGCTCGGACCGCGTGGGCCTCCCTATCCGCCGTGCGGCTCCTCGTGAGAAGCCGTCGGCCATGTGATGTGCCGCTCCTCATCGGCAAAGTCGATCCCGCGTTCCGGGTGCTCGACGGTTTCGTAGAACCATTTCAGCGGGATGGAGATGAATTTCAGGTCATGCGGCCGGTTCGGGCTTCCGGGGATCGGTTCGACGTGGGTCGTCAGCAGCACCCGCAGGCCGACCCGATCGTCCTCAAGAAACGTGATGCTCGTGTAGCCGTATTGAACGGTCGGGTCCTCTTCGATCGTCCGGATGTGCCGCCACGTCTTGCACCCGTCCCGCGAGATGGCCGCATCCAGCGGTGTCCGCGCCGTGTACGTGTACCGGCGGTTGAACCGTTTGAAGTCGTGATTGGGAAACGTCAGAAGGACATCGCCGGCCCATCCGTTCTTCTTCGTGTACGGAGTTTCCGGGATCACCTCGGCTGTGAGCGGTGAACACGGACCCCGCAGCGACATCGGTTCCGGTCGAGACCAGGTCATCCCCCGATCCGCGGACCACGCCTGAGCGTGGAACCCCATGGTCGTCCTGCCGTACATCCACAACCGCCCGTCCATCAGCTCGACGACGCCCGGCTCATTGAAATTCTGGGAACCCCATTCGGGGACGGCCGGCACGTTCCGACCGGCCCGCCAGGTCCGCCCGTCATCGTCGGAGTACACGACGACGCCCTGTCGGCTGGGATAGTCGCGGCACGCAAGCAGGATCCGACCCCGATCACCGTGCGTACCCTGCGGATCGCGGAGCTCCAGGAAGCGATCGTTGTTGGCCATCCGTCGGCGATGACCGACATTGGCTGCCATCGGGGAACCGAACGTCCTACCGTCGTCCACGGACCGTCGCACGTAGTGGATGGCGTCCCCATCGGGTCCGCCCTTGGCAAGGAACGTCAGGAGCACCGTACCCCGGTGCGTCCGGAGCAGGCTGACCGACATGACGTTCGAGCCGATCGGTTCCTGCACGACGTGCATCGGACCCCACGTTCGCCCGCCGTCGGTCGAGCGACGGCCGGAGATACGACTTGGTGCGTCATCGTCGGAGCGGTGGGTGTAGAAGTCGCTCCACGCCGCCAGAAGCGACCCGTCGCCCAGCACCACAATGTCGCCTTCGGTGTCTCGTTTGTTCGGATGGGTCCGGTAGGACAAAACCGACCAAAAGACCCCGTCGGATCTCAGGACGTGCGTGATGCCCGTCTGGTATCCTCGGCCATAGGGAAAATCCGGCAGGGACGGCCGATCGACCTTCTGACCGAGGGCGGAGGCGTGATCCGGTTGCTCCGCCAAGGTGGGGCCGGTGCCCAAGGAAACCAGCAGGATTACCGCAAGGGTCTGCAAGCCCGGTATTCCTCGTCGTGTGCTCTGCCGCCGCCCGTGCATCACTGCACCTCCCCTTCGCGTCCGCACCGCGTTGCTCACGAGCGCGGACCGTGTACCCCCCTTTCCGCGCCGTATGCCTTGTGCTCCCGGTCGGAATGGCATGTACCGCTCCCCTTGAGCAGTGGGTGTGTTGTCATCATCCCTTGGTCGTCGCGCCCCACAGCCCAGGAGCCGTGGCACAAAGCAAGGGTTCGCAAGAGCGGCACTATGTGCGTTCCGAGAGAATCGTGCAATAGTCCGACCGAGCAGGCCGAGACACGTCGAGGCGTTCGTGGACCGGCGGCGGTGATCCCCTGGTTCGTTCGGAACGGCTCGTGGTAAGATTCATCCCGGAGCCTTCGGTGCATTATGCCGACGCAGTGGCAAATCGCTTTGACGGTCGTCGGGTTGTTGGGCTACGGGACTGCAGCCGCGGCGGCGATCCGACGGCTTCGAGGTCGCGGAGCGCCGTCGTCTGCCACGGTGACGACACCGCTGACCGTGGGATTGATCACCGTGGCTGCTATGCTCATCGCTCAGATTGCCGAAGGCGGCACCTTGCTGGCGGTGGGCAACGCCTTTGACGCCGCCGTCTTGATCGCCTGGCTGATCGCCGCCGAGGTGCTCGTCCTGCTCTGGGCGGGGCGTCTGAAGGGAATCGAGACGTTTCTCCTTCCTGTGGCGGCGATCGTGCAGGCGTGTTCCCTGTTGATCTTCCTCCGGTCTGGACCGTCCGCGCCCCGGTATGTGCACCAGTGGCACATCATCGGGCACGGGGTGGTCATCACGCTGGCCACGGCATGTTTTGTCGCCAGCGGTGTGGCGGGTGTGGTGTATCTGAACGTGCATCGCGCCATCCGAGGGCATCGGCAGTTAAGCGTCCTGGGGCGTCTCCCCGCGCTCGAGTCGCTGGAACGGTTCGGTCGGTGGATGGTGGCCCTGGGGTTCCCCTTGCTGACCTTCGGGATTTTGACGGGCGTGTGCGGGATCGCACATTCACCCCCGGCGCTTCGCGCCCGGGAATTCCTGATGGCCGGCGGGACGGTGGGGGTATGGGTCCTGTACGGTGTGGCGATGGTCATCATCGGGTTGAGACCCCGACTTCGCGGTCCGCGGGCGGCGGCCTTGGCGAGCGGGGCGGCCGGGCTGACCGTGCTGAACGTTCTGGTCTACCTCCTGATGCGGTCGAACGCATGAGACCGATCGTCATAGGCTGCAACCACAAAACGGCGCCGCTGGAACTCCGCGAGAAGCTGGCGTTCGATTCGCAGGGGTCCGGCCGCGTCATGGATCGGTTGCGCGAGCAATTCCCCGGCTGTGAGGCGGTCATCCTGTGTACGTGCAACCGAACCGAGGTCTATGTGGCCCGTCCGACCCACGGGCGACCGCGACGGGACGACCTGGTGGCGTTCCTCGCGGAGCTGTGCAACCGCTCCGTTCCGGAGATGGTCCGGCACGTGTACGTTCACGACGGGCGCGCCGTGGTTGAACACCTCTTCCGCGTGGTGTGTTCGCTCGATTCGATGGTTCTCGGGGAGACGCAGATCGTCAATCAGGTCAAGCAGGCCCTGACGAACGCCCAAACTCACGGGGCGTGCGGCAAAACCTTGACGACCCTGTTCCAACGTGCGCTGCACGTGGCCAAGGAGGTCCGATCGGAAACGCAGATTTCCGCCCGTCCGGTCAGCGTGGGCAGCGTGGCCGTGCAGTTTGCCCGGCAGATCTTCTCCCACTTCGGCGACAAGACCGTGCTGATGATCGGCGCGGGCGAGATGGGCAAGCTGACCCTCCGTCACGTCTTGGGAATGAACCCGAAGCAGACGATCCTGGCCAATCGGACGCCGGCGCGGGCGGAAGAGTTGGCGCGCCAATTCGGCGCCGAGCCGGCGGGATTGGACCGGCTCGAAGAATGCCTGGACCATGCGGACATCGTCATCACGTGCACCGGTGCCGGAAGCGCATTGTTGACCGCCCCGCTGGTCGAATCGGTTCAACGACGGCGAACCTACCGTCCCCTGTTCATTGTGGACCTCGCGGTCCCCCGGGACGTGGACCCGGCGGTGGGGCGGTTGGACAACGTGTACCTCTTCAACATCGACGACCTTCAGTCGGTCGCGGGCGCCGGTCTGGAGGACCGCCAAGGTCAGGTGGTTCGCTGCGGTGAAATCATCGCCAAACACGTGGACGAGTTCATCCGCTGGCGAAACGCCCGATCCGTCGGCCCGATCCTTCGAGCCCTGCGCAATCGCCTGACGGAGATCACCGCCGCCGAGGCCGATTGGGCCCGACGCAAACTGACCGGCAACCCCCATCGCGATGCGGAGGTCATCGACCAGCTCCTCCACCGCATCGTCGGTAAGATCCTGCACGGACCGGCGGACCACCTCAGCGCCCGAGTGAACGACGGCCATCTGGAAGTCTACGCCGAAACGTTGCGACGCCTCTTCGACCTGCCCGAGGAGGACGAAGAGGCCCGATCGGTTCCCGAGACGGCCTCGCCGGAACCCCCGACCGAAATCGAACCTCCGTCCGTACCCGACGAGGGACAATTCCCGGAAGCGGGAGCAGGGCCATGATCCACGAAAGCCGCTTTCGATCGCACGACGATCTGGATCTCTTCGAGCGGCGATGGATTCCCCAGGGAACGCCCGTGGCGAATCTGATCCTGCTCCACGGGTACGCCGAGCACAGCGGACGGTACGACCACGTCGCCGAGGTCCTCAACGCGATCGGGTGTACGGTCTGCGCGTATGACCAGCGAGGTCACGGCCGGTCCGAGGGACGACGCGGGTACATCAATGCCTTCGAGGACCTCATCACGGACCTCGACGCATACGTGGGACACCTCCGCCCGCACCTCGACGACAAACCGCTCTTCATGATGGGTCACAGCATGGGAGGGTTGGTTCTGGTCCACTATGTGCAGACGTACGACGTCCGTGTGCGGGGGTTGGTTTTCAGCAGCCCCTTTCTGGCCATTCCACCCGACGTGTCGCGCCTCCTGGTCGCCCTTGCCGACGTGCTGGGCGCGCTGACCCCCTGGCTGCCGGTGGCCAGCCTGGACACCCAGGCGGTCGCCCGCGATCCCGCGGTCGTCCGGGCCTACGAAACGGACCCCCTGAACTATCATGGAAGGGTCCGGTCCCGAACCGGGGCCCAGCTCAACGGCGCGATTGCCCAAGCGCGAGCTCGGTTCGACCGGGTCACGGCGCCCGTGTACATCGTCCACGGCGCCGAGGACCGCCTCGTACCGGCCGAAGGAAGCCGGCTGCTCTACGAGCGTTGCCGGTCGGACGACAAGACCCTCAAGGTTTACGAGGGCGGTTATCACGAATTGCTCAATGACTTTGGAAAAGAGGGGGTGTTGAAAGACCTCTGCGCCTGGTTGGCCGCCAGGTCCTCGCCGGGCTCCAAGAGTTCCACGCCCCCCTGAGACTGAGACCTCCAATCGACAACCGGCCGAACGAGACCGGGGAAAGTTCGCCTACCGGATCACCGTGGGATCGTTTCGGTCTTCGGCGAGGTCGGTGACTTGGTAGATATCAAAGGTTTCCAGGGGTGCGCGGGACAGCCGCCACGGAGGACCTTGTCGATGGATGGAAAAGGCATAGTATCCGCCCCACGGCTCGTCGCCCATGGTGCGGAACCACGTCAACGGCCTGCCCGGGACGATGACGGTTCGAACTTTCGTCATCGCGCGGGCATGGTCGGGTCGTATCTCCTGTTGGGCCACGATGGAAGGGACCACCACGTAGTCCCCTTTCCTGAAGACCGTCCGCACGGTGTCGTACTGGAGCATCCCGGCGCGTTCCGCATACCACTGCCAGCCCCAATGCCCGGTGTGCCACACCCTCGCCCCGGGCGGCAACTCCTTGGCGATCCGGTGGGCGTACTGGCGGTACACGTCGGCGTAGGCGTAATCCGATACGGCGAGGGCGATTCCCAGGAAGGTCGTCAATCCCAGGGCGAGACGTTCCCAGCCACACTTCGCCACGCGAACCCACGTCGGACCGAGCAGCAGCAGAAGGGGCGGCATGGCCAGCAGGACGTGCCGAATGGCCATGAGGGGCGCAAAGAAGATGACGAAAACACAGGACCCCAGCAGCCACACCACCAGAATGATCTTGCGTTCCAGTTGGAGCTTGTCGCCCTGTCTCCAGTCCCGCGCCGCGTCGTTCCACAGCGCTCGCAGGAACACGCCGACGACGAACAACCCGTTCGCCACGAAAACCGCCCACGTGAGCCCGGTCGCATGTGAGACACGAGGGTCGGTGCAAGAGGCGAAATAGAGCGCCGCGCCGCCGACCAGGCCGAGGAGGAGTGAGTACCTTCCAAAGCGGCCTGCGTCCCGGGTCGAGAGGAACACCACGCTGAACGGGGCGACGGAGCCCAGTCCGGCGAGCCAGTCGATGATCCATACGAAGAGCTTCAGCACGCTAAGCGGCATGTAGGGGCTGTGAAGCAAGTGAATGCCGCCGTACGCGTGGTAGGTGAACAGCGACCATCCGGCCAACGCGGCGATCGGCACCAGGAGGTATCCGAGGCACCCCCACTGACGACGGATCAGAACGACCAGTCCGAACGTCGGCACCAGCGCGAGACTCGTATACTTCACCAGGCAGGCCGCCGCGACCGCAACCGATCCCACGAAGTACCGCGCGTGGTGCCGCTCGGGCGTGGCCGAAAGCAACGCCCAGAAGACCGTCAATCCGAGCACCATGAGCGGCACGTCCGTCATGAGGTTCTGCCCCGGAAGAAAGGCGGGACCGAGGAACAGCAGCGCCGTCAGAAGCGTCGCCTTTTCGGGAACCAGCCGGTTCGCTATGGCGTGGAAGAGAAAGACGGACGCAGCCGACAAGATCGCAATGAACCCGTGCAGCGCCAGGAGCGATTCGCCCGCGACGACCATGACCAGCGCGAAGAGGTAGAACAGCAAAGGCGGCCGACCGTAGGTCCACACGGGCAGGAGGGTATCGCCCCAATTGACGTCCACCGTCATGACCTTGAGCGGGTCTCTCAGCGCCACCCTGGCCAGGTCCACGTGCCCGGAGTCGTCGATGTGGACGGGCTTGGTGAGGTTGACGGCGGCGCACACAAGGCTCAGGAGGATCAGGACCGGGACGTGCTTGACGGACACGGTGGGGCGCATGGGAGCTCAATCCTCAAGTCGATAACGGTAGGGGCGGTTCAGCTTGTACAGTTCCAGGCGCAGGCGCATCTCGGCCAACTCCGACGGGTCGGCGCTCGATGCGGCGAGGGTGAGGGCGCGTGTGACCGTTTGGACCGCTTCGGCGTAGCGCCCGAGCTCGGCCTGCGCGGCGGCCAACATGTTCAGCGAGGGTGGGTAGTCCGGACCGGTGATCCGACACATCTTTTCGGCAAGCCTCAACGCCTCGCGCCCGTCTCGAACGGTCTCATCCGGACAGGAGGACAACAGCAGGATCATATAGGACAGCTTCATCGGATTGTCCGGATCGATTCGCAAGGCCTCCTGGAGCACATCACGGACCTCCGCATAGCGGTTTTGCCTGTAGAGCGCCTCGGCCAGATTGCGGATGACCAGCAGATTGCCACCGTCCAATTGCATGGCCCGGTGGAGATGCCGGAGGCCGCGTTCGGTTTGTCCCTCTTTGCAGTAGGCCGCACCGAGGCGGGAATGCGTCTCCGCATCGATCGGGAAGACCAGAAACGTGGCATAGGCGTTCGTCGCCCAGACCAGGAGGGGAACCCACAGCATCCCGCCGACCCTTCCGAGTCCGGCATACAGACGATCAAACCCCCACGCCCCCAAAACGCATAGGCACGCCATGGCGCTCAACGCATAGAACCCCTTGGCCTGGTAGTAATAGGGCAGCTTCAGGGTCATATAAAAGACGCCGAACGCGACCATCGCGCCGTGCCCGACCAGAAGCGTCCATGTCGCGCCGGGGCTCCTGATCCAGCGAACGAAGGCGGCTACTAGTCCCACGCCCATCAACACGGTCGGAAACAGCGCCAGACTGTACCCCACACTCATCAGAGGATAATGCCAGGGGGGTCGGAACCCGGGTGTCGGATCGCCCGACCCGAACGCGTCGCCCCACACCGTTGAGTAGAGGCTGTCGGCGTAGGAATAGAGCCAGCCCTCGAGCGGACGCGTGAGGGAGCGTCCAAAACGAAGGTAGTATCCGCGGGTTCCGTAGCCTGGATCGATCCACCAGTTGAACCCGGAGGCGGGGTCCCAGTTGCCGATGAGAGGATTTCCGAATTCGATCCCGTTGCGCAAGTAAAACCACCCGCCGACCGGCACCACGATCCCCAACAGGACGCCCACCGTACGCGGCAACAACCGCCATCCCTCCCGACGGACCCGGAGGAACTGGACCCCCCCCAGAACGATCAGGACGCCCGCCAGGGCAAGGAGGGCCGTGTACTTGGTCAAAACGGCCAAGCCCAGGAGCAGACCCAAGCCGGCGTACGGTGTCCGGTTCGTAATCCCGTCCCGCACGATCCGCAGCGCCAGGGCCAGAGCGGCGCTGACGAGGGCCGCACACATCGCCTCGTTGGAGGGACATTGGGAGATATAAAGGTTCATCGGCATGGCGGCCGCGAGGATCAATGCCACCATGCGAGCCCGCCCATTTTCCGGGAACATCACCCGGGCCACGCACCATGCCAGCAGGACATGTGCGAGACCGCTGGCCATGCTCGTGGTTTTGGGCAGCATCGCACGGGCATCGGCTTCAGACAGCCCGGCCAGGCGCGCGACCTCCGTGCCCCATGCCGAAACGACATAGTACAGCGGCGGTTGGTACATCTCCCAACCGTCGGTGGCCTTGGGCAGCCGGTGCCGCGCCCGAACGTAGTCGACGTATTCCAGGTGTGCGTCGGCATCGAAACCCATTATCAACGGCAGCCGGTAGAGGTTGTTCGCACACAACGCCACCCACAGCACGACGACCAGACCAAGCCCAACCCACTCCATCCGTCGGATGGGTTGTGCCGGAGCAGAACTGCCATCGGAGGGACCGACGCCGCGACGAGACGCCCACCGCAACCCCACGCAGGTCGCTGCCAAAGCGGCCGCCACCCAGAGCAGGATGACGGGCCACGCCCGAAGCCATCCGGCAACCACGGTGGGGTTGACCATCTCTTCGGGGAGACGCTGGAGCTGCGTCGCCGGACGGGCCGCAAGCCAAGGCCCTTCGCCCGCCTGGGCCTGCCATCGACGATCCGTGTGGAGCGTCAGGGCATCCGTCTCGATCGTCAGCCACAAGGCCGGCGGACCTGTCGCGTTGGCGACTTCGACCACCACCTCGTTCTCGCCGGGGCGGAGCGTCCACCTCACGTCGTATTCTTTCACGCGTTTCCAGTTCGTCTCCGCGCTCCCCGATGCGGCGATCCGAGTGCCATTGACCCAGAGCACGTACTCGCGGAATGCCCGCAACCGAATTCCTCCGGAGCACAGAGGAGCCGTCAGGGCAAACGTGTTGCGGAATCGCACGAGCCTTCCCGCCGGCTTGGCCTCGAAGAGTTCCGACGGCTCGAGTTTTGGTGGTCCGGGATAAACGATCCATTCCGCCGGCGGCTGCGCGGTCAAGAAGGGTATGGACGGATCCACCGCGCATCGCCAGACGACAAAGAACGAACCCGCCAAGACGACCAGGACGCAAATCCCAACGTGGAGTCGACGAAATCGAGAGGTGTGATCCGCCCCCGTCGGTTGCACCCCGTCCTTCTCCATGCCGTTCCCTTTGAATCACCGGCTCATCAACTCGGCACACACGGCGGCGAGAGGTCAGCCTAGCCAAGACAACCTCGCCAAGAGCATGCTCGGGCGGGTTGCTCGACTGTCAAGTGCAATGGGCGCGTCTGGTTCGGGTCCCCAACCGCTTCGGATCATGATAGTCACGGCAGACCACCGGCTGTCAAGCGACGATGCCGTCAAGGATGCACCGGCGTTCCAATGCCGTCTCGCCCCGCCGACATATCCCGGACAGCCCCGCCGTCCCGAAGGAAGCCGACCTCCCACCATGGAGATCGGTCCTTCAGGGGGATCGGGGTCCATTGAAAACGGCATGGTTCAAAAGCGGGGACTCACCTCCGAGCCAACCCTCGACTACGACCCAGAAAACGGGTTCCGGCGAGGTGCCTGTCCCCGTTTTTGAACCATGCCTGGAAAACGGGGAAAAACACAAGGACCAGCCCCGCTGCCGATGGAGCTGGTCCTTCTCGGACGTTTGGAAACCGTCGCAACGCCTATTGCCTGCCGGCCACGAGCGCCTCGACCACATGGGGGTCCGCCAGCGTGGTCGTGTCGCCCAGGTTGCTGATGTCCCCCTCGGCGATCTTGCGGAGGATCCGCCGCATAATCTTGCCGCTCCGCGTCTTGGGCAGACTGTCGGTGAACTGGATCTTGTCCGGTTTGGCGATCGGGCCGATCTCCTTGGCCACGTGGGCGATCAGGACTTTCTTCAGGTCTTCGGAGGGCTTGAAGGCGGTCTGGAGCGTCACATAGGCATAGAGCCCCTGGCCTTTGATCTCGTGCGGCATGGCCACCACGGCCGCTTCGGCAACCGCCTCATGGCTGACCAGAGCGCTCTCCACCTCGGCCGTCCCGATCCGGTGACCGCTCACGTTCACCACGTCGTCGATGCGACCCATCAACCAGTAGTCGCCGTCCTCATCAATACGGCAACCGTCGCCGGTGAAGTAGACGTCCTTGAACATCGTGAAGTACGTCTCGACGAACCGGTCGTGCGCCTTGTACATCGTCCGCATTATGCCGGGCCAGGGCTTCTTGATGCAGAGTTTGCCACCCTCATTTCGGGCGCACTCGGTGCCGTCGTCCCGAAGGACGACGGGTTCGACACCGAAGAACGGCCGGCTGGCGCTGCCCGGCTTGAGCGTGTGTGCGCCCGGCAGCGGCGTGATCAAGATCGCGCCCGTCTCCGTCTGCCACCAGGTGTCGACGATCGGGCACCGTCCGCCGCCGACATGGGTGTGATACCAGATCCACGCCTCCGGGTTGATCGGTTCGCCGACCGAGCCCAGGATGCGCAAACTGGACAGATCGTACTTGTGCGGCCACTCATCACCCAACCGCATGAGCGACCGGATGGCCGTCGGGGCGGTGTAGAAAATGTTCACCCGGTATTTCTGGCAGACCTGCCAGAACCGCCCGCCGTCCGGATACGTCGGTACGCCCTCAAACATGAGCGAGCTGGTCCCATTGGCCAGCGGACCATAGACGATGTAGCTGTGACCGGTAACCCAGCCGATATCGGCCGTGCACCAGTAGGTGTCCTCCTCGTGCACGTCGAAGATAACCTTGTGACTCAGGGCACAATGAAGCAAGTAGCCGCCCGTGGTATGGAGCACACCCTTCGGCTTGCCCGTGCTGCCCGAGGTATAGAGGATAAACAGCGGATCCTCGGCGTTCATCGGCTCGGGCTCGCATTGATCGCTCGCCTTGGCCATCTCGTCGTGATACCACGTGTCGCGCCCTGCCGTCATCGGGACCTCCCCACCGGTGCGACGGACCACAATGACGTTCCTAATGGTCGGGCACTTGGTCAGCGCGTCATCCGCCGTCTTCTTGAGCGGAATCGCCTTCCCGGCCCGCAGGGACGTGTTGCTTGTGATCAGCAGCTTACACTCGGAGTCTTGAATGCGGTCGCTCAGACTCTCGGCGCTAAACCCGCCGAACACGATGGAGTGGATCGCCCCGATCCGTGTGCAGGCCAGCATCGTGATCGCCAGTTCCGGGATCATGGGCAGGTAGATACAGACGCGATCGCCCTTCTTGATGCCTTTACTCTTGAGTACATTGGCGAACTTGCATACCTCGCGATGCATCTCCTGGTAGGTCAGGACGCGAGTATCGTCCTCCGGTTCGCCTTGCCAGATGATCGCCGCCTTGTTCTTCCGATGGGTCTTCAGGTGGCGGTCAAGGCAGTTGTAGCTCACATTGAGTTGACCGTCCGAAAACCAGGTGTGCTCGATCTTACGCTGGTCGCTGTTCCAGGTGTAGCGACGCCCGATCTTAGGCTTCTTGAACCAGTCGAGCATCTCCGCCTGCTCGAGCCAGAACCCGTCCGGGTCCTTTACCGATCGCTCGTACATCTCCTCGTACTGTCTCAGGCTCTTGACGTGAGCCTTGGCCGCCAGTTCCGGCGGCGGCGGGAACCGTCGCGTCTCTTCCATAAGCGAACTGATACTCTTTGCCTGACCGTCTGCCATGATGACCCTCTTGCTAACCCGTCGCCCGCTCGGCAACGCTGAACCGTGACACCGACCTTCATCCTCAATCCCGCCCGGGACGCAAGTCGTCTGCGTCCGAGGCCCTCAAAATAAGAAGGGAAGTTTAGCAGGAACTAACAATGCCGTCAAGTTACCCGTTCGTCGAGTCTTGGAGTCGGATGCGTGACAATCTCGGCGGGTGCCATTTTGCCTCGAAGGGGCAGCATAAAGTAGCCGGGGCCAACGGCCCCGGTGGCGAGGCGCCTCTTACCCCCCCGAGCCCTGAAGGGGCGTGACAACCCGGCGGATCGGGCCGACGTACGGAGCGGAGTCATCGCGCCCCTTCAGGGCTTGGGGGGTATGAGGCGTTTGGCAACCGGGGGCTGCGCTGGGCTCCGCCCCCGGCTACTCTCCTGCGGCCCTTCGGGCCGGAGCGCCTCCGAATCCGCCGCCCCGGCGCGACCCGCCCACTCGGTGACGCACCCCTTGGAGTCTTGAGGTGGATGTCTGGTGGCGCCTCCCCCGCGCCGCGGTGGGTGGTCTTCAACGCTGGCAATCGCAAGCGGCTCGGGCGGGGAAACGAACACGGTATCCGCTCGACAGAATCCGTCCCCCACCCTTCGCCAAACGAGCGGGGAAGGGCGGGGTACCCGCGATTGCCCTCCCGCTTCAGCTTCAAGCGCTGCTACAACCAAGCGAGACGGGCTTTATATGACCGTGCACGAATCCGCGCCCCCGTAGCACGGGCGTCTCGCCCGTGATTGCTCATGGGCACGATACCCATGCTACTCCCGCGGTCGCCACCCGGCGGTCAGTCACGCTCGGTCACATCGCGAACCGTCCGACCTTTCAGGAAGTGATCCAACCAGCGGAACGCCGTTTCGCGTGCCTCCGGAGGCATGGCGTGTCCTTTGCCGTGGACGAACAGTCCGATTCGGTCGGGGGCGCCGAGCAGGCGGTAGATCGGCAGGGCGGCCTCGACGTAGGGCCAACTCTTGTCCCCGTCCGTGTCGTTCCCGCCGATGAGCAACCAGGCGCGCGGGGCGATCAGGGCGACCACCTCATGCGAGTGGAGGTCGAATCCTTCCTTGCGGATCTCCGGCCCCAGGTACCAGATGTCGTGGTAGTTGGTGAACTCAAACGCCACACCCCCCTCGCTCGAAACGCCGCAGACGACGCGCTCATCGAAGGCCTGCACGTACGTCACCTCCTTGGCACCGAGCGAGTGGCCAATCGCACCGATCGCATCCTTCCGGAC
>Ga0129299_1001396_pt1 | contig 16126 bp, 13 predicted proteins | sample ConPoolayeCmetaG_FD_94477 | JGI IMG/M metagenome (GOLD analysis project Ga0129299, IMG submission 94477) | Hot spring microbial mat communities from California, USA to study Microbial Dark Matter (Phase II) - Cone Pool mat layer C metaG ... | reverse complement strand
GAATCCCCTTCATGTTTCTGCTCGATCTATTCAGTTTTTTGGTGATTTTGGGCGTGATCGGCTTTGCCGTAAAGAGATATGTTGTCCGTCCCAAAAGGCTTACGCAAAGCCCCGGAGCGGCGCTGATTTTGGTTTTGATAGCCGGACTGATGCTTTTCGATCTTTTTTCGGACGCTTTTCATATCGCCAGCCGGCAGATTCCGATCGAGGGCGGGTTTATCGTCAACTTTCTGGCCACCTTTTTTTGGAATACGCCAGCGGAGACAGCCCGGTTCTGGGCGCATTTTTTCTGGTGGGGCCATCTGCTTTCGTTCATGGCGATGTTGAATTACGTCCCCTTGGGCAAGCATATGCACGTTTTCACTTCGCTGTTCAACGTTTTTTGGGCCGATCCCAAATCCGGAACCAAGCTTAGAAAGATCGACCTTGAGAACAGCGAATCGTTCGGCGTTGCAAAAGTAGAAGAGCATTCATGGAAAGACTATCTCGATGGCCTTTCCTGCACCGAGTGCGGCCGCTGTCAGGACGCCTGCCCCGCTTGGAATACGGGAAAGCCGTTATCACCCAAAAATATCATAATGCAGTTGCGCCGCCACGCCGAGAGCAAAGCCGGCTACATTTTCGCCGGCACGACCGACCAGTTCAAAGAGGATTTGGTAAAGGACGTTATCACGGAAGACGTGATTTGGGATTGCACAACCTGTTACGCCTGCCAAAGAGCCTGCCCGCTCTTGATCGAGCACGTGCCGAAAATCATTGATTACCGTCGATCGCTGGTGCTCAACGAAGGCGCCATTTCGGCGCAGGGCGGCCTGGCGCTGAAAAATATGGAGAAAGCGGGCGATCCTTGGGGATTGGGTCGATCGGCAAGAGCGGAATGGTATAAGGACCTTGAAATTAATCTGGCCGCCGACAAACCACGGTTCGAATGGCTGTATTGGGTCGGCTGCGCCGGAGCGCTCGACGCCCGCAACATCAAAGTCAGCCGGGCGACGGTGAAAATAATGAACGCGGCCGGTATCGATTTCGCGATATTGGGCACTGATGAAAGCTGCACCGGCGACTCGGCTCGCAGATTGGGCGAGGAATACCTGTTTCAGACGCTGGCGACCGCCAATGTCGAATTGCTGAACAGTATCGGCGTAAAAAAGATTTTCACCAACTGCCCCCACTGTTTCAACACTCTGAAAAACGAGTATCCCGATTTCGGCGGCGATTATCAGGTCTGGCATACGCATCAATTGATCGAGGAGTTGCTGAAAAGCGGTCGGTTGAAAATCGACGACTCGAAATTAGGCCTTCACGGCGGTCGGGAAACCGAAATCGCCTTTCACGACTCCTGCTATCTGGGACGGCACAACGGCCTTTATGAGCCGTCGAGGTATCTTATCGATGCCGTCGGCAAACGTATCGAGATGAAAAGGAACCGCGACAACTCGTTCTGCTGCGGCGCCGGCGGGGCAAGGATGTGGCTGGAGGAATCGACCGGCAAGAGAATAAATATCGAACGGACCGAGGAAGCGATCGGCACCGGCGCAAAAACGATAGGCGTGGCCTGCCCGTTCTGTATGACGATGCTTGAGGATGGTATCAAGGCGAAAGATTGCGCCGAATCGCATGCGGTGGTCGACATAGTCGAGTTGCTGGCAAAAGGTATCTGAGCTCCGCTTTCAGTCCGTCGGGTGGATTCGTGGTTTTGGCGGCCTATAGATACACCGAATATGTCTTACCTGAAACTTCTGCAATAGAGACCTGATCATGCCCGCCGTACTTTCTTTGGAGAAAATAAAAAATAAGAAAGGATTCTACCTGCTGCAGATCGAAAACGGTCCCGCTTTTCCGGTCGATGACGAGCTTATTCTCAAATATGGACTGCGGCAGGGAACTCAACTATCGCCGGCTCTTCTTTCCGAGCTAAAGGAGAAAGCGGAGTTTCAATATCTCAAGAAGAAGGCGATCGATCTGCTCGCCCGTAGGCGTCATTCGGAAAAGGAATTGTTAGACAAATTGAAATATACGCCGCTTTACGGCCGGCATGCCGAAGAGGTGATAAAAAAGCTCAAAGAGCTTGGGTATATTGATGACGCCGCTTTCGCCTCGGCCTTGATTCATACCACTTTGATCGGCGGGGCCAAAGGTAAGATGCTGATAAGAAGGAGATTGCGCCGGAAAGGGGTCTCGCCGCCGGTGGCCGATAAGGCGATGGCCGCCGAACTGGCGGATTATGACGAGCTGAAGGCGGCCGCCGATTTGGCCCGAAAAAAAATGAAAAGTTTGAAAGAGATTCCCCGGTTAAAGGCGAAACAACGGTTGGCGATGTTTCTCTCCGGCCGCGGTTTCGACTGGGACACGATAAACGCCGCCCTGCGGGCGGTTTTTGAAGAAAAGGAATAGGATGCCGTTTTTCGACGCCGGCGATGCGGCCATATACTATGAGGAATCGGGCGGCAACAACCCGCCTTTGATATTGCTTCACGGCTATGCCCTCAACGGCCTAATGTGGGAATTGCAGATTCCGGAATTGGCCCGGAATTTCAGGACGATCACGGTCGATCTGCGCGGCTTCGGGAAATCATCCTGCGGCCCGCTATGGTCGGCGGCGGCGATGACCGAAGACGTTCTCGGAATGATCGCCGAATTGAATATCCGCGACGCCGCCATACTAGGGTTTTCCATGAGCGGGCCCGTGGCTTTCCGCGTCGCCCTAAGCCGTCCCGATAGAATATCGAAATTAATCCTCGTTTCCTCAATCCTGCCGTCTTCCGGCAAGCCCGCCGGAAAAGCCAAAATCGAGGCGATGAGCCGCGAATTGGAACTGCTGAAACAAGGCGGCGTAGAATTATGGGCCGATAGAACGGGTATCCGCAACGGTCCGTTGGTTGCCAATATGTTTAAAAGAAATCCCGAAATCCGCGCCTTGTGGGAAAAAATATTGCTTCGCCACAACCCGGATTATCTTCAAGCGATGTTGCGGGGCAGGATAGCCGCCGAGCCGGATGGCAATTGGCGGCGAAGGCTGTCGGAATTGAATCAGCCGGCGCTGGTGATCGCCGGAGCGCAGGATTCGCAATTTATCGATGCGGCGAAATATCTGGCCCGCCACCTGAAAGAAGCCAAGCTTGAAATCGTAAAGGGGGCAGCCCATATGGTCAATCTTGAAGAACCGGCGGCGGTCACCGGAGCGATAATCGATTTTCTCGGCTAAAAGCTCGGCCGCCCGGCGGCACATTCGGCGTTTAGGGCTTGACAGATACGATAACCTTAGGTAATTTCAAAGCCTGTGAAAAGGAATTACAACCAGTATGGAGAGCAGGGATGAAGATATTTAATGCGGTTTTATTTTGCTGTGGATTGGCGATCATATCTTGCGCCGGAGGGCATAAATTTGTCGATAAGAGCAAGGTGGTCCTCGGCCGGGTGGACGGCCGTCCAATCACCGCCGCGGAGATGGATTCGATCGCCGGGGCGCACAACATTATCGTCAGCGATACAACTGATGTTCAATTGCTGAAGCAAAATCTGCTGGATAGCCTGATAAATCAGAAATTGATCGATATCCGCGTCGATTCGGTTAAAGCGATTCTTGAACAGGACCGCTCGTTTATCGAGATGCGCAACTCCGAGATCGCCAACAATGTGTTCAGGCTCATGTTCGATGGCGAAATCACGTTCAAAATCCAGATGGATTCATCGGAAATCGACTCTTTCTATTCCCAGCATCCCGAGCAATTCATGACGCCGGAGCAGGTCCGGGCGGCTCAGATATTGATTTCAATCCCCAAACCCGAGACCGCCGGAGTCAAGTCGGCCAAGGCCAAAGAGAAAATAATCGCGGCTAATGAAAAAGAGTCGCTCAAGCGGGCCAAAGCGATTCTGGCAAAGGCCAAAGGCGGCGAAAACTGGGACAGTCTGTGCGCCAAATACTCCGAGGATAAAAACACCAGCCAAAAAGGCGGAGATATGGGCCTGATTAGCCGCGGGCGGATGGCGGCCGAATTCGATTCGGCGGCGTTTGCAGCCGAGGTCGGGTCGATCGTCGGACCGGTAAAAACCCGTCAGGGCTTTCATATCATCAAGGTTTCGGAGCATCTCATGCCGACGCTCAAACCGCTCGATGCCCAATTGCGCGGAACGATAAGGGCCTCGCTGTTCCGCAACCATGAAAAAGAAAAAGCCGACAAATTCGTCGACTCGCTGAAATCGGTCGCCCATTATGAGTTCAACGAAAAGGTGCTGAACCTGCCCGACAGTCTGGTCAAGGCCGATGAATGGGTCATGATCGTCAATGGAAAAGATACGGTGTTCGCCGATCGTCTTCTGCAGAATCTGCCGAAATTCATGCGGCTAAAAAAATATACGGAGGCCACGCCGGAAATCAAACGCGAATTGCTGCAGGATATGTCGGTCAACAACCTCTTGAGGGCGGCCGGCAAAGACCTGGGATATTATGACAATCCGAAAGTCATAAGCGCCGGCATCGAATTCACCGATAACGAAGCCCGCCGTAAACTGGATCAAATAATGCGCGATACGATCTATCAACCCACCGAAGATGAGGTAAGAGCCTATTACGACCGCAATTTCGAGGAGCGCTACCGGGAAAAGAAACCGTTGAAGGTGCAGCATATCATTTTCCAGGATTCGGCATTGGCCCTTATCATAAGGGATTCGCTGCTTCAAGGGGCCGATTTCAAGGAAATGGCTTTGCGCTATTATCCGGGGGAGAAAGAAATCCGGGAAATCGCATTCGATCTCGGCTACATTTCGGAGCAGGAAATGGGGCAAACGTTTTTCGAGGCGGTCAAGCAACTCGAGGTGGGTCAAATATCGCTTCCCATAAAAACCGTCTGGGGATATCATATAGCCAAACTCACCGATAAACGGCAGGACAAAACCATCGATCAGGTAAGGCCGGGTATCAGGGACGCTTTGAAGAAAAGCGCTGACAATGCCGTCAAAAAACGAATTCTCGACCAATGGCGGGCGTCGGCCAATATTGTCATCGACAAGCGGACTCTCGAGAAATACAAATTTCCCGAGGTCATCAAACCGATCAATTTGAATCGGGGGAGCTGATTCACTTGTCCGGGGCCGGGATCGCCGTGAACGAAGCATCACTGAGCTGGAGAGGCGAACTCTGGCGTAAGGCAATACATCTTTGTTCGCTGCTGATTCCGCTGGGGTATTTTCTATTCAACCCGAAGCAGGTCGTTTCCATATTGTTTGTCCTGTTGATGGTGAGCGTCCTTTTCGATCTGCTTCGATTGTTCGGCAACGATTCCATAAAAAAATTCATGGGGATCAATTTCGGTTTCATGTTGCGCCCGCGGGAGACGAGGAGTTTTTCCGGCTCCACCACGATTCTTCTGGCGGGACTGCTCGTGTTTCTCTTTTACGACAGGCGGGTGGCGGCGGCGGCCATGGTCATTATCGTGGTCGGCGACGTGGCGGCGGCGATTATCGGGCGCACTATCGGCAGATTCAGAATTTATTATAAAACGCTCGAGGGAACTGCGGCTTTCCTCGCGTTCGCTCTGATGGCGATCAAAACCGTGCCCGGGCTGAACTGGAAAATAACCGTAGCTGGAGTAATCGCCGGGGCGATCACCGAGCTTCTGCCTTTGCCGATCGACGATAACATTTCCGTTCCGCTTGTCGCCGGCGGTATCATGCAATTGTTGCTGAATCAGCAGTTGATGTACCTGTGAAATCGAAAAAGCTAAAAAACCAGTTGCCGGGCTGAATCTGCCGTATAGAAAAACGACGGCCGGGTTGAATTGCCGCGGAACAAAATCCCGAATACGGAATAGTTAAGTTATGACCGGGCCGATCGCCAAGTTTGAAATCCGGGCGGATGGCCGTAAACCGGGCTTTGGAAAACGACCTATCGCCGCGAGAACACGGGAGGCATGATGCATAAGGGGACCGTCAAGTGGTTCAATGACCTGAAGGGTTACGGTTTCATTACCTCAAGAGATATTCCACATGAATTGTATGTAAGGTTCACCGAGATATGCGCCAACGGATATCGCACGCTCAAAAAAGGCGATGACGTAATTTTCGAGGTTGACAGAATCGATGGAAACAAGGCGATCAACGTCATAAAAGTCTGTTGAGCTCAAGCGTTGTCCCCCGACCATCGACAGTGTCATATCGTCATTTCTTATTTTAGGAAAACGTTTTGTCGAAAATTATCGACCTAAGATCCGATACGGTGACCAGACCGTCTCCGCAGATGCGGGCAGCCATGGCCGCCGCCGAGGTCGGTGACGATGTATTCGGTGATGACCCGACCGTCAAGGCGCTCGAAAGAGAAACAGCCAAGATTCTGGGAAAGGAAGCCGCTCTTTTCGTTCCTTCGGGAACCATGGCCAATCAGGTGGCGCTGAGGACGCTTTGCCGGCCGGGGGACGAGGTCATCTGCGAGCGGCTGGCGCATATCGTCAATGATGAGGCAGGCGCGGCCGCGGCGCTTTCGGGGATCGTGCTGATGCCTCTCGACGGCAATCGGGGACAAATCCCGGTCGAAAAAGTCGGCGCGGCTGTCAGGCCTGCTGATATTCACTTCCCCCGCACGCGCCTAATCGCCCTCGAAAACACTCACAATCGTCACGGCGGGGCGGTCTTGAGCCTTGAGTATTTGAGCGAAATCAGCAAGACAGCCGAAGATCACTCTATCCAGATGTACCTTGACGGGGCGCGGCTGTGGAACGCAGCGACGGCTTTGGCCGTTGAACCGGCAAGGCTCGCCCGACCGTTCGCTATGGTTTCCGTTTGTTTTTCCAAGGGGCTTGGCGCGCCGATAGGATCGGCTGTCTGCGGCACGGAAAAAAATATCGAAAAAGCCCGGCGCATCCGCAAAATGCTGGGCGGCGGCATGCGGCAGGTGGGGATAATAGCGGCGGCCGCGCTCTATGCGCTTGACCACAACCGCAATCGAATCGGCGAAGACCACCGCCTTGCCAAAAAACTCGCCGAAGGGCTAGCGGGCATTCCTGCTATCAAGCTGGATCTATCGAGCGTGCAGACAAATATCGTGATTTTCGATGTCGGCAAGCCGCCGGAGGCGTTTATCGACAACTGTGCCAAACGTAACCTGTTGCTGGTGCGATTCGGACGGCATCTGGTTAGAGCGGTGACCCATATCGACGTCGACGAATCCGATATCGATGCCGCTATCGGGATTATTAACGAAGCCGTCAAATATAGCTGAAATTACGCTTGTTTTCGGCCGATAATTATTTTGGCCGGGGAAAATAGAACCGTATGAAAAAGACCTCAACTGTTTTCGATATCGTCGCGGCGGCAATCTGGCTGGCCAGCATGGCGTTGATCTATTTCAGCCATTTCCCCGCTCCGGGCAACGTTCAACTTGCCGGCATACAGGGAAGCGGACAGCCCCGCAGCGAGACTGAATACTGGTACGACGTGGCCATGAGCGGGCAGAAAATAGGTTATGCCATGAACTCGTTCAAGCGTTCGTCGCTGGGCTGGATTTTCAAAGACTATTCTCTGCTGCGGCTGCCGATGGGAGGCGTCACCCGCGAGGTCTTGATGGATTTCTATGCGGTCGTCGACACCAACTATTCTTTGAAAGACCTGACTTTCGGCATTTCGAGCGAGGAATATTCCACCAACGTTTACGGGCATGTCAAAGACGGACGGATCGAATTGAAAATACAATCGGGCGATGAAATAAACAGTATCACGCTTGACTGTCCCGAGGGCGTATATCTGCCGGGGACGATTCCCCTGATAATGGCCGATAAGGGGTTCCCAAAAGGCGATTTTACTCTGCCCTGTATCGATCCGGTAAGTCTGACGATATCGACTTTGAACCTGAAGGTCGGCGAACTGGAGAAATTCGAGGTGGGCGGCAAAGGATACGACGGCCATAAAATTCAGGCGACCGTTTCGGGAGTCACGGTTACTTCTTACGTCAGCACCGACGGCACAGTCGTGAAGGAGATCGAGCCCGGCGGCATGACCATGACCCTGTCGACAAGGAACAAGGCGCTTGACGTACCGGAATCGTTGCAGAATTGGGATATTCTCGAATTGCTGGCGGTTCGTTCGGAGGGCATAATCGAGGACGCCCGCAGATGCGAATATTTGAAAATCGAGCTGGCGGGAATAGAAGGTGCGGCGTTCGAACTTGAGGATGATTTTCAAAGAGTGGTTTCCCGGTCGCCGCTGATCCTTGAGATAAGCTCGGAGGGGTTCAAAAACAGCCCCGTTCCCTCGCGCAATTATATCGACCCCGAACCGATGATTCAGAGCGATGATTCGAGAATCATGTTGAAAGCCAGGCAGATAGTGGGCAATCTGCAGGATGAAAACCTCATGATAAGGGCGCTGAATAATTGGGTTTACGAAAATATCGAGAAGGAATACGCCATTTCGCTGCCCTCGGCGGCCGATGTCCTGAGAGTCAAGAAAGGAGACTGCAACGAACATTCGGCGCTTTTCACGGCTCTGGCGCGCTCGCTTGGAATACCGACGAAAATATGCCTTGGCATCGTATATAAAGACGGCCTATTCTATTATCATGCCTGGCCGGCGGTTTACGATCAGGGACGCTGGCGGCCTATCGATCCGACCTTGGGACAGGAAACAGCCGACGCCGCGCATATCAAGCTGCTTGAGGGGAGCCGTGATTCGCTGGTGGGACTGATGAGGGCGGTCGGGAAACTGAACATCAAAATATTGGATTATAAGTCAAAAAACGATACGGCGGGTTCGTGATGCTGAAATTTATCGAGGTTTCCAAGAGGTTCGGCCGACAAGCGGCAGTCGATAACTTAAGTCTGGAAATCGGCCAGGGTGAGTTGTTCGGATTTCTCGGGCCCAATGGGGCGGGCAAGACAACAACGATCAAGATGGCCGCCGGAATCCTCAAGCCGACCTCCGGACGAATCGAGATAGATGGAATCGACATCCAGAACCAGCCGGAAAGGGCGAAAATGCTGATCGGATATGTTCCCGACTCGCCATATTTGTATGATCGCCTGACCGCCCGCGAATATCTGGAATTCATAGGCGGACTATACGGGATATCGAACTCTCAAATCAAACTCAGGGCTGAAGAGCTGTTCGATTTGTTCGGAATGGACGGCTGGGTGGACCGCAGGTGCGAGCAGTACTCCCATGGCATGCGCCAGAAAGTGGTTTTCGCCGCCGCCATGATTCATCGCCCGCCGACGCTGGTTGTCGACGAACCCATGGTCGGACTTGATCCGCCGTCGGCGCGTATCGTCAAGGATATTTTAAAAGAGTATGCCGCCGCCGGCAATACGGTGTTTATCTCGACTCATACGCTCTCGATCGCCGAGGAGCTCTGCGATCGTATCGGCATTATTAACGGCGGCAGACTTGTGGCGGCGGGCAATCTGCACGAATTGAAGGCGATGGCCAACCAGTCCGAGGCCAACCTCGAATCACTTTTCCTTAAATTGATCAATAATTGAGGAAACAAGTGAATTTCATCGGCCACATTCTCCGTTTCAGGATTATCGGCGCGCTTGCGTTCTTTCGGGAGATGGATGCCGAGCGGCGAATCCGGACGATCGTCGGGTTCGCGGTGTTGACCTTGTTTTTTTTCGGCGCCCTGTTTTTTTTCCGGTATCTATTCGATTACCTGTCGAAAATAAGGGATATCGGCGTTCTGCTGATGGACAGGATCATCTCGCTCGGATTCTTGGCGATTTTCCTCATGCTCGTCATATCGAATGCGATTACGGCCATCTCCACCTTATACCGGTCGGGGGAAACCGCCGATTTGTTTTCCCGACCTCTGCCGCGCCGGCAGTTGTTCGTAGCGAGATTTCTCGACAACCTGTTCTATTCCACCTGGGGCGTACTGGTGCTCGGTGTTCCGATTATTCTGGCCTATGGAATCGTCCGCGGTTTTTCCTGGTGGGGATACCTGTATGCGTTTTGCTTTATTCTGCTGCCGTTCACGGTGATCCCGGCGTGCCTCGGAGCGGCGGCTATCATATTTGTGTATCTGGCCTCCGGCCGACTGAAACCGCGAACGGTTGTTCTGGCTATGGCGGCGCTGTTGTCTCTTGCAATCGTCATTTATTTGAATATCGGACAAACTTCGACGCTGTCGAAAAACATACTCGGCGACTGGCGGGTGCTGAATAGTTTTCTCGGCTCGCTATCGGCGACATCGTTTCCGTTTATGCCGCATTTTTGGGTCGGCCAGGCCTTGCGGCAGCTTGCCGGCCAACCGGGAATCGATTTGTTCCTGTACACATTCGGGCTGCTGAGCACGATGCTGATGTCGATGCGTCTGCTTTTTCGTATCGCCGAAAAGTATTATTACGGCAGTTGGCAAAACTCGTATGGCCATGCCGCGGCGCCGAAGAAGACGGCCCGTAAATTCAGTCTGCCTTCTTTTTTCGGTTTGCCCGAATGGTTGCCGGCCGATTTCCGGAGCGTGCTGACCAAAGATTTGAGACTGTTTATCAGGGAACCGGCCCAGTGGGCGCAGTTTTTGATTTTGCTGGTGCTGTTGATAATCTACCTGATCAATTTGCGCCACTTTCCCGGTAACATGACCGACAAATTCTGGCGGACGATAATCAGTTTCGCCAATTTCGCTTTTACAGGTTTTATCCTGGCCACGCTGGCCGTTCGTTTCGTTTATCCCAATATCAGCCTTGAGGGGCGCGCTTTCTGGGCGATCGCCAGCTCCCCGATGCCCATAAGACGCCTTTTCTGGGAGAAGTTTTTTTCGGCATTCATCATTTTTGCGTTGCTTGCCGAGATTCTGGCTTTTATATCAAATATCATGCTTGGCCTGACCGGATATATGATGATCCTCAGTTTCTTTTCTATATTGCTGATGTCGGTTGCGCTTACGAGCTTGTCGGTGGGGATGGGGGCGGTTTTCCCGCGATTCGACGAACGAAATCCCGGCCGGATCGCCTCCTCGATGGGGGGAACAATCACCACCGTGATAAGCCTCGTTTACGTATGTCTGGCGGTGATAATCATGGCCATGCCGGCATATCGTTACAGTGTTTATACGATTGACGGAACAATCGAATTTCCGGCCAGGGAATTCATTCTGTCGGGTATCCTGCTTCTGTTATTGAACACAGCGGCGATCGCGATCCCGATCAAAATCGGCCTTAAAAGCATAAGCGAAAGGGATTTTTGATGATGAAAGCGCTGGTCACCGGCGGAGCTGGTTTTATCGGATCGCACGTGGCGGATGCCCTGCTGAAAAAGGGGCTGAAAGTTGAAATAATCGATAACCTGTCCACCGGCAAAAGAGAAAATCTGCCGACGGGAGCGACATTTCATCAGCTTGATATCAGAGATAAAGAAGTTCATCGTATTTTCGCGGCCGGCTGTTTCGACGTGGTCTTTCATCTGGCGGCGCAGATGGATGTCCGCAAAAGCGTGGCCGACCCGATATTCGACGCCGAGGCCAATATAATCGGCGGCATAAATCTGCTTCAAGCCTGCAAAAACCACGGCGTCAGGAAAGTGATTTTTTCCTCGACCGGAGGAGCGATCTACGGCGAACAGATCGCTTTCCCGGCGGACGAAGAACACCCCTTGAACCCCTGTTCACCCTATGGCATCTCCAAGCTCGCTTTCGAAAAATATCTGGCCTTCTACAAAATGGAATTCGGACTTGATTTCATCGCCTTGCGTTATGCCAATATTTACGGCCCGCGTCAGCGGGGCGATGGTGAGGCGGGTGTGGTTTCGATCTTTTTCGATAAGCTCCTTACGGACGGGCAGGCGGTGATTTACGGCGACGGCCGGCAGACCCGCGATTTCACCTACGTGGCCGATGTGGTCAGCGCCAATCTGGCGGCTCTCGAATATGACGGTTGCGGCGCTTTCAACGTGGGAACCGGCCACGAAACCGATATCAACACCCTGTTCGATTTGATAAAGGAAATATCGGGATCGAAACAACCGCGGATTTACCGACCGGCCAGACCCGGGGAACAAAAAAGAAGCGTAATCGATTATCAAAAAATAAAAAAATGCATGGGCTGGCATCCCCGTTACGATCTGAGAAAAGGACTCGAAGAAACCGCCGTCTATTTTCGCGAGGCTGTCAAACGATGAGCTGGATATTGTTCACCGGAACATCTTCGGGGTTTCCCTCAACCAATCGCGCCTGTTCCTCGATTTTGCTGAACGTGTCGGGCAGGCTTTACCAAATCGATTCCGGCGAGGGTTTTTCCGGTTCGGCCCTGAAAAGAAAAATTGACTGCAACAAAATCGAAAGAATCTTCATTTCCCATCTCCATCCCGATCACGTCTGCGGCTTGTTTCTCGAGCTTCAAATGATGCTGCTGGCAAAACGGAAATCCGGACTCGATATTTATGTGCCGGACGAGGCAGCTGATGGGCTGGCTCAAACTGCACGGATCTTCTACCTGTTTCCCCAAAAAATGCCCTTTGCCTACCGTTTCAAATCGATCCGCCCCGGGCCGGTTTATCGAAAAGTCGGGTTGGCTATCTATGCTTTTCCCAATAGGCACCTCGAAGGCAACGCTGAGATTATTCGCAAGCTGAGGGTATCGAACAAGATGCAGTCGTACAGCTTCAAAATTGTCGCCGGCGGGAAGACCATTCTTTATTCGGGGGATATCAAAGACGAGTCGGACCTGATCGAATTATTACCCGGAGTGCATACCGCCATAGTGGAAGGGATGCATGGCGATATCGGATCGATCTGCAAAATCTGCGCGGAAGGCGGAGTAAAGCGGCTGATCTTCACCCATTTGCCCGATAAATTTCCGGCTGACCGGCGAAATCTGCTTTCGCAGGCCCGCAAAGCGGGGATTGAAAAGGCCCTGCTCGCCTACGACGGAATGAAAATTCCGCTTTGAGTCAAATCAGACAATCAGGACAAATTGAAAAACACAAGGAGAAACGCTTGACGCCCGATATCCGTAAGGCACGCATCAAATGGATCGAAAAACTCAGGTTCGCCGGAATGACCAATTCCGGCAGGGCGTTGATAATGGACGCTCCCGAGGCGGCCGGCGGCGATGGCAGCGCTCCGACTCCCGGCGAATTGCTTTTTATTTCGCTCGGCGGCTGCACCGGCATCGACGTCGTGAGCATCCTCAACAAAATGCGTGTGCCGTTCCGCGACCTCCAGATCGAAATCGAAGGTGAACCGGTCGATGAGCATCCCAAAATATACAAGTGGATCAAAATAACATATAGATTCTTCGGCGCCGCCGACAAGGCGAAAGCAAGCCAAGCGGTCAAATTGTCGCAGGAGAAATACTGCTCGATTTCGGCGATCGTGGGTAAATCGACGGAGTTGGCGCACGAAATAGTATTCGAACCGTAGTATCCTTGAGGCGACCCGCCGATTCATGGTTCCTGATATACCGGCCGGAAAACCAAATTTTGAAAGGCCGGATCCGGCGGTCGGCCGTCCGATCGCTCCTTCTAATGTCTCCATCGATATCACACTATAGACAGCCGGACGATTGCCCGATTGACATCGGTGCGTCAGTCGATTATTTTGCCGAATATTAGGGAAAGGATAATTCAATGACAGATCCGAAAATCAAGTTGTTTGCGCGCGTATTGCTGCGTTACTGCTTAAAACTGAAATCCAAACAGATGATCAGACTCGTATCCGGTATGCAGGCGTTGCCGTTGCTTAAAGAGCTTTATGCCGAAGCCTTGGCTATCGGCGCTTACCCACTGGTTAAAATAGGCGCCGAAGATATAGAGGAGATTTTCCTGAGAAACGCCAGCAAAGATCAGTTGACCTTCATCCCGCCCATGGAGTCGCTGGAAATCGAAAAAATCGACGCTTATGTGGGAGTGAGGGCGTCCACCAACACCCGGTTTTTGACGTCGTTAGACCCGCATCGAATGGCAACTTTTCGCAAGGCGCATGGAAAATTGATGAAAAGGTTTTTCCAACGGGCCGCCGAAGGCAAGCTGCGCTGGGTCGCCACTCTCTACCCGACTTCGGCCTACGCCCAAGACGCGGGAATGTCGCTTGACGAATATGAAAAATTCGTCTACAGGGCCTGCATGCTCGACAAAAAAGATCCGGTTGCCGAATGGCATAAGGTCTCCGCCTATAACAAAAGATTGATCAACTATCTCAAAACGAAAAATATTATCCGTATCGTCGCTCCGGACACAGATCTTTCGTTCTCCGTAAAAGGGCGGAAGTGGATTAATTGCGACGGCTCGTCCAATTTTCCTGATGGTGAAGTCTTTACCGGACCGGTGGAAAATTCGGTGAACGGAAGAATCCGCTATTCCTTTCCGGCCATATACGGCGGGCGGGAAGTCGAAGACATCAGGCTGGAATTCAAGGATGGGAAAGTCATCAAGGCCACGGCCGCCCGCGGCAACGATTTCCTCGAGGCCATGCTGAATATGGACCGAGGCGCCAGATACGTGGGCGAAGTCGCTCTGGGAACCAATTTCGGTATCGATAGATTCACCCGCAACATCCTGTTCGACGAAAAAATCGGCGGGACTTTTCATATGGCTGTCGGCGAGGGGTATCCGGAGTGCGGTTCAAAGAACAGCTCCGCTCTTCACTGGGATATGGTTTGCGATCTGCGTCGAAATGGGGCAATGTATGCCGACGGGCAGTTGTTTTTCAAAAACGGAAAATTCCTGAAATAGCCGAAACCGCCTCTATAGCCGGATCAGACGGGGAACGGTCGAATTCCCCGCATTTATTATTCTAAAAATTATTGTAACTCAGACTTTTAACCTACGTAAAAGATAGCTGAATAAAAGAAGCCGGATAAATGTTTCTCAGGATAACCGGGAGCATTTCATGAAATTCAAAACAGCTATGATTATATTCGTATTTCTTTGGGTTACGACATTCGTGGTTTCGGTTGCCGCGGCACCGCCGGAAAAGTCATCGCTGAAGATTTTTTTGAGCGACGATTCGATCATGGTTTCGATAGACGGCCGCTCCGGAACAGGATTTCAGGCGGCTGTCAATTCGATTCCGGAAATCATGGCTGCCGGCCCATCGGGCATACGGATCAAGGATGAACTCCTTATAGAAGGGGATAAAATCATTATCGACGGCAAACGGGTGTCGCTCGACGATGTCAAACGATTCAAGGTCACCCGATCCGGCGGTTATGGGGTTACGTTCAGCACGGGACTTCCCTTTCGGAAATTCAATAAGAAGGAAGCGACCGTTGCCGATATCGATCTGGAAAAACCGGCCAATCGGGTTTCGATGTCGGATTTGACTATCCGAAGCGACGAGGTGATCGAAGGTGACGTTGTGACCATCGTCGGAGATATCGAAGTTTACGGCAGGATCACCGAAGATATCGTTTCGCTTTTCGGCAACATATACCTTTTCGACGGCAGTTCCGTCGGCGGCAATGTCGTGGCTCCGTTCGGAAAGATATTCGCCTATAACAAGCCCGAGATTTCAGGACAGTGTATCGGCCAGAACTATCATATTGAAAAAACCAGAACGTTGAACTTCGATTTCTCTTTCAGGTATAATCGGGTCGAGGGAGCCACACCATTGACAAAAATATCCTTCGCCGATAAGGGAAACGAGCTTCCGGAAATCGAGACCGACATCGGCTATGCATTTGCCCTGAAACGATGGGACATCCTGTTCGGATTCAAACAAACGATCGGCCAAAACGGCCGGCCGTATTTCGGGGCGAGGACGTATCAGGGGGCTAATACGCCGGATCTTGCGAATTTTACCTACGGCGAGAATACTTTGGCGGGGATGTTTTTCAAGGAAGATTTTCACGATTTTTTCTTCCGTCGCGGCTGGCAGGGATATATCGGGGCGAACCTCGGCCGCAACGATTTCGCTCAGCTTGAATATACGATTCAAAAAAACGAAGCGGTCGGCAAACGAACAAACTGGTCGATTTTCGGGCGCGGCAAGGATTTCAGGGAAAACTACTCCACCATCCTGCCGGATTCGACGCCGCTAATCGGCATGAGCGGCAAGCATGAAAAACTCGGCTTGCGGGCAGTCTGGGATGATCTGCCTGAAAACGATGTCGGCGAAAGCGGAAATCGATTCGAGTTGCTATTCGAATCGGCCGGCGATGGGTTGATAGGCCGTCTCGGCGGTGATTTTTCATATGACATATTGGAG
>Ga0129299_1001395_pt1 | contig 16127 bp, 8 predicted proteins | sample ConPoolayeCmetaG_FD_94477 | JGI IMG/M metagenome (GOLD analysis project Ga0129299, IMG submission 94477) | Hot spring microbial mat communities from California, USA to study Microbial Dark Matter (Phase II) - Cone Pool mat layer C metaG ... | reverse complement strand
TACCGACCTTAACAACGAAATTTTCGACCAGATTTTGTTCGAAGACTCAACCTCATTCGGCGGCGCTTTTTTTCTGGCCAAATATATAAGGCAGCTGAACAGCCCTTCCGGCCCGATCGCCAACGATCGCAATTACGTTTTTCTGGGCGATCCGGGAATGATCGCAGCCAAGCCATATCTGAAATCCGAATTCACTTACAGGCCGGATTCCCTTAAAGGGCTGTCGGTTGATTCGGTCGCCGGCAGGATTTATGACAGTCAGGGTCGATTTGTCTCCGATTTCGACGGCACTGTTTGGGTGGTGGTTAAAGACGCCTCAATCCGGCGACACAAGGCCATCCTCGACTATAACAACCAGCCGCTCAATCCTCCCAATTATGTCTATGTCGATTACACGTTGCCGGGACCGACCCTCTTTTTCGGTCCTGCCGAGGTGACGGACGGCCGTTTTTCGGCGTCGTTTTTCGTGCCCAAGGATATTTCCTATGGCGGATCGGGGGCGAAGATTTACGTCTATTTCGCCAATGAAATGATTGACGGATCGGGCATTGTCGATTCACTGCCCATCTCCGGCAGCGCAGCCGGGGAAATCGATACAACCGGCCCGCAGATAGAGTTTTATTATAACGGAACGCCGGTTACCGGAAAATTGGCGGTGGTCTCGTCCGGGGCGACCGTGGCGTTCAGACTGTTCGATGAGCACGGGATAAATATCACCGGTTCGATGGGACACGGGATCGTGATGACCATTGACGGCGGCCGGACTTACACGGCAGATATAACCGCCGATTTTCGCTTTGATCTTGGAAGCTGGCAGAGCGGCGGGGTATCGGCCGCGTTGCCTTTGCTTCCCGATGGCGATTATACGATCGGTATCAAGGCCTGGGACAGCTATAATAACTCCTCGGTCTACACATCTCCGATCAGGGTCTTCGGCACGGGAGATTTTTCCTTATTCGATGTCATGAATTATCCGAACCCGGCGGTGCAGACCGACTCAACCACGTTTCAGTACGTGCTGAGCCGTCCTGCGGAAACCGTAACAATTAAGATATTCACGTTATCCGGAAGGTTGGTCAAAACCATAAGAAAGGATTCGCCTCAATACACGGTTGACGGCCATCATTTTCTGCCGTATGATTTGCGCGATGATGATGGCGACAGGCTGGCCAGCGGCGTCTATATATATCGAATCGAGGCAACGGGATATAACGACGACGGCCGGCGGCAAAAAGACTCTTTTCAATCGAAACTTGTAATAATGAGATGATAATCGGTTATCGGACACGGTGCGTGCATAGAAAAGGTTGTTGTATTGTACTCTGATGATCGGAATTCAATAAGCCGACGGCCCGTGTCGATAATTGTATTGGCGCTTATGATAGGGAGGAATTGATGCGTAGGTTACCCATATATACTATGTTGATATTGGCTGCCGTAGCCGGCCGGTCTTCAGCCCAGGTGTCGCAAACCGCCGTGCCGTTTCTGCTGATCGCTCCCGGAGCTCGAGCCGGAGGCATGGGGGAAACTTTCGTCTCAATCGCCGATGATGCGACCGCCACTCATTGGAATCCCGCCGGTCTCGGAAATTATCCGCTTTCTCCGCTGTGGCTGGAACTGCCCTCAAGAAGAGGATATAAAATCGAAAAAATGATAATCGTCAAAAACGATATGCCGGAGAATAATTACAAGCAATTCGATATCTGGGTGTTGATGAACGGCCACCTGGTGAAATGGGAAAAGGATCGCTGGAACTCAGGTATAGCGGTCAAGGTCGGCACGGGTGCTTCGGTCGGAGATATCGTTGCCCGTTACACCGGCGCCGAGGGGGAACAACTGAGCGCGCAGGTGGATCAAGTGTTACATTGGAATTTGAGGATCAGTCGCCAGCGTTTGGAAACCGCCCGCCGGAACGTTCTGGCCGGGATATCCGACTCCGATCCAAAAGCCGAGCAGATCCGAAGCGGCCTCGATCGTCTTTCGGCGGCCTACAATGAGCTAAGAGTCTTGCCGCAGGGTTTTGCCGCCTTCGAAAAATCGTTTCAAGCTATGTCGGCCGATGGGCAATTATCAATTGCGGAGACAGATACGTTGATTGCTCAAATTGACCGGGCGATCAGTGCGAAGTCGATGTCGGAAATCAGGATACCGTTCGATCTGCCGCGCAAGGCGCCGGCCAATTGTCTGGAGTCGCATGACGGCATGATCTACGCCGGAACCGATTCCGGCTTTTATCGATTCGATCCGGCCTCGAATAAATGGCGGTATTACGGGCTTTCCGACAGCCTGCCGGCTCTCAGAGTGACTGCGCTCGAGAAAATGGGCAAGAAAAGCATAGTGATAGGAACCGAAAACGGCATCGTTTACTACAACGGTGTAAAAATCAAAACGTACTCTCCCCAGGAAACGCCCCCGCAGGGCTTCATTTCCAGCATCTCCGCGCTAAGCGACCAGAACATCTGGGCGGCGACCGAACGTGATTTATATCATTATGACGGCGGATCGTGGAAAAACTATGTGATTCATGAGGTGGCCGTCGGCGAGAATTTCGAGAATATTCTAAGAAAATTCTATCGCACCGCCGCCGATTTGAACATCGATCGCCTTAAGGAACAAGTTCGCCGGATGAACGACATGGAAGATGAGGTTGCACTGGGCCAGAAAATAAAACTTCCCTATGCGCCCGCATTGTGGGGCAATATCACGACGCTCGCCGCAAAAGACAAATACCTCTGGATCGGAACCGAAAACGGCCTCATTCTTTTCAATGGTGAATCTTTCATTCATTTCGGCTGGCGGCTAGTCGAGGCCGACAGGGAAATGAATGTTTTTGAAATGGCCCGGAGCATTCTTCCGGAAGGCAGCGACGAACAGGTCGAGCGGCTTGCCGGAAAGATACTGCAACAAAATGAACTGGAAGGTGAGACGATTCCTCAAGGCGAAAGCCTGATCGTTTACGCCAATCAACTCGGTTCCAAAATCCTTTCCGTCTCGGCTCCATCATCGAAGAAAGCTTATGTCGGAACAGCCTATGGCGTCGTCGAATACAACGACGGAATCTGGAGTCGTTTTGCCCGACTTGAAGGCATAAGGTCGCCGATTCACACTATAGAGAACGAATACGGCGAACTCTGGTTCGCCAACTCCGAGAAAGTATGTCTGCTTGCCCGTCCCCGCGGTCAGGTCACTTTTATGCACTCAAATTATCTTACCCAGCTCGCCCCAGATCTGTATTACGATTATTTCGCGATCGTCTATCCCACCAACGAATGGGGCACTTTCGGCACCGGCATCACTTTTCTTTCCTATGGTCAGCAGGATAGAACAAATGAAGTGGGCGACATTATCGGGCAGTTTACTTCATATGATCTGGCCTGGACGGTTTCATACGGCACGAAGTTGATGAAATCGCTATCGGCAGGCATCTCCGCCAGAATCATTATCTCCCACCTTGCCGACGTCGGCGCCGGATTGGAGAAAGGCAAGGGTGTAGGTTTTTCGGGGGCGGTTGACGGCGGCGTTTTGTACAACCTTGACCGGCGGACCGACTTGGCCGCCACAATCACCAATATCGGGCCGGAGATCGCCTATATCGATGCCGATCAGGCGGATCCGCTTCCCCGCAAGCTGGCGGTCGCTTTTGCCTACAGGCTGATAGACTCGCCCTACAACAGATTGACTATCGTCGGCGAGGCCAACAAGCTGCTGGTGGACCTCAACGACGACATAAAGACTGAAATCAGGGAGATTATTCCTCATATCGGAGCCGAATATTGGTATTCGAATTATATTGCCGTCAGAACCGGCTATGTTTACGATGATATCGGGGTTCAGCGATACTTGACACTCGGCGGATCTTTGCAATATTCCCGGCTACGGGTCGACCTGTCCTATATTCCGTCATCGAATGAAGAAACGAACCGTTTGGGAAACACCGTCAGGTTATCCATAAACGTAGGCTTTTGACGAGTGTAGCGTGCGCAAATTGAAAATCCGCTGCATTTTAATCTTAATAATCTCTTGTTTCGGCGGGATTGTCAATTCGGCTTCGCCACCGTCGCTGCTTTCGCCTATTCAATCCGATGGGAATTGGTTGCTGGGTCGTTCCGAACATCGGTACAAGTCACCGGAGTTCCGTTCGATGGTGTCGCGGAAAAATCTGCTGAAACTCGAGCGCGAAACGGAGTTCGGTTTGCCCGTCTCGAAAAACTTCGTGCCGCTGGCGCTTTCCTCACAGATCGATACGCTGAACGTTTTGGTTCTGAAAGTCGAGTTTCAGCGGGAAAATCCGGACGATCCTACTACGACCGGCGACGGCACCTTTGATCTTCGGAGTTACGATCAGTTTTTGCAGGAAGAAGGACATTTTCTCGATCCGGCTCCTCATAACACCTCTTATTTTTCGGCGCACATGCAGGCTTTGGCGCGCTATTGGAGATTCGTATCCGATCGGCGGCTGCGTTTGATCTGGGAAGTTTATCCGGTCGAGGAGACCGTTGCTCTGCGGTTGCCGCACCCGATGTCGTATTACGGAATGGGGGGTAATCCGGATAGTATTGTCACCGGCCTCGAACGGTTCTTCGTTCATTCGATCACTCTGGCCGACAGCCTGCTTCCCCAACTGGATTTCGGGCGCTTTCAATCGGTGATAGTCTTCCATGCGGGCAGCGATCAACAAAACAATTTCAGTTTCATCAACGACACTCCCAACGACCTCTGGACCGGTTTCATCATGCTTGGTGATTCCGTTAGTGTTGACAGCGGCCGCAACTATGTGAGCGAGGGATTGCTCATGCCCGAGACGGCTTGTCAGGACAATCGGATCACCTGCTTGAATGCGGTTCTGGCGCACGAATTCGGACACCAACTGGGGCTTGTCGATATTTACAGCACGCTCAATTTCATGACTCAGGTCGGCGATTTTTCTCTTATGGACAATAACGGCATGTCGGTCGCCATCGACCTCGGCGGCGGGGCGCGGTTCGTCAACGGAGCCCTGCCGGTCTATCCGGACGCATGGTCGAGGGCTTATCTCGGTTTCTCGGCGGTGCATGAGATCGTGAACCAGCAGAATGTTCCGATCAGGGCGGCCGAACAGGGATACTTCAACAACGAAATCGTCAAGGTGCCGATTTCCGAATATGAATATTTCCTCATAGAAAACCGCCAAACCGAAGCCGATTTCGGTTACCTTGATTATAATCCTTCGATTCCCAACGTTCTTCTGGCCGACCCGGCCACCGGTGTCATTCTCGGTCCGGGTTATGCCTATTTCGATATGAACGACACCATCAAGGTTCCCACCGGTGAATATGATCGCCTCTTGCCCGGTGATGGTATCCTGATCTGGCATGTGGACGAAGCGGTCGCATATATGGATTATGTGGGGAACGGCAGAAATAATTTCCTCAACAACACCCTTCAATGGGATCCGTCGCGGCGGTTTCTGACGGTCGTCGAGGCCGACGGTATTATGGATTTCGGCGGCAACTACTTCACCGGCTTCGGTTCCGCCGGAGATTTTTACCGAATTGACAATAATGCCGCCCTGTCGCCGTTTACCAATCCGAGCAGCCGCTCGAATCTCGGCGCCGACAGCCATATTTGGATCACCAATATCGATTCGTCGGATACCTTGATGTACTGCAGCATAAGAATTGACTGGTTCCGCCAGGGATTCCCAGTCATGGGGTTCCCATATATCGGCGATAACTCCCCTCTAATATTTCTCGATTTGGATGCCGACGGCCGCAATGAATTGCTGACCGGAGGAGGAATATTTTTAATTTGCTTGAAAAACGACGGCACGCCGTATTTTCCACTTAAATCCGGTTTGTACGTGCCGCGCTTCGACGGCGATTCGTTGATTTATGATTTGCCGTTGTTCACCCTTAATGACACTTCGTTTGCCGCAAAACCGGTAGCCGGCAATCTCTCAGGGGACGGCGAACTCGAGGTCGTTCTGCTCGATAATCGCGGTATTTTGCGGATTTATGCTCCTATCGACAACTCGCCGCTCGATTCGATGGCCGATATGATGGCCGAGATGACGTTTCCCGCCGCTGTCACCGCACCTCCTTTGACCCTCGATTTTGATCTCGACGGATATGACGAGATTTTGGTCGGTCTGGAGGATCGGACGGTTCGATATCTCAAAATGATCGCGCCGGACAGTCTGGCAATGACGAGGCTGGACAGCCTGACTCGAATACCGAGATCGATGGCCATAGCCGATTCGCTGGCTTATATCATTTGCGGGGATGATATGTCCTATACATGCCGCATCCTGCGTCGGAGCGGGTTATCGTTTTCCCACATTATCGATATTGAGCTTCCGAACGGACGGTTCGGCGGGTTGGCGGCCGCCGATTTCAATAGGGATCTGTTGGCCGATGCCGCCGTGGTTATCGGCAACCGTCTTTGCCTGATCGATGGTGCAACTCAGTCGCATCTACAACGGGCACTGCCCAATCCCGGCCCACCGGCGGCAGGCGATATTGATGCCGATGGTTATCCGGACATCGCGCTAATCGGCGGCGATCGATTCCTGACAATCTATGCGTTCAACCGCAACGGCGTTTATCTCGATGGTTTTCCCGTGAGATTGAACGTCGTTCGGGATTATTCCTCCGACTCCCCGGAGGTGACTCTGGCCGATCTGAATTCCACCGGATATCCGGACATAATTTTCGCTTTGCCGATCGGTGGGTTCGCCGCCTACGACCATACGGGGACGCCGCTGCCGGGATTTCCGTTGCCTACGACATCTCGGCTTATCGGGCCGCCGGCAGCCTGCGATCTTGACGGCGACGGGACTTTGGAGGTTGCCGCCCTCGATAGTTTCGGTTTCATTACGGCCTGGAACCTTGAAGCCGATTATGATTCCTTGAACAATCCCTGGCCGATGGCCTCCGGCAGCCATAAAGCTAATCCGGTTTTAGGACCGCAATACAATAGACCGATAAACACTCCCGATGGATTCTTGACTGAGGGAACCGTGTATTGTTATCCCAATCCGGCCTCGGATCGCTTGGCTTTCCGCTATTATTCCGATCGCGACGCTGTGGTTGAGGTAAAAATATTTGACATGTCCGGCGAACTTGTGGACAAATTATCCGGGGTGGCAATGGCCGGATCGGATAACGAGATCGCTTGGGATTGCCACAATATCGCTTCGGGTGTGTATCTGGCCCGGCTCGAGGCCGATGCTGCCGATGCGAAGAAGCATGTGATTTTGAAAGTTGCCTTGATAAAATAGAGGAGGAACGATGCGCGTGATTGGAGCGACCATATTGATTTCAGCGCTGGCGGCGCAGCCGGTATCGGCCGATAGATGTGTCACGATAGAAGACCATTTTGCCAAGGCGGACATGACGGTCGGTCGTTTTCTGGCCGATAATTCCGATTTTGAATTCGAAGACGAACCGCTCGAGGCGGATATTTATCAATTCGGCACCAAATCGACCAAAAAGGCCTTCTTTTATTCATTGGCCGTGCCCGGTGCCGGTCAATATTACGCCGGCTCGCGCGTAAAGCCGTTCGTTTTTCTCGGTATAGAGGCGACCGTTTGGACGGCTTACTTCATCTATCAAAACAAAGGCGATAAAAAGAAGAACGAATATATCGCTTTTGCCGATGCTCATTACGATTGGCGGGAATTCCGCGCCTGGTGGAATGGGTTACGGGAGGATATAAGGGACAATTATTCGCACGAAATGCCTTGGGATAATTACAATAATCGGCCGATCTTCAATCATGAGTATTATGAAAACATCGGCAAATACAATGAGTTTCAGATCGGTTGGGACGATATAGACGTTGAGCCGCCGCCGATCGGCCATGACACCACCTCCCCTCATCGCGACTTTTATCTCGATTTGCGCCGCCAGGCCAATGATCTGTATCAAAATTCCAACACGATGATTATGGTGGCGATAGGCAATCACTTGATATCGGCGTTCGATGCCGCTCTTACGGCCAAGAAATTCAACAAGGGACAGAAACGGTTTTCGCTAAAATTCAAATCGCGCGAATTCGGCAGAACCCTGGCGCCGGTATTGACCATGGATTATAAGTTTTGATATGCGCAAGATCGTTTTGTCATTGTTCCTGACGATTTTTGCCGTTTCGACAGCGGCCGCCGAATCGATCACGACCGCGTTCGAACTGCAGTTGGCCGACCGGCTTTCCGCAAGCGATGAGGATCTGAACATTCCGTTGCCGGGTAGGGTCGCCGGCAATGCGCCCAAATCGAAAATCCTTGCCGGCTTGTATTCGTTGATTTTGCCCGGGGCCGGCCAATATTACTGCGAAAATATTTTCAAAACCAAATTATACGTTGGGATCGAAAGCGGATTATGGCTTTCGTTTTATGGTTTCCGCAGGTATGGAGCCATGAAAAACGAAGCCTCGAAAGGTTGGGCGATTTTACGGGCCGGAGCCTGCCCTTTCAACGATGACGATCGTTATTGGACGAAATTGACTTACTATGACAACCGCGATCGCAACGAACCGGACGGGTTCGGATACAATCAGATGATCAGAGTGATCGACCGGGAAGAGGCGCTGATTTTTCCCGAAACCCCGGAATATTACTGGAACTGGGACAGTCGGCAATCGCGCGAGCACTATCGCAAGTTGCGCAACCAAAGCAAGACCGCCTATAAACACGCCGATCTCGTGGTCGGCGGCATCATCGTCAATCATCTGGTTTCGGCTATCGATGCCTTCATCTCAGCGGGAAAATTCAATAGGCGGTTGGGATTTTCGGGAATTTCAATAGATTATCGCTTTGATGCCGGGCCGGACGATCCGTCGTTTTATTTTGCCCTATCGAAACAAATCAATTGATGTCTGGTTCGTGTCTGCTCATTTTCTTATCCGTATTTTTGTTCTTTTGCCGATGCGGCGGCAGAGACTTTTCGGATCCTGCACTCCGTCCGAAAGTGATCGGTATTATTCCGGCGGGCGTGCTTGGCCCGGAAATCGGATCCAATAGGCCGCTTAAAGCTCCAGCCGATATCGCAGTCAACGACAGGGGGGAAATATTCATAGCCGATTACGGCAACGACCGGGTGGTGAAACTCGGTCCGGATGGCGGCTTTCTGGCGGAATGCGGCGGATCCGGCTCGCAGGCATCGTCCATGAAAGGACCGGTTTCGGTGGCGGTCGATAATGTTTCCAATGTTTATGTCATCGATTCGGGAAATTCACGTGTCATGATTTTTGATTTTCGACTCAACCATATTTCCTCGCAAACCGGATTCTGGCGCGGGCAGTTGGTTTCGTTTCGCTATTTGACCGCGATAAAGGTCGGCCGCGGCGGCTATATCTATCTCGGCGATGACGGGTTGGGAGGATGTTACAAACTCGATCCTTTTTTCGGCTATGTGAATAATTTCGGGGAGATCGGAAGTCATCTGGAAATCGGGTATCCGGCCGGAATCGCCATAGCGCCCGATTCAAGAATCGTAGTCGCCGACAGACTCCGCAGGAAGATCGTCATTTTCGATGATTTCGGGATGCCGATGGCCGCCTATGATACTCGCCTGGCTCAGGCTCCCAACTCGGTGGGAATCACGCCGAACGGAACAATCTGGACGATTGATAAAAGCGGACTCAACGGCCTTGACAGGCGGGGCAACGTCATTGTCGCCTGGAGCGGAGTTGATTTTGGTTCGTCGATATCCTTGTCGGCCGTCTGCCCATCGGGCGATACGTTGCTGTATCTGGCTGATGCGGGGCTTTCGCGGATTCTGCTGTTAAAGCCGCTTTACGGGGATTGATCGGTGAAGCGCCTTCTGCTTCTCCTTTTTCTTGGCGCAGAAATTGCCCGAGCCGCCGCGAAAATTGAAATCGCCGTCGTTGGAAACGGCACGATCGGGCCTTATGCTCTTTGCCAGAACCAGATAGTGCCCGCAAGCGAGGAAATTCTATATAAGGATTCGGTATTTGCAAGCGGCATCGATTACGAAATAGATCTCAGGGAAAAAATCATACTTTTTTCGCGTCCTCTGGCTATCGGCGATACCATATTAGTCCGGCTTCAGGTCTGGCCGCTTAAACTGAGCAGCAGCTATTACCTAATGCGGCCGAAGGAAATCGATCAGCCGGAACCGGCGATTGTAGCCCCCCAAGCGCCGCCTGTCATCAGACAGTCAGGTGATCTTGAGCTGGCGGGAAGCAAAAACTTCGCGGTCAATTTCGGGAACAGCGGCGAGCCGTCATTAACCCAGAGTCTCGATTTGCTTGTCAGCGGAAATCTCGGCCGCAACGTTCGACTCTCGGGAAATATATCCGATCGAAATCTCGGCGCCGGAGGGGGAACCGCGGCTGTGGATGAGCTTGATCGGGTTTCGGTAAATCTTATTGCGCCGTCGTTTGCCGCAAATTTCGGCAATCTGGAAATATCCGGCGTTCAGGGATCTATTCTCGATTTCAGGCGCAGGTTGATCGGACTTGAGTTGAGCGGCAATAGCGGAATGGCATCCGGCAGCGGGGTCGTCGCTTTTTCTCCGGGAGCGCAGAGGGAAACAAGATTCTTCGGTGTCGACGGGCGGCAGGGACCATATCCGGTAATCGGCAATGAGATTACAGTCAATATGGGTTCCGGCCGGCAAGCTGTAATTCCGGGAACCGATGAGGTTTTCATCAACGGCAGAAAACTTTCCAGAGGAATCGATAACGATTATGTAATCGACTACGATTACGGATATATCACTTTTGCACCCAGGGTGGTTATCTCCTCGCAAAGTCTGATCAGCATCAAGTATCAAGCGCCTTTGGAAAATTACCGCCGCTCGTTTTATCGAGGCGATCTCGCGCTGGAACGCGGTTTGACGATCGGATTTCAATATATCGGTGAAATCGATGACGAACTGCGTCCCCGGGCCTTTGAACTCGGCGATGTTGAAAAAAGAGCAATCGCTGCGGCCGGCGCCGATCCCGAATCGGCTTATGTCGGCGGAGCCGTTTACGTCGGACAAAATCAAGGGAATTACGAGGCAATCGTGGATTCTCTGTTTGATACAATCTACGTCTATTCCGGGACAGATTCCGGTTCGTACGACGTCTATTTCAGTCTCGTGGGCGCCGGCAAGGGAGATTATGAATATGCGGGATTCGGTAAATATGTTTATGTCGGAACCGGTTTCGGATCCTATATGCCCCGCAAGTACTTGCCACTGCCCAACTCGGCTAATTACGGCTCGGTCATGTTCAAGTCGGAAGGCGAATTTTATGCTCAAGGTGAACTGGCGGCCTCCAGACTTGACCAAAACAAACTGTCATCTCGTGATAATATCGGGTCCGGATTGGGGGTTTCTTTTAATGGGGGCTGGAAAAGAGACAGTCTTCCGGCGGCCGGCCGATACTGGAATTTTAATATTCTGGAAATCAAAGCCAGAAGATTTGGCGATGATTTCGTCGTTCCGGGAAAGATAGATACGGTCGAATTACACCGGCAATACAACCTGCCGTTGACTTCAACCGGCCGATTCAAACGGCTGACCGAGCTTACGACGGCGGCGGTATCGAATCTAGGCGAATACATTCGTGCCGGAGTCGGCGAGTTGAAAGCGGACAGCATCTCAGCCAATAACCGTTTCGGGCATGTTTCTCTTATGGCAATGCGCAGATTGACGGTATTCGGCGCTGTCGACCTGTCGGAATCACGGTCGGCGGGTTCAATCAATAAGGCGGAATGGAATAGATTCGATGCCGGAACGCGCTTTTCCGGTCACGGTTTCACTTCCTCGCTCATCGGTCGCTATGATTTTAAGCAGGGTCAAAATCGAAAAGATGAAGGCATCCGGGTAGTGGAGATCGAATCTTCGGCGGAAATCCAGATTACTCGTAGATTATCCTCAGGCGGAAAATATATCCAGCGCCGTCGGCGATTCGCTCCGTCGGTATTTATTTCGAACCGGTGGATTTATCAAAGCCGGGTTGACCAATATGAAGCCGGGGTCAGACTCGACGGCGGCGGAAGAGGGATGTCCGGGGAATTGAGGCTGGCGGTCATTGACAATCAGGCTTTCCACCCGCTGATCGAAAGATCGATGAAATACGCCGGAAACTCCAAGATCGAACTTGTTTACCCGGGTCTGGCGTTCGCTTTTTTCGAAAACCTGAACGGATCGACCAGATCGGCGAAGATACGGGAATTCGTTTACGTGGGGCGCGGCAAAGGAGACTACCGGTTGGACGGGCAGGATTACGTTCCCGAACATGGCGGCGAATACATCCAGGTGATCCGGCCAGCAGGGCTGCTTGAAGATTTCGGTCCGGCAGGTTATGAAATCGGCGGCGGCTGGCGGGCGCGTTTCGAGGGCGATGCCTTATTCGCATCGTCTTTCGCCCGTAAAGTCACGGTCGAAAATGATTTGTCTTTCGAAAACGACCTTGCCCCAAACACTGATCTGAAAATCGGCCACATGCTTCCGGCTTTCGGCGATGACGTTCGGCCGCAATATGAAAGTTTCGCTATGCGTCATCGAACCACGTTCAGGCTGCCCCCGCCTTTTGAATATGTCCGCAATACGCTGAATCTATCGAGGAATAGAGGATCTCAGTACGATTTTGAATCGGTGGACGACAGGTTAAGCGCAATCGACATCGAGCTGCGAGTCGATCCGCGGAACGCGGCCGGATACCTGTTCGCTGCGGGATATGCCGCCGACCGGCGCCTTGTTTATTCGGGTGCCTATGATATCCGACGCTATAAAGTTGAATTCACTCAGTTTTATAGGTTATCGAGCGCTCTCAGGCTTGAAATCCCGATATCCGGGCGGCGCGAAATGGAAATTCGCCGCGATTTCGGGGTTTCGTCGTTCGGCGGCGGATTGAGGACGGTTCTGAATTTGGGAATGATGAGCCGACTTGAGACGCAGCTGAACTATTTCCGCGTAAACACGGCGGCACAGCCGAGGCTGGCCTACCTTTTTGCCGAAGGCCGCAAAAGCGGCGATAATTTCGACGGGCTTTTGCTTTTTCGATTCAAGCCGAACGGCTACACCGAAATGGAAATCCGCTATGCGTATAAAAGGCTCGGCGACGGCTATAATAATTATAATCTGCGTCTGGAGGCGAAAGCGGAATTTTGAAACGGCTCGGATTAAAATTGTTTATGCTTTTCTGGCTGGTCGGGACTGCCGCGCAAGGCCAATTGATTCGAAGCCTGACTATCGAAAACGCCGCCCTGCCGCGACCGATAGATTTCGTCAATGCCAAGGGGACGCAGTTTCAACCCGACAGCGTCGGAGCCGATTCCCTGAAGATAGTTTCGGCGTTCCATGACGAGGGATATTTCGATTGCCGGGTTGTCCCAAGCTATCGAATAGGCGGGATGCGGGTTGATTTGAAATACAAAATAATTCCCGGGCCAAGGTATATGCTTTCGGTGTCAACCGAAATCACCGGCTCAGACACTTCGTCGCCATTCGATTTCGACGACCTGAATGAATCATATTCAGGTTTGCCGGCTACCGCCGGAAATATCCGGAAACTCGCGTTCGAGCTGCTTGAGCGTGCCGCCAATGCCGGTTTTCCTTATGCCGAAGTCGGCTATGATGATTTCCGGGGGATATCCGAAAACCGACTTGCTTTGAAAGCTAAAATAAATCTCGGACCAAAGGTGACAATTCAAGGATTAAATTTTCCGGGCCGGCATTTCATCGATCAGACTTTCCTCGAATATTATTGCCTGTTTAAGCCGGGATTGGCCTATTCCAATAGAAAAATGAAATCCATAGGCAGGCGGCTGAACGGCGCAATTTTCCTCAAATCCATTGGCCTGCCCGAACTCAAATATTCCGGTTATCCGCAATACGGAGTTATCGAAATCCCGATCATCGAACGTCCCGCCATGCGAATCGATGGCTTGGTCGGGCTCGCCTCAAAAACGAAAAAGATGTTTGGCAAAATCGACATTATGGTTTCCAATGTATTCGGCCGCGGACGGCAGCTCAGGATCGGATGGAGCAAGAAGGATGAATATTCGGGCAATAAAGAATTGGAATATTTCGAACCGTGTATCATGAATTGGCCGGTCGACGGCCGCATCGCTGCCTTTCAATTCGATTATGACAGTCTCTATATTGAGACCGGGGCGGAGCTGGGGCTTGGACTGGCAACGGTCTCTGGCTATGCTTATAAATTCGGTTTCGGCGCCGCTCAAATTTCGCCGGAATCCTACGGAAAAAGTATCATTCCGCCGAAAGATAGGTTCAATTTGCTGCTCGGGTTCCAAGCCGATACCCGTGATTATTCCGATAATCCTCGTCGGGGCGAATTCGTTACAATAGACTGGCGTTTTTTCGTCGAAAATCGGCATAATAATGCGATATCCAACTCTTCAGGCGATAGCTACCGTCGGATAGATATGATGGCCGGCAAATTGGTGCCGGTGACGAACTCCGCGGTTCTTATGGCGAGAATTGTCGGTAAAGCGATATTCGGCGAGAAGTCAACCATGGATCGGCAGTTTCTCTTGGGAGGCACCGGCAGTTTGAGGGGATATGACCAGGATATCTTTAGGACCGCCCGATACGCCGTAGCCACGATCGAATATCGTCATATCTATGGCAAAGACGGCCGGGCCTATCTTTTTGCCGATCTGGCCGGCATTGACACTAAATCGATGTCTGCGTATTCCCGGTCCGAAACATTATTTAAGGCCGGCTTCGGCGCCGGCATAGCCTCGAAAATCGCCCCGGGCTTGGCGATTCTAGAAATCGGTTTCCCCGCCGAAGGGAGTTTGAGCGAGGCCAGGATTCATTTTGCCGTGAGGACAGAGTTTGATTAAGTATTGGATCGCCTTGATTCGACCGGTTAACGTCGTCATTACCGTTGTTGCGGTTTATGCCGGCGGCGTTATCTGTTTGTCCAGCCTATATTCGGGGAAACTTTTACTCGCCGGTCTGGCGGCCGGTTTGATCGCCGCTTTTGGAAATATCGTGAACGACTTATATGACCTCGAACTCGATAAAAAGTCGAAGGGCCATCGCCCGCTGCCGGCGGCTTTAATATCTATCCGAGACGCGAGAATCGCTGCCGCTGTTTTTGCCTCAGCCGGCATAGTCTTGGCCTGTTTCGTCGGCGGATTTTGCTGCCTGCTGGCATTTGCGAATGTAATGTTGCTCTGGCTTTATACGCCGGTATTTAAGGGGCGCGGTTACTGGGGGAACATTCTTATCGCCTTGATATGTGCCAGCGCCTTTCCTTTCGGCGGGCTGGCCGCGGGAAATATATCCGGGTCATTTTTCCCCGCGCTGTTTGCATTTGCTTTGAATCTGCTGCGCGAAATAATCAAAGATATGGAAGATCTGGAGGCCGACAGCAGCTTCGCGATCAAAACAGGGGCTGTCTTGTATGGAGTGGATGTTTCCCGGAAATTCGCCGTCGCCGTCGGGTTGGCATTGCTGATTCTGACTCCACTGCCGTTTTGTTTTAACCTTTATGGCAGCTTTTATCTTGCCGTGGTAATCGCGGCGGTGGATATTCCGCTATTATTAATCCTGGCAAAACTGTTGCGGTCACGCAGTTCACAGGAATTCCGGACATTATCGGGATTGCTGAAAATGATCATGCCGGCGGGCCTGATAGCGCTGTTTCTCGGCAGCCGGGGCTATGGATTGTGATTTATCCTGCAACTGAGAGCGGCGAAATTTCGCTGAAGTCGGGTGGAACATAAAGTAAGCTTTGGTGTAATATCTTCCAAAATTGGAGGTCTTATGAATCTGGAAATACAACGGGTACAGGAATCGATCGAAAAGAGAGCCGCTTTTATCGGCCGCCTGACCGACGAAATCGGAAAAGTGATAGTTGGCCAGAAATACATGGTGGAACGACTGCTGATAGGCTTGCTCGCCGACGGGCATATATTGATAGAAGGTGTACCCGGACTTGCCAAGACGCTCGCAGTCAAGAGCCTTGCCCAAACGATCCAGGCCAGTTTCAAGAGGATCCAGTTCACACCCGACCTTCTGCCGGGCGACCTGACCGGCACCATGATTTATAGGGACGGAAAATTTGAAACCCGCAAGGGGCCGATTTTCGCAAACTTCATCCTTGCCGATGAGATCAATCGTGCTCCGGCGAAAGTGCAATCGGCGCTTCTCGAGGCGATG
>Ga0129299_1001394_pt1 | contig 16135 bp, 15 predicted proteins | sample ConPoolayeCmetaG_FD_94477 | JGI IMG/M metagenome (GOLD analysis project Ga0129299, IMG submission 94477) | Hot spring microbial mat communities from California, USA to study Microbial Dark Matter (Phase II) - Cone Pool mat layer C metaG ... | reverse complement strand
TATGGAGAAATTTGCTAGTTATGGATTTAATAAGCCGCATTCTGCATCATATGCATTAATTGCTTATTGGACAGCTTATCTAAAAGCCAATTTTCCAGTTGAGTTTATGACTGCTCTTTTAACGGCTGAACTTTCTGGAGTTGCTGGACCACAAAGAGAGATAAAAATGTCACAAACAATTGAAGAATGTCAGCGAATGGGAATTTCTGTTTTATCACCAGATATTAACTATTCAATAGCGGATTTTAGTATTGAAGGAAGTTCTATCCGATTTGGTTTGTCAGCAATTAAAAATGTTGGTCAAGCAGCAATTGAAACAATAATTAATGCTCGAGAAAAAGAAGGAAAATTTCTTTCTTTTAAAGATTTTCTTTTTCGGGTTGATTTAAGAAAAGTTAATAAAAAAACAGTTGAAAGTTTGATTGCCGCTGGTGTTTTTTCTACTTTTGCTAATCGAGCAACTCTTTTCAATTACTACCCAAAAGCCTTAGAAGAAATTCAAAATGAAAAATTAAAAATCGAAAAAGGCCAGTTTGATCTTTTTGGTGAACGAAATGAGAAAATAAGGTTAAAAGACAATTTTAAAGAAATACCAGATTTTTCTGAAGAAGAAATTTTTAATATGGAAAGAAAGATTATTGGTTTTTTAATTGGTAAAAATCCATTAAATAAATTTAAAAAGATTATTGATCTAAAAATTTCTAAAAAGATTGGTGATTTAAATTTAAATGATAATAACAAATCATTAATTTTGGCTGGGATTATTAGTAGTAAAAAAACTTTAAAAACAAAAAAAGATAATAAAGAAATGGCAATCATTCAGGTTTTTGATGAAACTGGGAATATTGAGGTAGTAATTTTTCCTAAAGTTTTTGTTTCAATTAAATCAATTATTAATATAAATAAAATAATTCTTTTTAAAGGTAGAGTTATTGATAGGAATAATCGATTAAATGTAATCATGGAAAAAGCAATTGATTTGGAAAAAAAATAATATGGCATATTACACTTTTAATAATAATCTTGAACTTAAAAAAATAGATAATTTAGAAAAAAAAGAGAGAGAAAAAAAAGTTGATTTTTTTTCGCTTGCAAAATACTCAAGTCTTGGTTATTATTTAATTATTCCGATTTTTTTAGGAATTTTTTTTGGTTTTTTTTTTGACAATTTATTGAAAACAAAAAAAATTTTTCTTATAATCGGATTTTCATTAGGAATTTTTGCTAGTTTTTATAATTTAAAAAAAATTTATCAAAGTTTTAAAAAATGACAGAAAAAAAGATTGTTGAAGAAAATATCAAACACTTTGATTTTAAATTTTTGACTGAAATGTCAAAAATTAGTATTAAAGCAGAACCAATTTTAAATATCGGTAACTTTCATATTCCCAACTCTCTATTTTTAAGTTTTTTTGTTCTTTTTGGTTTTTCAATTTTTGCTTTTAGTTATTATCAAGCTTCAAAAGCCAAGAAAAAAAATAAATTTTACTACTTTGTTAATCTTATCTTAAAAAGAATTTATTCTTTTTTTCAATCAGCTTTACATGATAAAGTTTCAGTATTTTTTCCTTTAATTGGGTCATTTTTCTTTTTTATTATCTTAAATAACTGGGCTAGTCTTTTACCTGGTGTTGGTAGTCTTTTAATTAAAGTTGTTGAGCATGGAAAAATTGAATATTTTCCAATTTTTCGTGGAAACAATGCTGATTTAAATACTACTTTAGTATTAGCAATTATTTCTGTTCTTTTTATCCAATATTCTGGTATTAAATATCTTGGTTTTAAAGAATATATTAAAAAATTTATTAATTTTTCTAATCCAATTAATTTTTTTGTTGGAATTTTAGAGTTGATATCAGAAATTTCTAAGGTAATTTCTTTTTCTTTTAGGCTTTTTGGTAATGTTTTTGCTGGTGAAGTACTTTTGGCAGTAATGGCATTTTTAGTACCAGTTTTAGTCTCATTTCCATTTTTATTATTAGAAGTTTTTGTTGGTTTTGTTCAGGCTTTGGTTTTTTCAATGTTGTTAGCTGTTTTTTTAAGTGGGGCAATCGCAAAACATCATTAAAAGTTATAAGTTATAAATTTTATTTAATCATATGAGCGTTGATGCAATAAAACTTTTAGGAACTGCTTTGGCAATTGGACTTGGTGCTTTAGGTCCTGGTATTGGTATTGGAATAATTGGTGGTAAGGCAGTTGAGGCAATTGGAAGAAATCCAGATGCTTCTTCCCAAATCCAAACCAATATGATCTTGGCAATTGCTTTTGCTGAAGCAGTGGCTATTTATGCCTTAGTGGTCGCGTTAATTATTAAATTTGTTTAAAAAATATGGAAGGATTAGGTATTGACGTTAAATTATTGATTGCACAGGTTATTAACTTTTTATTATTTTTCTATATTTTTAAAAAGTACTTAGCTAGACCTTTTCAAAAATATTTAGATGAAGAAACAAAAAAACAACAAGAAAAAGAAAAACTTGATCAACTACTCAAACAAAAAGAAGACGAAATGGCAAAAACTTACGAAAAAAAGAAAAAAGATTTAGAAAATCAATCAAAATTATTTTTAGAAAAAGCAAAAAAAGAATCATTAAATTATAAAAAAGAGATGATTGAAAAAGCAAAAAAAGAAGCAGAAGAAATAATTGAAAAAGCAAAAAAACAAATTGAAGTAGAAAGAAAAAACTTAGAAAAAGAAACAAATAAAAAGATTATTGAACTTTCCACTATGATTTTAGAAAAAGGCATAGTTGATTTTTTAGATGAAAAAATTCAAAAAGAAGTCAATAAAAATATTCTTAAAAATTTAAAAAAAATTAACTAAATAATATGGGAGAAGCAGTTATTTTAAGCTGCTATCGATTAACTGATGAAGAAGTTGCTGATTTGGTTAAAAAAATTCCTCAATTAAAACTTTATCAAATAAAAAATATTGTTGATAAGAAAATTCTAGGTGGTTTAGTAATAAAATTTTCTGATAAAATCATAGATCTTTCATTAAAAAATAGATTAACAGTCATTAAAGAAAAACTTTATGAGCAACTTTGATAGCTTTATAAAAAATAGCGAAAAATTAATTAAATCAACTAATAATTATCAGATTAAAGAATACGGTGAAATAATTGAAATCAAAGATGGAGTAGCGTTGCTTTCTGGATTGAGTAATATTACCTTTGGTGAGGTAATTCAGTTTGAAAATGGTGTTAAAGGATATGTTATTGATATTGATAAAGACAAAGTTGGTGCAATTGTTTTGGGTGATTATCTTAGTTTAAAGTCTTCAGATAAAGCATATGGGTTAGGATACATTCTTTCTATTGCCACATCAAATGAAATGATTGGTCGAGTAGTTAATGCTTTAGGTGAACCAATCGATGATGGTGATAAATTTAAAAAAACTAAACTTTATCCAGTTGAAAAAATTGCTCCGGGAGTTATAAAAAGAAAATCTGTTGATATTCCAATTCAAACTGGATTAAAAGTGATTGATTCTCTTATACCAATTGGTCGAGGTCAGCGAGAGTTGATAATTGGCGATCGAGGTACTGGAAAAACAACTTTAGCTATTGATACAATTATTAATCAAAAAAAAGAAGGAGTAATATGTATTTACTGTGCTATTGGACAGCGAAACTCAAAGATTGCTTCAGTAGTTGAAACTTTAAAAGAAAATTATGCTTTGGGTCATACTATTGTTGTTTCTGCTTCTGCCTCTGATCCAGCTTCTTTTCAATATTTATCCGCATATTCAGCTACTGCCATTGCTGAATATTTTATGGATCAAGGAAAAGATGTTTTGATTGTTTATGATGATCTGACAAAGCACGCTTGGGCTTATCGTCAAGTTTCTCTTATTTTAAGACGTCCAGCTGGTCGTGAAGCCTATCCTGGTGATGTTTTTTACCTTCATTCACGTCTTCTCGAGCGAGCTTGTCGAATTGATGAAAAATATGGCGGTGGATCAATTACCGCTCTACCAATTATTGAAACTTTAGAAGGTGATTTATCAACTTATATTCCAACTAATGTAATTTCAATTACTGATGGGCAGATATTTTTAGAAACTGATCTTTTTAACTCTGGTATTAGGCCATCGGTTAATGTTGGTTTATCTGTTTCTAGAGTTGGTGGAGCAGCTCAAACTAAAGCAATGAAAAAAGTTGCTGGAAAGCTAAAACTTGATTTAGCTCAGTATCGTGAGTTAGCAGCTTTTTCTCAATTTGAAGGCGAACTTGATGAACAGACTAAAAACTTTTTAAATCGTGGAGCTAGATTAACTCAAATTTTAATTCAGGATAAAAATGATCCTTATTCATTAGCTCTTGAGATCGCGACTATTTATGCTGCTTCATCTGGAATGCTTGATAAGATTCCAGTTGATCAAATCAAAAATTTTGAACAAAAATTAGTTAATCATCTAAAAATTGAGGGTAAAAAATGGCTTGAAAAAATAAATAAAACAAAAACTTTTGATGAAAAAGATGAAGCAGAATTAAAGAAGTTAATTAGTGATCTTTTATGAATTTGAGAATAATTAGAAAAAAAATAAAGTCAATTGGCAATGTTAAAAAAATTACAAAAGCAATGCAGTTAGTCTCAGCAATTAAAATGAAGAAAGCTCAAATTAAAGCTATTGAATCAATGCCTTATAGAAATTTTTTAAATTTAGCAATTTTAAAATCAATTAATTTAATTAACAAAAATTATTCTCCGCTTTTAACAAGTCATACAAAAAATGGAAAAAAACTTTTGATAGTTATTTCATCAAATAAAGGTCTTTGTGGCTATTTTAATTTTAGTATTTTTAAATTTTTAATAAAAGAGGATCTAAAAAATAGCGATTTTATTATCTTAGGTAAAAAAGCTAGGTTTTTTATCAATAAAATTGGCGGTAAAATTATTGCTGATTTTTCTCATATTAATTTTGATATAGCAACTTCTCCAATTTTTAGTGAAAGTTTAAGATTGTTTTTAGGGGGAGATTATGAAAAAGTCTATTTAATTTATAATCATTTTATTAATTCACTTAAATTTGAAACAGTAAAACAGTTAATTTTACCAACAAAATTAGAAGATAGAAAAAATATTCAAATGAATAATAAAGAATATATAATTGAGCCAGATCCAAATCAAGTAATAAATGAAGTTTTAAAAAATTTAGTCGAAGAAGAAATTAGAGGAGCAATAATTGAATCAGAAGCAGCTGAACATTCAGCTCGAATGATGGCAATGAAAAACGCAACTGATAATGCGAATGAAATTATTTATAATTTGACTTTGTTGAGAAATAAAGTGCGACAAGAACGAATTACTAATGAGCTTTTAGATATGGTTTCCACAAAGATATCAGTTGAAGGAAATTAAAAAGTTATAATTTATTATTAACTTATGAACGAAAACAATTTAGGAAAAATTATCGCAATTAGGGGTGTAGTTGTTGATGTTGAATTTGATAAAAATAATACTCCTCAGATATATCATGCTTTAAAAGTAAATTATCAAAATAGAGAGTTAACTTTGGAAGTTGAAGCAATTTTAGAGCCAGGAAAAGTAAGATGTATTGCGATGGGTGATACTTATAGTTTAAAAAAAGGATTATCTGTTTTTAATACTAAAAAACCAATAGAGGTGCCTGTGGGTGAAGAGACATTAGGTAGACTTTTTAATGTTTTGGGTAATCCAATTGATGAGAAAAAAACAGTAAAAACAACAAAAAAATATCCAATTCATCGAAATCCTCCGGCTTTAATTGAACAAAAGGTTGAAAAAAATATTTTTGAAACTGGTATTAAGGTGATTGATCTTTTAGTACCGTTTATCAAAGGTGGAAAAGTAGCGGTTTTTGGTGGTGCTGGAGTTGGAAAAACTGTATTAATTCAGGAGATGATTCATAATGTTGCTAAAAATCATCATGGTGTTTCTGTTTTTGCTGGTGTTGGTGAAAGATCAAGAGAAGGAAATGATCTTTATCATGAAATGATAGCAACAAAAGTTTTAGATAGCACTTGTCTTGTTTTTGGTCAAATGAATGAACCACCTGGGAATCGTCTTAGAGTTGCTTTAACCGGTGTTACATTAGCAGAATATTTTCGAGATGAAAAAAATATGGATGTGTTACTTTTTATTGATAATATTTTCCGTTTTGCTCAAGCTGGAAGTGAAGTCTCGGCTCTTCTTGGAAGAATTCCATCAGCAGTTGGATATCAGCCAACTTTAGCTACAGAAATGTCGGCTTTACAAGAGCGAATTACCTCAACTAATAAAGGATCAATTACATCAATTCAGGCAGTTTATGTTCCAGCTGATGATTATACTGATCCAGCGCCTGTTGCTACGTTTACTCATATTGATGCCTCATTAACTTTGGAACGATCTTTAGCTGAACAAGGATTATATCCGGCAATTGATCCCTTAACCTCATCATCAAAAGCTTTAGATCCATCAATTGTTGGTGAGGAACATTATCAAGTGGCAAAGGAAGTGATAAAAACATTACAAAGATATAAAGATTTACAAGATATTATTGCTATTTTAGGGATGGAAGAGTTATCTGATGTTGACAAAATCACTGTTGCTCGCGCTCGAAAGATCCAAAGATTTTTAACTCAACCGATGTTTGTTGCTGAGCCATTTACTGGCCGCCCAGGAAAATATGTTCCAATAGAAGATACTATTCGCGGTTTTAAAGATATTTTAGAGGGAAAACACGATAGTAAAAATGAGATGAATTTTTATATGGTTGGTGGAATTGAGGAAGTAAAATAAATTTTTATTTTTTAATCAATATTAAAATATTAAAAATTGAATAAAAATTTCTTTATTGATTATTTTTAATAATTAATAATTTTTAGGTTAATTAAGTTAATTTTGATGGATACTTTGAGCTTAAAAATCATTACCCCAAAAAAAGTTGTTTTTGAAAAAGAAGTTAATTCGGTAACTGCGCCAACTTCTGATGGCGAAATTACAATTTTACCTCATCATAGTAATTTATTTTCTTTACTAAAAGAAGGAGTAATAAAGATAAAAGATAATCAAAATGAAGATTATTTTTCAATTGGCGCCGGTTATATTGAAACTGATGGTAGAGAGGTGATAATTTTAGTCTCTCGAGCATATGGCCAAGATGAAATCGATGAGCAGTTTATTAATCAAGCAATTGAGAAAGCAAAAAAAGTATTGTCTCAAGCAAAAACTGAACAAGATCGACAAGCAGCTTTATCAATGATGCGACGAGCAATTATTGATTCAAAGCTTCTTAAAAAAAGAAAACAAAAAAGTATATAATTAATAAATGGCAATAATTATTGTTGAGTCACCAACTAAAGCAAGAACATTTAATCGTATTTTTAAAGGAAAAGACTACTTTGTTTTTGCGACCATGGGTCATATTCGCGATCTTCCTAATAATAAACTTTCAATTAATTATCAAAATAACTTTTTTCCGTCTTATCAAGTCATTGGCTTAAAAGAAAAAATTGTTAATAAATTAAAACAGTTAGCCAAAGAAAATAAAGAGATTATTTTAGCAACTGATCCAGATCGAGAAGGTGAATCAATTGCTTATCATATTGCATACCTTTTGGATAGAGCAAAAGAAAATTGGCCAGACCTTTTAATTGATAAAAATTTAAAACGAATTATCTTTCATGAAATTACTTCATCAGCAATTGAGGAAGCTCTAAAAAATCCAGAGTCAGTTCGAGTTAATTTAGTTAAAGCTCAGTTTTCCCGACGAATTTTAGATCGAATCGTTGGTTATGAGCTATCACCAGTTTTATGGAAAAAAATTGGAAAAAACTGGCTTTCTGCTGGTCGAGTTCAAACAGTAGCATTGAGATTAGTTGTTGAACGAGAAAAAGAAATAAAGAATTTTTTAGCTGAAAACTACTACCAAATTTATGGTGTTTTTGATTTTGATGAAACTAAAAAAGCAAAACTTATCTCAAAAGATAATCTTCCTTATGAAATAAAAACAACATTAAAACTTTTTGCTGGTGATTATCAATATAGAAAAACCTCAATAAATAATTCTAACCTACCATTGATAAAAAATGATTTAGTTAATGATCAATTTTTTGTGAAAGATATTGTCGAAACAACTCAAAAACGTTATCCACCTCCACCTTTTACTACTTCAACCTTACAACAAGAAGCTTTTTATCGTTTTGGTTTTACCTCAAAAATGACAATGAATTTAGCCCAGCAGCTTTATGAAAATGGTTTAATCACTTATCATCGTACTGACTCTTTTAATCTTTCTTCTTACTTTGTTTTTAAAGCTAAAGATTATATTGAGAGTAAATTCGGAAAAGAATATGCTCTGGAAAAGCCTCGTAGTTATAAAACAAAATCACGGATGGCCCAAGAAGCCCATGAAGCAATTCGTCCAACAAAACTTGAAGAAAATCCAAAGATGGAAAAATTAACTATCAATCACAAAAAACTTTATCAACTGATTTTTAATCGAGCAGTTGCCACTCAGATGAAAGAAGCTGATTATAAATTAATTGTTATCTCAATTTTAAGTAAAAAAAACTATCTGTTTGAGCTACGAAATGAACAAATTTTATTTCTAGGTTTTTTAAAACTTTATCAAAATTCATTTCAAGAAAAAAAATCTTTTAATTTTAAAATAAAAATTGGTGATCAAGTTCAGTTAAAAAGTCTATCTGAGGAGGGACTAAAAACTAATCCACCACCACGTTATACTGAAGCATCACTTGTTAAAACCTTAGAGGAAAAAGGAATTGGTCGGCCATCAACCTATGCGAACATTATCTCCTTAATTCAGACAAAAAATTATCTTGAAAAAGATGGTCGTTATTTTTTACCAACAAATCTTGGTATTGCGATTTCTGATTATTTGTCTAAAAAATTTCCAGTTATTTTTAGTCTTGATTTCACTGCTAAAATGGAAGAAGAATTAGATAAAATTGCTGAAAATGAAATAGATGTGATAAAAGTTTTAAATGATTTTTATTATCCTTTTAATCAAGTTCTAACTCAAGTTAAAAATGATGTCGATAAAATTGAAGTAAAAGATGAGGTTGTTGGTGTTTGCCCAAAAGATGGTGGTAGACTTTTAATTAAAACATCGCGTTTTGGTAAATTTATTGCTTGTGAAAATTATCCAAAATGCAAATATAAAAAGTCAATTTTAAAAACAGTTAAAGGAAAAAAATGTCCTTTATGTGGTGGCGAAGTTGTTATTCGTTATACTAAATCTAAAAAAAAGTTTTTTGGTTGTTCTAAATATCCAAAATGTAATTATCAAGAATGGAGTTATAAAAATTTAAAGTAATATTTTAATTTTATAAATATGAAATATATTTTTATTTCTGGTGGTGTTATTTCAGGAATTGGTAAAGGGGTTACTGCTGCATCGGTCGCTTTACTTTTAAAAAAAGCGGGTTTTAATGTTACGTCAATTAAATTTGAAAACTATCTTAATTTAGACGCCGGAACCATAAATCCTATTGAGCATGGTGATGTTTTTTTGTGTGATGATGGAACTGAGGCAGATATGGATATTGGAACTTATGAAAAATTCTTAGGGGAAAAGATGGGTAAAGATAACTTTGTTACCATGGGACAAATTTATAAAACAGTGATTGATAGAGAACGTCAATTTGAATATCAAGGTGAAGATGTTGAAGCAATTCCTCATGTTACTGATGAAATAATAAGAAGAATTGAAAATTTGGCTAAAAAGAAAAATGTTCAAATTATTTTAATTGAGCTTGGTGGGACTGCTGGTGAATATCAGAATGTTTTTTATTATGAAGCTTCGCGTCTTTTAACTTTAAAAAATCCCGGTGATGTAATTCATATTCATGTTTCATATGTACCAACCCCATATCATCTTGGGGAACCAAAAACAAAACCAACCCAACTTTCAGTAAAAATACTTAACTCAATGGGAATTCAGCCAGATTTTATAATTGCTCGTTCTAATAAATTACTTGATAGACGTCGTCTTAATAGATTTGCAATTTTCTGTAATGTTTTGCCAGAAAACATTATTTCTAATCCTGATGTAAGTCATCCTTATGAAGTTCCTCTTATCTTAAATAAGCAAAATCTTACCCAAAAAATTTTAAAAAAATTAAGTTTACCAATAAAAAAACCAAATCTTATTTCCTGGGAAAAATTAATAGCAAAAATTTATCAAAAAAAAGATAAAAAAATAAAGATTGCCATTGTTGGAAAGTATTTTGGTACAGGTGACTATCAACTTAGAGATTCTTATGCGGCTTTGTTTGATGCAATTGATCATGCCTCTTGGGCAAATAATTTAGATGTAAAAACCCAATGGGTAGATGCAGAGAAAGTAGAAAAAGAAGGTGAAGAAATTATTGGTAAGCCTAATGGAATTATTGTTCCAATTGGTTGGGGAAAGCGTGGAGCTGAAGGAATGATTAAAGCTGCTTCATATGCCAGAATTAATAAAATTCCTTATCTTGGGCTATGTTACGGTATGCAACTTGCGGTAGTTGCTTTTAGTCGTGATATTTTGGGTTGGCACGATGCTAATACAACCGAAAATGATCCAAAAACTTTTCATGACGTAATCCATCTTATTCCTCATCAAGAAGAGTTTATAAAAAGACGAGCTTATGGAGGAACAATGAGATTAGGTGCTTGGAAAGCAAAAGTAAAAAAAGGAACTTTAGCTTATGAAGTTTATAAAAAAGAAATTATTTCGGAACGACATCGTCATCGTTATGAATTCAATGACAAATTTGCCAAAGAAATAGAGTCAGCGGGAATGATTATCAGCGCTAGATCAGTTGTAGAAAGCTTAGTAGAAATGATTGAACTGCCAAAAAATAAACACCCATTTTATTTTGGTATTCAGGGTCATCCGGAATATAAAAGTCAACCGTTTAATCCTCATCCGGTTTTTTTAAATTTTATTAAAGCATGCAGTAAATAAAAAGATTTATTTAAACTTTGACTTGCTAAACATTAAAGCTTTTGTTAAAATAAAAAAATGGCAAACTCATTTTATTATAAAGAAAAAAAATTTCAAGTTGGTGATACAATTAGTCTTTCTTATAAAATTAAAGAAGGGGATAAAGAAAGAGTTCAGATTTTTAAAGGAATTCTTATAAAAGTTAAAGGAAGCACAAATGAAACGAGAATGATTACTGTAAGAAAGTTAAGCAATTCGGGTATTGGGGTAGAAAGAATTATTCCTTTAGTTTCTCCTTTTTTATTAGATATTAAATTAATGAAAAAAACAACTTTTAAAAAAGCTAAGGCTTATTTTATTCGTGATTTTTCTGAAAGTGAAATTAGAAAAAGATTATATAAACAAAAATCCAAAAAAACAACTAATTAACATTTAAAATGTCTTCTATATCTAATAAAAAAATTGGAGTTCTTGGAGAAAAACTAGCGTTAATCTATTTAAAAAATAAAGGTTATAGATTGCTCGAAAAGAATTTTTACTGTCGTTGGGGAGAAATTGATTTAATTCTTAAAAAAGATGACAAAATAGTTTTTGTTGAAGTAAAAACAAGAGTTAGTGATAAAAAAGGTATGCCTTATGAATCAATAAATTTTTATAAAATTAAATATCTAAAAAGAACAATTGACTATTATCTCTTGAAAAAAAATTTTTTTCATTCTAAACTTTCTTTAGAAGTGGTATCTATTGTTTTAAATTATGATTTATCTTTAAAAGAAATTAAGCATTTTGATCAAATAAGTTTTTAAAAGAGGTTTAAATATGTTTATTGAAATTAATCAAATAATCTATCGATTTTGGCAAAGATTTATTAATTTTTTACCTGATTTTTTTGGTGGTATTTTAATTTTAAGTTTAGGCTTAGTAACTTCTGCTATTGTTAAGAACATAATTTTTATTGTTTTTCGTTTTATTAAATTAGATAGTTTTTTTAATAAAGCAAAAATTGTTGGAAAGCAAGTGGTATTAGCATGGGAGGAGCTCTTAGCAGAAGTTGTTCGTTGGACCATCATTATTTTATTTTTAATCCCAACTTTTGAAGTTTGGGGATTGTCAAAAGTTACTAATGTTCTAAATCAGCTTCTTCTTTATTTACCTAATGTGATTGTGGCGATTGTAGTTGGATTTATTGGTTTATTAATTGCTAATTTAACTTATGATTTAATTCGTCATAGTATAAAAAAATTAGGCAGTTTATCGGCTTATATTTTGGCTGGAGTAGCAAAAATAATTATTTTATTTTTTACTGTTTTAATTATTTTAAATCAACTTGGGGTTGCTCAAGATTTAGTAAGAATTCTTTTTACAGGTATTGTGGCGATGGTAGCTCTGGCTGGCGGATTAGCTTTTGGTTTAGGGGGTAAAGATTTAGCAAAAGAAATATTAGATGATATTAAAAAATCTTTACAAAAATAAGTAATATTTGGTAAAATTTTATACACATTTATCCTACTTAATAATACTTAATAAATTAAATTAAAAAATTACAAAGAAATTATATAAAAAATTAAAAAAAAATTATAGATTATTGAAATTAAATTAATTTTATTTTTTATTGATTTTTTTAATTTTAAATTTTTATTTGCTCCCATCGTCTAGCGGCCTAGGACGACTGGTTTTCAGCCAGTAAACCAGGGGTTCGAATCCCCTTGGGAGCACAATAGGCTTGTATAAGATTTATAAGAAGGATAGATTTAATAAGTTGAGGATAAAGCTTAAAAAGAGTTTAAGAGCGAGTTATATTTGAGTTTTTTATCTTCTTATAGATAACTTTTTTACGTAAATTTTTTTTAATCATTTTCTCATTAACTAAAGCTTTATCTTGATGACAAAAATCTCAATCTCTTTTTGATAGGAAATCCAGAGGTAGGCTAAAATCCGACCAAACTTATCATCTTGATAAACATCATATCTTAAAATCAGTTTTTTATTTAATATTAAAGATGCCAAAACGTTTTGCCGTCTCATAATTTTCATCACCGCGATTAGGCGCATCAAAACCAAAAAGTCTTAACGATAAGTTATTTCATATTATAACTGTATCATCACATCATCAATTACTTCTTTAATAACTGTTTTTTGGGAAGATTTGTTTTATTTGGTAATAGTTTTTATTTCATTAAGTTTATTTAAACCAGTCTAACCTAAAACCGATGCCATTAAAAGACGGCGGTTAAAACTTTCGGTTTTTTTCTTTTCTAAAAATTTAGCTATTATTTTTTTTTGGCATAAGAGAATTATATAAAAAAAATAAGTATGAGATAGGTCTTATAAGATATGTATGTAAGAAGTTAAGAGATTGAATGAAATATTGATCTTTGATAAAATTAATAGTTTATCTATGTTTAATTTAAAATCAACTTTTAAACCAACAGGAGATCAACCACAAGCAATTCAAAAATTGGTTAAAGGTGTAAAATTTGGTTTAAAAAATCAAGTCCTTTTGGGAGTAACTGGTTCAGGAAAAACATTTACCATGGCTAATGTTATAAAAGAATTGAATATGCCGGCATTAGTTATCTCTCATAACAAAACTTTAGCTGGTCAGCTTTATCAGGAATTTCGGGATTTTTTTCCAAAAAATGCTGTTTCTTATTTTGTTTCTTATTACGATTATTATCAACCTGAAGCATATATTCCTCAAACCGATACCTATATTGAAAAAGAAGCTGAAATCAATGATTTAATTGATAAACTAAGATTACAGTCAACCACTAATATTTTAACCCGAAATGATGTGGTAGTTATTGCCTCAGTTTCTTGTATTTATAATATTGGCTCACCTTTAGAATATGGTCATTTTATCCTTGAATTGGCGATTGGTGATATTTTTGATTTTAAAAATATCAGTTATCGACTAGCTCAACTTCAGTATGATCAGTCTAATTTTGATTTTAAAAGAGGTACTTTTCGTTTACGTGGTCAGTATTTAGATATTTATCCAGCCTATGAAGACTATGGTATTCGAGTATATCATAACGGTTCAACAATCGTTAAATTTATCCGTTTTAATCCCTTAACTGGAAAAGAAGATCAAGATTTATTAAATAAAATAATTATTTATCCTGCGAAACATTATGTGACTGATTCTGGTGTTTTTGAAAAAGCTGAATTGGAAATAAGAAGAGATTTAGAAAAAGAATATCAAGAGTTAAAAAAACAAGGAAAAATTGTTGAAGCCGAAAGACTTTATCGTCGGGTAAATTATGATTTGGAGATTATTAAAGAACTAGGCTATGTCAATGGTATTGAAAATTATAGTCGATATTTTGATGGAAGAAAACCAGGTGATCCACCATATTCTTTAATCGATTATTTTAATAGCACTTATGGTAGTTCTTGGATTTGTTTTATTGACGAATCACACATCACTGTGCCGCAACTTAGAGGAATGTATAATGGTGATTATTCTCGAAAAAAAACATTAATTGAGTTTGGATTTCGGTTAAAAGCGGCTTTTGATAATCGACCGCTCAAATTTGAAGAACTATATCCAAAATTGCCACATATTATTTATGTTTCAGCAACTCCAGATGAATGGGAAATAGAAAAGTCAAAAATTAAAAATCAAAACTTAAAAGTATTAAAGAAAATTTATGGAAAAGAAGAAGCAGTAGCTGAACAGCTGATAAGACCAACTGGGATTCCGGATCCAAAAATTATTTTAAAGCCGGCAAAAAATGAGATAACTGATTTAATTGTTGAGGTTGAAAAACGAGTATTAAAAAAAGAAAAAGTATTGGTTACAACTTTAACTAAAAGAACAGCCGAGGATTTAACTGAATACATAAAAGAAAAAAATATCAAAGCAGCCTATCTTCATTCAGATATTGAGACATTAGTACGGTCTGATGTTTTGGATAGTTTAAGAAAAGGTGATTTTGATGTATTGATTGGGATTAATCTTTTGCGAGAAGGATTAGATTTACCGGAAGTTTCTTTAGTTGCTATATTAGATGCAGATCGTGAGGGATTCTTAAGATCAAGAACTTCGTTAATTCAAATAATGGGACGAGCAGCAAGAAATGTTAATGGAGCAGTGATTATTTATGCTGATTCAATAACTAAATCGATTCGTGAGGCAGTTTTAGAGATTGAAAGAAGAAGAAAATATCAACTAGAATATAATAAAAAATATGGTATTAGTCCTAAAACAATTTATAAACCAATAAGAGAAAAAATTATTGAACAAAAAGAAGAATTTTTATTATTTGATAAAGCTAAAGTTAAAGTTGATGAAATTTTTTTAATAAAAATTAAAAAAGAGAGTCTAACACCATATGATAAAAAAAAATTGGTTAAAAAATTAGAAAAAGAAATGAAAAAATACGCTCAAGATTTAAACTTTGAAATAGCAATAAAAATTAGAGATAAAATAAAAGAAATTAATAATTAATAATAAATAATAAATTAAATAATCAATGAATGATCAAATTAGTTTTATAAAAATTCGAGGAGCAAAACAACATAATCTAAAAAATATTAATCTTGATATTCCCAAAAATAAATTAGTAGTTATAACTGGTGTTTCTGGATCAGGCAAGTCATCTTTGGCTTTTGATACGATTTATGCTGAAGGTCAACGTCGATATGTTGAATCTCTTTCTGCATATGCTCGCCAGTTTTTGGGTGTAATGGATAAGCCTAATGTTGATTTAATTGAGGGACTCTCACCATCAATTTCTATTGATCAAAAAACTACTTCTCAAAATCCGCGTTCTACTGTGGGCACAATTACTGAAATTTATGACTATTTGCGATTACTTTTTGCCCGAATTGGTCATCCTCATTGTCCGAGTTGCGGTTTAGAAATTACCAAACTTTCTATTGATGAAATAGTTGAGCGTATTTTAAATCAAGTAGAGTTAATTTTGAATAATGATAAAATTAAACCCCATCAATTTATTATTTATTCTCCAGTAGTTCGTGATCAAAAAGGTGAATTTAAAGATCTTTTTAATAATCTTTTAGTTAAAGGATTTATAAATGTTCGAGTTGATAATCGAGAATTTAATTTAAATGAAGAAATTAATTTAATAAAAACTAATAAACATAAGATTGATGTTTTAATTAAACGGTTTTGTTTAAAACATAAAGATTTTCACAACAAAGAATATTATCTTAATTTTAAGAATTTAATTAATAGAGCTGTTGAAC
>Ga0129299_1001393_pt1 | contig 16136 bp, 11 predicted proteins | sample ConPoolayeCmetaG_FD_94477 | JGI IMG/M metagenome (GOLD analysis project Ga0129299, IMG submission 94477) | Hot spring microbial mat communities from California, USA to study Microbial Dark Matter (Phase II) - Cone Pool mat layer C metaG ... | reverse complement strand
GGTGAGGGGGGGTTGGGTAGGAACCTCTGGTAGCGCCTGGGGGCCGACCTCCGCCACCGAGGATCGGCCCGGCGCGTTGCAGGCCAGCGCCGCTGCCGCCAACCCCGCCAGCACCACGATCAGGCCGCGCTTATTACCATGATTGGCACGCATGGCTCCCCTCACTTGCTAGATATGAGAATTGGCCCCCGAAGACTCGTCCGCGGCGGAGGTTGAGATACCCTCTGCGCTGCTGAGGGCCTCTTCCTCAGCCGTTTGCCCCGCCCGCGCCTGCTCTTCCATCTCACGGCGCTCGGCACGCCATTGATCAATCAGCAGCAGAACCACCCCGACTGTGATGGCATGGTCGGCGAAGTTGGACACATTAGACACCGCTGGCGTGAGCTGGACGTGAACGTAGTCCACCACATGGCCCATTGTCAGCCGGTCAATGGCATTGCTGAGTGCGCCGCCGCTGATCAGCGCCACGCTCACGCGCGATAACCAGGCGTGCGATGGCAGGCGCGGGTAGCTGATCACAAACGCCAGGATGGTGATGATCGCCAGCGCCAGGAAGAAATCGGAGGCAAAGGGGAAGATGCCGAACGCCGCACCGGCGTTCTGGCTGCGGGTGATGCGGATCACGCTGGCGATGGCCGGGATCGGCTCCCAGGACTGGCCGTAAGCCAACCTCTCGACCACCTGCTGCTTGGCCCACTGGTCGAGGGCCAGCACGCCCCCGCCGATGATCACCAGCAGCCCCCACCGCTTGATCGCCTGAAGAATCGCCATCGGGAACTCGATACCTTCACCTGTCAGGATGCAGGCTCCCCGTGAGGGGCCTGCGTGCCCCGATAGGATAGCCCGTCCTGCCGCGAATTGCGAATTGTGGAATGGCCAACAGGCGCACCAATTGGCGCAATGGGGTGTTGGGGTGCTTGGCATAGCCTGTGCGGAGTTGTACAATAGCCTGGATTGATCCGATGATCTGATCTTTGAAAGGCTCCCCCGGTGCGGCTCGTAGTGCCTCAATCCGATATTCTGCGCTTCATCGTTGAAAATGGTTACCGCCCCGGCGATCCCCTGCCGACCATCCAGGAGATCAGCCGGGCGATGGATTCCAGCGTTGCCAAGACGCGCGAGGCGCTGGAGGTGGCGCGGGCGCTGGGCGCGGTGGAGATCAAGCCGGGCCGGGGGACGCGCGTCAGCGCCTTTAGCTTTGCCCCTGCCGCTACCCTGTGCGCTCTGTACGCGATTGGGCTGGATTCGGCGCACTTCGAGCATCTCAGCGAGCTACGCAATGCCCTGGAGGCGCATTTTTGGGAGGCGGCAGTCAGCGCGCTGACGACAGAGGATATTGCTGCCTTGCGGAGCATCATCGACGCAGCGCGTGAAAAGTTGGCAAGCCAGCCCGTTCAGGTGCCTGCCAGCGAGCACCGCCAACTGCACTTGACGCTGTTCGCACGGCTGGAGAATCCCTTTGTGTTGGGGATTCTGGAAGCGTTCTGGGAAGCCTATGATACGTTTGGCTTCAATGTCTACACCGATATCGACTACCACCGCCAGGTATGGGATTACCACGAGCGGATCGTCGCGGCGCTGGAAGGGGGGGACATCGCCGGGGGCCGCCACCTGCTGATCGAGCACATGCACCTGCTGAGCCACCGCCGTGCCGTTCCTAGCGGTTACCGGCTCAGCAGTGACCCGCGCCTGGCCGGGTTTGAGTGAACCCTTTGCCTCTGTGCTTTCCCGCTGGCAATGAGTCGCACCACTCAGGGAGCCACAGGGTCGAACTCTACCGGCGGAACATCTGATCGACCAAGGGGTTGATCAGCCCCCACTGCGGCACCAGCACCGACGCGCCGTTATCCAGCGTCGTGCCGATGGCCATCTCCCGGCTGATCACCTGCCGGTCAATGCCGTCCGGCCCGACCCATAGCAGGGTGGGGGCCATCAGCGCCAGGTCGAAGATCGTCAGGTCGGTTTCCACGTTCTGGACGAAGGCCAGGTAGACGTTGGGCAGCCGCCACCAGTTGACCGGGGCGAGAAGCTGACGGGCCAGCGCGGTGATGACCTGCTGCTGGCGCTCGGCGCGCTGGAAGTCGCTGGAACCGTGCCGGATGCGTGCATACTGGAGGGCACGCTGGCCGTCCATATGCTGCACACCGGGGTCGAACCGCACCACCATTGTGCCGTAGTCGGGGGTCGGATACTCGTCATCCACCAGTAGATTGGGCACATCAATCGTTACGCCGCCCGCCGCATCCACGATAGCAACGAATGCCTCGAAGTTCAACCGGACGGTACGGTGAATATCAACGCCGAAGTTCTCCTCGACCGTCCGCACCGCCAGATCGCGCCCGCCGCCGGGGTAGGCACTCTCCCCGAACACATGGGCTGCGTTAATCCGGTTGGGGCCATAGCCAGGGATGTTCACGTACAGGTCGCGGGGAATGGATAGCATCCCTACGTAGGCGTGGTAAGGATCGACCGTGGCCAGGATGAGAGTATCGCTGCGAGTCACCATCCCCTCACCGGGCCGCGAATCGAGGCCCAGCACCAGGATGGTGGTGCGGGGGGGCGGGGCGATGTAGTACAGCCCGGCCAGAAGCGCTGCCATCAACACGCTGAACAGCCCCCCAGCCAGAGCAACCCTCAGCAGGCAGCCCAGGCAGCCGATGCCGCGCTGGCGACGCCTCCGCCTTCTGGATGGGGGGTGTCTGCCTGCCTGCGCCGGGGGCGGCGGTCCCGCTTGCTTAGGGTAGGAGGGATACGGCTGGTGGGGCTGCGTCACCTCGAGCGATGGCCGGGGGACGGGTAGGTGAGGGAGCGTGGGCTGGTCGCGCTGGTCTGGCGGGGACATGACGTGCGATTTTAGCGCAGATTGGGCAGATGTGCGCAGTCTGGTTTGGCGCTCCCTGCCCCCGCTGGTAGAGTCGGAGTATGGTCATCGGCAGCAGCGTCATCGAACTGGATCTGCCCGGCGTGAACTCCCTGAAAGGGAAGCGCAGCGTCCTTAAGGGGTTGATCGCACGGGTGCACCGGGAATTCAACGTTTCGTGCGGGGAAGTGGATTTCCACGACACTTGGCGCTCAGCAGCGCTGGGAGTGGCGGTTGTCTCGACCAGTGCCGCGCACGCGGAGAGCGTGCTGGAGAGCGTGGTGCAATGGATCGAAATCAACCGCCCCGACGTGACGGTTGTGGATCATACGGTGGAGATCATCCACTAGCCGGGACATGGCTTCTGGCTGTTCTGCGCTCCCCGGCAGCGCCCGGAACCCAGCCAGTTACTGCGACCGCTCCAGCGCCAGTTGGTAGCTGCCGACGGTCTCGCCGTCTGGCCCCTGGAAGCGCGTGGCGGCGATGGTGTACGTGCCGGTCGTGGGCAGCCGGTACGACTGGATTTGGGCATCGAAGCTGCCGCAGCAATCATTGTTGGTGGTCAGCTCGCGGCCCTGCGGATCGTACAGGGTGAGGTACGCATCGAGGTCGCCGCTGGTGGCCTGCATGGTGATGGTCACCACATCCCCGGCTTGGCCTGCGAACGTCCAGGCGTCGGAGGGGTCGGCATCGGCGATCTGGCCGCTGGCGGTCTCCCCGTAAGCGATCTCACCGCCGCCCGTGCCCTGTCCGCTGCCCTCATCCTGGCCCGTCGAGAGAGTGAGTTCGTAGGAGCCGCTGCTGTAACCCCCTGGCCCACCAAAGCGGGTGGCAAGGATGGTGTGCGTGCCGCTGGACGGGAGGCGAAACGACACGATGGCGGCATCGAGGCTGCGACCGCTATCGTCGTTGGCTGCTAACTGGCTACCCTGTGGATTGTACAAGTATAGAAGCGGGTCGAGGTTGCCGTTGGTGGCACGCATAGCGATGGTCACCACGTCGCCCGCCTCCCCCTCGAACAGCCATGTGTCAGACGGGTCGGCATCGTTGATGCGGCCTTCAACGGTCTCCCCATAGGCGATCTCTGTGCCCTGCTGATCGGGGCCGCCGATGGTTTCCAGGGTCAGTTCAAGCTCATAAGTTCCGCTGCTGTTGCCGGTAGCTTGTCCGTAGCGCGTCGCCGTGATGGTGTAGGTTCCCGATGCGGGCAGGCTGTAAAGGGCAATCTGGGAGTCGTAGCTGCCGCAGCAGTCATCGTTGGCAGCCACCTCCAGGCCCTGGGAATCAGACAGGCGGAGATAAGAATCCAGGTTGCCGCCGGTCGCCCGCATGGAGATCGTCACCAGATCGCCCTGCTGCCCCCGGAACGTCCAGGCATCTGCAGGGTCGTAGGGGGTGATCTCCCCCACGACGATATCCCCGTAATTCAGCGGCCCACCGCCCGTGATCGGGCCGCTGGGCGTTACGCTGATCGCGCCCATGCTCAGCGTCAGCGTGTAGCTGCCACTGCTGCTACCGGTTGCTTCCCCAAAACGGGTGGCAAGGATGGTGTAGGTTCCGGTGGTGGGGAGGGTATAGCCGCCGATGAGGGAGTTGAGGTTGCCGCCGCTGTCGTCGTCGGTGATGAGGTTGACGCCCTGGGGATCGCTCAGACGGAGGTACGAGTCAAGACCTCCGCTGGTCGCCTGCATGGAGATGGTCACCACGTCGCCCGCACTGCCCTGGAAGGTCCAGGCATCGGAGTAATCAAAGTGGGTGATCTGGCCGTTGACCGTCTGGCCATAGCTGATGAGGCCGCCGCCCGTGATCGTACTGGTGGAGGCGAGAGTCAGGGTCAGGAGGTAGGTTCCAGCGCTGGAGCCTGCCGATCCGCCGTAGCGGGTGGCGATGATGGTGTAGGTCCCGGTTACCGGCAAGGTGTAGTTGGCGATCTGGGAGCTGAGGTTCCCGAGGCTGTCATCATCGGTGATCAGGTCTACGCCGGAGGGATCGCGCAGGTAGAGGTACGAGTCCAGGCCACTACTGGTGGCCTGCATGGAGATGGTCACCACATCCCCGGCGTTGCCCTGGAACGTCCAGATATCGGAACTATCAAAGCCTGCGATCTGGCCGCTGACCGTCTGGCCGTATGAGAGGGTTCCAGTGCTGACGGTGGTGGTGACGGACGTAGCCAGGTTGAAGGCGTTCAGGAACAGCAATAGGACCGTGAAAATCCCGGCCAACAAAGTTTGGGTGGGCATAATCGGGTTTCCTCCGGTGGCCGCTGAATGTGCCTCAGGTGGCCACCGTTCCCAGTATAACACACCAATCAGCAACCATATCGCACTTGAAACGCCTAGACCTCAGCGGCTTGCATCGCGCAGAGCGCCCCCTTGTGCTAAGATTCGGCACGCAGGCCCCGGCTGATCCCATTTCGCCAAGGAGCCAAGTATGGGAGAGGACTCGTCCGGTCGCAGATTGAATCGCATCCTATCTTCCCTGGTGCTGGTTGTCATCATCGTGGTGCTGCTGGTCGTCGGCTACCTGATCATCGACACCATCATGGCGATCCGGGAACCAGTAACCGCTGGGCCGTCGGCGCTCGCCACCCAGGTGCAGGAAATCTTGAACCCCACACCCACCATCATCGCCGATCCGGTGACCATTGTGCGCTCGGTGCGGTCGCTCAGCCGTCTGGAGACAGCCTCCTTCACCGTCGAAAAGGTGATCACCGCCGAGACCGGGGAAGGGACATTCGGCTTCCTGTTCCGGGATCGCCTGCTGCTGGTGGCTGTCGGCCAGGTGATCGCTGGGGTGGATATGGGCCGCATGGATCAGGACGACGTTCGGGTGGTTGGGGGTTCCGTCTTCATCACCCTGCCCGCCTCCGAAGTGTTCGTGGCGACGCTGGATAATGACGCGACCTACGTCTACGACCGGGACACGGGCCTGCTGGCGAACCAGCAGATCGACTTAGAGACGCTGGCCCGCCAGGAGGCCGAACGCCAGATTCTCCGTGCGGCGCTGGAAAGCGGCATCCTCGATATGGCCCAGGACAATGCCCAACACTATGTCGAGGCGCTGCTACGGGCGCTGGGGTTCGAGGAAGTAGTCTTCGTGACGGCCACCCCGGCCCCGGACCAGGATCGAGGGACGAATCCATGACGCTCCCCCCCGCTGAGCGCGCGGCCAAGTTGCGCGAGCTGATCAACTACCATTCGTACCGCTACTATGTGCTCGATTCGCCCGTCATCACCGATGCCGAGTACGATGCGCTGTTACGCGAGCTTCAGCAGCTCGAGGCCGAGCACCCGGAGCTGCTGACCCCCGACTCGCCCACACAGCGGATCGGCGGCCCACCGCGCAGCGATCTGCCCAAGGTGCAGCACCCCGCGCCCGTCCTGAGCCTGTCCAACGCCTTTAGCGATGAGGATGTGTTTGCCTGGCGCGAGCGGATCGGCAGGCTGCTACCCACCGGGACGGAGTTGGACTATGTCGTCGAGCCGAAGCTGGATGGCCTGTCGGTGGTGCTCGCCTATGAGGATGGCGTGTTCGTGCAGGGGGCGACGCGCGGCGACGGCCTGATCGGGGAGGACATCACCCCCAACCTGCGAACGCTGCCTTCGCTGCCGCTACGCATCCCCGCCGATCCCCATGGGCTGCCTGCCCCGCCCCGGTTGGTGGTGCGCGGCGAAGCCTACTTCCGGCTGGATGTGTTCGACGAGTTGAATCGGCGGCGGGTGGAGGAAGGCGAAGCGCCGTTCGTCAACCCGCGCAACGCCGCAGCAGGGGCGCTGCGCCAGCTTGACCCCTCCATCACTGCCCAGCGACCGCTCAATTTGGCCTGCTATCAGATTCTCGCTGGGGTTGGCAGCCTGCCTGCGACTCAGTGGGACGTGCTCCACTTTCTGCGCGACCTGGGCTTCCCAGTGATGCTGGACCTATCCGCCCACTTCACCGATCTCAATGCGCTGCTGGACTACGTTCGTAGCTGGGAACCCAGACGCCACGATCTCAACTTCGAGATTGATGGGTTGGTGATCAAGGTCAACGACCTGCGGATCGCCGACGAGCTGGGCGTGGTCGGCAAAGACCCGCGCGGCATGATCGCCTACAAGTTCCCCGCCGAGGAACGGACGACAAAGCTGCTCGACGTGACATTCAACGTCGGGCGGACGGGCGTGCTGACCCCCAACGCGGTGCTGGAGCCGGTGGCGGTCAGCGGGGTGACGGTCAAGCAAGCCACACTGCATAATTTCGACTACATTGCGGAGAAGGACATCCGCATCGGCGATACGGTGATCGTCAAGCGGTCGGGCGAGGTGATCCCCTATGTGGTTGGCCCGGTGGCCGATCTGCGCGATGGGTCAGAGCGGCCCATCGAGACTCCAGACCGCTGCCCGTTCTGCGACGCACCTGTGGTCCGCAGGCCGGAGGAGGTGGCAGTCTACTGCTCCAACCCGGAGTGCCCGGAGCGGTTGGCGCGGACCATCGAGTACTTCGTCTCGCGCGGTGCGATGGACGTGGAGGGACTGGGCGAGCGCATCGTGCGCCAGCTTATCGCTGCCGGGCTGATCCACACCGTGGGCGATATTTACTTCCTCACAGCCGACGACCTGATCCAGCTCGAGGGCTTCGCCGAGAAGAAGGTTGAGAACCTGCTGACTGCCATCGAGGCCAGCCGCCATCGCCCGCTGGAGCAGGTGATCACGGCACTGGGCATCAAGGGGGTGGGCAGCACGGTCGCGGCACTGCTGACGGGAACCTTCCCCACGCTCGACGCGCTGGCTGCTGCCACGCTGGAGGAATTGCAATCCATCCCCGGCCTGGGGCCAACCATCGCTGGGCAGATCGTCGAGTTCTTCGCCGACCCGGCCAACCGCGCCGTGATCGAGCGGCTGCGTGCGGGTGGGGTACGGCTGGAGGCAGAACAGCGGGCGCGGGCGTCAGATAAGCTGGCGGGCCTGACCTTCGTCCTGACTGGCACGCTGCCCACCTTGACCCGCGAGGAAGCCGCCGCCTTGATCGAGTCGCACGGCGGCAAAGTGACGGGCAGTGTCAGCAGCAAGACCAGCTACGTGTTGGTGGGCGAGTCGCCGGGCAGCAAGCTGGAGAAAGCGCACCGGCTCGGCGTCCCGGTGATCGACGAGGCCGGGCTGCGGGAGCTGATAGGTCGTGAACATCCAGGGTAACGTTGTCCTCAAGCCAGGGCGTGATAAGAACCTGCGTCAGTTCCACCCCTGGGTGTTCTCTGGAGCCATCGACGAATCGCGCAGCAAGCTCGCCGATGTACCGCCCGGCGGGTTGGTGGATGTGCGGGATAGCAGCGGGGAGTTCGTCGCGCGAGGCTACTACAATCCCCATTCCCAGATTCGGATCCGCGCCCTGACTTGGGACCAGAACGATGCCATCGGCCCGGCGTGGTGGCGGGTGCGGATCGCGCACGCGGTCGCGGCACGGGAATCGCTGGCTCAGCGGGGGGATGTCACAGCCTACCGGCTGGTTAACGCCGAGAACGACGGCCTGCCGGGGCTGATCGTGGATCGCTATGCGGATTTCCTGGTGATCCAGGCGCTCACTTACGGCGTCGAGGCAGCCAAAGAGGGGATCGTCGAGGCGCTGGCCGGGCTGCTGAAGCCCGCCGGGATCGTGGAGCGCAGCGATGTGGATACCCGCCAGAAGGAAGGGTTGTCGGAAGCGGTGGGCGTGCTGTGGGGCGATCCACCGCCCAACCCACTGGAGGTGGTCGAGTTCGGGGTGCGTTACCCTGTGGACGTGTACGCCGGGCACAAGACCGGCTTTTACCTCGACCAGCGCGACAGCCGCCGCTGGCTGCTTGATTGCTCCGGCCTGGCCGGGGCGGAAGTGCTGAACGCCTTTAGCTACACGGGGTCGTTTGGGGTCTGCGCTGCCCTGCGCGGCGCGCAGCGTATCGTCAATATCGACTCGTCCCAGCCTGCGCTGGGAGTGGCCCGTCAGGCGATGGCTCTCAACGGGCTGGATCGCGTGGCGGCGGAATACATCGCGGCGGATGTGTTCCAGCAGCTCCGCCTCTACCGGGACGAGGGCCGCGAGTTCGACGTGGTGATCCTCGATCCGCCCAAGTTCGCCCACAGCCAGGGCCAGTTGGATCGTGCGCTGCGTGGCTACAAGGACATCAACCTGCTGGCGTTCCAGATTTTGCGGCCTGGCGGCCTGCTGGTGACCTTCTCCTGCTCTGGCTTGGTTGACCCTGACCTGTTCCAGAAGGTGGTGTTCGGGGCCAGCGTGGACGCGGAGCGCCAGGCGCAGGTCGTCGGCTGGTTGGGCCAGCCAGAGGATCATCCGACCCTGCTGTCGTTCCCGGAGGGACGCTATCTGAAGGGTCTGGTGTGCCGCGCGGCGCGCTATTGATCCTCCGTTATATTCACATCCGATCCATGTCGATGACCTCAGCTTCGCGGGCCTCTGTCCGTCTCACTTTCCTGCTGGTCGCAGTGGGCATCGTTCTGCTGGGGTGGTGGCTGCGCTGTGCTGCGTTGATGCGCCTGCCGGTGTTCATTGACGAAGCCGTCCACCTCGACCGGGCGCACGCGGTCAACGAGGGGCTGACGTTCGCCGGGAACATCCGCAAATGGCTGTATCCGGTGGTCGTGGCGCTGTTTGCGCCCAGCGGGCCGGAAGGTCCCTGGCTGGCGCGGGCGCTCTCGGCGCTGGTCAGCACTATCACGTTGGCCTCCTGCATCACGTTGGGCAATCACCTGGGCCGCCGCCCCTCCACCGGCCTGCTGGCGGGGCTGATCTACGCCGTCCTGCCGCTGGCGGTGTTCCACGAGCGGCAGGCCCTGGCCGATCCACTGCTGGCTGCCTTCACCACCACCAGCACCGCGCTGATCGTCAGGCTCGCCCGGCGGCCCCGGCTTCTGCCTGCCGCCCTGCTGGGAGCGCTGCTGGCGGGCGCTCAACTGACCAAGCTGGCCGCGTTGCCTTATCTGGCGTTGCCCCCGGTCGGCGTGCTCCTGTTGGCTCGCCGACCGGGGCGCTGGCGGGCCATCCTCGCCTCGCTTCTGTCGCTGATGGTGGCGCTGGTTATCGTGGCCGGGGTGTATCGCCTGGCTGCCCAGGCTGAACATCCCGCCACAGACGATCAGCCCGCCAGCGCTGAACCCGCTGGCTCGTTCCTCAGCACTGGTTACTGGTTCCTGCGTGGCAATGTCGTCCGGTTGACCCCCCAGGGCCAGCCCGCCGAGATCGCCGCCCGCCTGGGGTCGGAACTGCCTCCCTACTTCGATGTGCTGTCGCATTACGTGGGATGGGCTGCCCTTGCGCTGGTTGCGCTTTCGGGGGTATGGGCTTTGGCCGGGGAGCGGCGACGAAGCATCGCCTTTCTGGCGATCCCCGCCTTGGGCTTTGCGCTTGTTCCGTTGCTGGCCGAGCGCCCCTCGGGCTTTCTGGCAGCCCGCTATCTGTTGGCGACGGCGGCCCCCCTAGCGACGCTAGTCGCGCTGAGCCTGCGAATCGCGGTGGCGCGTTGGAAGCTCGCGGCGCATCCGATCCGCCGCTGGGGTGTAGTCGTGCTATTGGGGGCGCTGTTCGGGCCGGGGCTGGCGTTTGCCGCCGCACTGATGGGCGACCCGGCCCAGGCCCCCCTGGTCGTGACCGACCAGCAGCAGTACACCGAGGGTGGTCCCAGCGGCAAGGGTACGGACGAAGTGGTAGCGGCGCTGGCTGGTGTCTGGCACGATAGCGGTGGGCAGCGCCTGTATGTGATCGCCGACGGGCAACGGCTGCGCCTGCGGGCGGAGCTGGGGCCTCGCGCGGTGGCCGTGCAGCGCTTCAAGCCGTGGAGTGCTGCTCAACGAGATGAGCTAGCGGGCTGGCTCGCTCAGGGATCACCGACCTTCTTCCTCAGCGTGCACGAAGATGATCCCTTGCCCGCTGCCCCGCACGGTGCGCGGCTCGAGCTGGTGGGGCGCTACGAACGCGGTGTGGGGGAGTTGGCGCTGTACCGGGTGACCGGCGCCAGCGGGGCGCTGGCGGATGCGGTAGCCGCGCACCGCACCGCCGGGCCGGAATACCTTGCTGCGGACTATGCTGCGCTGGCGGCGGCGCTGAGCCAGGATCAGACGCCTCGCCCGGCCCTAGTATTCCCGGCCAGCCACGCCACGGCTTTGGAGGGAACCGGCTGGCAGCGGGCCATCCCTCTGCCGGCCAGTGCGTGGCCCCTGTCTGGCGAGGCAGCCAGTAGCACGCTGGACGATCTGGGCCTGGGTGACGACGGAAGCCCGGTTGAGGTGATTCTGGCCGACGAGGGGCACACCGATCCGGGCCGGGTGTGGTTGCTGGCCCTTCAGGACCGGCTGTACCCGGTCGATGACTCGTGGTTCGGGTTGCTGCACCGGCTGCGTTACGTGACCGGGCCGGCTCATCCGCCACTGACCCCCCTTAGCGTGGAGTTTGAAGGACCGATCCAGTTAGCAGAGGCCGCGCTTCTCGACCCGCAAGGGCGGCCCGGCCAGCCGATCCGCGTGGTGTTGGTGTGGCAGTCACCGGTTGCCATCCGCGATTCGCTGCACGTGTTTGTGCATCTGGTCACTGCCGATGGCACTCTGATCGCCCAACGCGATGGCATCCCTGGCAACGGATTATTCCCCATGCCGTCCTGGCAGCCCGGCCAGCCGGTCGTGGATCGATTTGCCATCCTAATCCCGCCGGAAGCGCCCCCCAGCGAAGTCGAAATCCGGGTGGGCATCTACGCGCCGGACAGCGGGCTGCGGCTGCCCGTCATCTCCGGGATCGGCGCAGGGGGCGATTATGCTGTCATCGGCCACCTGACTATCTTGCCTAGCGAATAACCCCCCTTACGAGACCGGGGGATGTGGTGTCGCACATCCCCCGGTGGTCATGGCTGGAAATCAGTGCGGCGTCAGTTGAGCCGTTCGAAGATGCCTGCTGCCCCCATGCCGCCGCCGATGCACATCGTCACCATGCCGAAGTGCGCGTCGCGGCGTTCCATCTCGTGCATGAGTTGGACCGTCAGCTTGGCCCCCGTGCAGCCGAGCGGGTGGCCCAGCGCAATTGCGCCCCCGTTGACGTTGACCCGATCCGGGTTCAGCCCGAGCTGCCGGATCACGGCCACGGACTGCGACGCAAACGCCTCGTTCAGCTCGATCAGGTCGAGGTCATCTTGAGCCAGCCCGGCCTTCGCCAGTGCCTTGGGGATCGCCTCGACCGGGCCGATGCCCATCACCTCGGGGCGGACGCCCGCCACCGCAAAGTGGCGGAAGATCAGGCGCGGTTTGAGGCCCAGTGCCTCGGCCTTCTCACGGCTCATGACGATCACCCCCGCCGCGCCGTCGGACAGCGGCGAGGAATTGCCCGCTGTGACCGTGCCATTCTGCTTGAATACGGGCTTGAGCTTAGCTAACCCTTCGAGGGTGGTGTCGGGGCGCATGTGCTCGTCCCGATCCAGGGTGAAGGTCTGCGTCCGGCGCTCGCCGTCCTCGACCCATACCTCCTGAATCTCGACGGGGACGATCTGCCCGGCGAACTTCCCTTCCTCCCAGGCTTTGCACGCCTTCATATGGCTGTGATAGGCGAACTCGTCCTGCATCTCACGGCTGATGCCGTATTCCTCGGCCACGTGCTCGGCGGTGAGGCCCATGCCCATATAGACCTCTGGCCCGGTCTCAGCCAAGACCGGGTTAGGCGAGATGCGGAAGCCGGTCATAGGCACCAGGCTCATCGTCTCCATGCCACCGGCGATAATGCAGTCCGCGTCCCCGGCCATAATCCGGTAGGCAGCCGTGGCGATGGTCTGCAGGCCCGACGAGCAGAACCGGTTGACCGTCTGGCCCGGCACGCTGACGGGCAGCCCGGCCCGCAGCGCCACCTGCCGAGCGATGTTCAACCCCTGTGACCCCTCTGGGAAGGCGCAACCGACGATCACGTCCTCCACGTCCTCCGGCCTGACTGCGCCTCCGGTGCGGGCTAACAATTCTGCGATCACACAGGCCATCATCTCGTCGGCGCGGGCGTTGCGCGTCAGGCCCTTCTTGGCCTTGCCAACGGCTGTTCTTACCCCTTCGACAATGACTGCTTCAGCCATATTTATGCTCCTGTTAGCTGGTCAGCATCTCAGCCCGTCAGCGAGTCAGCCAGAGACGGGTTGCTGAGATGCTGAAGTGCTGACTTGCCGAAATGCTAATTCCGCAGCGGCTTACCCGTCGAGAGCATGTGGAAGATGCGCTCGACCGTCTTCGGCTCCTGGATCAGCGCGACGAACGCCTCCCGCTCCAGGTCGAGGATGTATTGCTCGTTCACCCACGTCGGCTCGGAGAGGTCCCCGCCGCACAACACCCAGGCCAGCTTGCCTGCGATCAGCGCGTCGTGCTCGGAGGCATAACCCGCATCTTTGAGCAGGAAGAGCTGAGTCCGCAGCGCGGCCAGCGCATCGCGCCCGGCGGCGAAGATTTTCTCCGGCGCAGGTGGGCGATAGCCCGCATCGGCCATATGGCGCGCCTCGCGCTTGGCCTCGGCGATCAGGTGGTCGCGGTTGGCGACGATCCGGTCGCAGGCGGTCAGGAAGCCCATCTCGCGCGCTTCCGGCGCGCTGGTGGAGAACTTGGCCAGGCCGATCTGCTCGAACACCTTAGCCAGGTGCGGCAGCGGGTCGGCATTGGGGACGCGCATCACCGGGTTGACCACCCGGCGCAGCAGTTCCTTGCAGCCGCCCGAGGCCGGGATCAGCCCCACCCCGACCTCGACCAAGCCCATATACAGCTCCATATGGGCTACGATGCGGTCGGCGGCCATGACCAGCTCCGCGCCGCCGCCCAGCACGCGGTCAAATGGGGCGGCGACCACCGGCTTGGGCGCGTAGCGCAGACCGAGCATCATCTGCTGGAAGTGGTTGACCATCCCATCCACCACCTGGGCCGGGGTGACGCCTTGCGCGGCGGCCTGCTGCTGGATGGCCTGGATATCCAGGTTTGCGCCGCCGCAAAATAGCTCCCCGTCGTGGCCGATCACCAACCCGTCGAAGTCGCTGCCCAGACGTTCGACCGCTTTCCAGCCCATCTCGATCACGCTGGGGGTGAGGGTGCTGGCCTTGGTGCTCCAGGCGAACAGCGCGATCCCATCGCCTAGGTCAAGCAGGGCAGCGTCGTCGTTCGATTCAACAACCGCCCGCCGCGCCTTCAATACGCTGACCTTGATCTCGCGCGGCTTTTCCTCGAAGGGGACCACCCTCCGCGTGGAAGGATCATAGCAGCCGACGGGCACACCGCTCTCATAGGCGTAGAACGTGTCGCAGCCCGCGTCGAGCATGTCGTGCACCCAGGGTGGGACGGAGAAACCTTCGGCCTCCATCTGGGGCACGGTCTCTCGCACACCCAGTGCGTCCCACATCTCAAACGGCCCCATCTCCTCAGCAAAGCCCCAGCGCACTGCGCGGTCAATGCTCACCGGCAGGTCCGCGATCTCCGGGATGCGCCGCGCGGCATAGGTCAGGCGGTGGAAGGTTGCGGCGCGGATGAACTGCGCAGCCCGATCTGATGCGCCGATCAGCGCCTTGATGCGCGCCCCGGTCGGCTCCACTTTGCGGAACTGCCCCACCGAGTCGAAGCGTGGCTTGGTCGGAGCCTTGTACTCCATCGTGTGCGGGTCAAGCGACCAGAACTCGCGCTGCCCGTTGACGGTGACGCTCTTGTAAAAGCCCTGGCCGGTCTTATTGCCCAGCCAGCCGTTCTGGATCAGGGTCTGCATCATCTGGCGTGCGCCGGGGTGGGCGAGCAGCTCGCGCGATTCGTCGTCGGGGATGGCCTCGTACAGGTTTCCATTGACATGGGCCATCACGTCCAGGCCGATCAGGTCGAGCAGGCGAAACACGCCAGTTTTAGGTCGCCCGATCAGCGGCCCGGCCAGGCTGTCGATCTCCTCGACGGTGTAGCCATGGTCGAGCGCGTAGGCGACCTCAAATGATCCGGCCAGCGAGAGGAAGCGGTTGGCGATGAAATTGGGTGTGTCCTTGCAGATCACGACGCCCTTGCCAAGCACCGTCTCGCCGAACCCGATCATCGCCTCAAGCACCTCCGGCAGGGTATCGGGGTGGGGGATGATCTCCAACAGTTTGAGGTAGCGGGGCGGATTGAAGAAGTGCGTGCCCAGGAAGTGCTGGCGGAAGCCCGCACTCCGCCCCTGCGCAATGGCCTGGATCGGGATGCCCGAGGTGTTGGTGGTGATGATGGCCGTTGGCTTGCGTACCTGCTCAAGCCGTTCCATCAATCCTTGTTTGATCGCCAGGTTCTCGATGATGGCCTCGCAAATCCAGTCGGCCTGCGCGAGGCGGTCGAAGTCGTCGTCCAGGTTGCCCAGCCGGACGAGGTCGGCCCGCTCCGCGGAGGCCAGCGCTGCCGGGCGAGCCTTCATCACAGCTTCCCAGCCTGTGCGGACGATACGGTTGCGTACCGCCGGATCGCTCAGGCTGAGTCCTGTGGCCTGCTCGTCCGGGGTCAGGTCGCGCGGAACGATGTCCAGCAGATCGACGGGCACGCCAACGTTGGCAAGGTGCGCGGCAATCGCCCCGCCCATCGTGCCCGATCCGATCACCGCGGCACGGCGAATTGGATAGGCCATAGGTGTTGCACTCCTTCTCTACAAGCTGGCGCGAGAACGCTTGGATGGCCGCACGACGCCTTGCGGCCCGGCCCGCCCGAAGGATGGAGCGGGTGGCTTCACAAGTGACCTGTGGAACTGCCTGATCAATTAAAGCATACTTTTGCCCGCGCATCAAGCCTACCGTCCGGTCGGTAGGTTTTGAGTGGCGAAATCTGGCAACTTCGTATCCTCGATTCCGTATATACTTGTCAGTGGGCACGGATTTCCTGTCGTGATCGTCGGAGCGACGGCGCATCCGTCCGTGTAGGGGCGGTCGCTCCTGCTTTAGGTGGGTTCGACGCATAACCAGCAAGAGGAATGACTCCCATGGACGAAGAAAAGGCGCCCGTTCGCAGCGAAGAGATGCCCTCGGCACCACCGATGCCTCCCCTGCAGCCTGAGGAGGAACGCCAGGTCTATCGCTCGCTGTTCTGGCCCATTGTGCTGGTCGGGGTAGGGGCGATCTGGCTGCTGATCAACCTGAATGTCATCCAGCCCGCCAGCCTGAATGCGCTGTGGCGGTTGTGGCCGATCCTGCTGATCCTGGCCGGGATCGACATCATCTTCGGACGGCTATCGCGGTTCCTGGGGGTGCTATTGGGGCTGGCGACGGTCGGGCTAGTGGTGGTGGTGCTGATCATGGCCCCCTCGCTGGGGTTGG
>Ga0129299_1001392_pt1 | contig 16140 bp, 18 predicted proteins | sample ConPoolayeCmetaG_FD_94477 | JGI IMG/M metagenome (GOLD analysis project Ga0129299, IMG submission 94477) | Hot spring microbial mat communities from California, USA to study Microbial Dark Matter (Phase II) - Cone Pool mat layer C metaG ... | reverse complement strand
TGTTTGTAATCACCAAGGTAGCAATGGCTATTGCGCCAACTGCGGCGCACCGCTTGATTAAACAATTTATCCCGACGAGAAACAGTCCCGAGATTCCGGGACTGTTTTAATTTATCAGAAAATTCATATTCGAGACCAAGAAGTATGTGCTTAATATACCTTGTGTATTCCCCAGCACAATTTCTTTCCGCAAAACAAATTGCATTCTGTTGTTGCCGGAGCGTCAGGCGCGGGGCAAGCATCTTTTAGTTTGATTTTTATTTCCTCCTTTTGCCATGAAAAGCCTTATGAACATCTCTTAACTGTTGGTCGGTAATGTGAGTATAGATTTGAGTAGTGGTGATCGAGGCGTGGCCGAGCATTGATTGGACAGAGCGGATGTCCGCGCCATTCATCAAAAGATCCGTGGCAAAAGAATGGCGGAGGACATGGGGTGTAACATGCTTGGTAATCCCCGCCAGTCGAGCGTATTTTTCGACTAATCGCTGGACTGATCGCGGCGTGAGTCGGCCAACATTTTTTGTGCCCGAGACAAACACTGCCGGACAGTCATCATGACGGATTTCTAAATAAGCAAAGAGCGCTGCTCGGGCCCGATCAGACAAAAAGGCAATTCGAATTTTGTCGCCTTTACCCCGGACGGAAAACTCCCCTCTTTTTAAATTAATTTTATCCCGATCTAAAGAGACTAATTCCGAGATCCGTAAACCAGTGGAAAACAAGGTTTCTAAAATCGCAATATCTCGGAGTCGCAAAAAAATATTTTTTTCGAATTTTGCCGGCGCCGCTAAGAGCAAAGCCATTTCTGTTTCATCCAGAAAATTAATTTGCCGAGAATCGGTTTTGGCGAGTTCTATTTTTTCCGGCGCTAGAGATTTGATATCCTGCTTAGCTAAATATTTTAAAAAGGCGCGGAGCGCTATGATATGATAATTTTGAGTAATCTTTTTTAAGGGTTTGTTTTTTTCGTCAAGAAAGCGATTAAGATAGAGGCGATATTTTTTAATTAATTCCTGATTGATATCAAGGGGAGTGGCGATAGAATGGTTTTTTGCAAATTCAAAAAAGCGATTAAGATAATGATCATAGTTTCGCACGGTTTTCTGCGATTTATTCTTTTCGATTTCCAGATATTCGAGGAATTGAGTCTTAAGGTTTTCGAGTTGGGTTTTGGTTTGCATACATATAGTCGCTGAGTCTGTCGAAGTGTTGTATTAATGTGTTCCTTCGACTGCGCTCAGGAAATATAAATTATATTCGAGGAATTGGATCTTTAATTCGCTTAAGTTTATAAAATTAAAGTTAAAAGCTGAAAATACAAAGTCGCAGCGCAAAATTTTAAATTTTTTAGTCGTGGTTTTTGGCCTTACGCTTTGAGTTTTGCGCTTGCAACGTGTCGCACAATATTATTTTATTCCAAAATCTTAGTTGACGCAAATCAAAATTTATAATAAAATTTCTTCGTCTCTTATGTTCTTTAATAAAGATTGATATCCAGATCCAGGGAGGAAAAGAATGCTTCAAAAAAGCCTTTTGGTATTTAGTGACGACAAAGGTAAAAAAAAAGAAAATATTTTATTGGAAATGAGGTCAGAAGTTTATGGCACTGGCAGACAGCAGAGGAAAAAGTGGTTTATAAGAATAATTCTTAGAAATCCCGAGCGGATTCTCGGAGAATATTTATTTTCGCCTCCTGTTGTAAGTGATCTACTTTTAAAGATAGCCAAACTTAACTCAGAGATTTTTCAAGAAACCTATTCAGAAACCAGCCGGCTTTTTCCGGATTGTTCGAGAGGGGGAGTCCCAAAAACGGCAAAACAGGGTTTGTCAGCGCTGATTCGAAAATCGGGGCGCAATAAAGAATTTCAGCAAGAGTTTTCTGTCAGGCAGAGCGAGGAAGATGAATATCTAATTGATGCCAAGATCGCGGGGCCAAAAGGACAAAGGTATGTAAGGATAGAAATTCAAAAGAAAAATGCCGGATCCGAAAAAAAAGATATCGCTATTGGTGTTTGTCACAGTCAGATAGAAGCCGCTCTCGATTTTTTTTCATCGCCGGTTCGGGAAACAAGTTTAAATAATATTTCAGAAAAGTATGATGGGATTTTCGGAACACCGCCAGAAAGAAAGGAAGGAAAACCTCAAGGCATCAGAGAGCGTGTGCTTCAGGCTCTTCAGTAGACAGAAACAATAAGATATCAACCCGATTCGTTAATAATTAGAGGTCCGTAGCTAAAAAGCCGCGGGCCTTTTCCATAGGCTCTGGCAAAAAGACAAAAAATAATCTAAGATGAATAGCGATGAGTGAAATAATTCAGGCAATAATTTTAGGAATCGTTCAGGGTTTGACAGAATTTTTGCCAATTTCGAGCTCCGGACATTTGATTGTTCTTCCTCGTCTTTTTGATTGGCGCGATTTTGGGCTGAGTTTCGATGTGGCGCTTCATTTAGGGACTCTGTTTGCCATCCTGATTTATTTCAGAAAAGAATGGATAAGACTGGTAAAAGCCTTTTTTCAGAGTTTGGTCAGACCAAAACAAGATGATTTTTATCAGAAACTTTCCCACTTTCTTCTTCTTGGTTCAGTCCCCGCAATTTTGGTCGGTTTTTTTCTTGAGAATAAGGTTGAAACTTTATTGCGGTCACCCTTAATCGTGGCTTTAACTTTGATGGTTTTTGCGATTTTTTTGTATTTGGCTGATACTTTTGGTAAAAAGCGGAAAGAAATCGGAGCAATTACGATTTGGCAAGTTTTTTTGATCGGAGTGGCGCAGGCAATATCAATTGTTCCGGGAGTCTCAAGATCGGGAGTAACAATTACCGCTGGTTTAATTTTTGGTTTGTCGCGCCAAGAAGCAGCTCGATTTTCTTTTCTTTTGTCAGCGCCAATTATTTTTGGCGCCGGACTTTTTGAAGCCCTTTCCTTGGAGGCTTCCGGGATAGATTTTTGTTTTCTTGCCGGAATAATTGCCTCGATGTTGGTAGGAATAGGGGCAATTTGGTTTTTACTTCGTTATGTGATGCAACGCAGTTATAATCTTTTTGTTGTCTATCGCATCATTTTGGGAGTTTTGATCCTGATTTTATTTTTTAACCGATGATTCACGGAACCCTCGTTTTTATTAACAGGCTCACTTCACTATTGATTTTATTGCTGCCGGGGGATATGGCGCTACAATTTTGCTTATGGCGCCGGAATCAGCGAATACCACGATTCCATCGGGAATCATCATGCTTTTCGGCTATTTAGTAGCAGTGGGGAAATTCAATTTTTGGCTTGCGGTGATTGCTGGCGGGGTGGGGAATCTTTTGGGCCTCTGGTTTCTTATTCTCTTGGTTATTTTGGCGGTCGGCCTTTTATTTTAAAATTTGGTAGATTTTTTTATTCGCCAAAAGTAGCTTAGTGTTGCCGAAAGATGGTTTTCTCGTTTTTGGAAGGCATCGAGAGACTTCTGCCAATTGTAAGGACTCCTATCTCTTTTCTCGCTGGCATTGGGAAGATGGATTTTAAAAAATTTTCTTTTTATACATTTTTTTGATTCTTTGCTCTTGAGCCTGTTTTTTTGCTGAGCGGGATTGGTTTTGGGAGAAAATTGGGAGAGGACAGGATTTATTTTCAAGAATTGGATATAATATTATTGTTATTGCTAGCTAGGTTTTAATTTTGATTGTCGCTAAAAATTAATAAACAAAAAAGGAGGTAAGTTTGGATTATAAAAAAGAGATTATGTCCAATGGTTTAAGAATTTTGTTTGTGCCCATGAAGGAGACGAGGGCGACAAGTATTATTATTGGAGTTGGGGCGGGATCGCGCTATGAAGAAAAAAGGACCAATGGACTGGCGCATTTTGCCGAACATCTTTTCTTCAAGGGAACTAGGAAAAGATCAAACTCTAAAGCAATAACAATAGAAATTGATCGTCTCGGCGGAACAATCAATGCTTTTACAGGAGAGGAAATAACCGGTTTTTGGGTTCAAGTTCCGTCAAGTAAAGAAATTATTGGTCTTGATGTTTTGCTGGATTTGGTGACTGCGCCATTATTCCGCGAGCAGGATATTGAAAAAGAAAGAGGCGTGATTATTGAAGAGCTTAATATGTATCAAGACGATCCCCGAGACGTGGTAGCGAATTTGGCTAAAAAATTGGTTTATGGCGATACCCCTTTGGGTCGCAAGATTATTGGCGAAAAAGAGACGGTGAAAAGAATCGTTAAAAAAGATTTTACTAAATATCTAAAAGATTTTTATACCCCTGATAATATTGTTGTTTCTATTGCCGGCAATTTCGAAGAAACTAAACTTAAAAAATATATTAATAATTATTTCAAAAATCGAAAATCGAAAAAGGCAAGATTTTTTAAAAAAATTAAAGAAGCCCAAAAAGTTCCTAACTTTGCCCTACAATTTAAAGAAACTGATCAAGCGCACATAATTTTAACTTTCAGAACAATCAAAAGAACAGATCCAAAAAGATTTATTCAGGAAATTTTAGCTCTCATTTTGGGCGGGAATATGAGTTCAAGGCTTTTTGTAAATATTCGGGATCGTTTAGGGATTGCTTATTATATTTCGAGTAGTATCGATCCTTTTGCGGATTGTGGCGCTCTTTCTGTGGCTGCAGGATTTGATCTTCAAAGAATTGAACTAGGGTTGAGGGCCACACTGCGAGAATTCGAAAAATTAAAGAGTAAAAAGATAACCGAAGCGGAGCTTAAGCGCGCCAAAGATTGTCTTATTGGTTCGACAGAACTTTTATTGGAGAGCTCAAAAGCTGTTTCTCGGTTTTTCTTAGAGCAGGAGCTTTTGGAGGAAAAAATTCGGATACCGGAAAAACTTTATGAGGAATTAAGAAAAGTTAGCGTCAGTGATATTTATAATTTTGCAAACAAATACTTTGTCCCTCGGGGCCTTAATCTGGCGGTTGTCGGTCCCTTTAAAGAAACAAATGTTTTTGATAATATTTTAAATAATGCTTTAAAATAAGAGGAGGAAATATGGAAAGGACGCTTGCACTTATTAAGCCCGATGGGGTTTTAAGAGGAATGACCGGACAAATTCTTAGTCGATTGGAAAATGTTGGTCTCAAAATTGTTGGGATAAAAATTTTAATTCCTTCCGAAGAAAAGGTTTCCAGGCATTATCCTGATGAATGGTTTGAGAGTGTTGGTAAAAAAAATATTGAATATTATAAATCGAAGGGTTTGCCTATTACAGAAACGCCGCTAGAAGCAGGGATGAGAATAAAACAAAAACTAATTCGCTATTTTACAAGCGGACCAGTTATTCCTATTGTTTTGGAAGGGGATTTCGCAGTTCAGATTTTAAGAAAACTAGCCGGTCCCACCGACCCCCTCTCTGCTCCGCCGGGAACCATTAGGGGCGATTTTTCTTTAGATTCATATAACATTGCCGATGGTCAAGATCGGGCAATAAAAAACCTGATTCATGCTTCCGGATCAGTTGAAGAGGCGAAGCGGGAGATAGCCATTTGGTTCGACGAAACCGAGCTATGTAGCTATCAATCATTTTTTGAAGAAATTCTGCTCAAAGGCGAATAAAAAATTAAGCTCTGGGAATAGGTGTGCTCATTGATAAATTTGGAAGGGGAGGGTGTAGACCAGATCTTTGTCAACATATAATTCAAGCCGATAAACACCCTCTTCCCAAAGTTTAGTCGGAGTTTTGCTTTCTTTAAATCTGTCGATAGAAAAGGCAATATATTTCGCAGAATCAACAAGGGCCGTGCTCTTTTTTAAGAGCGCTCCTGTTTCTTCATAATACCATTTAGCCTCGACTTCGATTTGAGTAGGAGGTTGAAGGACATAAATCGAGACATAAATAGTTTGAGTTTCTGGTGAAAATTCTGTAATTTGTGAAGTTTGGGCACTAGAATCCAAGTTTATCTTAGGGGTTAGAGTGATCTGGCTTAAATAGCCAGCTCGAGCTTCTTTCTGGAGCTCTTCTGGTTTTTTGATCTTAAATTTATAGACTTTTGCCCGGACATTATTAATATTAAAAATTATTTGATAATCGCCCAGAGCCCAGAGGGTGCCGGGTTTTTCGGCTACAAGCGAGAAATAGGAAGTGCCGCCTTCTTCAAAGGAAATTTCTTGAGGCGGAAAGAGCATTTTTTTATTTGGGCCAAACCATCCTACGGAAAGTTTTGTTTTTGGAGGGGCATTGACAATTTTTGCTGAAAGCCAAATTTCAGGTATCGTTGAAGCGAAAACAGAATTAGGATTAATCGGCAGGTTTCTTTCGTCAACCGCCTCACAGGTTGTAACATTTATCAGCCCAATATTAATTTTTGGTTTGCGAGCAGAAAGCAGAGAAATTATAATAAGGATGATGATAATTCCGGATCCGGCAATGATATAAATTTTTTTTCGGTCCATTATGCCTCCTTTGATCCTTTGATTTTATCATAACAGAAAGAATGGTGGCGGTAAAGAAATGAATTCTTGGTTTTACCTAGCAAGTTTCATTTTGGCCTTTATATTGAGCTTTTTCCTGACAATTATTGTTAGGAAGATTGCCGTTCGATATAATCTGTATGATTTGCCAGATCAGAAACGTCATCTTCATAAAAAACCAACCCCAAGACTTGGGGGCATCGCTTTATTTTTGGCTTTTTTGGTAACAGCATTAATTATAATGCCGTTTTCAAAATATCTAGCGGGTTTAATTTTTGGCAGCTTTATTTTGTTAGTAGTGGGTTTGATTGATGATTTAAAAAGGCTTCCGGCCTTGATTAAGCTCTCCGCCCAAATTTTTGCCGCTTTAGTAATTATTATTTGCGGTGCGGGAATTAATTTTGTTACTAACCCTTTTGGCGGTTTTATTTTTTTAGATCAAATCAAAATTCCCATTAAACTCGATTCTGTCTATCACTTTGTGATTCCGGCGGATATTATTACAATTATTTGGATTGTGGCAATCGTTAATATCACTAATTTTCTAGATGGTTTGGATGGATTGGCAAGTGGAGTCGGAATAATTTCGGCTCTGATGATTTTTGTTTTGAGCATTTTGCCATCGGTCAATCAGCCACTCTCGGCAATTATTGCGATTATTCTTTTGGGAGCACTATTAGGGTTTTTGCCGTTTAACTTTTTCCCAGCAAAAATTTTTTTAGGTGATAGCGGGAGTATGTTTTTGGGATTTTGTCTTTCAGTCCTCGCAGTTATTTCAGGAGCAAAATTCGCAACCGTGTTACTTGTTTTAGGTTTGCCGATTTTTGACGGGTTTTGGGTTGTCGGCAAAAGGATTATTTTGGGCCGCCATCCTTTTGCGCCGGGCCGCGACCATCTTCATCATAAACTCTTGGATTTAGGGCTGGATCAAAAAATCGTTGTACTTATTTTCTATTTTATTACGATTCTTTTTGGTTTGGCAGCGCTTTTTTCGGGTAGTAAGGCAAAGTTTTTTTGGCTCCTTGCCCTTGCTTTTCTTCTTTCCGGCCTAATGATTATTTTAGAAATTGTGTTCGCGAGAAAGAAAAAGATTATTTAATCTATAAATAGAGTCGGATTTATTTTTAGCAAGAAACACAGGTGTTATAATAGGGGCGGTTAGATCACTTGACGAGAGGAGCCGAGCGTTTCATAGCAAAAAAGCCGGAATATCCCAGCTTAGATTCAAAAAAACGATTGTTTTGCACCTAAAGCAAAAAGAATCTTAAACTTCTGGAGAGGATAAGGATTAAGACCTTGCATTTTGTAGGACTGGTTCTTAGAGATTTGACTTTTCTGGGTCTTTCCTGTAATATTTGATATACTGTTTAAAGAGATTTTATGGATAATCGAAATATTAAAGAACTATTAAAAAATATTCAGGCTTCGGTTCGTTGTCCTAATTGTGGAGCAAGTTATCGGAGCGGGAATATTCATTTGCTCGGTCAACTTGAAGTAATATTTATCGTCCATCTTTTCTGTGGCTCTTGCGAAACCTCGGCTTTGGCAACTTTAATTGTCGGGGAAGAGAATGTTATTTCCAAAATCGTAACCAATCTACAAGGTAATTTTAGAGAAAAAGTAAGAGAGGCGGTGACCACAGATGATTTGCTCGATCTGCATAAATTCCTCACTAATTTTGACGGTGATTTTAAAAAGGAAATTCAAAAACTTTAATTTAAATAAATTAATTAAGACAGAATAAGCCTTTTTTGTATGAGTAAAAAGTTATGGAAAAATTAGTTTTGAAGGCAAAAAAAAGAGAAAAGATTGGGGGTGATTTTAGCAAGCTGAGGCGCTCGGGCTTTTTGCCGGCCGTGACCTACGGCAGAGGAATTGGAAGCGAATCAATCTTTTTAGAATTAAAGGAATTTGATCGGGTTTTTAAAGAAGCCGGGGAGAATACCTTGATAGATTTACTGGTTGATAATAAAGAAGTCAAGAAGGTTTTGATTAAGGAGCCTCAAATCGAACCAGTGACGGGACAGATTATTCATGTTGATCTCTATCAGGTAAAGATGACAGAAAAAATCAAGGCCGAAGTACCTCTAAATTTTATTGGCGAATCCGAAGCAGTTAGAAATATGGACGGTGTTTTGATTACCAATAAAGATGAGATTGAGATTGAGTGTTTGCCGGGCGATCTTCCCCATGCGATTGACGTTGATATTTCTTCTTTGAAGACTTTTGATGATATGATTTGTATCAAAGACCTTCTTGTTCCTAAGGGAGTAACAATTTTGGGCGACCCTCAAGATGTGGTGGCGCTTGTAAACCCGCCCCGTTCCGAAGAAGAATTAGCAGCACTTGAAGAAAAACCTGTTGAGAACATAGAGGCTGTGGGAGTGGTGGAAAAGAAAGCCGCGAAGGAAGCGGAGGAAGAGGAGGAAAAACCAGCTGTTAGCCCAAAGTCGGATAGAGGCGAGGAATAATTGAATTATGATATATGATTGGTATTTTTGATTCAGGAGTTGGCGGACTGACTGTTGTGAAAGAGGTTTTTAAAAAACTGCCGGAATATCAGGTGGTTTATTTTGGTGATACTGCCCGTGTTCCTTACGGCACCAAGTCTGAGGAAACGATTATTAAATATTCATTGGAGAATGCTGATTTTCTTCTTTCTCGGGGAGCCAGACTCATCGTCATCGCTTGTCACACTGCCTCTGCCGTTGCTTATGAGCAGTTGAGAGAAAAGTATCAAGAGATACCTATTTTTGGAGTGGTTCTCCCAGCGCTTCGAGAGGCAATTCGGATTTCTAAAAATAAAAGAATCGGCGTTATTGGAACAAGCACTACAATAAGCAGTAGAGTTTATGAACGATTGGCAAAAAAGCTTGATCCCAAAATCAAAATTATTGCTGTGGCCTGTCCTCTTTTTGTTCCCCTTATTGAGGAAGGTTACCTCACCAAACCCGAGACAAGAAAGATTGCCAAGGGATATTTAAGAAAGCTCAAGGATTCAAATATTGATACCTTGATTTTGGCTTGTACGCATTACCCTTTGATTTCCCAGCTTATTTCAAAGATTTTGGGGCCAAAAATCAAGCTGATCAACCCTGGAGAAGAATTGGTGCGGGAGTTGGAAGATTTTTTAAAAACCAATCCTAAGGAAGCAAAAAAAATAAAACGCGGGACAAAACATCAATTTTTTGTTTCGGATCTGCCCCAAAAATTTTCTGAGATCGCAGAAGGATTTTTGGGCCATAAAATTAAAAATCTTAAGAAGATTGTTTTAAAATAATGAAGAAAAAATATTCTCTGGTAAAGTGGGGAGCGAGCGAGATCTTCTGGGTGCTTTTTTTGTCTGGCATTCTACTTTTAGCTATTTCCTACGGTCTTGATTTGGGAATAAAAAGGTTTTGGGATCAGGGCTTGGGGTTTCGGCAATCATTTTTAAGTATTATTTTGTTAATCATTCAAGATGGGATACTGTTTTTATTAGTTATTTTTTTTACAATTTATAAAAAGAAGGCGACCTTTGAAGAGCTGGGTTTTCGGCGCCTGCCTTTTCCCAAAGTTATTTCTACGGCCATAATTTCTTTACTCTTGAGTTTGGTTTTGATATTTTTTGTAAGTCTGGTTTTTTATTTTTTACATCTTCCCGGAGCTTCCGGCAGGCAGGAACCATTACTTCCTTTTTTTGACAAGAGCCTTTTTGGTTTTATCGTCGTTATTGTTGTTACTTCCATTTTTGTGCCAATTGTTGAGGAAACTTATTTTAGAGGCTTCTTGTTACAGGGATTGACAAGATTTCTGCCCGATTCTGTGGCTATAATTTTAAGTTCTCTGCTTTTCACGGTTCTTCACCTTAATCTAAGTATTTTTGCACCAATTTTTATTCTTTCCCTTGTTCTTTCGATTGTATTTTTCAAGACTCGTTCGCTTTGGCCAGGGATTGTCATGCATTCTCTAAAGAATCTAGGCTCAGTCATCATTTTTTATCTTCTGGGTATTTAGCTTCGAGCAATTATCTGTTAGAATATTTTTGATAATAGAAATATAAAATTTAAAATATATGGATCAAAAACGCGAAATTATTGAAATATCAACAATGTCTATTGTTCGGGCTCTCGGGGTAGTCGTAGCCTTTTGGCTAATTTATCTTGTCAGAGACGTTTTTGTTATTTTGTTTATTGTTTTAATCCTAACATCGGCACTTTCGCCGATCGTCAGTTCGCTTAATAAAAAAAGAAAAGTTCCTCGGATTGTGGCGATCCTAATCATTTATCTTGTGATTATCGCGGTGCTTGTTTTGATTGGTTACTTGATTATTCCGCCGGTTGTGGTTCAGCTCCAGGGTTTGGCGCGAGATCTGCCGAATTATTTTGATAAGATTTCTTCTCTTTTTGGTTCAATTTCGCGGGAAACGATTAAAGAAATCATCGGTAATTTTGAGAACGCTTCCAAGACTATGGGAGCATTCGCAAGCCAACTTCTTTCGGTTTCTGCTGGATTTTTGGGGGGACTGGCGACTTTGGTGACGATTTTGGTTCTGACTTTATTTTTGTTGCTGGAGGAAGATGGAATCAAAACATTTTTGGTTTCTTTATTGCCCGTTAGGGAAAAGGATTTTATTATTGATCTTGCGAAAAAGGTTAGTAATAAAATCGGGGCTTGGCTTACAGGCCAGCTTATTTTGATGGCAATTGTGGGCGTTATTACAGCCGTTGGTTTGCTTTTGCTTAAAGTTCCTTATGCTTTGACGTTGGCGCTACTCGCAGCACTTTTGGAAATAGTTCCTACGATTGGACCGATTCTGGCAGTTATTCCCGCTGCCTTTATTGCTCTTGTGGCCCGTTCTCCTTTGATAATGCTTTTAGTAATTGTTTTTTATGTTTTGGTACAGCAAGTAGAAAACCAAATTTTTGTTCCTAAAGTAATGCAAAAAGCAGTCGGTCTTTCCCCAGTGGTGATAATTTTAGCGATTTTGATTGGAGCTAAGCTTGCCGGAGTTTTGGGGATAGTTTTGGCGGTTCCCGTAGCTGCTGGTTTCTCGGTTTTGATAAAGGAGTGGCCGAGCATCAGGGCGCGACTTGATCAGCAATAAATAAAAATTAAGCTAAAGATAACCCAAAATATTGTTTGGGTAAAAAGAAACCAAAGCGGATATCGGGGCGGGGGCCTATTGTCTAGATTCTCTGTTTCCTGCTCAAACCAATGAAGTTTCTGATGAAATTTATAAAATTGTTTTAAGGCGCGGAATCTGAAGAGAAAATAAGCAAGAGATAAAAAATCCGGTAGCGTAACAATCATAATAACCAGAATTAAGAGGGGCCAGTTGACAGCGATCTTGAAAAATATTAATAAAAACAGCAGATAGGTTGCCCCCAAGATCGGATCTAGAGAAACTAATAGGATATGGCTTAAGCGTCTTTTAAATCTTGGGTCGCGATGGGGAATTATGTCCAATATAAAGTGGCTAAGTAGAGCAAGAAGTATTACCAAAATCGGATTTTTGATTTTTGCCGTAATGGCGGCGCCCGCTAAAATATGAGTTGTCGCGATCATGTTTTATATTATTATAATTATATAAAATAAACTTGTTGACCGATTTGTCAGAGATAGTATAATATACACTAGTTTATTTTAAAAGGATTTGAGGAGGTCTAGAATGGATGAAGACGCAACTCCGACTGCTCCAGCCGGCGATGAAGAAGAGGAAATTGTTGGCGGCGACGAAGAGGAAGTAGAAACCGAAGAAGGGGCGGATGAAACAGAAGTGGAAGAAGGGGGCGCGGCAACGGATGAAGACGGAGAAGAAGGTTCAGAATTTTAATAACTGCCCCGACATAAGGTCGGGGCAGTTATTTCTATATGAAAGAAAAAATATTGGCAATAAATAAAAAAGCAACTCAGGACTATGAGATTTTAGAGAAAATCGAAACCGGGGTTGTTCTTTTTGGTCCCGAAGTAAAATCGATAAAGCTGGGAAATGTTAATCTAAAAGGGAGTTTTGCTAAGATTTTAAGAGGCGAACTTTGGTTGTTGGGAATGCATGTGGGGGCATACCGCCCTGCTGTTTTAGAAAATTATGATCCTAAAAGATCGCGAAAACTTTTGGTTCAGAAAAAAGAAATTAAAAAACTTTTTGGGAAGCTCCAGGAAAGGGGATTGGTTCTTGTGCCTTTGAGAGTTTATCTCAAAAAGAATATTGTTAAGATTGAATTAGGGCTTGGGAAGGCTAAAAAACTTTGGGATAAGCGCGAGCTTTTGAGAAAAAAAGAGATAAAAAAAGAGATTCGGAGGCAAGGATGACCAATATCTTGGGTTTAATCATTATTAGCACATTTTTGACAAGTGCAATTGCTTTAATAGGAATTATAATTTTGATTTTTCAAAAAAGATTACTTAACGAGAGAGTGTTGTCTCTGGTTTCTTTAGCGGCTGGAGGAATGATGGGCGGTGCTTTTTTACACCTTCTTCCAGAAGCAATTCTTAAAGGTGGTTGCGCGGAGGGAAAAATTTTTATTATTTTTTTGGAAATGATTTTTGGATTTTGCGTATTTTTTATCGCCGAGCAGTTTTTAAGATGGCATCACTGCCACAGAATTGAGCATAAAGATTGTTCAGCCCCCCAACCTTTGGTTTATTTAGCTTTAGTAAGTGACAGCGTTCATAATTTTATTGACGGTTTAATTATTGCCGCGGCTTTTATTTCAAATATTCCTTTAGGGATAGCTACGACTTTTGCTGTTATCCTCCACGAAGTTCCTCAAGAGCTGGGGGATTTCGGGGTTTTGGTTTATAGCGGCCTTTCAATAACCAAAGCTTTAATTTTAAATTTCTTTTCCGGTCTGATCGCTGTTTTTGGAGGTATTTTAGGATTCCTTCTGATGCAAAGAATCGAAGGGGTTGTGGCATTTTTATTGCCTTTTGCAGCCGGTCATTTTATTTACCTAGCCGCTTCAGATTTGATTCCGGAGATTAAACATAAAGAGAAATTAAAAATTTCTTTAGTTCAATTTTTTGTTTTTTTGATTGGGATTGGATTAATGTTAGCGATAAAGCTGATAGACTAATGTTTGATCCGAAACGAAAATAATAAAATAATCCTGAAATATCTTACGTCTTAAAGAAGTACGTCTTAAAGAAGTAGGTGGCATATAATCAAAATTGCCAGCTTTATTTTTATGGAAGCCGAATTTGCAGTTTTCTTTTTTGCCTTAAATCTTGCTTTACTACTATCGAGTAGTAAAGTGAGAAATAAGGTTGATTTTTAGCTATTTTTGTGATATTATATAATTAAATTTGAATTACGAAGCCCGAACAAATAATATTTGATATTTCGAATCAATTGTTTCTGGTATAAACAATTTGGATTTATTAAATTTCAATATCTGAATTTAAAATTTAATGATAGGGGCTGCTAAGGTTTCGACAAAATGGTTCTTTAATACTCGCGGCAAGCCGAGCAAGGGTGGTTGTCTCGTAAAACCAACATCCAAAAATAAACGGCGCGAATTTTGCACCTGCTATGGCCTAAGAGCTTCATAGCCATCTAACTCTTGATTTCTGATAGAGAGATTAGGTGTCACTTATCAGAATGCTTCCCGAGAGGTAGTTTTAGTATCGGGACTAAGATTACCAAAACTGCGGAAATTAAGATTTCGCGTTGATTTTTACTTAATTTCTTAAGAATCGAATCAGCGCTACGCTTGTAGATACGAGTATTATTGCATTTTGGACGGGGGTTCGATTCCCCCCAGCTCCACCATAAGATACTTTCAGAATTTTTTGAGCCAGACGGAAGCATTGCCTCGCGGCTTTGCCGCTCGGCAGGAGCGCGTCCCGCAAGGCGGGACGCGACAAAATCCCACGGCTCGCCAAACGAAACGGAAATGGATTTGTCCAAAAATTTGGGGTTCGTTCCGACTTTCTGGACAAACCGCTTCATTTCCTCGTAGTTTTCCGAAGAAGCCAAATTTTTGGCTTTTTTCGTATCTAAAATCCACGCTCGCAAGGGTTGGAGCCAATTCTTTCCAGTTTGTCCAAAATCTTCCAAATCGTTCGCAAGAGAAACTTTTTGCTTTAACAATTCCTCTTTTTTGGCGAGATAACTTTCTTTTGGAATATCGCCGTCAATGTAGGCAGAAACCAACTTGTCCAGTTTTTCTTGCGTTTCAGAGAGTTTATTTTTCAGATTTTGGACAAACTTTTGCGACGAGTGGCTTTGTTCTTTTTCCCATTCGTCAACTTGTTTCAACATTTTATCTGTCCACTCGTCGCAAAGAGCAACGCTTTTCAGCCGTGCCTTAATTTGCGCGGCAAGGTCTTTTTCTTGAATATATTTTTGTGAGCAAACACCTTTCTTTTTTGTGCAACGATAATAGCGGTATAGTCCGCCGCACTTGCCGCGCGAAAATTGCGCCGTGATCGCCGAGCCGCACTCTCCGCAAGTCATAAGTCCGGTAAATGGAAAATCGTGGCGTTGCTTGCTTTTTCGCGGCTTTGCTTTGCGGCGCAATATTTCCTGCACGGCTTCAAAAAGTGTTGCGGAAAGAATTGGCTCAAAGCGTCCTTCGTGATATTCGCCTTTATGCTTCACCAAACCGAGATATGCTTTGTTGGTGAGCATTCTTGGAATGGACGCTTTGGCAAGTGGCGTTCGGTTCTTTGTCTCCAAACCAAGTTCAGCCAAAAACTCCGCCAAACTTTTGAGCGTATGTTTTCCGGTGGCGAATTCTTCAAAAGCGCGGACAATAACTTTTGAAAGTGTCTGGTGAGGTTCAATGTTTCTTATTTTTGGATTATTTACATAGCCAAACGGCGCTTTGGTCAGCCATTCGCCGCGGCGGAGTTTTTGGCGGATACCGCGATTGATATTTTCAACGAGATTATCGCTGTAATACTTGGACTGCCCGAACGCCACTTGCAACATGAACAACCCTTGCGGCGTGGGCTCAAACCAAAATGTCGGAAAGCGCAAAGAAACTATTTTTTGCGTGTCCACGAGATAGATAATTTTCCCACCGTCCACACTATTACGCGCGAGGCGGTCGGGGTGCCATGATAAAATTCCAACGCCGTCAGATTTTCTATCTCGTTTATCATTTCCGCAAATTTTTCTCGTCCGGGTTTCTTTGCGCTTTTCGCTTCTGTAAATTCTGCAAGAATTTCCAGATTTTCTCTACGCGCATATTCTCGTAATTCAAAAAGTTGTGCCTCAATAGACATTATTTGGTGGTCGTCATCTTCCGTTGATTTCCGTGCGTAGAGAAAATATTTTGGTTTGAGCATAATTTTATAAATTATTATTTTAGATACGAAAAAGATAAATCCATTTCCTTTTCTTTTTTGCCGCCGTGGGATTTTTTGGCTTTGCGCCTTGCGCAAAGCCCGAATGCCGAGCGGCGAAGCCGCGAGGCAAACACTCCACAAAATGGCGAAAGTTGCGATTGGTGGGATATTCTAAACTTTGCGCGAAATTTCTTTGAGCGAAACTGACGCTCCGCCCCGCCGCCAGTCGCCGCAAGCGGCGGCCTGCCTCGCAGAAAATTTTGCTCTTCATTTTTATTTTGCACGCGCCACCAAAAAATCCTTCTAAAAGGAAAGGCAAAATTTTCTGCTCGGCTTCGCGCTCTCGCGCGAGCGGCGGGGTTTCGCTTCGGCTCGGGCGAGGCGGAATTCCCCCCACACCCCCCTTCCGCCTCGCCCTCGCTTTGGACGCCGACGGAATTTGTATTTTGC
>Ga0129299_1001391_pt1 | contig 16143 bp, 11 predicted proteins | sample ConPoolayeCmetaG_FD_94477 | JGI IMG/M metagenome (GOLD analysis project Ga0129299, IMG submission 94477) | Hot spring microbial mat communities from California, USA to study Microbial Dark Matter (Phase II) - Cone Pool mat layer C metaG ... | reverse complement strand
ATGCTGTTGCACCGCCAGCAGCAGGATTGCCCCGTAGTACGCCCCGGTCCACGCCACGACTCGCGTGCCGAGGAAGATCAGAACCACCAACCCCACGCCGCGCCAAGTGCGGCCGGCGGCCGGCCCGGGCGCCGCGCTCGGCAAGCGGTCTTCGAACAGCAGTCGCGGTTCACTCACAGGGCGCTACTTATACCGCTTCGCGCAGCGCGCACAAGCCAGGCGGCCGGGCCGCGAGCCGACCCGCAAAGCCGTCACCGCGCCACGTCAGCCGCCCCAAGCCTCCCAGGCCAACAGGATCAGGTTGAACGAGACGTGGCAGCCGGCGGCGATACCAAGTCCCCGCCAGACGAAGACCTGCCCCAGATACCCACCGGCCAGGACCAGCAACAAAAAGTGCTTCCAGGCCAGCGGCTCGCGGCCGATGGGGGCGAAGTGGCAGGCCGCGAAGATCAGCGCCGACACGCCGATCGCCAGCGGTCCGCCGAACTTGTCCGGCAGTTTGAGCACGCCCTCGAACAACCGCATCAGCAGGACGATGAGGTACAGGCGGAAAACCAGTTCCTCGTATATCCCGGCCCCCAGGGCCAGGACAATCTGCTCGCGCAGATCGAACTCACGAGCCGCCCCGCGGGCGGCTTCCATCATGACCTGCCCAAGCACGAACAGGGGGACGGTCAAAACCAGGCTCTCGACCACCATCAGCGGCAACAGCCGACCGCGAACGCGCCACGGATGCCGGCCCAGAATGTGCCAAAGCAGCAGCGTCAGAACCAGTGCAACCGCGGGCAACCAGAAGCCGCTGGCGCCGAACCAGCTCAGCAGCCGCTGGATCAGGCTGTGGGCGACAAGCTGGCGCTCCGGCCAGGCGGTCGGACGCACGAGGATGGAGCCGAATTCGTACGTGGCCACGAGCGGGAAGAGAAACAGCAGGCAATACAGGGGCCGCCGACTCTCCTGGCTGTAGCGGCGCCAGATCGAGTCCAGCCTGGGGGCAAGCGGTGTTCGCCCGGGTCGGTCGCGTCCGCGCATACAGGCATTATCCGCGCCTGGAACGGTTGCGGTAGGGCGTCCCGGGTCGAGAGGCCCCGGGGCGAGCGTCAGTCGGCCGAGGAGGCCGAGCACCGAACCAGGCCGCGAGCGTGTTCGAACAGAGCCCCCGCCAGTTCCGCGTCCACCGGCCCGAAGAACTGCTCGAACTCGGCCAGACGCCGGTCTGCGGTGGGTATGGGCTGCTCACTGCTGCCCGCCAGGTGCCGGATGTATGCCCCCAGCGGCCCGCGCCGGCTCTGATACAGGTAGTCGGCCAGCACCCAGGACAGGCAGTAGTCGACTTCATCGAGCCGGGGCTGGTCGCTCCGCACGATCCGGCGCAGACCTGTCAGAAGCTCACCCCCGTCGCGATGCAGCCGGCTCAGTTCACGCAATCGCAGCCGATTCGGCCAGCTCAGCGTTGAGTCGCCCCCGGCCAACGGAGATTCGAACATCTGGGCCAGCCCCTCGACCAGCCAGGCCGGTGCCCGATCGCCGCCGACAATGCCAAAACTCTGCTGAATCTGGTGAGCGGCCTCATGCTGCACGACCGTGGCGTTGAGGGTCGCCAGGTTGCGGCGCAGCCGGCGACGCAGCTCCTGAGCCTGGGTCCACTGATCGCCCCGCAGGTCGGCGAGCTGGGCACGCAGGTCCGCGACCGGCGGGTAGGTGGCCAAGTCAAACAGCACAATCCGCCCCGTCGCCGGTTCGTAGAAACCCAGCATCCGGCTGTCTGAGCCCTGAACGTCCCGTCGGTAGGCGAGAAACTGCTCGTAAGTGCCGAACAGCAGAACCGGGAGCTTGTACCTGGGCTGGCTGGCGCCCAGTTGCAGCTCGCCGACCAGCCGGACGTTCGCGCGATAAACCAGCTCCAGCCGTGCGGCCAGCTTGCGTGCCGTCGCGCTCGTCGCCGTATGCACCACGACGAAGTGCTCGGTTTCGTAGCGTTGGGCGCGTTTGCCGGCGGCCTGCTGAAGCTCTGCCAGTACCACCCAGTCCGTCGGCAGCGGGGCGAGCGGCTCACCGGGGTGTGGCAGCGCGTCCCGGGCCGGCGACGGCTCCCCGCCCGCCGCCGACCGGCAGAGGGCCAAGTCGACCGCTAAGATCAGCGCTACTGCAAACGGGCCTAGCTGGCCGAAGGAGCGCCCCGGCCAGCCGACGGGCGGCTGGTTCGCGGGGGCTATAGGCGGCATCTTCCGATCCTCAGACTCTCTGCGTGCGCAGGCGGATCAGGGTTCATCAAGCTCCGGCGCCAGCAGCGACTTCTTCAGCGGCAGCGAGTACATGTACGCGTAGAACTTCTCGACCCACTCCTTATCGATCTTGCCGAAGCAGTCTTCGAATTCCTTTTCCCACTTGTTGAAGTTGACTTCGTCCCCCGGCTCGCGCTCGGTCATCATCTGCATGTACTTGGCGAACCCGTCCTTGAAGTTCTTACGCAGGTAATACACCAGCGCCCAACCCTCCGGATAGTAATAGCCGCTGAACCACACGCCGTTGTCGACCACGAAGCGTTTGAGGAACTCCGGGGTGAACGGCCGGTTCGCATGGCGTCGGCGGAACTCGTCCAGGCGTCCGTGGTTGATCACCCCGAGGCTGGCACCGGCGGTGGTGGGCGGCACCTCGAACATCATGGTGGTCCCCTCCACCAGCCAGCGCGGAAACGGATCATCGCTTTCCCGCTCCAGGGCCGCGTCCACCATGGTCTGATACGGGAACAACCCCAGGTTGAAGTGAATATGGTGGCCGACTTCGTGCTGAACCACCTCCATGTTCATCCCTTCTGCCCAGCGCCGCACGATGTTCCTGTGCCGCTGTCGAACCGCCAGCGGGAGACTCTTGTCCTCGGCCAGCTTCAGCCGGGCCTCCGCCGGCGGATAAGTGACCATCTCGAAGAAGTGCGAGCGATTCGAAACCGGCTGGAAATACCCCAGCGCGCCGCCCGTCGGTCGGCCGCTGGTGTTGACCGAGTGTGTCTCAAACTCGTCATACGTGCCGAAGAAGTAGATTTCCAACTTGTACTCCGGCACGGTAACCGGCACGTCCAGCAGCCGGAAATACTTGATATTCCACCGCCAGACCGCTTCCAGCCGGCGGGCCAGCCGGCGGGCCTCCTCATCCTTGGCGGTATAGACCATGACGAAGTGCGGCGTCTCGAGTTTCTTGTCCGCGCCGGCCAGGCGCATCATCTCCTGGACTGACTCCTCGTTGGTCGGCAGTTGGTCTGGAATAGGCGTGCTGCCCTCGACCACCGCGGTGGTGTCGACATTGATCCCTTCCAGCAGCGCCTCGATATCCTTGTCCGAGATCGGCCCGGTCGCTTCAGCCTGGTCTGCCTCGGCGGATTCTCCGGTTCCCGGCTGCTCGATCGGGACCAGGGCTTTGACCTGGTTCTTGGGCAGCGTCACGGTTATGCCGGTGCCCATCTTGATGCGGTATGAGTCGCCCACGTCCTCCACCTGCCCGGTGATCCAGCTTCCATCCATGCGCTGCACCCGCATCTGCCCGAGGTCCTCGGCCAACGCCGGGAGCCCCCAGGCCATAACGACCAGCAGCACGAAACCCCCAACGCTCAGACTTCGATTAGGCATGGCCACACCCTCTTCTCGTTGGCAGACCATTCGGCTCAGCTCGCCGGTTACGCGTTATTATATCATATCGGTCTGCCGCCCGCCGGGCTGCCTGCCCCGTCCCTGGCGGCCGGGCCGCCGTGGAGGCCTATGCCAGCCGCACCGCGCAAGAGCGAGAGCGAGCTCATCCGTCGGCTGCGGGAGCAGCTTGCGGTTCCCGGCCGCAAGGACGTCTGCCCCCGAGACTTCGTGGACGACATGGCCGCCGTCGAGGCCGGCGAGCGGCCGCTGCTCTGGACCGCCGACACCCTGATGGACGGCGTCGACTTCGACTCCCGACAGCATTCCTGGTACCAGATCGGCCGCAAGGCGATGGCGGTGAATCTGAGCGACTGTGCGGCGATGGGGGTGCAACCGGTGTCGGGCCTGTGCGCGGTGGTGCTTAACAACCGGCTGGGGATGGAGGACGCCATCGCGCTGCACCGGGGCGCGCACGAGCTCGGCCTGCGGTTCGGCTGTCCCCTGGTGGGCGGGGACACGAATAGTTGGGACTCGCCCACCGTCATCACGATTTGCGTGGCGGCCCGCGCTGAGGCCGGCCAGCGCCCGGTCGGCCGGGACGGGGCATGCCCGGGCGACCGCGTCTGCCTGTCCGGTCCGGTGGGCGGGTCCATCCTCGGGCGACACCTTCACTTCGAGCCGCGGGTGGAGCTGGCCTTGAGCATAAACCGCCGGCTCACCCCTCACGCCATGATCGACATCAGTGACGGCCTGGCCCTGGACCTGTGGCGTATTATCGAGGCGTCCGGGTGCGGAGCGACGCTGGATGCGCCCGCCGTGGACGCGATGACCCATTCGGACGCCGTCCGCCTGGCAGAGAAGGACGGCAAGCCGGCTCGCGAGCACGCTTTGTACGACGGGGAGGATTTCGAGCTGATCGTCGTCGTCCCGCCGACCATCTCGGAGCGGGTCTTAGCTGAGTCAGGGCTGCGCTCCATCGGGCAGATCGACGAGTCCGCCGGACTGCACCTGATCGAGCCGGACGGCCGTCGCACCCCGATCGAGCGGCGTGGCTGGGAACATTTCCTATGAGCGGCTTTTCTTGCTGGGATCTGCCCGGGCCGGCCCGCACGCTCCGATTCGGGCAGGCTCTGGGAAGGCTGCTGCGAGCGGGCGACGTCGTCGGTTTACGCGGCCCGCTGGGGGCCGGAAAGACGCTATTGACGCAGGGCGTCGCCGCCGGAATCGGCGTGCCCGACGACCAACCCGTGGTCAGCCCGACCTTCGTGCTGGTCCGCCAGTACGTCGGCCGCCTGAAACTCTACCACATCGACGCCTACCGGCTGGGAGGGGCAGACGATCTGATTGCACTGGGCTTTGAGGAAATGGTGGAGGAGCCTGGGGCCGCCGTGGTCGTGGAGTGGGCCGACCGCGTCACTGCCGCCCTGCCCGCTCACACCTGGTGGGTGGACCTGTTTCACGTAAGTCCCCGGCGGCGACGGGCGTGTGTGCGGGTTCCAGACGTTCGACGCCGTTCGGGGCTGGCGGATGAGCTTGCCGCGGCCGGGCTGAGGATGCACCGGGGCGGATTCCCCGGTGCGATGGTTGACAGCCAGTGCGGCGGGCCGGACACTAGTATTGAGCTTGAGTGAGTTCGTCCTCAAGGGGAACGATATGCGCGCGCTGCTGATTCTGAGCCTCATGGCGGGGTTTGCCCTGCTTAGCGGATGCGCCACCATGACGCAGACGCCGGCCGACGTGCGGGCCACCTGCGCTCGCACGTTCGAGTACGACTTGCGGCAGATGGCGGACGATTGTAACTACACGCTGATGCTGGACCGCCCGAGCCGCTTGTCCAGGTGGGTCATGCGATAATCGCGTGTTGGCGGCGGCGGATAGTGGGCCGTCGCGCTCGGTCCGCGGCAACGAGCGCCGCGCGGGCCGGCGTTGCCCGCTATTGCAGGCTCAAGCCGACCGGTAAGCATGCCGGCTGCGCGCGTGCGTCTCGCCTGCTGCGCGGAGACCAGCGGGCCGCCAAGTGGGGACCAGTGTACCTCGACCGACTCACGATTCCAGCGTGCCGATAGGCGTCGCGTCGGCCTCTCGGACCGGGGGAGCAACGCTCAGCGGACTGAACGGCGTAAGCGCGGGCTGCGGCGCCGCCGGGACCGGTTGTTCCGCCGCCGGCCCGACCGCAACCTCCACCGGCTGGCCGCGGTACTGGAGCTTCATATCCTGATAGTGCTTGAAGCCGGTACCGGCCGGGATAAGCCGGCCGAGGATGACGTTTTCCTTCAGCCCGACCAGGCGGTCTTCGGCACCCGCCAGGGCGGCCTGCGTCAGCACCTTGGTCGTCTCCTGGAACGACGCGGCCGAGATGAAGGACTCGCTCTGCAAGCTGGCCTTGGTAATGCCCAGCAGCAGGGTCTTGGCGGTCGCCGGACGGGGCTTGCGCCCCTTGGCCGGCTGCCCGCCGAGCAGTTCGACCGCTTCGTTCTTGGCGGCGAACTCCTCCTTGTCCACGATCTGGTTGACCTGGAAGTCGGTGTCGCCGGGCTCGGTGATCTTGACGCTGCGGGCCAGCCGCTGGTTTTCCTTGCGGAAACGGAACTTGTCCACGACCTCGTTGGGCAAGAAGGCGGCATCGCCCTCGTTGTCGATCTTCACTTTGCGCAGCATCTGACCGAGGATGATCTCAACGTGTTTGTCGTCGATCGACACGTTCTGCTGGCGGTATACGGCCTGGATCTCTTTGAGCAGATAGCGTTGCAGGTCTTCCTCCCCGTTGATCCGCAGGATGTCATGCGGGATCAGCGGGCCGTGGGTCAGCGGCGTGCCGGCTTCGACGAAGTCCCCGGCGTGCACCAGAAGCTGCTTGTCCTGCGGGACGTGGTGCTCCTTCTCCATGCCGGACTCGGACCGGACCACAATGGTCATCTTGCCCCGCCGCTTGTCGGTATAAAGTTGCACCGTCCCGGAGATCTCCGCCATCACCGCCGGATCGCGGGGCTTGCGCGCCTCGAAGATCTCGGTGACTCGCGGCAGGCCGCCGGTGATGTCCTGGGTGCCGGCGATTTCGCGCGGCTGGCGTGCCAGAAGCGCGCCGGCAACCACCGCGTCACCTTCCTTCACCTCGATGCGGGCCTTGGCCGGCAGGTGGTGGAAATCGAGGATGACCCCCTGCCGATCCTCGACAATGATGCGCGGGTGCTTGTCGCCCTTGTGCTCAACGACGATCCACTTGGCGTCGGGCCGGTTCTCCTGCTCGGGCCGAACGGTCTCACCCTCCACGATGTCCTGGAAGCGGACGAAGCCGGTCGCCTCGGCCAGAATCGGCACCGAGTGGGGATCCCAGCGCACGATAGCGGTCCGCGGCTTGACTTCGGCCCCGTCCGGGAACAGGACCGTCGCCCCGTAGGGAACCTTGTAGCGCTCGAGCTCGCGACCCTTCTGGTCGTTGACCGCGATCTCGCCGTTGCGTTTCAGCACGCGGAACACCTTCTGCCGGCCTTCGTCGATGGTCTGCTCGACCGCATTCAGGTCGTGGTAGCGGACGATTCCGCCTTGGCTGGTGACGATCTCGTTCTCGACCACCGCGCGGCTGGCGACCCCGCCGGTGTGGAAGGTCCGCATGGTGAGCTGCGTGCCGGGTTCGCCGATGGACTGGGCGGCGATGATTCCGACGGCCAGGCCCTCCTCGACCAGCCGTCCGGTCGACAGGTCGGCCCCATAGCAAAGCGCGCAGACGCCCTGCTCGCTCTCGCAGGTAAGCGGGCTGCGGACACGGATGCTGTCGAGGCCCAGGCCGCCGTCTTCGGGTTTGGCTTCCAGCCGGCGGGCAACCTCCGCGCTGATCAGCTCGTTCTCGCGAACGATGATCTCGTCGGTTCGCGGGTCGCGGATCGTGTCGCAGGCCACCCGCCCGACAATCAGGTCTGACAGCCGGACATCCACTTCCTCGCCGCGATAGATCGTGCTCTTGTGAATACCCTCGATGGTACCGCAGTCGTGCTGGGTGACGATCACGTTCTGAGCCACGTCGGCCAGCTTGCGCGTCAGATACCCGGAGTCGGCGGTCTTCAGAGCCGTGTCCGCCAGCCCCTTGCGGGCCCCGTGCGTCGAGCTGAAGTACTCCAGCACGCTCAGGCCCTCGCGGAAGTTGGCCTTGATCGGAGCTTCGATGATCTCGCCGGAGGGCTTGGCCATCAGGCCGCGCATGCCCGCAAGCTGACGAATCTGATCCACGGAACCGCGGGCGCCCGAATCGGTCATCAGATAAATCGGATTGAGATACGGTCGGGCACCCGGCTCGGCCCGCTTGGCCTCCCGACCGTCCGGCAGGCGCCAGCCCCCGGCCAGGGCCTTCATCATCTCCTGCGTCACCCGCTCACGAGCATGAACCCAGATATCAATGAGCTGATTATGCCGCTCCATGGGCGTGATGTTGCCGGAGGCGAAGTTCCGCTCCACGCGATCGACCACGTTCTGCGCGGCCTCCAGGATCTTCGGCTTGGTCTCGGGAATCCGCAGGTCGGTCAGCGCGAACGACAGGCCCGCCAGCGTGCTCCAGCGGAAACCCAGCTCCTTGATGCGGTCCAGCAGCTCGATGGTCGCCGCCCGCCCAAGCTGAGCGTGGCAGTCGGCCACCACGCGCGAGATGCCCTTGCCCAGCGGGTAGTTGTAGAAGGGCATGCGCGGATCCAGCGTGTCGTTGAAAACGCAACGGCCCACCGTGGTGCGGATAACCCCGCCCGGCGGCACCGGCTCCGCTCCGCGGGCCTTGTCCGCAACCACCTGGCTGCGCTCAATGCGCACGCGGATCGGCGTGTGCATCCCGATCTGGCCCAGACTCCGAGCCAGCAGCGCTTCTGCGACCGAAGCGAAAGCCCGCTCCTGACCGGCGGGGCGTTCCCCCGGCTCGCCCGCGTGGTCGCAGGTCAGGTAGTAGATCCCCATCACGATATCCTGCGAGGCGGACATGATCGGCGAGCCGTTGGCCGGACTGAAGATGTTGTTGGTGCTCATCATCAGCACGTGGGCCTCGGCCTGGGCCTCGATGGACAGCGGCAGGTGGACCGCCATCTGGTCGCCGTCGAAGTCCGCGTTGAAGCCCTTGCACACCAGCGGATGGATACGGATGGCGTTGCCCTCCACCAGCACCGGCTCAAAGGCCTGAATGCCCATGCGGTGCAGCGTGGGTGCCCGATTCAGCAACACCGGGTGCTGGTAGATCACCTCCTCCAAGATGTCCCAGATCGGCTGCTCACGGCGCTCGAGCATCTTCTTGGCGCTCTTGATCGTGTCGGCCAGACCGCGCTCCCGCAGCTTGCGGATGATGAAGGGCTGATAGAGCTCCAGGGCAATCTTCTTGGGCAGCCCGCACTGCCAGAGCTTCAACTCCGGACCGACCACCACCACGCTGCGGGCCGAGTAGTCCACCCGCTTGCCCAGCAGGTTCTCCCGGAAGCGACCCTGCTTGCCCTTGATCATGTCGGTCAGCGACTTCAGCGGACGGTTGCTGGACCCGAGCACCGGCCGCCGACAGCGCCCGTTGTCAAACAGCGCGTCCACCGCCTGCTGAAGCATCCGCTTCTCGTTCCGAATGATGACTTCCGGCGCGTTCAGATCGATCAGCTTCTTGAGCCGGTTGTTCCGGTTGATGATCCGCCGGTAAAGATCGTTCAGGTCGCTGCTGGCGAAGTTCCCGCTGTCGAGCAGCACGAGCGGACGCAGGTCCGGCGGAATGACCGGAATCACTTCCAGGACCATCCACTGCGGTTCATTGGGGCTCTGCCGCACCGCCTCCACCAGCTTCAGCCGCTGGGACAGCTCCTTGATCTTCTGCTTGCTGTTGGTCTTGCGCAGCGCATCCAGCAGCTCTTCCGACAGCTTGGCCAGATCGAGCTGGCTGAGCAGCTCACGGATCGCCTCCGCCCCCATGAGCGCCCGAAACGGCCGCTCGGTATCCTTGCCGTACTCCTCCATCGCCCGGCGGTACTCCTCCTCCGTCAGGAGCTGCTTGCGCTCCAGCTTCGACGCGCCGGGGTCAACCACCACGTAATCCTGGAAATAGATCACCTTCTCCAGGTCGGAGGTCTTCATGTCCAACAACGTCCCCAACCGGCTGGGCATGGCCTTGAAGAACCAGATATGCACCACCGGAGCCGCCAGATTGATATGCCCCATCCGCTTGCGCCGCACGCGGCTGTGCGTGACCTTGACGCCGCAACGGTCGCAAATCATCCCCTTGTGCTTGGTTCCCTTGTACTTGCCGCAGAAGCACTCCCAGTCGCGCTCCGGACCGAAGATGCGCTCGCAGAACAGCCCATCCTTCTCGGCCCGATAGGTGCGGTAGTTGATCGTCTCCGGCTTCTTGACCTCTCCGAAGCTCCAGGCCCGAATGTCGTTCGGCGAGGCCAGGGAAATCCGCACGGCGGTGAAATCGTTAATCCGGTCGTAAACCGTTTCGGCCATGAGCTATGTCACCTCTTGCTTGCAGGTTCGGCAGGGCTGACTCCCGACGGCGACCTATTGCCTATGCCTGAAGTCCCACCGAGGGAAACGCCGGATTCGGCGGAACGGCGGCCTGACGGGCCGCCCAGTCCTCGGCGCGCATGGTCATGCCGACCAACCCGCCCGGTCGGCGGAAGCCAAGCTCCTCCAAGAAATCCACCTCAGTATTCCAGGCCACCACGTCCACTCGACAGATGCCGGCCGCGTACATCCGGGCCAGCACCCGGCGGGCCATCTCGCGGGCAATCCCGCTGGTATCGTGCTCGATGCGCCCGTCGGTGCGGGTGACCGCGGCCGGTCCCTGAAACTGCGGGTCCAACTTGCACTCGGTCAGATACCCGCGCAGTCCGTCACAGATTCCGCGAGCAATGCCGATCAGCTTCCCGTCCACCCGCGCCGTGACGAACGCGGCGCTGCTGGCCACCATCTGGCGAATCTGCTCCGGCCGGGCCGCGATGTCGTGCATGACCCGCCGATAAAACTCGGTCAGCTCTTGCGGGCTGGTGCTGGCTCCGTCCCCGTACACCACCGCCGCCATCTCTGATCTCCCTGCGCCGACGCCGCCCGCTAGACCAATCTGCGCTTGTCGAGCTGAATGTTCAGCCCCAAGCCGCGGATCTCGTTGCACAGCACGTCGAAGGACACCGGCGTACCCGCGTCCAAGGTGTTGGTGCCCTTCACCATGCTCTCGTAGATCTTGGTACGGCCTTCCACATCGTCACTCTTGACCGTCAGCAGTTCCTGGAGGACATACGCCGAGCCGTAGGCTTCCAGCGCCCAGACTTCCATCTCGCCGAACCGCTGCCCTCCCGTCCGGGCCTTGCCGCCCAGCGGCTGCTGCGTAATCAGGCTGTACGGACCGGTCGATCGGGCGTGAATCTTGTCGTCCACCAGATGGTGCAGTTTCAGCAGGTACATGTAGCCGACCGTGACCGGCTGGTCGAACGGCTCCCCGGTGCGACCGTCGTACAGGGTGACTTTCCCGCTCGGCGGCATCTCGACCAGCAGCTCCCGCGTGCGTCCGGCCTGGCGAATCACCTCCGGATCCTCCCGCCGCCGCCGTACGTGCGCGTTGGCCTCCTCGATGCAGCGGAAAATCTGCCGCTCGGTGGCACCGTCGAATACCGGCGTGATCGCCTGGAACCCCAGCACCGCCGCCGCCCAGCCCAGGTGCGTCTCCAGAATCTGCCCGACGTTCATGCGGCTGGGCACGCCCAGCGGGTTCAGACAGATGTCGATCGGCGTACCGTCTTCCAGGAAGGGCATGTCCTCCTCGGGAAGAATCTTGGCGATCACTCCCTTGTTGCCGTGTCGCCCGGCCATCTTGTCCCCGACCGACAACGTCCGCTTGGTGGCCACATAGACCTTCACCATCTCCAGCACGCCGGAGGGAAGCTCGTCGCCGCGCTTCATGTGCCCCAGCTTGCGCTCGCACTCGGCGCCGATCTCGCGGATGCGCGGCCAGAACTGGTTGTAGATGGCCTCGGCCTCCGCGCGCTTGGCGGCCGGCTTGACCCACTTCAGATCAAACGTCTCGATCTGCTCGAGCAGGACCTCGAGGTTCTCGCTGCGCCCGACCTTCTGCCGGGTATTCGGGTCGACCAGAACCTGGTCGGTCAGCTCCTCGATCGCCGCCACCATCTGGCGGAAGAGCTTGACCCGCCGCTCGTCGCATTCGGTCTGGTAAGCCTTCACCTGGCGCTCGAGCTCGCGCTTCTGCTCGTCGCTGAGGTGCGTGCGCCGGCTGAAGTGGCGGGTGCCGATGACGATGCCCTCCTGGCCCGCAGGCAGCTCGAGCGAGTCGTTCTTGACGTCCTCGCCGGCGCGGCCGAAGATGGCGTGCAGCAACTTCTCTTCCGGGGTCAGCTCGGTCTTGCTCTTGGGTGAGACCTTGCCCACCAGAATGTCACCGGGGCCGACGCGCGTCCCCAGCCGCACGATCCCGCGGTCGTCGAGGTTGCGCAGGGCGCGCTCGGAGACGTTGGGAATATCGCGGGTGAACTCCTCTCGACCCAACTTGGTCTCGCGAATCTCCACCTCGTGCGACTCGATATGGATGCTGGTGAAGGTGTCATCCTTGACCAGCCGCTCCGAGATCAAAATGGCGTCCTCGAAGTTGTAACCGTCGAAGGTCATGAAGGCGACCAGCACGTTGCGCCCCAGGGCCAGCTCGCCGTTGTGCGTCCCGGCCCCGTCGGCGATGACCTCGCCGCGCTTGACCCGCTGGCCCGGCCGCACCACCGGCCTCTGATTCAGACAGGTCCGCTCATTCAGACCCACGAACTTGCGCAGCACGTACTCGTCCGTTTCGTTGAGCACGATGCGCCGCGCATCCACATAGGTCACCTTCCCGCCGCGCCGGGCCCGCACCACCATCCCGCTGTTCTCCGCCACGGGCCGCTCCATGCCCGTGGCGATGATCGGCGGCTCGGTCCGGATCAGGGGGACCGCCTGGCGCTGCATGTTCGATCCCATCAGCGCCCGGTTGGCGTCGTCGTGCTCCAGGAACGGAATAAGCGCCGCCGAGACCCCTACCGTCTGCTTGGGAGAGATGTCCACGTAGTCGACGTCAGCCGCCGTGGCCTGCTGCAACTCGCCGCGCACCCGGGCCAGCAGCGCCCCCTCCCTCAGCTTGCGGGGTTTCCCGTCCGTCTGGCCGTCTCCGGCGATCCGCGCCAGGTACTGCTCGCGCTCCTCCAGCGGAGGCAGCTCGTCCGTCGGGTTGCGCGGTTCGACGACGTCGGGCGGAGCCAGGACCGCCCGCATCTCCTCATCCGCGCGCAGATGCACAATCTCGCCATTAACCTTGCCCCGAACCACCTGGCGGTACGGGGTGATCAAGAAGCCATACTCATCCACGTCGCTGTAAATGCCCAGCGAGGCGATCAGGCCGATGTTGACACCTTCGGGCGTCTCGATCGGGCAGATCCGCCCATAGTGGCTGATGTGGACGTCGCGAACCTCGAAGCCCGCCCGCTTGCGGTTCAGGCCCCCGGGGCCCAGCGCCGACAGCCGCCGTTCGTGCGTGAGCTGCGCCAGCGGGTTGGTCTGGTCCACCACCTGCGACAGCTCGCTGCGCCCGAAGAAGAAATCGATCGCGCTGGAGATGCTCTTGGTGTTGACGATCTCGGCGATCTTGCCGATCGAGTCCGGATCCTTCAGGCTCATCCGCTCCTGGACGGTCCGGCGGAGCTTGAGGAAGCCCTTGCGGAGCTCGTCGGCGGCCAGCTCGTCGATAGTGCGCAGCCGGCGGTTGCCCAGGTGGTCGATGTCGTCCACCTGCCCCTCGCCGGCACGCAGCGCCAGGAGGTAGCGCAGCGAGCTGATGAAGTCCTCGGGCCGCAACACCATCTCGGTCTCGGGGATGCCCTGCTCAAACTTGCGGTTGAGACGGAAGCGGCCGACCCGCCCGAGCCGATAACGGGCCTCGTCGTAGAACTTCTCGTGGAACAGCTTGCGCGCCTTGTCGAGCTGCACCGGATTGCCCGGCCGCAGACGGGCGTAGATCTTCAGCAGCGCCTCTTCGTGGCTGTGCGTGCCATCTTCGGCCAACGTGTTCAGAATGATCGGGTCGCCCAGCTTGGCGATGACCTCGACCTGCTTGACCCCGGATTCGCGGATCTTGTTGAGCGCCTCGCCGATCTGATAGCCCGCCCGGACCAGCTCCTCTCCCGTCTCCGGGTCGACCACCGGCGCCGCCGCGTACATGTCGGGCTTCAGATTCGCCACGCGGACCGGCTTGCTTTCGTAGAACGTGCGCACGATGGCCTCATCCGCGCCATAGCGCGGGTCCATCGCCCGCAGGAAGGTGGTGGCCGGAATCTTGCTGCTCTGGTCGATCCGTACGGCCAGGACATCCTTGCGGGTTACGTTGATCTCGATCCAGGAACCGCGCTCCGGAATGATCCGGCAGGCGTGCAGCGCCCGGTCGCCCTCGGCCGACTCCTTGATGAAGTCCACCCCGGGCGAGCGGTGCAACTGCGACACGATCACCCGCTCCGAGCCGTTAACGATAAACTCGCCCCCCCCGATCATGATCGGGATTTCCCCCAGATAGATGGCCTCCTCCTTGACCTCCTCCACATCCTTGCGGCGAAGGCGGACGACCACCTTGAACGGCGCGCCGTAAGTGAGCCCCAGCTCGCGCGCCTCGTCGGGGGTATAGCGCGGCGGATCGAGCGAGTAGCCGACGTACTCCAGCTTCATGTTTCCGTCGTAACTCTCGATCGGAAAGACCTCGCGCAGGAGGCCTTCCAGGCCGATCGGCTGGCGCTTTTCCGGATCAATGTCGGCTTGCAGAAAGCGGGCGTAGGACCTGGTTTGAATCTGGATCAGATCCGGGACCGGGACTGCATCGCCACACCGGCTGAAATCGCGAACGTGCGTGATCCGCATGCTGGAGATCCCTCGCGAGCAGCTCGTAGTTACTCGTCATAACGCCCCCCAAAACGGGCACGAGAAGGACGCGCTCCCTCCGCGCCCTGCCGCAGCCGGACACCTTGCACACCCTGCTGCGCAATAGCAGAAACCACACCCTTCGGCTGTCTTGTGCTCAACGCACGGAGCGCCCTGCGGGCGCACCTTCCACCTGGCAAACCCGGTACTATACCAGGGCTAGCCCAATTAGCAAGCGGTTTTTTCGCGGACTCGACCGCTCTGGCAAGCCAATTGCCGTTCCCCCGCCATGCCACGTTGGATCGGAGTCGATTATGGGACCCGCCGCATCGGCCTCGCCCTCTCCGACCCCGACCAGAAAATAGCCTCCCCGGCAGCAAACCTCCACGCCGCCGGCTCCCCGTCAACCGACGCGCGCCTCGTGCTCGAATGGGCCGCAACGTACGAAGCCGGCGGCTTCGTCGTCGGGCTTCCGCTCAATATGGACGGCAGCGAGGGCCCGCAAGCCCTTGTTTCTAAAGAATTTGCGCAGGAGCTACAGCGGCAGGCCGGCCTCCCGGTGCACCTTTGGGATGAACGCCTTTCCAGCGTTCAGGCCGATGCGTACCTCGCCGCCGCCGGCGTGCGCCATTCGCGGCGTGCCTCCCGACGCGACGCCTTAGCAGCCCAAGTCATACTTCAGTCGTTCTTGGACGCGCGACGGGCCAATCCCGGGACCGGTGTCGACCAGTAGCCGAGCATTCAGAGTTCTCGGGTGGGTCGGGCCGTCAGCGGCGTGCATCGGGCCGACTGGACCTGACTGCCTCGTCGGCCGGCTGGCTGGCGGGTGACGGGCGAGGCGCCGGCGTACCGACGCTGGGTTTGGGAACCACCTCCCAGTAGTACGGGTACAGCGGGAGCCACCGGTGTGGTTGAGTTGTAGCTCTGGCCGCGTCAACCTGCGCTTGTTCACGCACGCATCTCAAAGCGAGCTCTTCGAACCGCCGACTCGCCTGATAGGTCGCGTCCACCTCGCGCCGGTCGCCCAGTTTGTTCTCCAACGCCACTTCGTGACCGTCCTCGTCCAGGTAGCGTGCCGCGGCGTGCAGGGTAGCGATCGGGCGACGAGCCTCGACGTCGTACAGCACACCCAGCACCTGGGCGCTGTTCGGCCCGTAGCGGTTGGGCGTGTAGACGATCAGCAGCGGAGCTCCGGCACGCTCGGCCGCCATCAGCAGACCCCGAATGTGGTTCCCATCGGTTTTGAGCGCAAGCGGAGGCAGGAAGCGCAGGTCCCGGATCAGGGCGAAGCCCCGAAAACTCTCCGTCCAGCACGCCTGCTCCGCCGGAGTCATCTCCGCCACGCCCAGGCAGCGGCCGAGTTCTGGCGGTGGCAGCGCCAGCTTGGCTACGGCCAGCGAGCAGGGGAACCGCCCTTGCGTCTGCGGAGGCAACAGGAGCTCGTACGAGTTGTTGGGCGTCGGCAGGCCGGCGGCCAGCGCGCTAACCGAAAGCTTCGGCTCGTACGCGGTCGGCGGCTTGTAGTTGCAGCCCGCCGGCACGCAGCCCAGCAGCCCCAGGAGCATTCCAAGCGGTAGACACCGCCGACGATCCATCCGACTTCTCCGCACCCGCAAGCTCGCTGTGTTTATCGGGT
>Ga0129299_1001390_pt1 | contig 16143 bp, 17 predicted proteins | sample ConPoolayeCmetaG_FD_94477 | JGI IMG/M metagenome (GOLD analysis project Ga0129299, IMG submission 94477) | Hot spring microbial mat communities from California, USA to study Microbial Dark Matter (Phase II) - Cone Pool mat layer C metaG ... | reverse complement strand
ATAAAAAAGCCTTCCGGTTCTTTCCTTATGGATCGCACCAAAACAAAATTCAACTCTCTTATCAACCTCAAAAAGGATTTTAACAAGGAACTGGTTAAGTCGGTGGATGTGCTGAAATGATGGGTTACGGACAATATCAACAACTATAGAAAAGGGGCGCTTGTTATGCCGAGCGAGAACATTAAGAAAAGGTTGCTGTATGACCTCTCTCCTATTCCGCGTCCTCCGATAAACGAAGGGTATGTCGGTCGTCTCGACCCGGAGGTCAGAGTCGTATTTAAGCACAACATTCTCAGAGAAAGTAAGGTCATCAAAAAAGGGTATATCATCGGCTCTTCGACCGATCCCAAGAAAGTTGACCTTATGCTCGACGAAAGTTTCTTCCCCGACGAGACTTTCGAATTAGTGAGTGTCGTCGGTGACCAGGTCACGGTGAACCTTAAGGACGGGTTCAAGGGGTATGTCGTCGAGAAAAAAGAAAGAAAGGATATCGCTACTCTCGGCGACAAGAAAGTCTATGAGATAAAGAACGACTCTTTTATTGTTCTTGAATTCGGTTCGCTCTCTATTGTCGTTTTGAAAAGCCCGCACGAGAAACTGAAGCCTGCCGGACTGATTGAGAATCGGGAGATGGCGCCGTTTCTAATCCTCCTTGTGACTTTGATTATTGGTCTTTTTGTGATGAATCTTATCACCGAAACTCCTCCTATCGAGGTTGATATTTTCGAGATAGATAACCGTTTTGCTCAGATGATCATCTCGGGCCAGGATGACTTGAAAGTGGAGGACCTAGAAAAGGAGAAGAAGGTTAAGTTGGAAAAACCAAAGGAAGGGCTTGTCGAAGCAACACAGCAACGTAAATCGCTGGGAGAAGAAGGACGTGTTGGCGACAAGAAGAGTCGGATTGCCAATGCTCAAGGATCTGCCCGTCGTAGTCTTGATGAGAAGGTGGCTCAGAGTTCCGGTATCATGGGGGCGCTGTCTGCTGGTGCGGCAAGTTTCGATCGTATATTTGGCGGGGGGGGCCTTGGTGCTGGGTTGGAGAAGACCTTGGGTTCCGTCACTGGTATCAGCGGAGTTGACCAGTTTGGTTCTGGAGGCCTCGGTACCAGAGGTTTCGGTACAGGTGGGGGTGGTAATGCCTTGGGAATAGGCGGGCTTGGCACCCGAGGACGTGGAGGCGGTGGTTTGGGAGGAATGGGATATGGTATGGCAGCAGGGCGCATCGGCGGCAAGGGTCTCTCTGACATTACGGCAGGTGGTGGTCAAGCAGTTATCATGGGTGCACTCGACCGGGCGGTGATTGATGCTTACATCAAACGCAATCTCGCAAAGATACGCTGGTGCTATGAAAAGGAACTCAACAAGGATCCGAAACTGTTTGGTAAGATAGTTATCAATTTCATTATTTCAAAAACCGGACAAGTATCGAGTTCCAAAGTTCAGCGTTCTACAATGGGCAATGAAAATGTAGAGAGTTGCGTCGCTGACCAGATAAAGAAAATCCGCTTCCCGCAGCCCAAAGGAGGGGGCATCGTGATTGTTAATTATCCTTTCGTGTTCAAGCATTCCGAAGGATAAGGAGAGAGGAGGGACGAGGATATGAGAAAAATAATATGTGTGTTGGCTCTTCTCCTTGGTATGTCGCTTCCTTGTGCCGGTGAACAAGAAGCCATCGGCGATGCATCGGGAAATGATCTTCAGCCTGTTTTGAAGGGATTCAATTCGCTAATGTCGGGGGGTCCTTTCTTTATGGTGGGAGAAGCAGCCAAGTATTCCGATACGGTTGGAACAGTGGTGAAACTGGGGTTTGGTTATGATATTCAAATGGTTCAGTCTTTTGCGCTCGGTATCAATGCGGACCTTGGTCTTTTGCAGATTAATACGGACTCTTCAAAATCAGTTTCTCCATGGGTAGAAGATTATGCCCCTGTATTGGTTGGTATTTCTCTTGCCCCCACTTATTGTGTGGATGAGCGGTGGGAAGTGGGCTTAAATGTCGGCGCCGATTTTATGCTGGCGGCAAAAGCAAAGAATGTCGACAAAAAAGAAAAAGACCTCTTTGTAATGATAGGCGCAGGTGTAGATGCTGAGTATTATACCTATGCACGCCACTTCTCGTTCGGCCTTATGGGGAAGTTTAATTATATCGTCGGCTTCGATGGTTTCGGTGTTACAGTAATGCCCTATCTCAAATACTCGTTCGGATTTTGATCCCTCGATTATCCGTCGTAATTTGGGGGCAGAAATCTCTCAAGGTATATCATGAATGATGGTTTGTCCTCCCTCCGGAAGGGGCCGATTGGTATCTTTGATTCAGGGATAGGAGGTCTTACCGTTTTCAAAGAGGTACGGCGTCTTTTGCCTTCTGAGGATATATGCTATCTTGGCGATACTGCCCGCGTCCCTTACGGAACCAAATCAGCAGATGTTGTTCGCCGATACGCTGAAATCAATGTTCGTTTTCTTCTCGATCACGGGGCAAAGGCGATAGTTGTTGCCTGCAATACGGCATCGGCTACGTCTATCGAGCACCTTCTTGCTGTTTTTCCTCATACCCCGATTATCGGAGTCATTGAGCCGGTGGCTCGTTACCTTTCTCATTTTTCTGGGAAGAAACGGATCGGTGTTATTGGCACTGCGACGACGATAGGAAGTGGGGTGTATCAACGAGTATTGTCTTCTTATGGGGAAATCGTGGCAAAGGCGTGTCCCCTTTTTGTTCCTCTTGTCGAGGAAGGGATCCTTGAGCACCCACTGACTTTCCAGATCATAGACTACTACCTTGCTGATATGCGGGCGATAGGCGTTGATACACTCGTCCTCGGATGTACGCATTATCCGCTTTTGAGAAAGGCGTTAGAAACTTACTTCTCTGAAGGGGTTCGTATCATTGACTCGGCAGTTCCTACGGCACAAGCCCTCCAGGCTCTTTTGGCCAGTAAAGATCTCCTGACAACTTCTCAAGAAAAGGGGAAGGAGTGTTTTTTTGTCACCGACTCGGTTGACTTCTTTCGGAAATCAGGAGAACGCTTTCTTGGCCGGCAAATCGGTGCAATAGAACACATCTGAGAGGTACTGGAACGAAAAAAGGCAATCCCTCCTCCTCTTCCCCCTCTCTTCCTCTTGAAAAAGGAGAGAAGGGGCTACACCAAATATCCAGGGCTTGCCTTTACCTCGAAGGGGACTATAATAACCTTTTAGAAATTGCTCAAATGGAGAGGACGATGAAACAGGCAGTTTTTTGGGGTATGGTGATGGGGATCGCTTCTCTCTTTGCTCAAGAAACAACGATTACTCTCGTGAATGGCAAAACTATCAAAGGGAGAATTGTCAAGATTGAAGCGGAAAAGTATAATGGTACCGGACGCGAACCTACATCCGAGATTAGTGTGGTGCAGGGAAATAGCGAATACTTTTTGTCATTCGAAAAAATCGCTTCCCTTCGGCTTGTCTCGACTGATGACATGTCGTGTTATGAGGACTCTGGCTTCAAGCCGACTCGCGAATTCTGTTCACGAAAGGTGTTTTACGAAGTCACCCTCAAAACCCCTGACAAAAAAAACAAGCAAAAGATAGAGATCATTGATGAGCGAAAATTCATTTTTACCCTCGCCGATACTGCTGAACCTGTCGTTTCTTTTTTCTACAAAATCATGGCAAGCGACGAAGGGAAGGAAGCAGAGATGAGCCTGAAAGACCTTGAGAAGAGGGTAAAGGATCTCCAACAAAATGGGATAAGAACGATAACTTTCTAGGAAAGGAGAGAAATCATGCTTGCCTTGACCAAAGAAACATTTGCCACAGAAGTTGAACAGTATATCGGCCTAGCCGTCGTTGACTTTTGGGCACCCTGGTGCGGCCCTTGTCGGATGCTTACACCCATCTTTGAGGAACTTGCGGAGCAATTCAAAGGAGACACTGCTATCAAGTTTGCAAAGGTAAATACTGACGAAGAGCCTGATCTCGCTGCCCTTTTCAAGATTCGCGGGATACCCACTGTCAAATTCTTCAAGAACGGGAAGGAAGTGCACCAAATAGTCGGGGCCGTACCTAAATCGACACTTCTCGAGAGCATCAACAAATACCTGTAAACCGAGTCTGCCCGTCCTACAGAATCAACATGCAGTCACCATAACTAAAGAAGCGATAGTGCTCTCTTATCGCTTCTCGATAGGCTTCTAATATCTTTTCTCTCCCTGCAAAAGCAGATACAAGCATGAGAAGTGTTGAACGTGGCAGATGAAAATTAGTAAGTAGTGCGTCAACGAAACGAAACGAATAGCCCGGGTAGATAAAAAGACTCGAGAGCCCTGCCCCCGCTACGATGGTTCCCTTTGGAGCAGCCGTTTCGAGCGCCCGCACCGTCGTGGTCCCTATTGCAAGAATACGTCTTCCGAGAGCCTTGTCCCTGTTGAGATGTTCAGATGTTTCCTGGGTGATTTCATATTGTTCCTGGGGCATGGTGTGTTTCTCGACATGATCTACCTTGACAGGCATGAAAGTACCGACGCCCACGTGGAGTAGCACGAATTCTACATGGTTATTTGTGTGGGTACGGAGGCGCTCGATCATCTCTTCCGTAAAATGCAAACCAGCAGTCGGTGCTGCGATTGATCCCGGTTTTTCGGCGTATATCGTTTGATAAGCACCTCGGTCGGTAGGACGACTTCGTTTCTCTCCGCGCCTCTTGAGTATATAGGGGGGGAGCGGCATGTCGCCGCATCTCTCGAGAAAAGCAGGGAACTCAGCACCAGGGAACGATGTAAGAATGCGGCAATACTCGCCACTTCGAGATACGATCGTTGCTGTCTCTCCCTCCTCTAAGAGCACAACATCCCCTCGCCGGAGCGGTTTCGATGAACGCGCTATCGTTCCGCAAGTTCCATCAGAGAGTGTGGTAAGGTAGAGGAACTCGACCATTCCCCCGCTCTTTTTTCTGCCAAAAAAGCGTGCCGGGATCACACGGCTTTTGTTCAACACCACCGTGGTATTGCTGTCAATGAAAAGAGGAAGATCGTTGAAGCGAGAATGTTTTATTTCGCCGCTGTCTCGATAGAGAACCATCATACGCGAGGTCCCCCGTGGGGAAGGCTCTGCGGCAATCAATTCTTCTGGCAGAGAGTAGTCGAAAAGAGAGACGTCCATCAGTACATCTTCCGAATCTCGATACCCGGCAGATAGTATCTGAGAATTGCGCGCCAATCCCGCCCTTGGCGCGCCATCTCGGCCATTCCGTATTGACAAACGCCCACGCCGTGACCGAACCCCCGGCCGGTGATCGTCAGTTTCCCGCCCTTCAGGGAGATTTCGAAGTCATTCGAGTAGACCCTATTAAATCCCAGAGCCTTTCGGAACAGATTCACCTCTATGCGGACACTATTGATTATCAGCGCGGCAACTCGCGTATTGCCCCGTTCAACTTCCACTTTTTTGAGTCTTCCCACTGCATAGCCTGCTATAGTAAGGTGTTTTTCTACTTCTGTGGCGTCGAACACTCGTGTCCAGCGGTAGAGCGGTGAAGAGGCACAATAGTTACACGGAACGGAAGAAAGGTACGGGACATCCTTTCCCCATACCTCTTTTGCTGAAGCAGTTCGCCCCCCACAAGTCGAATGGAAGTAGACCTCGGCCGGAAAATCATTGTGAACGAGAACTACACCATGAGTCTCGGCGACGGCATTGTTTGCAGAAAGGTCCTCTTTCTCGAGACCACCATACACTTGATCAAGGACGGTTGGTTCAAGATCGTACAGTGCGTTACGTGGTTTCATCACTTTTTTGTATACTGCATAGGTACGTGCCAGTATCGCCTGTGCCTTCTTTGCTTCGGGAGGCCAGTTTGCCATAATCTCTTTGTTGATGACTCCTCTGACGTACTCTTCTATAGGGAGGATGTTGACCGCTGTTATTGTACCGCCTTCTGAAAATACCTCGACAGTGCCTCGGAAGAGTTTTCCTCCAACCGACATAAACCCTAACTTCGGGACGAAAAAAACTGGCGCAGTATACGCTCTCCCGCAAGCCGAGACTTTTTTTTCTCCGGCCGGCGTTACGGAACAGGGACCTTGGAGTGTTCCCGTTTCGCGCACCTCACCACCACGGACATGGGCATCCCCTTCCAGAGAAAGAGAAGAAACCCCACGGACGATACCGATACGAAGCGTTGGGTCGAACGAAGTGACTGTGGCTTCTGATGTAAGTATCTTGGCGAGAATGTCTTCTTCGCCTAACAGAATCCCCCACCAGAGGAACAACACAACAATGCTATTCAGAAACCTCAACGATAACAGCCTCTTTTCCTTTCTGTGCCCACTGTTTCTTCACCTGCTCGGCGCTTCCCCGATCGGCGAAACGGCCAACACGCACGCGGTAGAGGTTTCGATCTCCTTGCTCGACATAAATATAGACACCATCGGAGAGTTCCTTTTCTAGTGTTCCGATAAAGGCGCGTGCGTTTTCAAAGGAAGAAAAAGCACCCAATTGAATGGTAAAAAAGTGAGATATCTCACCTGATTCATTGCGGCGGAGTAAACTGTTTTCTCCTGGTAAGCCAATCACTTTCACCCGTCCTCGCACACGTTCCCCCTCTTGTCGCGAAAGCATTGCAAAGGATCTCGGCGTAAGAAAAACGATATTCTGGTTGGAACGATCGGTAACCCTGACGACGACCGCCGTATCGGCGTCGAGGTTACGCACCTCAAGGAGTGTCCCAAAAGGGAATCCGTCAACAGCACAGGTAAATTGCCGAGGATCATAGGTCTCGCTGCTTGCCGTCTTTTCCTCTGCCTTGTCCTCACTGTATCGCGCCACCCACAAGAAATAAGTGTCTCCAGGGGCGACAGGGTGCCGTATATGGGCTGGCGGCGCACAGGCAATGCCCAGTAATAGCAGACTGAAGAAGAGAAAGAAACGCCTCATGTTTTCTTCTCGTACGTTTCGCCGTAGTAGCGATATTTTTCATGGTAGTAATAGTAGTACGAGCCATAACGGCTCCCTGCCTTCAGGTCGAGGTTGTTTACCACTGTACCGAGCAACATAGCGTTTGCTTTTGTCAGTTGGGCAACGGAACGCTTGAGAATATCCCGTGAGGTTTTCGCAACTTTGACAACCACGATAACTCCGTCAGAAAGAGCAGCCAGGATCGCTGCGTCGGAGACGGCAACGACGGGAGGGGAATCAAACACGATGACATCATAGTACTCTTTGAGGCGATCCACCATATCTCGGAATCGCCTCGATTCCATGAGTTCGGCAGGATTAGGCGGTATCGGTCCGCATAGGAGCACATCGAGTCCTTGGTATACATTTCGATGTATCAACTCATCGATCTGCTTCTCTCTGAGAAGGTAGGTTGATATACCTTCTCTGTTGTCAAGTCCAAACACCTTGTGAATGCGAGGCTTCCGCATATCGGTGTCAACGAGCAGCGTCCGACGCCCCGCAATGGCAAAACTCACCGCCACATTGGCAGACACAGTCGTTTTTCCTTCTTGGGAGACAGAACTCGTTACAAGTAGTGTTTTCGCATTGACGTCAGGGTGAGCAAGACGGATGTTGGTCCTAATGGTCCGAAGTGACTCGACCGCAGGTGCGTGAGAAGAACCTTCAAAAGCAATCTCTGGCATTTTGCTTGAGGGTTCCATTTCAAAACGAGGGAAAATGCCGAGAACCGTTTTTCCTACGATACGTTCGAGTTCCTCGATGTCACGAATGCGACTGTCGAAGAACTCAGCAGCGAGTACCATGCCGATGCCGGCAAGGAAAGCCGTGATAAAGCCGATGAGAAGGACAAGATTTTTCCGCGGGGAAACCGGTGTTTTAGAAACGAGCGCTCGGTCAATGATGCGAACATTATTGGCACGAATAAGGGTGTGAAGATCTGCTTCCTTCGTTCGTTCCAGCACGATGTCGTACATTTTCTTATTCGTTTCGACTTCTCGTTTGAGTTTATTGTATTCTATCTCTAGTTTGTTAAGTTTGAGGGATTCCTGCTGACTTTCACGGAGCATCGCCTGTAACTTCCGTATTTCGTTATCAAGGGCTTTGCCCTCGATACGATATCCCTCAAGAATGCCTTTCAACTCATTCAACAGTGCGGCCCGAATGCTCTCCTCCTCGCTGCGCAATGCTTTGATTTCAGGATGTTTCTCGTCGTACAACACGGATTTTTCGCGTAGTTTCGTTTTGGTCTGAAGGTACTGGAGTTTCATGTTCTGGACAAGAGGATTGTTCCGAAAGAGATCTATGGCAAAAAATTCCTCTGTATCTGCAAACTCGAGGGCTGATAACTCCTCTATGCGTGCGGCAAGTGACTTCTGGTAGATTTGTTTTTCCGTCAATTTGGTGGATATCTCGGCGATGGTCTGAGCAAGCATGGCCTGCTTCTGTTCGAAGGCAGAGGCAAGAACTTCATTTTCCTTTTTGAAATTAAACAGCGATATCTCTGATTCTTCGAGTTGTTTTTTGAGATTCACACTCTGCTCCGAAAGCCATTTGGCAGCGTCACGTGTAGCGAGGTACCGCTTTTCAATGTTGAACTCAATATAAGCAGAAGCCACACTGTTGGCGAAGAAGGCAGCCACCTCGGGGTCGGGGTCTGAAATGCTAACGCGGATAATGTTCGAATTCTTCAGTGGTTCGACTGTTATCTTACTTTGTAGGATAGCGACTGTATCAATTGCCTGTAGCGCCGCCGGGTCCTTGAATTGATCGGGGCGGATACCCAAAATCTCGAGGGCCTGCTCATGCGAAAGGTTCCCGATGACTTTTGCACTTACCGCACGACTCTTGATGATTTCATACTGAGTCGCCGCATATTCTTTGCTTGCCCAATAGTAATCGGCCCCTGAAGAGGTAACTGCCTCGACGCGGCGTCCGAGGATATTTTCATCTTTAGGATCTATTTCGAGCGTAACCGTAGCCCGGTAAATGCGAGGTGCCTTGTAGAGATAGGCGGCTGTCAGTGTAAGAACGACAACCACCACTCCTACAAAGAGGTAAAGGTGTTTTGTCACTAGCAGCAAAAGATGTTTGATGTCAAACTCTTTTGGATCCATTACATCTTTAGAAAAAACGCTCCCTTACAAAGACGATGTCACCGGGTAACAAACGGAATGTTTCTGCCTTTCCGGCAAGCATCGCCTCGATATCGACTACGAGTCGCATTTCCCGTCCCGATGCGTCTCGGCGCGTTATGATGACATTGTTAATGTCAGCAAGATTGGTAAATCCTCCAGCTAGCGCAATTGCCTCTATGACACTCAAATCATGTATGATCGCTATCCTGCCTGCGTTCTTTACCTGTCCGAGCACGAAGACCCGTCGGCTGTTAAATTCCTTGACAAAAACAGACACTTGGGGATCCCTGACGTATCCATTGCGCAGTTTTTCGGCTATTCTCTCAGCGAGTGAGAAATTGGTCATCCCCACTACCGATAAGTTACCAATGAAGGGGAATACAATAATACCCTCAGGACTTACTTGGTATAACCCTGTCAATCCCTTTTCGCCATACACCGTTATCTCCAGCAGGTCGCCGGGACCAATGACTCCGGGCTGAATAGCCGCATTGCCGTTGCCTGCTTCCGCCGTCCCTGCGGAACTATCCGCTGGCGCGGGAACAGTACCCAACGGATCGTTTTCGCGGACTACTTTAAAGGTGCACGAATTGCCCCCCAAGAAATAAAGCGCGCACAACGCAACCAAAAACATCTTAAGAAAGGAACTTACCATGGCCTCATCAGTAATCGGCCGTAAGGACGAAGAGAATCCGATGATCGAAGTAATCGTAGTGAGTGGTATATGTTACGTCGCTCGATATTGTTCCCCCTGTCGTTGCGACACGCTGGGCGCTCCAGTAAGGTGTCTGCCGCGTTTCAAAGGTGTATTGCAAAGAAAGCCCCAACCATGGTAAAAAATTGTAGGAAACTGCCGGCTCGATCTTGACCACATGGTCCTCTCGATCAATGCTCTTCTGAGTAGTGGTAAGAGTCTTCGTCGTTCCAGTGGCGGGATTGGTCACGGTTTCCGGGTTATTTCTGTTATCGAGCGTTGGGTAACGGACATTCTTCCCATAGGCGTAGTGGCTGTAATTCGCATCGAATTTGAGCAGAAGACGGTTGAAGAATTTTTGCGTGACATTCGCATACACTTTGTCGAGGACATAGTACTGGAACACCGGGACTGGCATGAGAGAGCGAATATACCCTAGCCTTAACAAAGTGTTCTGTGACTGCTTGAAAACAAACTCCAACCCGGCCACACCATCATGATGCATGTCGTGGGAGAACGAATTGGTGTACCCGCCAGAAAGTCTGAGAGAGATCTTGGGGGTAACCTGCCCCAGCGCGCCTGCAAAAACCGAGAGAGGCATCGAGCGCTGAGCGTCCCGGTAATCGCCAGCATTGTAGTAGTCCTGATATATGAAGGAGGCATTGAAAAACACTGCCGTCTTGGGGAAAAATTTCCACTGTCCGTAGAGGGTATTCCGCGAATTCCAAAAGTTATGTTTACTAAAAGCCGGTTCCTCGAAATAGTTGGTTTGGATACCTGATGCTATCTTGAGGCCAAGCGTATCTTCAGTGTTCTTTATATAGAGCGAAAGAAGAAAATCCTCGAAGAGATTGGTATGGAGCCCATTTTCTATGGATATCTGATCGGGGCGCGAATGTCTCTTGAGGTTGTTGCTTGCCTGTACAATTACATTTCCGTCCTTGTTGAATTCTCCGAGGAGGTTGGTATCGAAGTGGAGAGAGGATAGGTTTGAGTAGTTATCGAACGTTCTTTTGTCCTCTATCCCAGTGTAGAGATTATAGGTAACCAAAAGCCCCATTGCCAGCGTCTTCGATTTGTCATCTATCTTTGCACGCAACCCCGGTGACAAACGGAGAATGAGATCCATGGTATCGGTATAGGTGTAATTACGTGCGGGATTGCGGTTGTCAGCAAACGATGATTTTTCAGATACCTGATTGATATTGGTATCGTACTCGGAGGCAAGAGAAAAGTGGATGTTTAGGAGCGCGCTATCAGAAAGATGGAATCCTGTCTTGACTTGCTGTTCCGCACCCTCTTCGTCTCCCCCTCGGAGGAGAGGAGCAAAGAACAGTAGAGACAGAGCACAAAACAGTGGGGAAAGAAGCCACTGGGGAAACATCATTGGTAGCGATTCTCTGGGTGGTATGTCATTACTTTTCGGGACTCGCTTCAACAAATGGAGGAAATGAGACCGTATCTCCGTGATCAATGACACTATCAGCCTTGCTGCCGCTTTGCCCCGGTGTCTCAGTAGGCCCTCCAGGGTTGTCTGCGCCAGCGGCATCCATCGGGTCTTCGGTACCCAGATTGTTAGGATCTCGCTCGGATGCCCACTCAGAGGCGAAATTCTGCCCCATGGCATCACCGATCGAGTCTTTCTCGCTATGGGTACCTGTTACCTCCTTCTTTTGTTCCTTTTCCACACTCGATTTGTTGTCAACGCGGGTAAGTTGTCGCGGACAGGCCTGCGCTTCCGCAAGCGCCTTTTCGGCCGCATCAGCAAGGCCTCGCACCAACATTACTTGTGTTTGAGCAGCATCTTCCCTCTCGGCACGAATAAGATCTTCCATACGTGCATGTGCTGCCTGAATACTTGCTGCTAAACCGCGTATCGTCGCGAGAATATCTGTCAGGCACACTTTCCATTTGATATCTTTCTCGTTCTCTGCCTCGTTCTGCATACCTTTCACGATTCTTTCTATTTCCCCCACACGTTCGGCTTTTACCCTTACCTCTTTCCTCATATCATCCGGCGCCATCATAGCCTTTTTTCCGCCAGTCATCGTTTCTGATGCTGCGTGGAGGAACATCGTCGCCAAGAAGAGGATAGCAACTGATGTTATCGTTTTCATGTCCATTCGATTTCACCTGTCTTTTTCTTTTTTCCTTTTTTTCCCCCCTTGTCTTTTTCAGTTCGATGGAGAAAACACGAAGGGGAATGTCACAGACGCCGGTGCCTCCGGTTTCTGAAAGCGCCACCGCGAAACAACCCCCTTAATGCATGCAGCAACTCCCGCATCCTTCATGGTGTCTTCTGTTATTTCAACCATTTCGGCACGACCATCCTGATTTATCATCCAGGTTACTGCGATTTTCCCTTTGAGCTGCGGATTCGTCTTGAGAGCCTTCTCGTAGCATCGCTGAATGGCAGCACTATTTTGTTTCACGATCTTTGTGATACTCGCCTGATCGAGCGCTCCTTCAACTTCCGGTTCTCCAATTTTTGTACTACCGACAATCTCCTTTTCTCTCATGCCGCTCACTTTTACATTTCCAGAGGTAGCCGCCACTTTGAGATCGTCTATCTTAGCCGATTCAGTTGCACCAGCATCGCCTTTACGACTCCGTTGACCAGCATCGGTGGCGATACCTATCTGTTTGACGCCTGCAAGCGCCGAGTCTATGTCTCGATCCTTTCCTCCCTCTCCCAACACATCAGAAATAATACCGGCAGAACCATCTGCACCTGTAGAACCAATGAGTTTGAGCAAACCAACCCCAGCCACCTTCTTTTTTAGTTCTGCAATACGCATCGCCTCTTCCTGCGCACGAGTCGCCGCATCACGCGGCCCTCTCTTCTTCTTCGACACTTCTTCCCCACCCGATGTTTCTTCTTTTTTTGCAATCTTTCCTGAACCCTCTGTTTCCACCTTCTTTTCTTCTGCTGGTTTTTCTTCGATGGGAGGAATCTCTGGCGCAATAAGGCGGGCAAATCGGTTGTCTATCTGATCAAGCGTCTTCGGCGCCGGGTCAGGCAATCCATACAGCCAGTAGAGGAATGAGTACCCCACCAGAAATACCGTGGAGAGGATGGCAGTAAGAGGCCAATCTATCATCTGCGTCCACGAACCTCTGATGGAGCGGGGAAGGCGCAATTTCGGAGGTTTTGCTGGGGGTACTACAAATTGGAAGAGAACAATGGCGCTGCCAACCAACACCTTACCACGGGCGTCAGTTGAAAGCGGTAATATATAGGCGTTTCCTCTCTTTTTGAGAAGACCTTTTTTGATGACCTCTTCGATGTCTATCACCTTCCCTTTGAGGAAAACCTTGCCACTCATGTTTTCCATAATGACGAGTTCGTATTTTCCTGATTTGTAGTAAAAGATAGGAAAACGACTGGGAAGGTTCGAAGATGGAACAACGAAGTGGGCTTTGGAGGTGTCGCCGACATAAATGGTTTCCGGCTTGCGGAATACCTGCTCATCAATAATCTTTCCGTTGTAGATTACCCCAACGCGCAAGACCTTCTCGGTAGCAGTACTCTGACTCATGAGCATCCTCTTTTCTTACGAAAGCGCCACTTCATCTTCTCTCCCTAGCCAAGGAAGGGGGAAGAACCATCCATGGTGCTTCCTCCCCCTTTGATAAGCATGTAAAAGACCCCTACCGTGGTGCTCTAGTGCCACTCAACGTTACGTTCATGCTCCCTCAGGATTCGAAATTGTTAGGAACTTGAACTTGCTGAACTCAGCCTGGCCGGCAGTGTACATCACCTCCGTAAGGAGACGAAACGGGGTGTCTCCATCCATAATGATAGTCGCAATACCAAGTGATTTCCCTGCCGAGGGATTTACTGCGGCGATACGACGTTGCTTTTCGACAGCATCAGTCAACATCTTGTTGAGAGGAATAATGAAATACCCGTCTTCACCACCCCGCTTTTGTGTTCCATCAACCTTTCCATCCTTGACAGCCAGAGCCATTGCGTTGTCAACGAGAATTGCTGATTTCGACACGGTAATAGTGACTGTCTGTTCGGGCATGAGAGCCGTTGTACTCTTCACGAGATCGAGGTCGGCTGAAGGAGTAACTGCAACAGGATCGGTCGAATAACTTTTCAAGAGGAAAACAAGAAGGATGGTCAGAATATCCATGAGAGAGGTGATGGTCAATTTAACCGGCCCTTCCTCGCGTCCTTTTTTCTTGCCGGCTTTCTTCTTCGCCAGCATCTCCTGCTCGTAGTTTTCCGAGAGGATTTCGTAAGTTTGATTCTTTTCTTCTGACATACTATCCTCCCTTTTACGCTACGCCTGCACTGAGAATAACGTTCGGGAAGAGGGTCTTCTTCTTGTCCCCCTCTTTCTTTTCACGCGAAGCGTCCATCACTTGAATAATGTAACGATATTTGATGTGCGACTCGGCACTGATAATGATGTTCTCTTCCACCGGATTTTCGTCCTTGATGTCAGAGAGCATTTGGGTCAGTTTCTCATAGTCGTACACCTTGCCGGTGACTGGTTTGCCATCAATGATCTCTTCGCCGTCCTTCTTGGGAATCGTCGGCCCAAGAGGGTCGTCTTTGTTCTCGATAACCTGATCCCGCGCGTACAAGTGTAATCCGCGGTCGGTAAGCGCAATCGTGAGTTTAAGTGGTTTTTCGTCGGGCGCCTGATCGGGAGGAGTCACCTCACTTGCGGGGCCGATCTGTGGTGTCGCAACATTGATCACTGCAAGTTTTAATGTCTCCATAGCCGTCAACAGGAGTGGAATCAGAATAAGGATGAGGTTCATCGCAGGGACCAGATTGATGTCGTTAGCAGGTTGTTCCTGCTTTCTCTTCCTCGCCATGAGAAACCTCCTGTTGGGTTAACCTTCGGTTACCGTCCCTTTCTCGCGCGATACCAGCAGATTCACTAGTTTCACCGAATAGAGATCAATATCGTTGAAGATCTTGGACTCGAGTGACTTGATGAGCATGTGAATGAACATTCCGGGAATTGCAACGCCGAGGCCGAAACCGGTCGTGTTCATCGCAACGGCGATACCGCTTGCAAGAAGCGCTGACTTCTGCTCGGGAGCAGCGTGCGCCACGGCATCGAACGCTTGGATCAGACCCTGAATAGTCCCCAATAGACCGAGGAGGGTCGCCATGTTGAACACAACGGCGACCGTGTCAGTAAGCTTCTTGACCTTGGGTGTGTACTCGAGAACCGTCTCATCGATTGCATTCTGAATCTCGAGTTCTCCCCTGTTGGCACGGCTGAGACCTGCCTTGAGAACATTGGCAAGAGCCGCATCGCCAGCAGCCGAACAAAGCTTGATTGCCTTGTCCACATTGTTAGCCATCACGAGTTTCTGAATCTGTTTCATTAGGTTGGCGCCATTGGTGTTGAACTTCAGAAGGAGGAAGAGAAACTTGTAGATAGCAACACCTAGAATGTACAGTCCACACAGCGCGATGAAGTGCATGAACATACCGCCCTCGCGGTAAAATTGGGCAAACGATTGAAGCATAGTAAACCTCCGTCAAAAAAGTGAATATACCCTAGAAGGCGTCCTCACTGAAGACTGCCTCCTGAACCTTTGGTACAAAACTCACCTGTAAATCCAATGTCCGATAGGTAAAGCGTGCCCGGGATAAGAAGTACATTGCCTCAGGTTTTTGGATCTTGCCTTTGATTTCTATCTCCTGGAAAACAAACCGGCGTGGTTTTTGTTGTTGCGGGGCAGCAAATGCAACGACAGCCACGAGAAGCCCTACCCACCCAACTATTACTCCTCTCATTCCACGAAAGGTCATCTTGTACCTCTTCCCTTTTCATAGGTAGCCTTTATTCATACCTTCTCACCACAAGAAAATCAACTTTTTCTTTGCTTTCATGGTGCTGTTTCCTCTACCGTATCTGGCACCTGCCTGCTCTGGGGAGGCGTCGTAGAACCAGGAGTTTTTTCAGGAGGTAATGGTGCGGCATTCCCCTTCTTGAGATCCTCAATCCTTTTTTGGACAAACAATCTTACATCGTGTTCTTCGCCAAGTTCTGGATGTTTGGCGAGGAAAGCGGTATAGGCATCCACCGTGTCTTGACTTTTTGCCTCCGCCAAATCTTTCATCAATTGTTGGTAGAGACGATCTTCTTCCTCATCCTTCTTCCGTTTCGCTTCGAGTTTTTCTTTCATTCTAATGAAAGCCTCTACTTTTTTCTTTTCTGTCTGTGCTTCTTTCACATAGTCGGCGATTCGCTTCTGTTCTTCCCGGTCCTGTTTATCGACGAAAGAGAGATATCTAGTAAGATACTGAGTCGCGGTATCAAAACGAGACGGACTGCCGTCTCCTTCGACATCATTGTCGAGATACAAGATGGCAAGGTCGTACACTACATT
>Ga0129299_1001389_pt1 | contig 16156 bp, 18 predicted proteins | sample ConPoolayeCmetaG_FD_94477 | JGI IMG/M metagenome (GOLD analysis project Ga0129299, IMG submission 94477) | Hot spring microbial mat communities from California, USA to study Microbial Dark Matter (Phase II) - Cone Pool mat layer C metaG ... | reverse complement strand
GATCTATAAGACGCGCGGTCGAGATCGCCGCGCGTCTTATAGATCACCCCCAGATTGCCGGTGATGGCCGCCTGCTGCTCCTTGTTGCCCAGCTCCTCGGCGAGCGTGAGGCTCTTGAGCTGCATTGCCTCGGCGCGGTCGAGATCGCCGCGCGTCTGATAGATCAGCCCCAGATTGCCGGTGGCGCGGGCCATGCCCTCCTTGCGGCCCAGCTCCTCGTTGAGCTTGAGGCCCTTCTCGAACATCGCCTCGGCGCGGTCGAGATCGCCGCGCGTCCGATAGATCAGCCCCAGATTGCCGTATGACGCGGCCATGCCCTCCTTGTTGCCCAGCTCCTCGGCGAGCGTGAGGCTCTTGAGCTGCATTGCCTCGGCGCGGTCGAGATCGCCGCGCGTCCCATAGATCACCCCCAGATTGCCGGTGGCGGCGGCCTCCCACGATTTATCCTTGAGGCTGTTGCCCAGGCGCAACACCTTGTTGAAGCTCGCCTCCGCCGCCGCGAGGTCGCCCACGCGCAGCTGCAATTGCCCAAGCTGGTTCCAGCCCTCCGGGTCGTCCGGGTCCAATTCCGCCGCGCGGGCATAGGCCCGCATCGCCACTTGCGTGTCGTGCAGGAAAGCAAAGGCGCCCTTCTGCCGGTATAACGCCGCTTCATCTTTGGCGATGCGCTCGCGCGCGGCGGCGCGTTTGGCGATCAGTTCGTCGAGCGCGGCCTCAGCCGCCGCGCCGGTCTTGTCGCGCAGCGCCTCCTCGCGCCCGGCCAGAAGCAGGGTTTCGATACCGGCTTCGAGGTCCTTGGCGAGGCTGTCGCCGCCCGTTGCGCCTGAAAGCTGCAGTTGCGCTCCGGCCTGCGACCGGATCGCCTCAAGCATCTCCTGCCGCAAGCGGTCGATGTCCGCCTTCGTTGCCGAGTCGGTCTTGATCTCGCGAATGTCTTGCTTGGTTGCCGCGCCGCCGCCGCGAAATAGGCTTACGAACCACCAAACGCCGCCGGCCGCGCCAAGAACCGCGCTGATCCACTCCAGCACGGTTTTGAGCTTTTCGCCCGGGGACCAGCCGGTCAGCCACTCGATCCCGGCCCAGATCCAGTCCGCAAACTGCTGCAAGAGATCGAGCATGGGCGCGCCCCGTTCGTATTTGCCCGCTGCTTTGATAACAGCATCGCCAAGTAACGGGAAGATGAAACCGGGCGAGCGAGGGCGAAATCAAGCGGCGCGGGTGCGGCGGATGACGGGCTTCGGCTTGGGCGCGGCGGCGCGCTTCGCCGGACGGGCGCGCAAATCCGGCGGCACGGCCTCCGCCGCCAGCGCCGCGATCGCCTCCTTCAGCGGCAGCGTTTCCTGCGCCTGGCTGCCCAGCCGCCTGATCGACACGGTGCCCTCCTCCGCCTCGCGCCGGCCGACCACGAACATCGCCGGCACCTTGGCGAGGCTGTGCTCGCGCACCTTGTAGGTGATCTTCTCGTTGCGCAGATCGACATCGGCCCTGAGCCCCGCCTTCTGCGCCTTGGCTGCCGCCATCAGCGCATAACCGTCGGCCTCCGAGACGATGGTGGCGACGACAAGCTGCAACGGCGCCAGCCACAGCGGCAGGTTGCCGGCGAAATTCTCGATCAGAATGCCGGTGAAGCGCTCGAGGCTGCCGAACATGGCGCGGTGGATCATGACGGGCGTGTGCTTCTCCCCGTCCGGGCCGATATAGAACGCGCCGAGCCGGCCGGGAAGGTTGAGGTCCACCTGCACCGTGCCGCACTGCCATTCGCGGCCGATCGCATCGCGCAGGGTGTATTCGAGCTTCGGCCCGTAGAAGGCGCCCTCGCCCGGGTTGAGCCTGTAGGCCATGCCCGCTTCCCGAACGGCGTGCTCGAGCGCGGCCTCCGCCTTGTCCCACACCTCGTCCGAGCCGACGCGCTTCTCCGGCCGCGTCGAAAGCTTGATGAGGATGTCCTCGAAGCCGAAATCCTTGTAGATGGACAGGAGCAGCGCGTTGAGGCGCACGCATTGCTCGGTGATCTGCTCCTCGGTGCAGAAGATGTGCGCATCATCCTGGGTGAAATGGCGCACCCGCATGACGCCGTGCAGCGCGCCGGAGGGCTCGTAGCGGTGCACCTTGCCGAACTCGGCGATCTTCAGCGGCAGCTCGCGGTAGCTCTTCAGCCCGTTCTTGAAGATCTGCACATGCCCCGGGCAGTTCATCGGCTTGCAGCAGAACACGCGCTCGTCCGGGGTCTGCGTGACGAACATGTTTTCGCCGAACTTCTCCCAATGGCCGGACTGCTCCCACAGCGTGCGCTCCATCATGTCGGGCGAATTGACCTCGAGATAGCCTTCCGCCTGCTGGCGGCGGCGCATGTAGCCGATGAGGGTCTGGAACAGCGTCCAGCCCTTGGCGTGCCAGAACACGCTGCCCGGCGCCTCCTCCTGGAAGTGGAAGAGGTCCATCTCGCGCCCCAGGCGGCGGTGATCGCGCTTCTCCGCCTCCTCCAGCATGGTAAGATGAGCTTGGAGCTGCTCCTCCGTGGCCCAGGCCGTGCCGTAGATGCGCTGCAGTTGCTCGCGCGCGGCATCGCCCCGCCAGTAGCTGCCGGCGAGCCGCATCAGCTTGAACGCCTTGCCGACCTTGCCGGTGGAGGTCATGTGCGGGCCGCGGCACAGGTCGAGCCATTCGCCCTGGCGGTAGATTTTCACCTCCTCGCCGGGCGGGATGGCGTCCACCAGCTCCACCTTGAAGCTCTCGCCCTTCTGCGCGAAGTAGGCCTTGGCCTGCTCGCGGCCCCACACCTCCTTGGTGAAGGGCCTGTCGGCGGCGATGATCTCGCGCATCTTCGCCTCGATCGCCTCGAGATCGGCGGGGGTGAAGCTCTCCTCGCGGTAGAAGTCGTAATAGAAGCCGTTTTCGATCACCGGGCCGATCGTCACCTGCGTGCCGGGAAAGAGCGCCTGCACTGCCTCGGCCATCACGTGGGCGCAGTCATGGCGGATCAGTTCAAGTGCTTCCGGGTCCTCGCGCGTGATGATCTTTACGGCCGCATTCGTCGTGATCGGATCGCTCAGATCGGCCAGCTTGCCGTCGATCGCCACGGCGACGGCCTTCTTGGCAAGCGATTTGGAAATGGCCGCGGCAAGCTCGGCGCCGGTGATGCCGGAATGGTAATCGCGAACGGCGCCGTCTGGAAAGGTCAGATGGATCATGGTGCCCTCTCACTCCCGCAAACGAGGCGGGTAAGATTGAAATAGATATTGAATGATGCCGCAAGCCGCACTTGTCAAGGCACGCGTGCACTTTCACACAATCAATATTACAAGGACTGAGCAAACCTTAGGTTACGAACTTCGCACATAGGTGTCATTCCGCGATTACAAATTAAAAAGGCGGCAGCAAAGTGCTACCGCCCTATGGGAAATTCAGACAGAAGATTTACGTATGATTATTTCGATACGCACTTCTTCTTTTTCTTGTCATAGAATTTCATGGGGCCGCATTTGCCCGGCATGTCTTTCTTCTTTTTAGCTTTTTTCTTCTTCTTCTTAGCTACGAGTTCGACGTGCGAGGAATCTGCAACGGCGCGCAGACCGCCAACAGCCGGGACGGCAAAAGCAGACACGGTGCTGGCAGCAAGGATGCCGAGAGCGGCGAGAAGGCTGGTAAAACGCATGCTTAATCCCCCAACATTTAATGTTTATGACAACAGACGCAACGTAATGCGCGAATGTGAGTTTAGCCATAAAATATTACGTTTCAATAACAAAGCGTCGAATACCCACCGCGAGATCGCCTCAGGATGCATTTCTGTTGCATAATTGCCAGCTTGCGATCCCTCGCCTCCCATTGCCGATAATTCCCTTTGTCAAGAAAATCAAATGATTACAAGGCCGAAAGTGTTTCTACCCATCTGCAATCGCCAGGGTTGTCTTTCTGCAAGGGGTTGCAAATAGGTAACAGCTGTTGACCTTGTGCCCCTCATCGTTCCCTCGCAATGGCTGAAGAGCAACGGAGATTAACCGGCGCGCTTGGTTTAACGCAAGCAGGATGCGAAATTTGCGCCTGTGCTCATGATCTGCGTGGGAGAAAGCCCTGTGCCGGCTAGACGGCTTCACGCAGAAAATTTGAAGATATGCGCTCGGCTATTTTTTTCTTGACGGCGAAAGTTTTCTGGCATTTGCTAAAGTAACAATCGAATTTGGCCGACTTGGGCCGTATCGCCTTATGGCGTTTACCCTCAACCCCACCAAAAATGATTGTCCAACAAGCTTGCGCGATGGTCGCGGGGCTTGACTTTGCTTTTGACTAAGGACGACGACGTTAAAATGGCTACCGGAACTGTAAAGTGGTTCAATGCGCAAAAAGGCTACGGCTTCATTCAGCCTTCTGACGGCTCAAAGGATGTGTTCGTTCACATCACGGCGGTGGAGCGCGCTGGCTTGGGCCGCTTGATCGAGGGGCAGAAAATCTCCTACGAACTCGCCACCGACCGCGGCAAGACATCAGCTGCAAACCTCAAGCTTGTGTAAGACTGGGTTTAATTTCCAGCACCTTATGAAAGCCTCGCCAAAAGCGGGGCTTTCTCGCCCATGCGGCTACGCTGAAAGCGGTGCGCCCACCCGGTCACGCCTCGTTCCCGGGATTGCGACGCCAGCGCCAGCGACCATATCGCCATGGGGCGAAGACATGGCGCACGCCGCGTAGGTCCTCCGGCGGGTCATAGCCGCTCGTGCCCCAGGGGTGGCAGCGCGCGAGCCGGGCAAGTGTCTGCCAGCCGCCTTTCCAGACGCCATTCATGTCAATGGCCTCCAGCGCATATTGCGAGCACGTGGGCAGATGGCGGCAGCGCGGGCCGATGAACGGGGAAACGCCATAGCGGTAAACATAGATCGGGGCCTTGAGGAGCCCTCTGGCAATCCGCGAAAGGAAAGGCGTGCTCTCCGCAGGCTTTGCCATGGTCTTTATGCTCCAGACTTCGCCGCAACTGCAGTCCTCGCTTCGATCTGGCGGAGAGCATCCTCGACAGCATCGAACACAAGCAGCGTGGAGGCATGGCGGGCTTTGTAGTCCCGCACCAGTTCGAGGACGGCGAGATCGGCCCAGCGCCCGCCCGGTGGCGGACCGCCTTGCTTCAGCATCCTGCGCATGATAGTCCCCACCTCGCGCAGTTCGTCCGCCGTCGAGCCGACAATCTGGGCGCCCATGACGGCCGCGGATGTCTGGCCGAGCAGGCAGGCCTGCACGTCCTGGGCATAATCAGTGACAAGTCCGTTCTCCATGCACAAATCGACCGTGATCACAGAGCCACAGAGCTTCGAATGGGCTGTCGCCGTAGCGTGGGGTGAGATGAGCCGCCCGGTGCGCGGCATGTTCGCGGACAACTCCAGGATGCGCCCGCTGTAAAGGTCTTCAAGATCCAGCCCCGTCATAGCGAACTTTCAGGCTCCCAGTTTCAAGGTCATGATGTCGCTTCTATGCAGACAATACGCCCTGAATGTATGTTTGAGGGTTGTGGATTTCACACTTTCTGACAATCATAGTCTAGCACAACGCCGTTGGATGACAGTTTGGTAAAGATAACGGGTATGATCCAACGGCTTTTTGCACAACGTAGGGACATTCGGTCGCAAGTGTAATCATTTCTTAGTCGGGTGCGAACCGAACCATGTCGAAACCCGGACCGGCCACACCCTCAGACGATAAGGACGCCAGTAAACCCGTGGAACAAGTGACGAAGATTGGGGTGACCCGCAACGGCAAACCCGGCACACAGCACAGTGAAAAAATGCAGATCGTCAGGCCGAGCCGGGAAGAGGCTGAGGCTGCGGTGAAGACACTCATCTTATGGGCGGGCGATGATCCTTCGCGCGAAGGTTTGCGCGATACGCCAAGGCGCGTAGTCGATTCATATTCAGAATTCTTTGCCGGCTATTCGGAAGACCCGCACGAGGTGCTCTCCCGCACCTTCGAGGAAGTGCATGGCTATGACGACCTGGTGATGCTGCGCGACATCCGCATGGAATCGCATTGCGAACACCATATGCTGCCGATCATCGGCGTGGCCCATGTGGCCTACCTGCCGCGCAACCGCGTGGTCGGCATCTCGAAACTCGCCCGCGTGGTCGATATCTTCTCCAAACGCCTGCAAACGCAGGAAACAATGACCGCGCAAATCGCCGAGGCAATCGAGACGACGCTAAAACCGCGCGGCGTGGCCATTCTCATCGACGCCTTTCACCAGTGCATGACGACGCGCGGGGTGCGCAAGCAGAACTGCTCGACCATCACCACCCGCTTCACCGGCGTGTTCGAGGGCGAAAGCGATTATCGCGAGCGCTTCCTGCAACTGGTGAACGGGCCGCGCACGAAATGGGATTGACGATGACCGCGCTACCGGCTGGCGAAACCGTTGAGACCACGACCTGCTTCACGCCGCGGTTCGATGCAGCAGGCTTGGTTACGGCCGTTGTCACCGATGCGCAGACCGGGCATCTCCTCATGGTCGCGCATATGAACGCCGAGGCAATCGCAAAGTCGGTCGAAACCGGCATGGCGCATTTCTGGAGCCGCTCGCGGGGCCGGCTCTGGCGCAAGGGCGAGGAAAGCGGCAACGGCCTCAAAATCGTCGAGATGCTCACCGATTGCGACCAGGACACGATCTGGATCAAGGCGAAGCTCCACGGCACTGCGGCATGCCACACGGGCGCCTTCAGCTGCTTCTACCGCGCCATCGCGGCTGATGCGCAGGGGCGTCTGCATTTGAAGCCAGCAGAACGGCTCTGAGAAAAGCCGCAGCTGAGTGAGGTTGACGCAAAGCCCGTTGCGATGGAGACAATTCACAAAGCCTTTATCCGCCTTTGCTAATCCTCATTTTGAAGGGATAGTCTCTTGGTGTTGCGGTGTTTTGCAAACGGGACCCAAACGACTATGGAAAAGGCAGGACTGGCCTTGGCACTGGGCGGGGGCGCCGCGCGCGGTTGGGCGCATATCGGCGTGCTGAAAGTGCTGGATGCGGCCGGCATCAGGCCGGACATCATCGCTGGAACCTCCATCGGTGCAGTGGTGGGGGGATGCTATGCGGCCGGCAAGCTGGATGAGTTGGAGAATTACGCGCGCTCTCTCACGCTGCGCAGCATGATCCGCCAGCTCGACTTCACCCTGCCCGGCTCCAGCTTCATCAGCGGTGACCGCATCGCCCGCCGCCTAAATCAACATCTCTCCCATATACGCATCGAGCATCTCAGCCCGCGCTTCATTGCCGTTGCCACCGAATTGGGCACCGGTTGCGAGGTGTGGCTGAACAAAGGGCCGTTGGTTCCCGCCCTGCAGGCGTCCTATGCCTTGCCCGGCATCCTCAAGCCCATGCGCATAAATGGCCGCTGGCTGATGGACGGCGCTTTTGTCAATCCCGTGCCAGTATCGGTGTGCCGGGCGCTGGGCGCGCGATACGTCATTGCCGTCAATCTGCACAACGGCATGGTGTCGCGTTCGAGCCATCTTCCGCGCCAGGAAACCGTGAACGCGGAGGAGGCGTATTGCGATGCGGTGGAAACGGCCAGCCGGGGCCGGCTCAATCCGATGCGCTATCTGCGCCGTCAGCTGCTCGGGCGCAAGGAACAGGCGCCCGCCATCACTCGCGTCATGCTCGAGGCGTTCAACATCACACAGGACCGCATCGCGCGGTCGCGGCTTGCCGGCGATCCGCCCGATCTCATCGTCACGCCGCGCCTCGAGGGTTTCGGCCTGTTCGATTTCCACAAGGCGGGCGATGCGATCGCGCGTGGCGAGGAGATCGCCCTGCGCCATATCGAGGATATCGTCCGGGCAGCAAAGGCGGCCGGCGCAGAGGCCCGAATAGCCTATCCGGTCGCAATGTAGGCCCGCATCGAAAGCGCCTCCAGCTCGGCCTCGGAGATGCGCTGCTTCACGATATCGCCGATAGACACGATGCCGCACAGCCGGCCGTTCTCGACCACGGGCATGTGGCGGAAGCGATGGCGGGTCATGCGCTCGAGGATATCGGAGGTCGAGTGCTGCTCCGAGCAGGTGTATACCGGCTTGGTCATGTGTTCCGACACCGGCTCGCTAAGGGCGCCTGCTCCCTTTTCGGCCAGCACGCGGATAATGTCGCGCTCCGATATGATGCCGCAAATGGCGCCAGCCTCATCGACGATGACGAGCGCCCCGATCTTCTTGAGGGCAAGTTGCCGAATGATATCCTTGAGCGGCATGTCCTGCGGCGCTGTCGCCACGTCGCGGCCCTTGTCTTTCAGGATTTGCGATACGGTCATGGTCATCCTCCCAATGGCTCGGGACAATGCGCGCCCAAGCCATAAAAAGCGGCCGCACCGGGCAATGCCCTGGCGCCTTGCTGGCCGAAGGCTGAGATCATCAGCGGCCGCGCCAATACTTATGGAGTGCCAGTCATTCCTTCATGATGATCCTCAATCAGGGCAAGTGCAAGCCTTGCTTGCGACGCCCCATCGCCTTCGGCGGACAGCACGGCGAGGATGCCCGGCAAGTCGAATTTGATAAAATATAATTAAATTCTAAATATTATAGAAATCTCTGGATAAGTCCCAAGTCATTTAAAATCTTAATTTTATTCTTATTTCTATCGCAAACAGAATTGTGAGACCCTGCTCATTGTGTGAGTGGAGTTGCGTTCATGGTTCTGTATCGATGCGCGGCGATTGTTGCCGCTGCCCTCTTTTCAACTTGCGGAACGGCCCTCGCCATCGGGCCGGGAGGCGATCGCAAGGCGCACATCCCCGGCGTCCATCACACCGCGTTTATGCGCACCTTCGGCGAGACTGCGCCGCCCTTGGGCTATCTACAGTTCTGCCGCCTCCATCCCAGGCAGTGCGAGCCGAAGGGCGGTCCGACACGGCGCGTTCATTTGTCGAAGACGAAATGGATCGAGCTTGGCGAGGTGAACGAACTCGTCAACGCCATGATCGTGCCGGCGAAGGATGCGCAGCTCTACGGAGTGAGCGAATTCTGGACCATCCCGCTGACCCATGGCGATTGCGAGGATTACGTGCTGCTCAAGCGCAGCCTGCTGATCGAGCGCGGCTGGCCGGAGAGCGCACTGCTCATCACCGTCGTGCGGGACGAGCTCGACGAGGGGCACGCCGTGCTGACCGTCAGAACCCATCTCGGCGACCTGGTTCTCGACAACAAGCACAGCGTCATTCTGAACTGGCGGCAGACCGGCTATCGCTTCATCAAGCGCCAGTCGTTCCGCGACCCGAGCCTGTGGGTTTCGCTTACCCCCAGCGGCGATGCGCTCATGAGCGCGGCCGGTCCGCAGCGGTGAGCTTCAAGCCTTGGCCGCGAACTATCCGGGCATGGCCGGGACAAGGCCGTCGCGGTAGCGCTTCCAGTTCGCCACATAGCCTTCCGCCGAGCGGCGCAGCCCCGCGATCTCGGTGTCGCTCAAGGTGCGCGCAACCTTCGCCGGCGACCCGATGATGAGCGAGCCATCGGGGAATTCCTTGCCCTCGGTGACGAGCGCATGCGCCCCCACCAGGCAATTGTTGCCGATGCGCGCGCCATTCAGCACCGTCGCGCCGATGCCGATGAGGCTGTTGTCGCCAATGGTGCAGCCATGCAGCATGGCGCGGTGGCCGATGGTGCAGCCGCGGCCGATCGTCAGCGGGAAGCCCATGTCGGTGTGCAGCACGCCGTGTTCCTGAATATTGCTCGCCTCGCCGACCTCGATCCATTCGTTGTCGCCGCGCAGCACGGCGCCGAACCAGATGCCCGCATCCCGTCCGAGCCGGACGCGCCCGATCAGCACCGCACCGGGCGCAACCCAACAGTCGCCGCTTGCAGGCAGATCGGGCTGAATGCCATCAAGCGCGTAGATCGGCATTCAGGCCAGCCCCTCGGTTGTGCCGGCGGATTTGTCGTCCACGCTCAGCATCTGGTCCATGGCGATGGAAGGCTGTTTGCATCCGGCATCGCCCACAACCTTTGCCGGCACCCCGGCGACGGTTTTCTCCGGCGGCACCGGTTTCAGCACCACGCTGCCCGCCGCGATGCGCGCGCAATCGCCGACCGTGATATTGCCCAGGATCTTGGCGCCTGCTCCGATCATCACGTTGGAGCCGATCTTGGGGTGACGGTCGCCGTCCTCCTTGCCGCTGCCGCCGAGCGTGACGGAATGCAAGATGGAGGTGTTGTCGCCGATCGCGGCGGTCTCCCCCACGACGATGCCTGTTGCATGGTCGAACATGATGCCGATGCCGATGCGCGCAGCCGGGTGGATATCGACGCCGAACACGCGCGAGGACTGGCTTTGCAGATAAAGCGCGAAATCGCGCCGCCCGCGCTGCCACAGGGCATGCGCGAAGCGGTGCGTCTGCAGCGCATGGAAGCCCTTGAAATAAAGCAGCGGCTCGATGCGGCGCTTGCAGGCCGGGTCTCGGTCATAGACGGCGGCGAGATCGGCGCGGAAGGCGTGGGCCAAGCCCGGTTCTTCCGCCAGCACGCCGGAGAAGGTCTGGCGGATGAGATCGGCGTTCACATCGTCATGGTCGAGCCGCTGCGCCAGCCGGTGGCAGATCGCCATCTCGAGGCTGTCGTGATTGAGCACGTTGGCGAAGATGAAGCTGGCAAGTTCGGGCTCGCGCGCGGCGATGTCGGCCGCTTCGCGGCGGATTTCCTCCCACACCGGGTCGCAGGCGCGCAGCTCGGTGTCCAGTTTACGATGCTGTGTAACCATGGCCCATTCCCGGCGACGGCAACCCTTTTGCAAGCCCTGTCCCGAAATGCATTCAATCGCTGCCCGGGGCTTGCATTCCGGATCGACATGGCGTTGTCTACTTTCAATTCATCCCATGCCCGGCGGTGCCGGGTCAAGCCATACGAGGAGACGCCGTTGGATAGGAAAGCCGCGCCTCAGGGCGATCTGGCGGTGCGAGCCGAAGGCCCCGTTGCCGTGGTCGTCATCGACAACCCCGCCCGGCTCAACGCCATGACGGTGGCCATGTGGCGCAAGCTGCCCGAACTGCTTGCGGCGCTTGATGCCGATCCTACGGTGCGCCTCATCATGCTGCGCGGGGCCGGGGGGAAAGCGTTTTCTGCCGGTGCTGACATTTCCGAATTCGCCGAAGCGCGCACCCCTAAGACAGCCCGCGATTACGACGCACTCAACCATGCCGCCTTTGAGGCCGTGCTCGGCTGCGCTAAACCCACCCTTGCCGCCATCGAAGGCTTCTGCCTCGGCGGCGGTTTCGAACTGGCGCTGTGCTGCGACCTGCGGGTGGCGGCGGAAGGTTCGGTGTTCGGCATTCCGGCGGCGCGGCTCGGCATCGGCTACAATGCCCGCTGGATCCGCCCGCTGCTCTGTGCCATGAGCCCGGCGGCGGCCAAGGAACTGCTGTTCACCGGCGAGCGCTTCGACTGCGCAAACGCGCTGCGCATGGGCCTCATCAACCGCGCCTTTCCGCCCGACAGTTTTGAGGCGGGCCTTGCCGCCATGGCCGTGGGAATTGCCGACAATGCCCCCTTGACCATCAGGGCCGCGAAAGCCGCTATCGACGAATTCGTGCGCTCCCCGCAACAGCCGGATTATGCCCGGCTCGATGCGCTGGTGGATGCCTGCTTCAGAAGCGAAGATTATGCCGAAGGGCAACGCGCGTTCCTTGAGAAGCGCAAGCCCGTGTTCAGTGGGCGTTGAGCCGGGCGCTGGAGCGGCGCTGGCTTTCGAGAAACGCGATTACCCCGTCCTTGTGGCTCTGGTCGCCCACGGCCTTCATGTGGTCGCGCCCCATGATGTTGAGCACCTGCGCGCCCTTGATGAGCGGCTGCAGGGCATCCGCCGGCCCGGCGATCACATCCTCGCTGCCCACCGCGATCAGCACCGGCAGATGGAGACGGGCTAGATCTTCGGGCGCGATGCGCACGCGCGAGGCACGGATGCACGCGGCAAGGGCGCGCCTGTCGCTTCCCGTCTGGTCGGCGAAAAGGCGGAAGCTGCGAGCCGCGGCGTTGGTGACATCCTCAGCGCTCGGCGCTTCGAGCGCGGCGGCGATCGGCCCCGGCGCGCCCACGCCGGCAATCAGGTTTCCGCCCATGCCGGAAATGACGAGGCTCTGGACCATGCCGGGATGCGCAAGCGCCAGGAAAACGGCGATGCGCGCACCCATCGAGTAGCCCATCACATGGGCGCGGGGGATGCCGAGATGGCGCAGCAGGCGGAAGGCATCCTCGGCCATCAGTTCGGGGCGGTAGGCGGCTTCGTCATAGAGCTTCTCGCTCTCGCCGTGGCCGCGATTGTCGATGGCGATGGCGCGGAAGCCGTTGCGCGTTAGCGTTTGCATCCAGCTCGTGTTGAGCCAGTTGACCTTTGCGTTCGAGGCAAAGCCGTGGATGAGCAGCACCGGCTCGCCGTCGCCCTGGTCGAGATAGGCGATTTCAACGCCGTCCGAGACGAATCGCTTCATGCAAGCGCTGCCTTTCGCTTGGTCTGAGGTTGGGCTTGCCGGATCGGGCGGGATGGGGCACGATGCGGTGCAAGATCAATTCCGTTAAACGGACAAAAGCTTATGGCGAAGATTGGCGTTCCGCAATTCTGTAACGATATCGGCATTGAAAAGATCCATATCGGCGTAAAGGAATTCAAATGCATAGGTGCGCGGCCGCCGCACGATCATCCCCATGTCTATCTCGATATGGGGACGGGCGACCAGATCGTTTGCCCCTACTGTTCCACGCTTTATCTTTATGATCCCAATATTTCTCCGACCCAATCCGATCCGCCCTATTGCTATTATGCCGGAGAGCCCGCTCTGGCGCTTTGAGCGGCGCGCGGCCCATGCATCGCCGCGCTGAAACGTCCATCCTGATCGCAGGCGGCGGGATCGGTGGTCTGTGCGCAGCCCTGGCACTGGCGCGCAAAGGCTTCGCGAGCATGGTTTTCGAACGCGCCAGCGGCGAAGCCCAGGCGGGCGCCGGCATCCAGCTCGGGCCGAATGCTACGCGCCTGCTGGCCGCGTGGGGGCTAGGGCATGCACTTGGTGCCTGCGCAGCATTTCCCGACGGCATCGCACTTTACGACGGGATCAGCGGCAAGGCGCTTGCCCGCATTCCGCTGGGCGCAACCGCACTCTCCCGCTACGGTGCTCCTTATGCGCTGCTGCACCGCGCCGACCTGCACGGGCTGCTGATCGAGGCCGCGCGCGCCGAACCGCTCATTAGCATCGTTGCCGGTTGCGCCGCGCTTGAATGCGAGGAAAGCGACGAAGGCGTTCGCCTCAACACCTCCCATGGCGTATATGCGGGGGCGGCTCTTGTGGCAGCGGACGGCCTGCGCTCCACCATCCGACCGGCGGTGGCGGAGGGCGCGCGGCCCGAACCATCCGGCCTCATCGCATGGCGTGCTCTGATCCCCGCCGCGGCGTTCCCGGCGCTTGCGGGGGACGCGGAGATCGGGCTGTGGATGCGTCCCGGCATGCATCTCGTTCACTACAGGGTCTCGGGCGGCGCCCTCCTCAATCTGGTTCTCGTGGCGCCGGCCGGGGATGGGGAGCCGGAGCGCGCCGGTCAAGCTCATGGCGGCGCACACCGGCCGGATGTTGCCCCATGGCCCGGGCGCTTGCGAGCGGCACTCGCCGCCGTGCCCGAATGGACGCCATGGCCCCTATGGGAGCTGGCTCCGCTGGCGCGCTGGAGCAGGGGGCGCATTGCGCTGCTGGGCGATGCCGCGCACGCCGTGCAGCCGTTCATGGCCTCGGGCAGCGTGCTTGCCATCGAGGATGCCGCCGTTCTCGCGCATGAAGTCGCCACCACGGCGGAGGATCTGGCCGCCGCCTTTGCGCGCTATGAGAAGGCGCGGCTGGCGCGGGCCGAGCGGGTGCGACGCGCCTCGCTGCAAGCGGGGCGGATTTATCATCTGAGCGGGGCGATGCGTCTGGCGCGCAATGCGGTGTTGCGGACGAGCCCGCCCTTGCTGCTGTTGCGCCGCAATGACTGGCTTTACGGATTCCGCGCCATTCCCGGCATCTGAGGAGCTTCGCCGGAGGGCAGGCCGGAGCCCGCGATCAGCCGGGCCGACTGGCTGACGGCCTCGCTTTCCGCGTCCGGCTGGATGAGAGCATTGGCTGCATAGCCTTTGGAGGAAAACACCAGCCGCACGGTGCGCTCTGGGGCCGCGCCGCCGCCGGTGCGCACGATCAGATCGCGCCAGACCCCGCCTTGCGCCGGCGGCAGCAGCACAGGCGCTCGCACGCTCACCACGTGGGAGACCGGGCGATAGCCGAATTCCTGGGGCTGGAAGATCACGAGCGAGCAGCCCGTGGGCGAGCACCAGTCGTCCCCGGTAAAGAGCACGAGCGCTTCCGGCCGCCCGTCGCCGTTGAGATCGGCCGCGCCAACCTCGAATGCGGCAGGGGCGCGGTTTTTGGTAATTCGATAGCGCTCGATTGCCTTGGTCAGCTCTGTCTGGTCGAGGGAGCCGGCGTAGACCGGCTGTGCCGGGCCGGAGGTTTCGGTGCGCTTTGGTGTCAGCATGACCGGAGCGGGCGCGGCTCCCGGAGTGCGGTCGCCATCGCTTGCCCCGCAGCCGGCAGCAGTGAGCGCGCAGATGAAAGCGAGCAGGACCCGGCCAGCATGCCGCGCCCTGCACTGCGGTTCATCCCGTGCTGTCATATCCCGTACCATCATCGGCAGATGCCCTCCTGATACGAAACCTGGCGAAACCGCTGCAAACCTTGAATGTCCTGGACAGGTTTGAGCCAGCGCCCGGCCGCAGCCCGCAGGACCGCCAGCCGGACATAGCGTGTTGCAGTTCGCCAAGGGCCTTCACACCCGCTCGAGCCGTTTGCAGACGGGCTGAGCCCCCTAGCCAGTTTTGCCCATCCTGATGCTGTCTGGCTGAGCTGCAACCATGGCGATTCTGTGTCGGACATTGGCTGGGAGGGCAAAGGAGATGGCAGCAAATGCCTGCGGGGGTGTGTCTGGTATGAAAAGAGAAAGCAGGCCGCGGGGGCCTGCCTTCTTGACTGTGTCTACAGAGCGGGCGGGGTTATTCCGCAGGAACCGCGCTCGGTCGCGCCCCCGCGCTGCCAACCCGCACGGCCTCGTCGGCCCACAGGCTGTGATGCTCGCGCGCCCAGTTGAGATCGACCTCGCCCGAGCCCATGGCATCGAACGCGCCTTCCATCCCCACCGAACCGATGTAGATATGGGCGATGATGATGGCGGTCAGCACGATGCCGCCGATGCCATGCACGAGGGTTGCGAGCTGCATGCCGGCGATGGTCGTGTTATAGAAGGGGAACATCATCAGGAAGCCGCTGACGGCAATGGCGCCGCCGATCAGCACCACGCTCCAGAAGATCACTTTCTGGCCGCCATTGAAGCGCTTCGAGGGCGGGTGAGCGCTGCCGATCAGGCCGCCGCCCTGGGCAAACCATGTAACGTCGGTGCTGTTCGGAATATTATCTTTGATCCAGATGAGTATCATCAGCACGATGCCGAGCGTGAACGGCACGCTCAGATAGTTGTGGGCGTATTTGCCGTATTGCGTGACGGTGGTGAAGGCTTCCGGCCCGATCAGCGGAAGCAGCAGGCTCTTGCCGAACACGATGTTGAGCCCGGTGAGGGCAAGAATGATGAAGCTGACGGCAGTCAGCCAGTGCACGAAGCGCTCGAAGACATTAAAGCGCAGCACCTTGATGCCGGACATGCCGCGGCTCAAGCGGATCTTGCCGCGTAAAAGGGCAAACACGACCAGCAGGCCAATGATGCCGAGAATGGAATAGGTGCCGATCGCCGGCACGGTTTTCTCGTGGAATTCGCGCCACGCACGGCCCTCGGGCTGGATCAGCGTTGCGGACTGACGATCGGGAATGGAGACGCGGCCGCTCACCCTGTCGAGTTCGCGCAGCATCTGCTGCTCGCTCACGGCTTCGGCGGTTGGGTTGACGGTTGTCGGTTGCTTCGTTTGGGCCAATGCCGCACTGTTCGCGAGAAACAGCGCGACTACTAAGGCGGACAGAGCCTGCAAGAAACGGCGATGAAAATGCATAGTGGTCCTCCCGGAGAGTGTCCTGCGGTGGATGCGGCGGCCGGGGCAACCGCGCGGGGCGCCCCGGCCCAGTGCTCACACCGTGATGGTTTCCTTATAGGCGGTCTTCCAGCCCCAGGCGCCGGAACCGTAGCCCCT
>Ga0129299_1001387_pt1 | contig 16191 bp, 12 predicted proteins | sample ConPoolayeCmetaG_FD_94477 | JGI IMG/M metagenome (GOLD analysis project Ga0129299, IMG submission 94477) | Hot spring microbial mat communities from California, USA to study Microbial Dark Matter (Phase II) - Cone Pool mat layer C metaG ... | reverse complement strand
GATTTTAGGGGCGGTCGTCTTCGTCGGGACCATGATGAACATACCGCCGTTTTCCCATTTCGTGGCGTGGCGAGAGTCTTTCAAGGATTACTGGGAAAAGACATCGCCCCCCGCGGCTATTCCCCATTTGGAGGAGTTCACATTGAGCCGCATTGCCGCGCTGGCGCGAGTGGACAACAACGAGATTCTCGAGTTTGTCAAATCCCTGGGAGTCGAAGAGGCCCAGGATTCTGACACGCTTGCACAAATTGCGGCCAGAAAGGGCACAACTCCGCGGGATGTGTTTCAGGCGATGAGTGAACGTTTCCCATCTTTGAAGGCCCTAGAAGGAGGGACTTCTGGACCGAGGCGAGGCCAGGGCGGTATAGGGCCGGGCTTCCAAAACGACCAACCCGGCGCTGGCCCAGGACCCGGCCGGGGCAGTGGACGTGGAATGGGGCAAGGACTGCGTCGCGGTCGAATGAACGGAGGCGATTTTTAACTCTTATCGGTGGGAGTGCATGAAATAAATCGGTAGATACGTGCCCGCAGGTTATCGACCAACCAGTGGCAAACACAGGAATGGATGCTTTCGACCATTTCCATGTCGTTCAGTGCAACATGGACGCCTCTTTGCTGAATCTTGCGTAAGCGCCCCCCATCGAACCCCGTCATGCCGAGTGTGGCAAGCCCGTGGTCGTTCGCCCAACTGACTGCCGTCACAATGTTGGGACTGTTCCCGGAACCGCTGATCGCAATCAGGACATCGCCCGCCTGAGCGTAGTTGGCCAACTGTTGCACGAAGACCTGATCATATCCTAGATCATTACCAAGTGCAGTCAGCCAGCTTATATTTGCAACAAGACTTAGAGCCTTAAACCTTGGTACCGCAAATGAGCGCAAGTCTTGGTCCCGAATCACGCCTTTGGCAAGGTCCTGAGCCAGATGGCTCGCGGTCGCTGCTGATCCGCCGTTGCCACAGACGAAGACCGACCGTCGATGCAGCCAGGCCTCGAAGATCGCCTCGGAAAAACCTTCCAGTTCAGCCACGTCGAGACGTTTGAGTTCATCGCAAAGTCGGGAAAAATAGTCACTAATTCCTAGACTTTCACCCAGCACAATCACACCTCCTTATGACTGCGAGGTCAACACGTTCTTTCTTACGCTACGATCCTACGATATTGCCACATCGCTGCGGAATGCTCGCTTCATCGGGCATGACAGGCGTGCCCCTCCAGTCTTGACTTTCGGAGGGACCCGCTTGTCGGGTCCGTCTCTGGGAGGGCCCCGCTCGTCGCGTCCGCGGCGCGCCGTTGGATTATCGATTGTAATTCAGCGGGCATGACAGGCATACCCCTCCAGTTTGCTCGCGTCGCTTCACGTGCAAATCTGACGTACACACTTCCCGGCCTCACCCAAAGAAACCAGCAAATCCGTCCTCAGGAAACTCTTCTTTCGTTTCCTGTTCGCCAGAACGTGCGATTCCAAAGGTCTCCAATCCAGCAAGCTCTGACGACAATACAAAAACCTTTCCGTCTCCCATTCGCCCCGTCCTAGCATTGGTTACAATCAGCCGGATAATCTCCTCTGTTCGAAAATCATCGACCCAGACCGTAATCTGCACCTTAGGAATGAAGGCCAGGGCATAGTCCCCGCCACGATATTCCTCCAAGTAGTTCTTCTGACGACCGAAACCTTTGACCTCCCGAACCGTACACGCTTCGACCGGGGCGAGCCTGAGGGCCTCCAATATCTTTTCGGCAACAAATGGTCGAACAATTGCAATGACGATTTTCATTCTTGGTTTCGGTTATTCCGAGATACTGAAGGTCACACAACGCCACGAGACCGATCTTCCCACAAAAGCGATGATCCCTGAATTGGCTCGATCGCATCGTTATCAGAACATCCTAGTCTATCATCTTCGTCGATATGGTAACAGCTTCCACGGGCACGACAAGCGTGCCCCTCCAATTCCTCCTTTTCCGAGGGACCTGCGTGTCAGGTCCGCTGACTGATGTCGGATCATCCATCCCGCTTCGGCGAACTTAACAAGCACCCCTTTTCATCGTGCCGGTCGCCTCAGCCACAAACGTGATGCGGACACCAATTGTACATCCCTATCGGCCGACGGACGCGTCTGGTCGGCAGGTTCGCCGCAATTTCAGCTCGACCTGAGGGTCCCATTTTCAGACCCGTTCATATACGGCCATAATGAACGCAAGGACTGTGCTCTGTCGTTCGCCCATCGTGTCGTATGGGATCGCCCATGCGAAGGACGATAGTAAGAGAGTGCGATTGTAGAAACTCTGCGGTTTTTCGAGAAACATGGAGCACGCGCAGGGTTTGAACCGATTCTTGAAGACAATGGGAAAACTCCTTCAAAACAAGGTCACGAATTGAATGACAGCGAAGAAAATGCCGAATCAGCCGAATCGAACTCCCTATCAAGAAGGAATCATCCGTCGCTATTACCAGAACCGCGATGACCTCATGATGCAAAAGCTCGGAGATTTGGTGGGTGACTTGTATCTGAGCCAAGGAAACGCCCGCGCCCGTTTGTGGAAAAGGATCACCGCAGCGCTTCGCAACCTGAATGTTCCGCAGTCCAGGATTGACCACCTGGTGGAATCGGATAATCCTGAGTTCTTGGCCAACCTTCTCCAGGAACTTCAATCGCGGCAGAAGTCTGGATAGGTTCACCGCCGTTTCCGGATATCCAGTTGGTGACTGATCACGAAAATCGCGGATTCAGGATTATGGCCTCGAATACCATACTTGTTGAGCAGTTGCGGTGGCGAAAATTCCCCGTTCTGGATAACGGCTTTGTGTGTCTGGTGGATGTCATGGGGGATGATTCGGCCGTCGTTCAGGCTGCCCGAGTCAGCTACGGCGCTGGGACCAAGAAGGTGTCTGACGACCGCACGTTGATCCGGTATTTGATGCGTCATCGACACACAACGCCGTTTGAGATGGCAGAGATCAAGCTTCTTGTGCGCGTCCCAATGGATATCTGGCGGCAATGGATTCGGCATCGCACGGCCTCTGTTAACGAATACAGCACGCGGTATTCGATCGCCATCGAGACAGCACATCAAACAGAACCGGACAAGTGGCGCAAGCAGTCCACAAGCAACCGCCAGGGAAGCGAAGGTTTTTTGGATCCACAGATTGGGCAAGAACTGAGTCGGGAAGAGCAGGAACTTCAGGCACACGCTCGGGAGGTGTATCAGCACCGCCTCAGCCTGGGCGTGGCACGGGAACAGGCAAGGAAAGATCTGCCCTTGTCAACATATACCGAGGCCTATTGGAAGATCGATTTGCACAACTTGCTTCACTTCCTCGAACTGCGGATGGATCCGCACGCCCAATGGGAAATCGCTGAATACGCAAAGGTCATCGGTCGAGAAATCGTAGCCCCACTGTTTCCCCTGACGTGGGAAGCGTTCCTCGATTACCGAATTGAGGGAATGATGTTGACACGACTCGACTGCGAAGTCATTGCAAGACTTGCCTCTCGAGGCCGTCTTCCCGCCGAGGAACGGGATTTTCTTGAAGCGCAGGATCCAACTTGGCGGGAGCTAGCGCGATGCCGTGAACGGGATGAGTGTCTCGAGAAGCTCAAACGATTGGGCATCGTGCGGGACTCATAGTCGGCCTTTGTGAGAGGCCCTCTCGTGTGAGATCGCAGCCAACCTATAGGTCTTCGTCATCCGGTTCCGAAAAGCCGTCATCTTCGTCAGTCGGCTCTTTTTCCGTCTCAGCACCACCCGTGGCAATTTTTCGTTCTTCCGGTGGCAAGACGGCAACAGGACGGGCGCCGAATATCTCAGCCGTTTTTCGCACAAATGGTTCTTGAAGGATATCGAAAAGTAACCTCTCACCCGTACCAGGCCCCGTTTTTTGCTGTTCGCCTGCATCGGTCACCTTCAATTCAAGATCGACCTTCGCACCGGTGATGGAACGTAATGCCTGTTCGAACCGGGCCTTGATTTCCGGGTGAGAACAATAGTCTTTGCAAAATGCCTTGTCCTTGCGGAAGGTCACAATAACCCGATGACCTCCCGAGACTTCGACATGGGCGAATTGTTTGGCCTGATCGGCAGCCAGTCCCCCGACGGACTCTGCCGCTTTGACCCAAATGCTGGACACGTTTTCAGGTGTAAGCGGTTCCTCTAATCCCCGTTCTGCTGTCTTCCTCCGATCCGATGCAGGCACGCCTTCTTCCCGCTTTCGCATCTGGAGTTCGGCCTTCACCTGTTCAATAGCTTTGGTCCCTCTTCCGATACCGTGTGGTCCAGGCACCGCTGGTTGTGGCCGACCAGCGTCGTCTTTCCCGAGGACCTCTGCCAATTCACCTGTGAGTGATGGTTGTGATGACGAGACATTTACGGCTGGCGGCCTTTGACTTTCACCGCGAATCGAGGCCACAGTTTCGGGGCGTGCAACGGGCTTACCCTCTCGCAGGGCATCAATGAGCTTAGCAACATAGGTCAGCTCACCGAGGCGACACAACCTGATGATGGCCAGTTCTGCCAGAATCCGATCGTGTGTCGCAAGTCTCATCCTTGCCAGCGTGTGGTCGAGGATTTGCATCCCGGCCAGCAGCCGCGGCAGCCCCAGGTTGTTACCGATCTCTGCAAGCACCGGGAGTTCCCCGGGGCCCACAGAAAGCAGAATCTCGCCAGGACAACCCAATGCGGCAACCATGCAATCGCGGTGATACGCCAGCAGTTGCTCGATCAAGAGCGCGGAATCGGCGCCGTCTTTGAGGGCCTGATGAAATGCGGCCAGGGCCTGGGCTGCGTCCCCTGCGATAGCTGCTTCAAGAATTGCTTTCAGGACCTCGGCTCGGGCCATGCCCAGAAGCTCGAGCACATCCGTCAACGCAATCTTGTCTGCAGCGAATGAAAGTAACTGTTCTAAAAGGGATTGCGCGTCGCGCATCGATCCTGCGGCACGTCGCGCGAGCAGTTCGAGCACCCCGGTCTCGACAGATGCCCCTTCCGCTTCGACGATTTGTTGCAACCGTGCCACGATGGTCTGCGTTTCAATTCCCGAAAAGTCAAACCGTTGGCAGCGTGAGAGAATCGTGACAGGGACCTTGTTGGGTTCCGTCGTGCAAAAGATGAACTTGACATGTTCGGGAGGTTCTTCAAGCGTCTTGAGAAGGGCGTTGAAGGCCTCCTTGGTCAGCATGTGGACTTCGTCGATGATGTAGATCTTGTGTCGGCCCCGGCTTGGCCGAATCACGACGTTTTGCCTCAGCTGCCGGATTTCTTCAATTCCCCGGTTGCTTGCCCCGTCAATTTCGATGACGTCGATGTCATCCCCCGCGCTGATGCTGCGACAAATATCGCACTCGTTGCATGGTTCGGGAGTTGGGCCTTTAACACAATTGAGCGCCTTTGCGAAGATCCGCGCCGTTGAAGTCTTCCCCACCCCACGTGCCCCGGTAAAGAGATACGCATGACCGACACGACCGCTGCGAATGGCATTCGTCAGCGCAGTGGCGACATGCTCCTGCCCGACAAGCTCGTTGAAACTTTGAGGACGATAACGACGGGCAACGACAAAATATCCCGTCGAAGTGCTGGAAACATTCACCTGACTGGGCGCCGGCTCTTCACTCGACTTGGATTTTTTGGAACGAGCGGCCATTCAATGACATCCCTTGGGATCTCCCCATAATGAACTTCGGACCACCTCGCCCATTCAACCGCATGACTGGAGGAAAATCCAAATCACCGTCGCGGTAAGCCATCTTGATGATCCCGCCTATTTTCGGGAGTCACACCCCGGCTTCGGCCCGGAGCGAGAGGCCCTCTACACATGAGGATGACTGCTTATGGCTGCTGACTTTCGTCCCTGACCAGGTTCACAGCTCCCCATTGTAGGGACCCCTCGCTTCGGGCCAAAGCCTTGCTATCATTGTTACTGACACCCCACAGAGAAGTCAAAGGGGGTGTTGGGGTGAAGAAGGTAAATAGCGGAATCCTCATCATTTCGCGGCTGACGTCGCGAGAACGGACCAATCGCGGTAGCCTCGTGTTAGTTTTGTGCTATTTTTTGGAAGAGAAGGCCGACGGAACGTGAAATACTTGACAGTTCCAGATGGATTATTCGACCCGCAAAAAACAATTATTCTGTATCACATCATGGGTTCTGTATCGGTTATTTCGGATAGACCGGCGAGCTGTTATGGCGACCGAGGCACGCGCTTGACGCTTAGATTCAAAAACAGGACTGTGTGGTAATGGTGGGAGAAGGAGATCAGGACATGGCCGTGGGAAAAGCCGTTGTTCTCGCCAGGGGGCTGGGAACGCGGATGCGGAAGGCAGACGCAAGTGTCGTTCTGAATGAGGAACAGGAGAAGGTCGCACAAAAAGGTATCAAGGCCCTCATTCCTGTGGCGGGAGGTCGGCCCTTTCTCGATTATGTCCTCTCGGCCCTGGCTGATGCGGGAATCGACAAAGTCTGTCTTGTTGTTGCCCCGGAACACGAAGAACTCCGGTCGCGCTACAGTCGGGAAGTGCGCTTAGAGCGGCTGTCGATCAGCTATGCCATTCAGGAAAGGGCTTTGGGAACGGCCAACGCCGTGGCCGCTGCTGAGGACTTCGTTGGTAACGATCCCTTCCTGATGGTCAATTCGGACAATTATTACCCCTGCGAAGCCCTGACTGCCCTCCGCGAATTGCCGGGTTCGGGGGTCGCCCTTTTTGAGCAGGATGTCATGCTTGCCGAGAGTAACATTGCGGCGGAGCGAATCCTTAGTTTTGCGGTCGGACTCATCAATGGTGAGGGATGTCTTGAAAGAATCCTGGAAAAGCCCACCCAGGATGTCCTGGCAAAGCTCCCCCGTCCCCTCTGGCTGTCGATGAACTGTTGGCGATTTAGCCCAATTATTTTTGAGGCCTGCCGTCGGATTGGCCCCTCCCCGCGGGGAGAATACGAAATCACAGACGCCGTCCAGCTCGCAATTGACCAGCTTCACGAACGATTTCAGGCAGTCTGCATCGCCAAGCCCGTCTATGACATGACAAGTCGAGCTGATATTCCCAGCATTGCGGCACGACTGGCAGGTATTCAAGTGCGTCTCTAAGGACGAATGTGGTCCTTCCTAAACCCGTTTCGTCACAGGTGATCCACGTATGTTCGCACGGACGATTCAAGGACCTCCCAGCGATCTCCGAAGGCATCGGTAAAATCGGCCAATCTTCGCTCCGGCGAAAGGGATTCAAACGGGGAAAGGCGGTTGATTGTCATCAGATACCGCACAAACGCTTGATGATGTTTGTCACTGAGATACCTGACCAAGGCCCATGAAAATCCGTAAGCCATCTCTGGACTTTGGGAAAAAAGCTCATCCGAAAGCACGAGTTGTCGCAACCAGCCAGAGGATTGTCTGGCCAGGAGAAACTTGGCCTGAACTACGAGATTCCTCTCGCCGGAAAGACCTTGTTTTTGCGATCTGGATGGCGGATTAATGAACTCGCTTTCGAAGAGCAAAGCCATACCTTCGTTAAACCACAAGGGGACGTCGGCAAATCGATTGATCAAATCCGTGTTGGCCGCAACCTGGTGAAACGCTTCATGGCGGATAACATTCCGAACCCGCTCACCCTCATCAAGGCTTCCCCGCGGATATCCGTTGCTGGTCACGTCAAATGTGATAACACGATTGGAAACAGGGTCGTAAAACCCCAGGGTCTTGGCCGGTTCAATTCCATTCCCTTTCATCCCCTGTAGGTAGTTGAGAAAATCTTCGCGCGTTCTGAGAACAATCGCCACTAGCGGAAAGTTTGCATTTCGCGTGGGAAGCCGCCGTTGGGCAGAAAAACGCTCGACATTCCGATAGGTCGATTCAAAGATGTCTTTCCAGGACTCACCCTTGCCTATTGGACGGACAATGACGTAATGGGTGGTGGTATCCACGGTGTATTCACGACCGAATTCACGCAAAAGTTGGGCGCGGACCGTATCCACGGAGACGGGCACGAAACGATCACTCACCACGCGAAAATCGGCGGCAGCCGCCCGATCGACTCTCGCCAGAGCGCCGTCCTTTTTGAGCAGAAAAATCTCGTCTCGCGTCCAGTGAAGGAGCTTACCTTCGTACTGCTCACCTGCGACGCGGAAACCGATCGTCCTGTTACCGATTGCTGCGGGACTCTGCTGGGCAACGCCGGGGCGATTAGCCCCCGCGAGATAGACAATCAGTAAAAACGTTGCGTAATTGAACCTGCTATGTTTGGGCATGTCATGCATTCTCTTGAACACGTTCAACAACTTCGTCGAATCGTCGCCGGGCCTTTTTTCGCGGTAACCTACGTCGGCATAATAAAGGCAGCCGGAGCGTCCACATCCGAATCGTCCTGTCACGCGATTCTTCAACTCGGCTTTCGACAGGGAAAAGCGCTGGTAAGTCACCTTTCCCGCTCCAACCCACCGGGTTCCGCCGCTATAAAGAAATCTAGCCCGAAATGTTGCCTGATCGCGGCAACCCCATGGGAAACAAACGAGTGGGCATCGGATTTGCAGGTGTGGGGTGACAAAGCAGAATCGGAGGGGCATGCCTGTCACGCCCGCCGAAACAGGATCGATAATCCAATGTGGCCCAGCGGACCCGACAAGCGGGTCCCTCCGAGAGCGGACGCGACGAGCGCGTCCCTCCGAAAGGCAAAATCGGAGGGGCGTGCCTGTCACGCCCGCCGAAGCGCAATGGATGATCCAATTGGCGCGCATCGGACCTGACAAGCAGGTCCCTCCGAGTTGCGGACGCGACAAGGGGGTCCCCCGAAGCGGCTTGGGCTGACTCACGCCGTGGTCAGGAGACTCAGCCGCAAACAAAACGCAGACAGTTGATGGATTGTACTATGCGCCCGGCAGCGGGTCGGGAACCTGCGTCGAGAGATAACGTTCTCCCGCGGCATTGTAGAACACAACTTGATTGGTGAAGCGATCCCAAACGGCAGTCAGTTTCACCAACCTCGGCCCGTGGAGACAAAACAAAACTCCGCATAGATCGCCGCGTCGCAGAAGTGGGATTTCTGTCAACGGATAACAGGAGGGCTTGAGTTGGTTGGACTGGCAAAGGATCTCATATACAAAACTACGGAGTGACGGTGCGACAGAGGTGAAATCGGCTGCGACTTTGGCAATCATCGTGTGCTCTCGTATAAGTTGCAGAACCTGAGGAAGCTATGCGCCGCAACTGCCGAAGACAGTGCCTTTTGATGTGGTATCGGTCAGCGCCGAGAGACTGCTTCATCGCTTTCCCACGGCCGAGCGAGACTTCGGGCGTCGTGGCATATGATCTTACTGGTTATAGCAGGTAGGTAGCTTTCCTCGGTTTACCACAACTGCAAAATATGGGCAAGTTCTATGAGCGATGAGGATTCTAGGGCCAGGTTAGGACGGCTTGCTCGGTTCCTGTTGAGCTACCAAACTCTGGAATTTGTCAAAGACTTTTCTTTCCAGAGGATGTAAAAATTCTCTTTTCAGTCCCCGTTTGACAGCCTCCTGAAAAGCCCCAATGGCGGCTTCCCGCTGTCCTAACAAATCGTAGGCCTGTGCCTGGCGGAGGAAGAGAATAGGAACCGGTTGGTCCTCGATAGCATCAGTCAAGACTTTCATCGCTTCCGATGCTTTGTTCCGAGCAATGAGGACGATGGCGTACGAATCCAAGAGGTTTCCCGCTGGACCCACGATGTCGATTGCTGAACGAACCAGCTTTTCTGCTTCTTCGAGCTTTGTTCCCTGCAGTGCGAGAATGACGCCGAGGTTATTCAATGCGATGACATTGCGGGGATCTCGCTGCAGGACTTCGCGGTAAATGGCCTCGCTCCTGTCAATTTGCCCCTGGATGCCATATGCGTCGGCCAGAACAAGCAGCAACGACAAGGGTCGTTGATGCTTTTCAAGGGCTTTCTCGACAACTGCCTCGACTCGATCCGCGGTAGCTCGATCATCGGAGGCAAGCCCGAGGAATACCTGTGCAGCAGCCCGTATCAAGGCGACTTCCGCCGTTTCCCATGCGGCCTCAAAGATCTCCAGTCCTTCAGCAAGTTTGCCGTGTCGGGCGAGGAAGCTCGCCAATAGAAGCCTTGCTTCGGGATTCTTTTCGACGAACCTCCGATAGAGTTTTTCTGCCTCGTCAAAATAACGTTTGGATTCGTCGGTTTTCCCTGACCGTTGCAGCGTTTGCCCTAGAGACTCGAGCGCATCACCGGCCAGGGCCCAGCGGAGTTGTTGGACTCGGGCCGCTTGCTCCGCGGCTGCCGCCCCGTTCTCCGGCGATGAAACGTCACCCTGGTTGTCGCTGGCGGCCGGTGATGGCGAAGTATTTGACGCTGTCTCATCCATATCCTTTTCAGCAAACTCCTGGAGCCGCTGGATCGCTTCATCATAGCGACCTTGCAAGGTAAGAAGACGGGCTCGCAGGGCCAACGTTGAAAAGGCCTCCGGAGCCAGCTTTTCCAAACGACCCAGCCAGGCTTCTGCCTCGGAGAGCTGGGATTGATCCAGGAGAAATGCAACGTATGCTCGCAAGTAGCGAGGATCATCCCCCCGCGCCGCGAGGAGAGATCGCATGTGTCGTGCGGCATTGACCACATCACCATCTGCCATGTACAGCTGCGCCAAAACGAATCGATCGTCGGCCGTTGCTTGTGGCGATTCTGCAACGACCTTTTCAAGGAGTTCGCGCCCTTCCAGACGTTTCTTCCTCTGGGGATAAGCTGTCAGGAGGAGTGCCTCCGCCCGCAGGTCCTGGATTGTCGATGACTGCCCCGCGGCGCGATTCTGCCGGATTAGTTCCAAACCTTTTTGCAAGTTTTCATAGCCTCCTTGTGCCGCCAGGATCAAGGCAATACTCCGACGTCCCCACAAGAGATCGTTTTCTGAAGCCCGAACTTGACCGCTTGTGATACGTTCCAACTGGACACGTGCCGACTCCGCTCGACCGGTCCGCAGATAAAACTCAGCGACCTGGCGAACGATTTGCGGATCATCAGGCGCGATGTTGAGCGCTTCTTGATAGTGTTTTTCAGCCTCGTCAAAGTCTCCCAGGACTTCATAGACCTGTCCCATGGCAATTGGGGCAATCCCGCCTTTGACTTTTTCTCGGGCCTCGGCAATTGCCTGCTCGGCTTTTTCATTTTGCTGAGTTCTCGCATAGAACTGGACAAGCGCAACCCAGGCCTCGACCGCCTCGGGAGCCAGTTCCACACCCTTCCGAAACTCTCGTTCTGCCTCTAACAGCATCTCTTGAGCTTCTGCGTCACGGCGTTCAGCACGAGCGCGCAAACCGAGAACGCTCTGCACAGTTCCGTACCAGACGTGGTCCCGATAATCCGTGGACTGACTGGCAGCACGGCGGGCCAGCTCAACCGCACGTTGATAGTCTTCCAGACGAAGTGAGATGCTCGATGCCAGACGGTCGAGGTCCGTGGAAAAGGGTGCCTGCTGCTCTTCAAGTTGACGAATAACCTGGTCGGCTTCGAGGAATCGTTGTTGATTGTAAAGAAGCTGGACAAGTCGCCGGGCCGTGAGGACGCTTCGGTCTCCCAAACTGACGGCCCGCAGATAGGAGCTGACAGCAAGTCCGGAATCGCCAAGCAAGTCATAGATTTGACCTTGAAGGGCAGGGATCCGCATCCAGTTCGGTCGCAGGCTGGCGGCTCGTGTGAGATGGTCGATCGCCTGTTGCAGAAGGTTTCGGTTTTCACCTTTCGCTTCCAAATACAGGCGAATCGCCTCGCCGTAATGCCAAATCGGTCCCTTGCCTTCGATCCGAGCGATATCATCCAACACGTTGCCCAAACTGCCGATATCCTGGGTCTGAATTGCCAAATCGAAGAGTAAGAGGCGAACTTTCAGGTTATTTGGCGATGTCTGAGCGAGTTCTTCTGTCCAACGACGGGCATTCTCGAAATCCGAAAGTTGAATCGCATAGCCCACCAGCGTACCCAACAAACGCTGATAATCTTCGGTTGGCAAACTCTTTCCGGCGGCTGCGATTTTGAGGAGTGTCTCCTTCGAACGTTTATCGTCAGTATCACGGATTGCCAGCCGTGCCCGCGACAACAAGATGGCCAGCGTCTGCCCCGTTTGTTTTTCGATTTGATCAAGCAATTGTTCGGCCTCAGATTGACGACCACTCTGCATTTTCAGTGATACGAGTGCCAACCCGAGCGAGACATTTTCTGGAGACTGACTGAACTCTGTCTCGAGGAGCTTTTCTGCCTCCTGGGTCCGCTTTTCTGCGGCCAGTATCTCAGCACGGAGGATCGTCGCATCCGCCTTCGTCTTGTCATCTTTTTCCAGAACGCCTAACCACTGCTGGACCTCTTGCCAGTTCCGTTGTTGCTGAGGTTTATTCAGAGTGCTGAGAACAAGGAGTCGGGTGAATTCAAGAACGATTTGCGCCGAGGCCTTTCCCAACTGGACTAGACTGCGATACTCATTGACTGCCTCGTCCAAGCGCCCTAACTCCAGGAATGCAATGGCTCGTCCCAGACGGGCTTGTGGCCAGAGCGGATCCTGACTCATTGCTTTAGAATACGCAGCCACACTTTGGTCGAGATTTCCCATCTGGCCATAACAGATCCCCAAAAGGAAATCCACCTGCTTGACCAGGTCCGGCGAGTCGGTAATGTCTGGTCGGACCGACTCTAACTTGCGACCTGCCAGAAACCACTGCTGTTGGGCGACCAGTAATCGGCCACGAAGAAATTCGATCCGGGATTGAGGATAGGAAATTCCTTCGAGATCCTTGATTGTCCTTTCGGCATCAGCAAATCGGCCAGAATCGATATACATGCTTGCCAGGGTCCAGTAGATTGGTCCTTTATCCTTGACCTTGGATGTGGCCTCTTCAAGTGTCTTGATTGCGGCGTCTTGCTCTCCTTTGGCCGATTGAATTGCCGCATACACCGTGTACACATCGGAACGTTCCGGAGCCAGTTTAATTGCACGTTGGGCGTAGTTCTCTGATTGCTCCAACTGTTCGAGACGGCGCAGACTGTCTGCGGCGATCAGAAACATCTCCGGGTTTGAATCATCCTTGTTAATGGCCTCTTCTGCCCACTTGAAGGCCGCTTCATAGTTTTGTGCGGCGTAAAAGTAGGAAGCTGCCACGATGTAAGCCTCGGCCGAGTCTCCAGCCGCGAGGACCATCTTGGTGATCCATTGATCGCCTTGCTCTGGTTGTTTGAGATTGTGGCGATAGGTACCCGCCAGTTGTGCATAAGCCGGCACATAGTCGGGTTTCAACTCGATAGCACGACGAAAGGTTGTTGTTGCCTGTTCGTACTGCCCCAATCCGCGCTGACAGCGTCCCAACTCTGTGAGTAACTCGGCGTCATCGGGAGTTTCCTTGAGAAGGTATTGCTGGAGGTGTTCCTGAGCATCTCGGAATCGGCCGATTGCCGTGAGCACTTGAACAAGTTTGCGTCGCGAGTCAAGACGCCCGGGATCCAGTCGAAGCAAAGTCTCCAGACGGTAGTAGGCGGGTCCATAGGCCCGCAAATCAACAAGCAGAGCGGCGTACTCGGCCAGGGCATCCAGGTCATTCGGTGCTAACTCAACATACCACTGGTAATTCTTAAGGGCGACGTCAAATTGTTCCTCCGCCTTTGCCTTTTGGGCACGTTCGAGAAACACTTTGGCGTTACGACGGATTTGAAAAGCATGCAGGAAATAGGCCCCGATCCCCAGCAAGATCAGAGCAGCCAACAAACTCAGCGCAAATTTCTTGTTGACGGTTCGCATCTTTTCTTAAACCCCGCTTGACAGCTCGATTCTAACCCTAAATGCCCCGACTCCGCGCGGAGGTGCCTCGGTAGCCAAGACGTTACACGGTCGTTCTCTTCAACTCGCTGATCCAGCAGCCAGCAACTGATTTATTATAAATCAATCTTGGGGCATCATCGACTCTTTGCAAAACCTTTTGCCCTTGTGATCATGTGGTTGCCAATACGAGCGTCATTTCCCATCCGGTAAAATGGGGGGGTAGGCCCGTCCAGAGCAAAAAGAGCCGGGATCAGGACGCTCTTATCCCGTTGCAAAGGCATTTTGATACGGTTCATCTGGAGCGATTGTATCTTCGAGAACTTGAATTTATGCGTCGCGTGCCTAACAATTGGGTTAATCAAAGTTAACATGATACCCCTCACAGGAAAGGTCTCGCATGTTCTTTCAAGCATCGCCAGGGCGTCTGGTTCGGTCTTTTCAGCAATTCGTCATAAGCCGGAAGATCGCAACATCGGGCATAATCGGCATTTTGATTACAGTCGGATGCTGTTATGGATTGGATGTGATCGGGGCAACGGAATCAAAAGACGCTAGTCCCACTGCCTCGAATCGAGTCTCAGATGGTCCGTCGGAGAACTTGCCGGCATCACCAGACCAATCAGGCGATTTGCTCAACTACGAACAATGTGTGCAAACTCTTTCCAAAGGGACATCTGAAGACAAAAGGCAAGCCATTCGTTCGCTTATTCGATATCGGGAGTCGGCTGTCGAACCCATTCTTGGAGCCTTGCAGGACGAAGATGCGGCGGTTCGCGCTGAAGCGATCAAGGCCCTGGGCGAATTGGCACCACTCAAGGCGGAAGTTGTCGTTCCGCGTTTGCTGAAGTGCATCGAGGAAGACGATGGGTACGTTGATGAACAGCCGAATTGGATCAGGTCGTTACAGGCAATCGGTAAATACAGAGAAAAAGCCCTGCCGATCATCGAGCAACAGTGGGAAGGTGGAGATTCCAGAAAGCGGGCAATTCTATGCCTTGTGTGCTATGAAATTGGACCTTGTGCGGCCCCGATGGTGCCCAAGTTGATAGCGCTTGCCGAAGAGGGGCCCGACATTTATCGTCGGACAGCTATCGGTGCGTTAATGGCTATCGGCCCCGATGCTGCACCAGCGGTACCGAGTCTGAGAAAGCATCTTTATCACGAAGACTTTCACACCCAGTATTGGGCCTGTCGCGCGCTAGCTGCTATCGGCCCCGCGGCCTTGCCGGCTGTGCCTGACCTGGTGGACCGGCTAAAGAACGGAGTGGCTTCTGTGCGACGAAATGCGGCCGCTGCTCTTGGCAAGCTGGGACCGGAGATTGGTCCCGATGCAATTGCGGCATTGATTCAGGCTGTTGATGACCCGCTTCAACCCGTTCGCGAACAAGCGGTGTTGGCCTTGGGCCGCCTTGGGCCGGATGCAGCAGCACAAGCTCGGCAGGCTATTGAGAATTCGCACGAGAAACGGCCGATCTTTCCCAGGTCGGCTGCCACGTGGGCGATTTGGCGTCTCGGTGGGCCGATTGAACCCCTGGTGGAAAGTCTCGTCACCGAAATCAAAGAGGGGATTTACCGAGAAGAGGCAACCGAGATTCTTCGCGCTATGGGAGATGCCGGTCGCCCAGTGCAGACTAGGCTCAAGGAATCTCTCGCCACAGTTGCCGAGACTAATCCCGAAGAAGCTGCGAACATTCGGGAAACGTTACGGGAAATCGACCAGGAACCCCAGAAAATTGACAAGTCGTCCAACAAAGGTGATGATGGCCATCCCGAGTGATATTGGCTATTTCTGTGGCATTTCGAGCATTCCCAGCTCGCTCAGGAGCTTTCTGACGAGTAAACAATGCTGCTCAACACGCGTATCAAACGGCTCGCGGCGAGTGGTCTCAATAATCATGGCGTTGGCTTTCAATGTCTGAGCGGCTGCCCGTGTCAGGCTTCCCTTTGCAGGCCACTCCAACATGAGAAACTTCTTGGATTCGTCTGTGATTGTGTTATTCACCTCCTGTAAGAGTTTCTTGACAAGGGGCAAGGTATCTTTGTTTGGGCAGACGATGATGGTATTACCAACAGTCTCCGGATTGATGCGGCGAAAATTGATCGATTCATGAAGGTCGATGAGCCAGTCGGGCGACTGCTCGTTGACAGCGCGCCATAATCCTGCTGCGATATCACCGACCGGGTGACACCCAGATTTATCGACATGGAAATTCCGATTCAGATCCGCCTGCTGTTCGTCAACTCCGGGAATCAAACGTTTCTGCGCTGCGATCGCTGCCCGATTCGCCTCGGCGATGACGACAAGTCGCCCCCTAAGGATTTGCCAACCTGCGATTCTTTGGGCTGCAGTAATGCCTGCCGTTTCATTTCCGTGGATGCCGGCGACGACCAGGACGGTAGGCCCCTTCACGCCCGAGT
>Ga0129299_1001386_pt1 | contig 16192 bp, 11 predicted proteins | sample ConPoolayeCmetaG_FD_94477 | JGI IMG/M metagenome (GOLD analysis project Ga0129299, IMG submission 94477) | Hot spring microbial mat communities from California, USA to study Microbial Dark Matter (Phase II) - Cone Pool mat layer C metaG ... | reverse complement strand
ACTGGACCGGTACTCCATGCTTGACGAATCTCGATCAGAAGTACTGCTTTCAACTACTCTTACTTGCACAGGTTGTGCGGCGGCGGCAGTAGGTCCTTTTTGTTTTTCTTGTTTTTCTTGTGCAACTTCTTGGCCTTGGCTGACTAATCCTATTATTTTTTCTTGTAGATTTCCATTTCTATCTAAAAGTGCATTAATCATTACAATGGCTGTATTATGCGAGATATTACCCGATGCTAGATTGTTAATAATTTCTGCAATAGCTTCGGTGTTTTTTGCTAGCTCTTGGGTTAGATTTCCTAACTCATTAATAGCTAACTTATCGTGCTTCAATTCTGTGGCTTTTGTTATTCCGTTCATCTTTTGCAATTTAATTTTAAAAATCTTAAGGAAGGTAATTCTATATTTTTTATTTCATTTGTCAAGAGATTGTTTCCCTGTGACTTTGTTTTCGCGAATAAGCGCCTTCTGTTAGCAATTGTTGGCTTCTTTCTTTTTGGTAGAAACTCTCTTTTTCAAAATTTTTTTGTTTCTTTTTGTCCTTTGAGAGCGAGTGAAACTTCTTGGCATGCGGTTAGTTTTGTGATAGGAAAACAAAAAAGGCAACTTTAAAGCTTTTATTGATAAAAAACTGGATTTTATGGGCGAATTTTGCTTTCTTAAGATAAACTACGCAGATTTATTAACTCAAAAGTATTGCTAAGAAATGCTTTTTATCAACCTATAAAAACCAAACTACAGGGCAACTGGTAAAAATTTGTTACACAAGCTTTATTGGTGGAAGTTTTTTGTGCAAAGGTGTGGCTTATTTAGGATTTTTTAGATTTTTTGTAGATTTTTTTAAAAAAAGAGCTAGAGGGTTTACTTTCTAGATTCTAGTGGAGGAGGTTAAAAATTAGACACACAAGGAAAGTTATTGGCTAGAAAATATTTTGAATATCAAAATTTTTGATTAGTCTTCATGCCGAAAAAAAGAAGAATGAAAAAACTAATGCTTTTTAACACTCTAACAAGGAGAAAGGAGGAATTTGTTCCATTTGATGAAAATCTTGTTACTTATTATCATTGTGGTCCAACTGTTTATTCCTATCAACACATTGGGAATTATAGAGCTGCTTACTTTTCAGATCTTGTTGTGAGAACCTTGAAATTTTTTGGGTACAAGGTCAAGTTTGTTACAAACATTACAGATGTTGGCCACTTAGAAGGGGATAATTTTGGAGATGCAGATTCTGGTGAAGACAGGATGGAGAAAGCGAAAAAAAAAGAGAAAAAAACTTCTCTCCAGATTGCTGAATTTTATGCAAATGATTTTTTAAAAACCTGCAAGGCTTTAAATCTTTCTGAGCCGGATTTTCGCCCAAGACCAACAGGCGAAATTCCTGAGCAAATTGAAATGGTTAGAGTTTTGCTTGAAAAAGGGCATGCTTACAAAACAGAAACAGCGATTTACTTTGACGTTTCAACCTTTAAAGACTACGGGAAACTTTCTGGACAAAAATTAGAAGAAAAAAAGATAGCTGTTCGAGATGAAATTTTTGAAGACAAAGAAAAAAGGAATCCCCAAGATTTTGCTCTTTGGTTTTTTACAGTGGGGCGCCATAAAAATCATGAATTGAGATGGGAATCCCATTGGGGCGAAGGTTTCCCGGGATGGCATATTGAGTGCTCTGCAATGGGGTATAAATACCTTGGAGAAAGAATTGACATTCACTCTGGAGGAAAAGAGCATATTCCAATTCATCATGAGAATGAAATTGCTCAAATTGAATGTTTTACTGGTAAATCTCCGGTTGTTAAATATTGGCTGCATTTAGAACATCTTTTAGTTAATGGAGATAAAATGTCCAAATCTTTGGGAAATGTTTTTACAGTTTTTCCGAATGATCAGTTTGATTCTATAGTTTCTCACGGATTTGACCCTCTTGATCTTAGAATGTTTTATCTTCAGTCGCATTATAAAACCGCGCAAAACTTTACTTGGAAAAATCTAGAATCAGCAAGAGCGGTAAGAAAAAGGCTAAGGAAAGAAATTCAGATTTTGGCAAATGGGCTTTTGTGGTCTGATTTGGAAAAAATAATTAAAGAGAAAAAAGCTCAAAAGTTAATCGATGACTTTGGAAATATCTTGTTCGATGATTTTAATACGCCAGAAGCTCTTGCCTTTGTTTGGAAGGTTTTAGATGAAAAAAAAGAAAGTAAAGAAGAGTTGTTGAAATTTTTACTTGAAATTGATTCTGTTCTTGGAATTGATCTTGGAAAATCTATTGACGAAATAATCTTTTTTGGAAGAAGGAGCGAAGTGGAGAAAATCCTTGAAGAAAGAGAAAGAGCTAGGAGCGAAAAAGATTTTTCTAAATCTGACTCTTTGAGAGCGTTACTTGAAGAAAAGTTTGGAGTTTTGGTTGATGACACAAAAGATGGGCAGGTTTGGTGGATAAAGTAAAATTAAAAGTTTTGTTTGGAATTTTTGCAAGGCTTTGTGTTTTTTCTCAAAAAGTTTCTACTTTTGCTTTGAGCATAGATTAATTTTAAAAAGAAAAATGAAAAGGTTTTTGAGTACAAGTCCATACAAAGGCGCAAGAGACTTTTTCCCAGAAGACATTAGAATTCGAAACTACATTTTTGAAATATGGAAAAAAACCGCAAAGAAGTTTGGTTTTGAAGAATACGATGTTCCTTTTTTGGAGACGCTTGAGCTTTATCAAGCAAAATCGGGGGAAGAGCTTGTAAATAACCAGCTTTACTCTTTTACAGATCGTGGTGGGAGGAAAGTTGCTATTCGCCCAGAAAAAACACCGTCTGTTGCGAGAATGGTAGCTGGCAAATTAAGGGAGCTTCCAAAACCAATAAAATGGTTCAACATTGGAAATTGCTATAGATATGAAAGGCCGCAAAAAGGGCGGGGTAGGGAATTCTTTCAATTTGATTGCGACATTTTTGGAATAGAAAGTGTGGATGCGGACTTAGAAGTTTTTTCTATCCCGATTGAAGTTATGAAAGAGCTTGGAGCTAACGAAAAAATGTTTGAAATAAGAGTTTCGAACAGAAGACTAACCGAGTTTTATCTAAAATCCGAGGTTAATCTTGATGGTGGAATTAGCGAGGTTGGAACAAAAATGTACAAAGTTGGAAAAGTTGTTGACGGCAAAGGAAAAATGACGGAGCAAGTGTTTATTTTGGAGCTTGAGAAATTAGAACTCTCAAAAGACCAAATTCAAAAACTTTTGGATTTTATCAATTCAGATGTGAATTTTGTAGAAAAATACAGAAAAGAATCTTATGGTGCTGAAGAATTGACTAGGTTTTTTGAGTTGGCGGAAGATCTTGGATACAAAAAATTTTTCAAATTTTCTCCTGAAATTATGAGAGGTCTAGATTATTACAGCGGAAATGTTGTCGAGCAGTTTGATTTGAATCCGGGGAACAGTAGAGCAATGTGGGGTGGTGGAAGGTATGATAATCTCGTCTCTCTTTTTTCTGATGAGAAAGTTCCAGGAGTTGGATTCGCAATGGGAGATGTTACGCTTTTAGAATTCTTGAAAGGTTGGAATTTGCTCCCAAGCTTTGAATCCGAAACTAAGGTTTTCGTTTCGCTTTTTTCTGAAGTTCTTCGCAAAGAAACTTTCGAACTGGCCAAAAAATTGAGAGAATCTGGAATAAATACTTTTTTGTCTCTTGAAGCAAAGGAAATTTCAAAACAAATCAAGGAAGCGGACAAAAGAGGAATTCCATTTTTTTTGATTTTAGGACCAGAAGAGTTTGAAAGAAAGGAAATCACTTTGAAAAACTTAAAAAGCGGAGAACAAAAAAGATATAATTTAGATGAACTTATTTTATACTTATCTAGATAGTTGATCTATAAAGATTGATTTGAGTGTTTTTTTGGCTTTTTGTTAAACGATTTGCAAAAGTTTGATAGAGTAAATATCAGGTAGCCAAAAATATAAAACTTGACTGCAGAAGTTTTTTTTTTAGATTTCGAACCGGATTTTGCGGGGTAGAGCAGTGGCAGCTCGCCGGGCTCATAACCCGGAGGTCGAAAGTTCGAATCTTTCCCCCGCAACAGTTGAAGTATCTATTTGGGTTTGTATTTTAAGTTATAAGATTTTGTCTTTTCCGTTTTTATTTTTGCTCCTTTTTTATTTCTGTGTTTATTTGTCTAATTTTAAGTCTTATATACTTTTTTAAGTCTCATGTACTTTATTTAAATGTTAAAATAGAGTGTGTTTTTAGGTTTCTTTTAAAAGAAAAGTGTATGAGGTGTGTTTATTGATTTGCGTTTATGACGATTTTTTTGTGAAATAAATATGGTTTAGGTTTTTACTTTTTTGATGATTTAGATTACATATTAAGGAAGGCTGAGTTATTTTCTGTTTTTTAAAAAAGTTTTTTAAGCATAAAAAACTCAAAAACCAATTGCGCTCCCAGCAGGTCTCGAACCCGCGGCCTCCTGGTTCGAAGCCAGGCGCTCTTCCAACTGAGCTATGGGAGCAATTAGTTTTTAAGCTATAAAAGTTTCTATTCAAGTTTGAAAAAAGAAAATAGAAAAATATTTTCTGACAATTGGTCATGTCTTATAAGAATAAGATAGGTTTTTTGTTAATTGTTTTTGCCATTAATACTCTCATTTGAAAAAGATCTAACTGTTTTCAATCTGCATTCTTTTTTTACACCTTCAAACTTAATCTTATTCAAATATGAGAGAAAATTTTCGAATGGAATATGGTGCTTTTTTCTTATCTATCTTTCCTAGTTCTGGAATTGCAAAAGTAATATCAGAAAAATTGTCTGGTTTTCGGTTTAATCCGTGCATTAGATTTGGAAGCGAGGGTTATTACTTTGTAAAGAGAAGTGAGGAAGAAAATGGAGTGGAAATAATTTTTTCCCCAAATGGATTAACTAATAAAACAGTTCATCTACTTTTGGAACAGGGATTTAAATTTCAAAAAGGCTTAATTTTTGCGCAAGACTATTCTTTGCCCTGCCCGGTTTTTTTGGTTATAGAAAAGGATAAAAAAGTTGTTGTTGCAGCAGAATCCATAGAAAGCGGCAAACAGTATCTTCAAGCTTATCAAGAATTCTGGAAATCTTTCTTTGCTCTTCAACCACGAAATTAAAAATAGACTAGATATAGATAGTTTAAAATTTGTAGCTTGCTTCTTGTTGATTTCTTTTTTGTGCTAGTTTGAAGTAACAAAAAGTCTTTTAGTTTTTCAACGTTACAATTTTGGCTGCCAAAATCAGGCTTCCAAAATCAAACAAAAATCTTAGTATAACTATGCTCCAATTTCTCTGAAATTCTGGCGCTGCAAGAATTCCTTGCAGAGGAAAGTCCGTACACCAAAAGAAAGAGTTTTTTCTCTTTCTGAAAAAGTGCTGTAGCGAAATGCTACCGCGGGTGACCGCAGGGAAAGTGCCACAGAGACTATACCGCCTACAGAAGAGTTTCTTCTAGGCAAGGGTGAAAAGAGTGGGGTAAGAGCCCACAACAAGCTTCAGTAATGGAGCTTGGAAAAGGAAAACCCAGCACGGTGCAAGTTGGGGCTAGGAGCTTTTTTAGCCGAACGCTGGAGCCAAGTTGCAAAACTTGGACTAGAGAGATGCCAGAACGAAAGCTTTGGTCTTTCGACAGAATGCGGCTTATTGAGGAGAAATTGGAGCAGAAAAAGGTAAAAGTTTATTGATTATTGCGCCAAACTTTTTAGGCTTTTTGTGCGTCTCTTTGGGTTTTGATTCAAAGCAAACCACTAAATTTTAGCTCAAGCTTCAGTAATTTGAAAGTAGCGATTGTTCACGATTTTTTAGAATACTTTGGGGGTGCGGAAAAAGTTTTGAAGTCAATTTCTGAAATTTTTCCTAAAGCTGATCTTTTTTTTCTTGCTTCAAAAAAGAAACTGGTTCAGAAGTATTTTCCAGAAAAAAATATCAAAAACTCATTCTTGCAAAAGCTCCCAGGAATTTTTTCTAAGTTTGGAAAGTTTTTCTACTTGAAGCTTTTTCCAATAGCTGTTGAAAGCTTTGATTTTCGAGGGTATGATTTGGTAATTTCAACTCACACTTTTGCAAAAGGAGTTATAGTGGATGAAGACACAATTCATATTTCCTACCTTCATTCGCCAACAAGATTTTTTTGGGATTATACTCACAAAACTCTTGATGAAAGAAAAATCTCTGGGCTTAAAAGGCTTTTTGTTCAATCTATTTTTTCCGATCTTAGAGTTTGGGACCAAGTTTCTTCCAAAAGGCCTGATTTGATAATAGTGAATTCCAATCTTGTCAAAGAAAGAGTAAAAAAGTATTACGGAAGAGACTCGAAGGTAATTTATCCGCCTATTGAAATAGAAAAGTTTAAACCCAGGAAAGAAAATTCTGGGTATTTTCTTTTAATTTCCAGATTGACAGAGTTTAAAAAAGTTGATGTTGTAATTGAAACATTTAATGAAATAGGAGAAGATCTTTTGATTATAGGAGATGGAAAACTTAGAAAAAAGCTTGAATCAATTGCAAAAGAAAACGTTAGTTTTGTAGGGTTTGTAAGCAGTGAAGACCTTTCTTTTTATGTTGAAAATTGTAGAGCTTTGATTCAAATTTCAGAAGAAGATTTTGGAATTGCTCCAATTGAGGCTTTTTCTGCCGGTAAGCCCGTAATAGCCTACAAAAAAGGTGGTATTTTAGAAACTTTAAAGGAAGGAATAAATGGCGTGTTCTTCGATGAACAAACAAAAGAATCTTTAAAAAAAGGTTTGGAAAAATTTGTTGAATTTGAGCCAAGGTTTGATTATACAAAGATTCGTATGACAGCAGAAAACTTTTCTGATGCTATTTTTAGAGCAAGCTTTAAAAAAGAAGTTTCTTTACTTTTTAATTGGCTAAAAAAGACTTAATTTTGTAGCCCCAACGGGATTTGAACCCGTGTTTTCGCCGTGAGAGGGCGACGTCCTAGGCCGCTAGACGATGGGGCCTTTTTTAAACTACCAATTTCATTGTTGTTTAAAATTTCTTATGACGTTTCAAAATATAACTTTTTACAAATTTTTCAAACGAAAAAAACTCATTGCACTTTGTTTGAAATTCTTTAATTGATTTGCTATGCAGTGTGAAGTTTCTGCTTTTGTCAATTTAGAATCAGAAAAATTTCCACGTGCTTTATACTAAACAGAGTTCTGTCGGGGTGAGAGGACTTGAACCTCCGACCTCATGCTCCCAAAGCACGCGCTCTAGCCAACTGAGCTACACCCCGGTTTCGATGAGTTTCTTTTTTTGAATTCGAAATAAACCACGCATGTAACTACTAGACAAGATTTTTCAGAAATCAAACAAATGATTTTAGATTTAGATTATTAAGGTATAAAAATATGACGGGAGGATATGAAATTACAAGAACTAAAGATTTAGATATTTTATGATTTCAATTGTGTGGTTGCAAGGAAAGTCAGATAAGAAGTTTTTTGAAGGTTTATTTTAAAAAATTTTTGAGATGGTTTGGTTATCTATGTTCTGCAGAATTTAGGTTAGTTTTTTATTTTGGATTTTGCTTTGAAGGTCTGTTTTTTTGTATGAAAGTTTAGTGTGTCTTTTTTTATATTCGTGTTCTTTTATAAAACACCAAGTGTATAATCTAATTCTACAAACTCTTTTTGTATGTTTTTAGATACTTTTAAAGGTCAAATTGACAAAGTAATCAAAAGGAATAGAAAACGCGCGGCAGAATGAAATCTTGAAGGAAAAAATTGTTTTAGTTGAGAACTTGGTTAAATCTTACTCATCTAAAAATAGAAAAGTAGACGTATTAAAAGGTATAAATCTTTTTGTAATAGATGGAGAAATTCTGGCTATTATGGGTAGGAGTGGAAGCGGAAAGACAACTTTGCTAAACTGTATTTCTGCTCTCGATTCTTTTGATTCTGGTAAAGTTTTGATTTCTGGGGTTGATATAAATAAACTTTCAGATGGCAAAAAGACAAAGTTTCGAGCAAAAAACATAGGTTTTATATTTCAGTCATATAATTTGATCCCTGTTTTAAGCTCAGTTGAAAATGTTGAACTCCCACTTCTTCTTTCGGGAAAATCAGTAAGGGAAGCAAGAAAGTTAGCTATTGAAGCTCTTGAAAGAATTGAGATGAAAGACTATCTTAATTCAAAACCATCAGAACTTTCTGGCGGTCAGCAGCAAAGAGTCGCTGTTGCTAGAGCAATTTGCGGGAAGCCAAAAATAATTTTTGCTGATGAGCCAACAGGGAACTTAGATAGCAAGTCTGAAGATATAGTTTTAAGCACAATAAAAGACTTAAGTAAAAACGATGGTTTAACATTTGTGATAGTTACTCACAGCCCAAAAGTTTCAAGTTTTTGCGATAGAATCGTTAGAATTGAAGATGGTGTTATTCTTGATTAGTAATGTTTAAGCATGAAAACTTTTTTTGATTATGTTTTTTTTATATCCACATCCATAGTTTTTTTGATATTTTTGATCTATATTATTGGAATTTTGTTTGATAAACTAATTGCAAAAATTGGCATAAGGAATATTTCTAAAAGGCCATTGAACACTTTGATCGTTGTTATTGGTTCTATGGTTGGAACTGCTTTGATTTCTGGTTCTCTTGCTATGAATGACAGTTTTTCAAGAGTTCAGAAAAAGTTAGTTTATGAAAATTTTGGAGAGATTGACTACAAAGTTGCATTTAGAGATAGAAAAAGTTTTTTTGCTTCTGAAAAAAGACTTTTTGATAAAAGCATTTCTATCTTATTGAAAAAAGAGCTTGGAGATAGCATAGATGGGATTTTGAATGTTTTGTCTTTTGATATATCGCCCGAAAAACAAGACGAAAGCGGATTGGCAATTTTGATTTCTAGAGGAGCAAAAGTTTCTGCTTTAGATTATTCGCTTTCCAGTAGTTTTGGAACGGAAAAAACAAATTTTAACGGTATAAACGAGGTTAAAAGAGGTGAAGCAGTAATAACAAATATACTTGCAAACGAATTGGAAGTCTCTGAAGGAGATTTTTTATCTATTTTTAACCAAAAGAGAGAACAAAAAAATCTTCTTATTAGGAAAATTTATAAGTCAGATGGCACAATAGGGATAGAGAGAGGAAGAACAATTTTTGCTAATGAAGACGAAATAAGAGAGTTTTTTGGTGTTGGTGAAGGGCTTTATAATGAAATATGGATTTCGAACAAAGGAAATCTTTTGGAGGGGGATCTTTTTTTTGAGCAGAATAAGAAGAAAATTGAAGAAAGTAATATCTTTAAGTTTGAAGCCGGAAACTTGTATTCGGATTTTATCCCGTCAATTGATACAACAAAGCACAAGGTTTTAAAGCAGTCTGAAGAAACAAACATTTTGGGTTTTATGTTTCTTGGTTTTTCGATTTTTGGAATACTTGCTGGAATTCTTTTGATTGTAAATATATACTCAATGCTTTCCGAAGAAAGAAAAAAAGAGCTTGGAATTCTTCGGGCAATGGGTATGAGCAAATTTCAGCTTCAAAGATGCTTTCTTTACGAAGGATTGATCTATTCTTTTTTTGCGTCTTTTGTTGGCGTATTTGCTGGAATTTTGGTTTCAAAGTTTTTAATTGGAGACTTTCAAGATATCATTAGAAAGTCATCAACTTTTACTGGCAGAAATGCAATTGCTGTTATAAAATTAGAAGTTCTTCCGAGAAGCATGGCAATAGCTTTTAATTTGGGTTTTATTGTTACATTCATCACAACTTATATTTCAATTAGAAAAATCTCGAATTTAAATATAATCGAAGCAATTAGAGATGTACCAAAACGGAAAGAGATAAAAATGCCATCTATTAGATACATTGTTTTTAATTTAAAGAAACTTTTTTGCTCGCTTAAAAGCTTTGAAATAAGAAAGTCTTTTAAATCATTCAAGAATATAACTTTTGAAGTTTTGAAAGTTCTATTGCAAGTTTTTGTTATTTTATTTTTTGTAATTGGAATTATTAAAAATAATCCTTACTTTCTTTTAGTTTTTACTCCGGTTTTTACCTCGCTTTTTTTCGTTAAATTGAAAAATATACTTAAAAAAGATTGGCTTTCTTCGCTCGGATACCTTGTTTCTATTCTCTCAATAGTTTTTTTGTCGATAAAAGTTGAGTCGGTTTCTAAGCTTTTTTCTGAAGAAAAAAATCAGTTTATCTATATTTTTGCTTTTCTTGTTAGCTCTCTTTTGATGATAATTTTTTTCTTGCTTCTTATTTTAGACTCCCTTTCAATAATAGTTTCCATTATCAAGTTTATTTTCAATAAATTTTTAGGTATTAGCTCGATAGTATCATTCTCTCTCAAATATCCGGGCGAAAACAAAAAAAGAACCGGGCTCACATTTGCAATGTTTGCGCTGGTGATATTTGCTGTGTCTTCTGTTAAAGCAAGTTTAAAGATAAATTTTGATAGTTTTGTAAAATCTGCTTCTGGCTATTTTGGAGAATACGATGGCGGAATTGTTTTTAACAGAAAAGACCATTTAGTGGAGAATTTCGAAGAGAGAATAAAAAGCAGCAAATATTTTTCTGATTTCCCTTTTTCTCATGTCATAAAAGGCGGTAGCGCTTTTGTTGGCTTTTTGGATGATAATGGGAGCATTATCTTTGTTGATACTTTTGAAGCTTTGTCAGAGGATGTTGGTTTTGATTTTTTGGAGAAAAATAGCTTAAGGCTGGCTAAAAAGATAGATCAGAATCTTTCCGATAAAGAGGTTTTTAAGCTTCTTTTTGATGGAGAAAATGTTATCCTCGGAGCAAATTATCTTGAAAGTTACCGAACTATTTGGAGTAGTAGGATTCCGAATTCAGATAACATAAAAAAGCAAAGTGGATTGTTATTTCTTCCATGGGAATCTCCTTCAGGAATAGATGTTGGAGACAAAATAAGTGTGTTTGTAAATAAAAACAATGGAGGAAAGGAAAAATTGAATTTAAGGGTTGTTGGAATCATAGAAGAAGATCTCTCAAGCCCGGGTTTTAATGTTAGAACGGGGATATTTGGCAACTATAAAACTCTAAAGGATTTAGGGGTTGATCTTGATTCTGTGAAATACAAATTCTCCATAAAAGATGGCTTTGACATCAACGAAGTAAATAAATCTTTGCAGAGAGAGTTTAATAAAGACTTTGCTACTATTTTTATTTCAAATGTCTTGATTGAAGCTATAAGTTCAGTACTGGATTCAGTAACGAAAATTTTCGAGTCATTTTTGCTTTTTGGTTTGATTGTTGGAATAGCGGGAATCTCTGTTATTGCATACAGAACAGTTCTGGAAAGAAGGCAGCAAATAGGAATGCTGCGCGCTATAGGATTCACGAAAGAGCAGGTTTCGCTTGGGTTTTTGGTTGAATTTGCTTCTATATCTTTTTTTGGAATATTAATAGGTTTTATCTCCAGTTATATTTCAACACTTATTTCTATAAAAGCTTACGAAACAGCTGGTACAATTGAAAAAGGAGTTTTTTCTTTTCCATTTACTGAAGTTTTAATTCTTTGTTTCTGGGTTTTTGCCGTCTCCATACTTTTCATAATCATTCCGTCATTAAAAATATCTATGTTAAAACCAGTTGAGGCTATAAGATACGATGAATAAGTTTCCTAGCCTTTGGTACTAATTTGATGTTAATTTTTTTGAAAAATTATTTAGAGTAAATGTGCTTTTTATTACCAGTTAGGATAACTTGTTATGGAGAAAAATAACGAAAATTACGGTTTTTTTAACTTTGAGTTAAAAAAAGAAACCAAAGAAGAGACAAGAAAAAAACATTTAGATTTCTGGATGTCTTTTTTGGATATGATTACAAGTAGCATTGTAATTCTTGTTTTTGTTGTTTCTGTCAGGGTTTTTGTTTTGGAACCTTTTACAGTTGAAGGAGTTAGCATGGAACCAACACTTCATACAAGAGATTATATTTTCATTGATAAGCTAACTTATAGGTTTAGAGAACCGAAAAGGGGGGAAATTGTTGTTTTTGAGCCCCCAGATAGCAGAGAGCTTTATATAAAAAGAATAATTGGTCTACCAGGGGAATCAATTGAAATAACTGAAAAAGGGGAAATATACATTTATTCTAAAGGCGGAGAAAAAAAGCTTTTGTCTGAGGGCTATATTCAAACTTTGACAATTTATCCAATGGAAAAAAAAGAAATACCGGAAGGACATTTCTTTGTAATGGGAGATAATAGATTCCCGGGAAAAAGTAGAGATTCGAGAGCTTTTGGCCCAGTTCCAAAGCAAGAAATTAGAGGCAAGGCTTTTATCAGGATATTTCCAATAAGTGATTTTAGATTGTTTATAACATAAAATGACAAAATTTTTTTACATAATAAACCCTCTTTCGTTTCAATTCCAGAAAGATTCTAATCTTTTTAAGAAAGTTAAGTCTAAAATTGATAACATCCCAGAAATGTCCGGCGAGGTTCATAGGACATTTAGGGAAAACGATGTTTCGAATTTAATAAAGCACGCTGTAAAAAATTTAGGTGTTGGTAATAATTTGAAAATATTTGTTTTTGGTGGTAACGACACTGTTTTTGAAGCAGTTCAAACAGTCAGTATAATCAATAATCCAAACTTATCATTAGGCATTATTTTCACGGGCAAAGAAAACCAATTATCCAGAAGATTTGGTTCAAATTTGAAAATTTTCAAAGCTATTGAAAACATTCCCAAGATGGAAGAAAGAAAGTTAGAAGTATTTGCTTTGAATAAATTTGCTTTTCTTGACAGATTTTCTGCTATCTTAACAAAAGAGTCGGAGATTATGAATGATGTAAATATACTCTCGCATATTTTTGTTGATGAAAAATTCGCTGTGAGCGGAATACTTTCGAGGTTGGAAATTATAACTGGGGATAAGTTGAAAGTTGTATTTTTTTCAAGAAATATTGAAGGTTCGGTTATTTCAAAGTCCGTGTTTTTTGGAGACAATATCAAGCTTAAAATCCCAAAATTTATCCCAAAGCTTATCGATGGATCGCCGCTTAAATCTTTTGATGGTGCAGAAGAGTTATTTATTCAAAAAACCGCAAACAAAATCAAACTTCTTTTCTAACAATTTAAAGGAATCAAATGGGTGATTTTTCTTTCGATAAAAACGTTGAGAATGTTGTTGTGATAGGTTCTGGGCCGGCAGGATTAACATCTGCTATTTATCTTGGAAGAGCGCAAAAATTTCCTTTAGTTATTACCGGAACAAATTATGGTGGCCAGCTTATGGGAACATACATTGTTGAAAATTTTCCAGGTTTTGAGGAGGGAGTAATGGGTCCGGAGCTTATGAGAAAGATGGAAGAGCAGGCAAAAAAGTTTGGTGCACGAATTTTTATTGGAAGTGTGTCAAGGGTTGATTTTTCGAAAAAAATAAAAAAAGTCTTTGTAGGTGAAAAAGAAATTCTTTCAAAATCAGTTATTATAGCTACTGGTGCATCCCCAAAAAGGCTTGGAGTGGAGGGAGAAGAGGAGTTTTGGGGAAAGGGGATTTCGGTTTGCGCTACTTGTGATGGCGCACTTTTTAAGGATAAAGTAGTTTGTGTTATTGGTGGTGGGGACGCAGCCATGGAAGAGTCTGACTTTTTGACAAGATTTGCTAAGAAAGTTTATCTTATACACAGAAGAGATTCGTTTCGAGCAAACCCGATTGGTGTTGAGAGAGTTCTTAGAAATGAAAAAATAGAAGTGCTTTATAATTCCGAGGTAAAAAAGTTCATTGGGGAGAAAAGGTTAGAAAAGGTTCTTGTTTTTAATAATTTGGAAGGAAGAGAAAGAGAAATAGAAGTTGAAGGAGCGTTTCTTGCTGTTGGACATATTCCAAACTCAGGAATTTTTAAGGGAAAAATTGATTTACTTGAATCAGGATTTATAAAAGTCTTTGACCAAGTCAAAACTTCCGTTGAGGGGGTTTTTGCTTGCGGAGATGTTTGCAATGAAAAATTTCGGCAAGCTATTGTTGCTTGTGGAAGTGGGGCAATTGCTGCTATAGAGTGTGAGAAATATCTTTCAGAGAATTTTTGAAAAACTGCATTGAAATCATAAGTTTTGTTAATTATATTGAAACCAAAGCTTCAGTAGAGTTTTTTGGTTTTGAAGAAAAAACAGATTTTTAGAGAAGAGTCTACAAAACAGTTAGAAGGAAAAAATTTATAACATTACACCAACAATTAAAAAAAATCGGTTTTTATTTTCAAAAATTATCTTTTAAGATATGGTTGGTTTAATTTATGAGATTGAAAGCTAAGAAGAAATATTTTTTTGCGCTAGTTTTGTTGCTTTTCTTTTCCTCGTGCGAAAAGAAGCCAAACAATGAAAATGTCTCAGATAACAGTACAAAAGAAGGTATAAACCTATCAAATGAGTCTTTTTTGTACTCTGGCGACAAGAAAATTGTTGTTAAGTACCCATCGGAGTGGGAACTTTATACAGATTCATACAACGTAAAAACTTTTTTGAACAAGGGAGAGTTGTTAAGCAAAGATAGTGGTTTTGTTTCAATTGCCATAATGAAAGCTGATTTTATTGGAGGGGCGAAAACTTTAGATGATCTAACAAATAATGTAAGATCGCAAATTGATGTATTGGGGGAAGTTTTGGAAGAGTTAAAAATAAACGACAGAATTCACAAATTTAGATATGTTTTTGATAATGAAAAAGAAAACGAGGCTGAGTATTATTTAAGCGTGAATAACGGAGTTTTTATTGGGACATTTGTTCAGAAAAAAAATCTAAAGCTTTCAGATTCAATTGTTCCAATTCTAGAATCTTTTCAATTTTTGGATTTAACAGAAGAAGAGAAAAAGCTTTATAATCCAAAAGTTTTGAACGAGTCAAATGAAAAAAATCCAAAAGCAAGAATAAAAACCACGAAGGGAGATATAGTTGTTGAGCTTTTCTTGGATAAGGCACCAAGAACTGCAGAAAATTTCATAAACTTGGCAAAAAGCGGGTTTTACGATGGATTAAAATTCCACAGAGTTATAGACGGTTTTATGATTCAGACTGGCGATCCAAAAGGAGATGGAACTGGTGGGCCAGGGTATCAATTTCCGGATGAGTTTGTTCCTGCTTTGAGGCATTCTGAGCCCGGAATTTTAAGCATGGCAAACTCTGGTCCAAACACAAACGGAAGTCAATTTTTTATTACGGTTGCTGAGACTCCTTGGCTTGACGATAAGCATTCGGTTTTTGGAAAAGTTATCGAAGGATACAATGTTGTGGAATCAATTTCAAAAGTAAAAACAAACGAGAATAATGCTCCTCTGGAAGACATAATTATGGAAAAGGTTGAGATAATCTCATAGTCAATTGATTTTTGTCTTTACTTTAATAAAAACTAGTTGTTCAATTTTATTATGAGCAAAGTTTATATTGCGAATTGGAAAGCAAATCTTTCTCTTTCAGATTCGGAAAGTCTTGCTAGAAGATACTTAGAAACCGGCTTGGATAAGCTTGGGGTAGAGATTTTTGTCGCTCCAAGCCACTTTGCTTTGGAAAAGGTTGAAGAAGTTTTTAAAAACTCTTCCTTGAAAATTCTAGCTCAAGATGTTTCAGAGTTTGAAAAGCCAGGTGCTTTTACGGGTGAAGTCTTTGCAGAATTCTTAAAAGAAATCGGAGTTTCTGGAAGTTTGGTCGGGCATTCTGAAAGAAGAGTTTATCTTAATGAGTCAGAAAGTCTAAAAAAGAAAGTTTTAAACCTTGTTCGAAATAATCTTTTGGCGATTCTTTGCATTGGAGAAAATTCTTCTGAGAGAGCTTCTGGGATGACTAAAAAAGTTATTGAAACACAGCTTGAAAACGATCTTTCGCTTGTTTCGGAACTTTCTGAAAAAAACTTAATGATTGCTTATGAGCCGGTTTGGGCGATTTCGACTTTTCCGGGGGCAAAACCAGCAACTTATTTTGATATTGAGCCGGCTTTGATTCAGATCCGCGAGTGGCTTAAAAAAAGATTTGGAGAAACTTTGGGCGGGAAAATCAAAGTTTTATACGGCGGAAGCGTTAAGCCAGAAAATATAAAAGAGTATAAAATAAATTTAATAGATGGATTTTTGGTTGGTGGAGCAGGGCTAGATCCAGAAAAGTTCAAAATGATCATTACAGCATAAAGGAAGCGGGATTTTTACATTCCAATTTTTTTAAAAAAGGCACATTAAAAAAATCACCTGAAGCTTTCTCCGATTGGTTCTT
>Ga0129299_1001383_pt1 | contig 16216 bp, 9 predicted proteins | sample ConPoolayeCmetaG_FD_94477 | JGI IMG/M metagenome (GOLD analysis project Ga0129299, IMG submission 94477) | Hot spring microbial mat communities from California, USA to study Microbial Dark Matter (Phase II) - Cone Pool mat layer C metaG ... | reverse complement strand
TCCTGTGTTTGGATTCCGACAGCTACAGGCAGGGGCGCAGAACGGATCACCTCCAGCGCTGCACCTGCCACTGCCAGCAGGAAGGCGATCAGCAGAGGCGGACGCGCCAGCCGCCCCACATCAAGGGGGAGCTTCAAGGTCTGGAGTCCCTCCAGCCCCAATGCGCCTGCCAGCGCCAGCGCCGGCAGAGCAGGCAACAGCAGGCGGCTCTGCATGAGGGGCCATCCGATCACCAGCTCTGCCAGCCCTAAAACGGCTGGCGGCAGGGAGAAAATCAACAGGCGGTTGACCAGCGAACGCTCAGCCTCGCCGCGCTCCCGCCATCCAATAGGAATGAGCAGTAACAGGCCAATCACCAGCACGCCGCTGAACAGTGGGTAGAGTATCTTCTCCCCAAGAGAAGAGAGGTTAACCAACGGCACAATAAGCGGAGCAGGATTCAGCAGGACAGCATAGCCGGCAGAGGGCATATTCCAGCCTGACAGAGGAAAGGGGTTCCCCTCGATGAGCACATTCCTGACCAGCCATGGGAGGAAAACCAACAGCGTAACTACACTCACCATACCGCCAGAACGCCACATCTCTCCCCGACTGTCCCGTCGGGACAGCCACAACGTCAGCCCCGCTATTCCCGCTACCGCCCCAACTGCCCTATATTCCACACTTGCCGCTAGGCCAGCCAGCAGGCCGGCCAGCATCAGAAAGCGGGGACGAGTCTCACCATTGGAATTACGCCACGAGCACAACGCCACCAGCGCCGCGAGGCTGTAGGCCATCACTGCCAGATCATGGCAGGGACGGGAGAATGCCTGCCATAACATCCCGCCAGTCAGTAGTGCCGCCGATGCTACCCAGCCGGCGCCGGGTCTGCCCGCACGCCTCCCTACCCCAACCAGCATAGAGAGCAAAAACAGCCCAAAGCAGACATGCAGAAGTGCCGCCGCGCTGGGGCGGGTCAGAATCAGCAACCACAAGTAGAGCATCTCGGTCAGTTGCGGAAGAGGAGCCGCCGATCCCCATGGCAGAGCAGTGATACGCCCCGCCTCCACATAGAACTGAGGAACGCCAAGGTGATACGATAAAGCCTCCCAGGCTGACGGAGGGGCCAGAGCCTGAAGCACAGCCAATATGACCAACAGACCCACGCCGCGCCGAATCCAGCGGATAAAGGCGTTCTGCTCCGGTGCAAAGGCCGCCCGCAGACCATCTCGTACAGTGTACAACCATGCCCGCGCCGGCCTGAAAAAGATCGCCAGCAAGACAGCCATGATCAGCCACCCCAGCCATGCTGGAGGGAGGAAGCCCAGCAATCCCGCTGTCAACAAGATCAGTCCAACCAGCCCCAGCCCGAACAGCGCCAGCAAGGCGGCCCGCTCAAGGTCTGACAAGGGGTTCAAGCCGGGCAGAAGAAGCTCAAGCGTCATGAAAGTTTCCTGCCGCACCTTGTTCTTGCTTCGCCGCGGCAGGGTGGTATCACGCTCGTTGCCCCGCCTTGGCCAGCGGCGGGGCAGGCGCGGAGTGAAATCGGCCAGCACAGCCACCTCTCCAAAAAAGGCCGCCCCCAGTGCACCGCCCAGCGTTACCAGAAGCCCAACAGCACCCACATCCCTGACCCGATCAGCCAGCGCCTGTGCCGTCTCAAGGTTGATCGGGTTGTACAGAATGAGATAAGCGATCACCAGTAAAGCCAGCCCCGTCAGGGGCAACAGAAGGACGATACGGCGAATCATCCCGCCTCCTCAGTTAGCGGGGTAGTCCGTTCCACACGGCATTGCCGCAAGAAAGCCGCCAGCATTCCAATCAACATCAAGGTACGCAACGGCACTGTCAAGTACAGCCCCCAGAACATCCCCCGTGACATCAGGACAGGCCACTCAAGCAGATTAAGCAGGCTGAAAGCCAGTACCCCCATCACACCCTCCCGTTCAGGGAAGACGAGCAGGATCAATGGGATGAGCATGAACATCCACTGGGGACTCCAGCCCTTCGACCAGAGCAGAAAAACGCACCACGTCACCCCAAAGAAGGCCACCAGCGCCCGGTCCGTGCGCCGCATTGGACGGGTGAACAGGTAGAGGTACAGTGCCCCAAAGAGGATCAGGGGAATCCATGCCGGAATAACCGGCGGATGGCCAATCATGACCCCGGCACGGGCGGGGTCGAGGCGGTCAATCAGATCACCAAAATTGCCTGTGCCGAAGTTGCCATCCAACAGCGCCCAGATCGTCTGCCAGCTCGACTTGCTGAGCTGAGAACGCATCGAGGCCAGTGTATAATCAGGGCTGAGGATCAGGAAAGGGAAATAGGCGAAGGCAACAAGCGCACCTGTGATGCCCGTATAGATCATAGCCCGGCGCGGCGGTCTGAAGCGCCAAACGACTGGTACGAACAGCCCCGGCATGACCTTGACCAGCACACCACCAGCTATTGCCAACGCTGACCGCACTTCATGTCCCTGTAGCAGTGCCCACAACCCCAGTAGCATCAACAGCGTTGTAATTGCATCCAGATTCCATGAAATGAACACCAGCGGGACACCAAGCAATGCGTAGACCCACGCGAGGTCAATGCCGCGCTCTGCCCCGTACAGATGAGAGCCAATACGCCGGATGAGCGCCAAATTGCCGCAATCGGCGGCCAAAGCCAGCAGGCTGAGGGTGTAGTAATAAGTGTGCGGCGGCATCCCGCGCCAGACGACAATCAACTGGTGCAGGCCCAAGTTAAGCCACACAAGCAGAGGCGGATACTCCATCCAGTAACCCAGAAACGGCAGACGGCCCGTGAGCTGGGTGATCTCGGCCAAGCGGTAGAAGTTGTAGAAATCCCCATAGTACGCCGTCTCGCTAAACGGGTTTAAGGTGATCAACACCGCCAACCGCAACGTCACGAAGAGCGCCAGCAGAACGCGGAAATCCCGAATGGAAGTCAGCGGCTTCTGCCTCTCATTGGCCAAGAGGAACCTCCCGTACAAATAGACTTGCAACCGCATCCGAATAAACACGCCGCCATCCGCTGCTCAGCCCCAATACCTGTGCCAGCGGGCTGGTTGATTCGATCAGCACCGTGTTAATTCCCGCTGAGTCAAGGTTATTCTCCCAGCTTGACTGAGCGTAGTAGGTCGCCAGATACACGCGCAACAGTTCATCATCATAGAGATCAGTACGCCCGTCCACATAGACGGGGTAATCGCGTGCCTCCCAGATCAGATAACCGCCCCAGTTGTAGCTGTTGAACAAAGGCCCCGGCAGGTTATTTTGCTTCAGGTAGGCCACAGCATCTACCGGTAACGTCTGGCGGGCCGCTTCCTCGATGCGTTGCGGCTCAACGGCATAGACGATCTTGGCGGCGCCCCCTGCCAAAATCAGCACCAGCAACAACCAGTTCAGCACCGCCAGCGTCACCCGTGTCGGGCGGCGATCCCAGTTAAGCTGATAGCGGTACTCCCTGAGCCAATCGTTCAGATGGACGGACAGGACGGGCGAGGCTACTACGGCAAAGGTAGCGATGTTACGTCCGGCCAGCAATGCACTGTAGGCCGTTCCGGCGACCATCACAGCATCGCGCCAGCTCAGCCGCCTTGAGGACAGTGCCGCCATGCCCAGCGTCCCCAACAGCAACCAGATGAAAGGCCACGTCTCCGGCTGGTGAAAGTTAGGGGCGGCCCACTCCTGAATGTAGTCCCGCAGTACACCAATGCCGACCGTCCGAAACGGATAAAACAGCATGGAAGGGCCGTATGGGTTCAGCGAGATGGCCGCCGCCGAGACCAACCCAACGATCACCAGTCGTAGTACCGGCTTAAGCGTCGGACGGGGCGGTTCATCTTCTTGGGCCGGGCCGCGTAACACTCCCTCAAACAGCCAGTGCACCCCCTCGCCGGCGGTTGCCAGCACCATCAGGATAAAGCCAATAGCAAATCCGCCGTGTAGATTAGCCCACAGCGCCATCACCGGCGGGATGAACCACAGGCGGTCTGTTCCTTTTACGAGATACAGCCACAGCAGGTAGAGGACAACTGTGCTGAGCAGGAAGGACATCATCTGCGGGCGGGGCGACCAGAAGATCGCCGCCGCCGCCGCTCCCAATACCGTCACAAAAGCGCGGACAATAGGGTCACCTTCCATCTGCCGGTGGACAAAGAACATCCCCGCTGTAGCCAGCACAGCCGTATAGAGGGTCAGCCCAAGATTGCCCAGCAATCCATACGCCCCATAGAGGATGATCTGGGAGAGCCAGGAGTGGTTGATCCACGGGAGGCCGGCACGAGTGTGAGAGAACTCATCCGCACGCAACAGAGCGCGGTGAGTGACCTGCCATTCACCAGCCCGCAGATGCCACAGCATGTCAGTGTCAAGTGGAGCACGGGCGGCCATCACAAAGACTGCTGCAAACGTGAGGATCACAACCAGACGCGCCAGCGTTAGAGAGCGCAGGAGTTTCATCTTCCCCCTCACCCCCTCCCAAGAAGAGAATTCGGCCTTTACAGAGGGTCAGTCTGTCATCTCACCGGAGAGACCGAGTTCCTCCGGTGTAACAGGCCGGGAGAGATCATAAAAGACCGTGTACGGGCCGATCTGTTGCTCACGGAATGCCACACCGGCCCTCTCAAAGCAATCTCGTAGCTGTGCGTCCAGGGCAGGCAGGTTGCTCGTCACGTACACCACCTGCTCGGAGGCCTCAACCATGCGGGTATAGAGCGGATAGCGGTCGTCGCGGCGGGTATAGCTCAGATCATCCTTATAGGGCAGGCGCGGCGAGAAGATAATCCGCTCTTGAGTCAGGAAGGCAAAACGGTAAGTAACCCAATAGTTGCTGTACCCCCGATCCGCACCAATGGAGTCAAGGAAGGCGATCAGGTCATCGTCGTAATCGTGGGGGATATGGGTGATCAGGTTGAATTGTGTGGTCAGGCCGGGCGGGTTACGGAGCATCGAGCGGATGTTGCCCCACAGGTTATAACTCAGACAAATGATCAGCAATGCTACAGTCCCGCCCCGTACCCAACGCTCCTGGCCGATCTCAAGCCCCTGACGGGCACGTCCCAGCCAGTCGCCGACCAAAATGGCGAGCAGAGGGTAGAGCGGCGAGAGATACCGTCCGGTCGGGTCACTGCCAAAAGGGGTGACAAGCATCAGCCCGCATAAGACTCCAAAACCGCCCAGCAGGCTGACAAGCGGCAGGGGCGGTGTATCGGCTTGTGCGCCGCTCAAGCCGCGCCGCACAGCCCGCCACAGGACAAACAGATAAAAAACTGCCACTGGCACGCCAACAGGCAGCGCGATCCACTCAAGCGACCAAGGGGGTCTGAGGCCAAACAGCGACGGGATATTAAATGCCGCCAGTGAGAGCACGCGGATCGGCAGGCCAGCCGAGGCTCCTTCGGAAAGGGCGGCATTCAGCCGCAGGCCGCTCACTTCAGTCAGAATCGCCGCAGGGTCAGACAGGACAGCGATCAGCCACGGCGACGCACCCACAACAAAGCCCAGTGCCAACAACCCCACCCTGCCCCACGGCATCTTCCGGCGGAAATGCCATATCCCCAGCAGAGCCAGCGGAGCGGCCACCGTGACGATCAAGGACATACTCCACCAGCCCAAGCCGGCCAGCAGACCGGCTGACAGCCACCACCCGCCTGCACGCCTTTCGCCGCTTAAGATGCCCCACACGATCAACAGAATCAAGTTGTCGAGCAACAGAGTTTCAACATAGTCGCCCAGTGTAGCCGTCGTGTAAGTGCTGAACAGGACAGTCGGCACAGCGATCAACAGCGCCGCCGCCGTTGCGGCAAAACGATCTTTGCTGAGGCGGTAAGCCAGTACATAGGTCGTGACCAGTACACCGCTGTACAGGGCGATCTGCACCAGCCGGACGGCCAACACCGACTGCCCCCAGATCAGAAACGAGAGGGCGATCAAGTAGGCATCCAGCGCCCCCATGTAAGACTGACCATAAAAGAAGATCGGGCGCTCACCCTGCAGGATATGCCGAGCCATCAGCGCCAGAACAGCTTCATCTCCATTGAAGGTGACGCTGTGAGTAGCAAGCAGAGCGGCCTTCAACCCCAGCCCTAGACTGAGAGCCAGCCACAGCCCCCAGTGAGTACGTACACAGGCCGCAAGGTAGGAAGCAGAGAACAGGCGAGAGGAAGATTGTGTCATCGCTCGTTCAGACATGCCGCTATTATAGTACGACGGATAACCACCCCCAAATAAGGGATCAACCCGATTGTAGCGAAAGTGCGCTCTGCCTATACTGGTGACAGGCTTAGAGAGCACAAGCAGGCAGGATGAAGCTGAGGCACTCCATGAGAGTCTGGCTGGTGGACCCAGCGGCAATGACCCCCTACTACGACATCAGCTTGACGGCGGCCCTACAGTCAGCGGGGGCCGAGGCACGCTTACTGACCTCACGCTATTTGTATGAAGAGCATGTGCCGCTGGCCGGCCAATACGCTGAAGCCTTCTTTTTTCGGGGAATGGAGCGGCAGGCAGAGAGGCTGGGGCGAAACAGCCTGCTTAGACGGCTGACCCGCCTGAGTATCTATCCATTTGATCTAAGCCGCCTGTGGTCTGAGTTCAACCGCCAGCCGCCGGACATACTACACATTCAATGGACATGGCTGCCGCTTCTTGACCAGGCCGTCTTTAAACGGATGGCCGCCAGAGTCCCCTGTGTGCTGACCGTTCACGACACACTGCCCCGCGCCGCCGCCATGTCACGCTTAGCTGATATGCGTCCATTGTACAATGTGGCGGATCATCTGATTGTGCACGCCGAAGAAAACCGCCGGACTCTGACTGCACACGCTGGAGTTGATCCGGCACGGGTAAGCGTTGTGCCGCACGGCCCCCTGTTTACAGAGCAACCCGTCCCCTCCCGACATGAAGCCCGCGCCCGGCTGTGTATTGACCCTCAGGCAGAGGTGATCCTGTTCTTTGGACTGATCAAGCCCTACAAGGGTCTGCTCGACCTGATCGAGGCATTGGCTCAAGTGCGGCCCAGACATCCCCTTGTGCACCTGCTGGTGGCCGGACAACCGGAAGGCTCAACCGAGCCATATCTGGCGGCGCTGTCTGAACATGGTCTGCACGAGGCGGCCACCTTGCGCTTGCGCTTCATCCCAACACAGGAAGTGCCCTACTATTTTGCCGCCTCTGATGTAGTCTGCCTGCCTTATCGGGAGGCCAGCCAGAGCGGCGTGCTCCTGACAGCCTATCGCTTCGGCCTGCCGGTAGTTGTTACGCGCGTAGGGGGGTTGCCTGAAACTGTCGAAGAAGGACATAATGGGCTGGTTGTCCCTCCCTCTGATCCAGCGGCACTGGCCAAGGCACTCGATTCCCTGCTGGCCAATCCAGAGCTGTGCGCCCGTTTCGGGGCACACTCGCGCAAGCTGGCAGAGACCCGCTTTAGCTGGCGGCGCTCAGCCGTGCTGACCCTTGAGATCTATCGGCGGGTGATGGCACAGCGCCTGTCCATAACAGCCGTCTGACTACAGGATGCTTATGGAACACACCGACAGCTCCAACTGGCCTCCTGTCTCGGTGATTGTGCCGGTATATAACGAGGCTCTCTTTATCGAGCGATGCCTGAGTGCACTGTTGGCACAGGACTATCCCGGCCCGTTCGAGATCATCTGTATAGACGGGATGAGCGAGGATGGCACACGCCAGATCATCAGCCGGATCGCGGCTGGCGACCCGCGCGTGCGTCTGGTAGATAATCCCCGCCGCGTGATACCGGCGGCGCTCAACATCGGGTTCCGTGAGGCACGCTGCGATCTGGTGGCCCGTATGGATGCCCATACCCTGCCGGCACCGGACTATCTGCGTCAGTGTGTGATAGTCCGGCAACAGTCCGGCGCCGAGAACGTGGGCGGTCGGTGGAGAATGGAAGGCGACACCTATCTAGCCCGCGCTATTGCCGCCGCTATGGAATCCCGTTTTGGGGTCGGCACAGGCCAATGGCGCGGCGGCAGGACAGCCGGTGAGGCGGATACCGTTCCCTTTGGCATGTGGAGCAAGAAGACGGTACTGGCATTGGGAGGCTTTAACGAGCACGTCCTGATCAATGAGGATTACGAGTTTAATTACCGGCTACGGGCAAGCGGGGGACGTGTCTACTATTCACCTGCCATACAGGCTACCTACTATCCCCGCCGCTCGCTGAGTGCGTTGTGGCGGCAGTACTTCCGGTATGGCTTCTGGAAGGCACGGGTGCTCAAGATGCATCCAACCTCTTTCCGCCTGCGGCATGGGCTTGCTCCCTTGTTCGTGGCAGGGCTGATCGGCGGGGCGATCCTGTCCATCTTCAGCCCCTTGTGGCGGTATGTGTATGGAGGAGCGCTGGCGGCCTACGGACTGCTTGCACTCTTGTTCGCGGCACGTCAGGCGGTGCGGCATGGCTGGCGTTACCTCCCCATCATTCCGCTGATCTTCCTCATCTTGCACACTGCCTGGGGGAGCGGCTTCTACGCAGGGATATGGCACTGGTGGATTCGCCGCGAGGGAGAACATGACAACCGGCAGACCCAAGCCAACTGAACACAGCCAGCCTATTCAGCTCCCCATCTCTGAGCGCCGGGTACTGCTGGCATTGGGTGATCTGGCTGCCGTTAACGCGGCAGTGCTGATCGCGCTGCGGATATGGTCCTTGGTTGGCCAGCGCCCCTTTGGGTGGCCCTTCATTCTGTCCCAGTTGCACTGGTTTGTGATACTGAGCGCGCTATGGCTGATATTGGCATCTGCCAATAACTTCTATGATCTGGCCCTCAGCGCACGCTGGGCGCGCAGTCAGGCACGGCTGATACAAATAGAATTACAGCTCCTTGCCGTCTATCTGGTCATCTTCTTCCTCTCCTCGCGCGATGCCTTGCCTCGATTGTTTATCCTCTACTATGCGGTTGCCTCCTACATTTTGATTGCGCTGTGGCGGCTGGCACGTCCTTTTCTGCTGGGCTGGCGCCCCCTCCGACGGCGGGTGCTGGTCGTGGGGGTAGGCTGGCCGGCGCGAACCATCATTGAAGCCATTCAGCAATACGCCAGCAACGATTACGAAGTGGTCGGCATAGTGGACGAGGCCAAGCCGCTACACCCTGAAGATGTAGTGATTGAGGCTGAGGTGATCGGTAATGGCGGAGACCTTGCCCTGATTGCACAGGCCCTTCATGTCGGCGAGATCATTTTGGCCACCACCAGCAATATAGATGGGGAGCTGTTTCAGGCCATCATGGACTGCTACGAGCTGGGCATCCCCCTGACGCCCATGCCCCTGCTCTACGAGCAGTTAACCGGCATGGTGCCGGTCGAATACGTGCGTGGACATTGGAACTTGGTATTGCCGCTTGAGGGACGCTCTCCCTTTGATCCATACCCCATCCTTAAGCGGCTGATGGACATCACCCTCAGCCTGATGGGTCTGACGGTCTTCGGCCTGCTCCTGCCGATCATCGCCCTAGCTATCACAGTCGACTCGCCGGGGGCGATCTTCTATCAGCAGGAGCGGGTTGGGAAGGCTGGCCGCATCTTCAAAGTCATCAAACTACGCACCATGATCCCGGATGCTGAGGCTCAACACGGGCCGCTGTGGGCAGTGCGCGGCGATCCGCGCGTGACACGTGTAGGCCGTCTCCTGCGCAAAAGCCGGCTGGACGAAGTCCCTCAGTTGATCAACGTCCTGCGGGGGGAAATGAGTCTGGTAGGGCCGCGCCCCGAACGGCCTTTTTTCGTTGAACATCTTCAGCGCACTATCCCATTCTATCGGGCGAGGCTGGCCGTCCGGCCCGGTCTGACCGGCTGGGCACAGATCAATTACGGCTATGGCAGTACTGAGGAAGACGCGCTGTTCAAACTGCGTTACGACCTCTACTACATCCGGCATAGCTCCCTCCTGCTTGACCTGCTGATCCTGTTACGGACAATCGGCAAGGTGGTACGTCTGCAGGGGACATAGCGGCCAGCAGGGGTCTTCCTGAGAAACAAGGGGCTGAACAGCTATGGCGAAACATGCTCGTTTGATTTTCCTGCTGATCCTCTACTTCACCTTTATTGGCGGCACGTTTATTACCGAACACCGCCTGTGGCCGCGCGTCGTGCATCACCTCATTGTGACAGCGTTGCTGGCGGCATGGCTGATCTTCCTGCTGATCCGCCGCCGCCCCTTCCCCGCTACGCCGCTGGATTGGCCAATCGCCGCCTTTTTTAGCGTGAATGTGCTGGCTGCCCTCTTTGCCGCCGACCCGCGTGTGAGTGTTGAGGCACTGTGGCGGATCGGGACCCATATCCTTCTGTTCTACCTGCTGGTTGATCGAATGCGAAGCTGGGGGCCGCGCGCTCTGTTGGAACCTCTCTTTCTGTCAGCGGCAGTGGTAGTCCTGATTGGGGTGTCTGAGCTGGCGGCATGGTACTTTGGACTGCCCCTGCTCCCTGCCTTTCAGCAAGGGTGGATTCAGATTGGCGGCCTGCGCGACCCCATTCCGCCGGTTATGTACCGGCTTGCCTTTACTCTCGGCGACCCAACCGGGTTATCAGCCTATTTGGCACTCCTGATTCCATTTGGGCTGGCATGGGGAGTGTCAACCCGCTCGACACACACACGAGCAGGATTGTTGCTCTGGACAGCAGGGGCGCTGGTAGTCGAAGGGCTGAGCTTTTCACGCGGGGGACTGCTCTCGCTGGCCGTCTCATTGCCCACGCTGGCCGCTCTGCTGATAACAGGCCGTCCCGAATGGCGCTCAAAGATCACCTCTGCCCTGCGCGGCTGGCGGGTCATTGCCGCCGCCATTGTGCTGGCCGCAGTAGCCGCTGTGCTTGGCCTTGGCTGGCTGGGGCAAGACTTTGCAGGCCATCGCGCCGGCGATGAAGTACGCCTTGACTTGTGGCGGAGCGCATGGCAGATCGGCCTGAGCGACCCCCTAACAGGCGTCGGGCCGTATGGTTTTGGCCGGGCACTGCGTGCCGTCCGCGATCATGCCGTCACCCCTGATCACCACACCACCGCCCACAACCGCATCCTGCAGAGCTGGGCGGAAACCGGCCTGCCGGGTGTGCTGGCATTGCTCTATCTGGTTGGAGCAACCGGATGGGCCGCCATCCGCCGCTGGCAAGCCGCCGGCAAGCAGGAACGGGTGCGCGTCGCAGGCGCAATAGCCGGCCTGCTGGGCTTCTCCGTCCACAATCTAGTGGACATGTTCACAGCCACCCCTCTGATCCTGCCCTGCCTGATGCTGACCGCCTACCTGATGATGCCATTGCCGGCAAGTGACTCCACCACAGAGGCCCAGCAGCCTGTAAAGGCACGCCGCTTTATGCCGGTGCTTTTTCTCGCCGCTCTTATCCTCTCGGCAATGGGTTGGATCGTCTCTGATACAGCCCATTTCCATTTCGACCGTTCAGTACGTTTGGCCGATGAAGAGGACTTTGAGAATGCACTTACTGAGATCAGGCTGGCCCGCCGCATAGACCCGGCTATGGGTTACTACGCCGCTCAGGAGGCTTACTACCTCGGCATGCTGACAGCAACCAACCCGGCGGGGGATACCCTCCAGCAGGCGCTTGCGAGTTATCAGGCCGTCATGGCACGCGACGGCAACTACGACCTTCTATGCGCCAACAATGCCATGCTGCTGGCCCGTTCGGGCGATCTGACTGCGGCGCTTGCTCAGATGCGGCAAGCCGCGTTCATCCAGCCGAACGAACCACGTTACCGCCTGTGGGCGGGACTGCTGGCCGAACAGCTAGGCGATGAAACAACTGCCCTCTCCGCCTATCAAGAGGCGCTCAGCACACGCCCGGACTGGATCGCATCGCCCTTCTGGGAGGTGACATCCCTGCGAATGACTGCCCGTGATGCCTTCAGAAGCGCACATGGAGCCGGAAGCCTTCCACTAGAAACCTTCCGGGACATGTCGCCCGCCTGTTGGCCTACCGGTGATCCTGCACCGCGCCGTACAAAGGAGCCGCCCTCTGAGGCAGTACATCTGCTGTGCCGGGGCGAAGCCAGACTGCGGGTAGACGGCGACCTGACAGGGGCGCTGGAACTGCTCAACCAAGCAGTCGAGGCTAACCCGGCCCTGCCCGGCGGTTACCTGATCCGTGCTGAGGTATATCTGGCGCAGGGTGCTCGGGCCGCCGCTGAGCGGGATGCCCGCACAGCGATCTTTCTGGGTGACTGGCATGGATTTTACATTCTGGGCCTGCTGGCGGAGGAAGCAGGTGAGACAGCCATAGCGGCACAATATTACGCTCAAGGCGGGCCGCAGATCGTCCAGTTACAGGGATGGGACGTAGCTGTTTACAACCGGCGGGGGAGCCTGATGCTCCTGCCGCTTTTTGACGTACCGGGCACGAGCCGGTATGATTTGGCGGCATGGATCGCTCTGGTCAACCTGTATGAGTCGCAGGGACGCCCTGACGAGGCACAGGCTGTCCGAGAGGTGATCCAGACCTTTGACCCTTACTTCTCAAACTAAACCTGCGAGGACTATAGCCTCAGCCGACGAACACAAAAAGTACCCTGTGACCGAGATTTTTGTCATCGTACCAACCTACAACGAGAAAGAGAACCTCCCGCTCTTGACCGAGATGTTGCTCGCCTTGCCGCTCGACCTGAGCGTGATCGTCGTGGATGATGCCTCCCCTGACGGCACAGGCGAGCTGGCCGATGCGCTGGCCCGCCAGCAAGCAGGGCGTTTGTCCGTCATTCACCGGACAGGCAAGCTGGGGTTAGGAACGGCCTATGTGGCCGGCTTCAAACACGCCCTGGCACAGGGAGCCGCCCGTGTTGTTACGATGGATGCCGACTTCTCACACCATCCGCGTTACATTCCCGCCCTTGTCCAGGCCAGCCGGGAGCGCTATGACCTCGTGATCGGTTCCCGTTATGTGCCGGGCGGTGATACTCCTGACTTTCCCTTCCAAAGGAGACTGCTAAGCTGGGGCGCAAACAGGATTACCCACTTGGCGCTGGGTCTGCATGCCCGCGACACAACGGCGGGTTTCCGTTGCTACCGTCGTGAAGTGCTGGAGACACTTCCGCTTGACTCGATCTTCAGCAACGGCTACTCCTTCCTGATAGAGATGCTTTACATGGTCGAGCAGGCAGGCTTCACAGTGGGTGAAGTCCCCATTATCTTCGAAGACCGCAAGCGGGGCCGCTCTAAGATTTCACAGCAGGAAATCACGCGGGCGCTCTACACTGTAGCAAGGCTTCTCTGGCGGCGGCTGGCCGGCCATCCCCCCTACCCCGCAAGCCATCGGAAAGTAACCCCGAAGCAGGATCATACGGAGGGCTAGCGTTCTGCACTGCCGGCCACCCGGTACACACGCCAGTAACCCCACGTAGGGTCAGGGCCGCCGATGACAGCCATCTCACGGAGGCCGTCCGGCCACCCGCTTCCCATAAAGAAGCCATATTCCCCTTGGAGCGCCCAATCCGAGTCTATGACATAGTCAATCCCTGTCTCGCGGATGTAAGCCATCAGGCGGCCTGCTTGGATGGCTTCAAAAGCGGCAGGGTTCACCACTCCATCAAGGTTGACAACCTGCCGCCCGCTGTAGTAGCCCATGATGCCCGCATTCCATGCCCCGATCAGGGTATCTGGCGGCGTATTTCTCTTGATCCAGTCAGCCGCCTCAAGATGAAACACCTGCCAGGGATGGTATCCCTGTTGCCAGATCATCAGGCTCGTTAACAGCATGCCAAACCATGCGCCGGTAAACAGCGCCAGTTTACGCGGCAGTCTATGAACCCCTTCCCAGAAGAGAGCCAGTGCCAGCGCAAGGCTTTGAGCCGTCACTACAAAATACCATGGGCGCGGATACAGCCGGATACCGGCATGAACGATAAGGAGACTCAGCCCGCCCGCCAGCAATATCAGGCAGGCTTGCATCAGGGGACGCCCTTCTCCTTTGCGGGCAAGGATCAGCCCCCACACGCCCATCGGCCACAGCAACAAGAAGATCAGGGGCGGTGTGCCCAGATATTCACCCCTCAGCCAGCCGGCGGGCAAGGTGATCGCCCGCACTGAGAGCTTCCAAAGCGGGTCATCGGGGAACATCAAATGATGACGCGCCCGGAGCGTCCACGGAAGGGCAACTGCACTGCTCTGGGTCAGCGCAGACCCAAAGGTTATCTGATTCCAGATCAGCCACGGTGCACAGACAACCGCCGCAACAACCACCCCAGCCGCCGCCCGCCGCCAGCGTTCTTCACGCGGCAACTTGAACAGCACCCAGAGACCCAGCCAGATCAGTATCAGGGCTGTGTCAGTGCGGCCAAGAAAGCACAACCCAAACACCCCTCCCCAGGCCGCCGCACGTCCCCAGCTAGGACGCTCGATCAACGCCAGCGAAAGCAACCATGCCGCCGCGATCAAGAAGGCCGATAGTCCTGTCTCCAGCCCATTAACCGATTGGAAAATCGGCAAGCCGTTTAGAGCATAGGCTAATCCGCCCGCCAGCCCCGCCGTCTGGCTGATGTAGCGGCGTGCGGCGCGGTAGATTATCACAGCAACAAGGCTGTCAAGCGCCGCGCTCAGGATGAGGGCAAGCCGCACAGGTATATCCGGATCGCTGAATGGCACCGCGAAAATAGGGAGCAACAGGATCATCCACAAAGGATGCCAGCCATTGCTGGGGTTAAGACCATCCATTGACGGCCCGCGGCCAGCCAAGATGTTCTGAGCAGTGGTATAGTAATAAAACGCGTCGTCCGGCAGTGTCCGCTCAATCTGAAGCCGCATGGGTTGCAGGACAACCAGCAACCGGACACCCAGCCCTATCGCCAGCAGAAGCAAGGGGACGAATGGGACGAGCCGTTGCAGGGCTTCCGGCACAGGCAGGGAGTGCTTCTCACCGGCGGAGGAAGAAGATACAGAGGCAGATTTCACCATGATGCCACCACCTATCAGCGGCCTAGCGCGCCATTTGAAGATCAGTGTGCTTTCCCAAGGTCAGCCCCAGCCTGCCCGAGATTCTTGCCCCTGAATGCCACCACCCCGCCGCTATGACAATGCCATCATCCCCAAGAGATGCAAGGCGGCGTGCCGCCTGAAAACAGGGCCGCATAACCCCACGGGAAAACCATCATTGAAGAAAGACGCCGGTCAGTATTCCCCCAGCGCCGCCTGTAGAGCTAAAAGTGCGAAAATTGTACCTGAAACCAATTTCACTCACAAGGCACTCCCCCCGCTGTCACCCACCCCTACCAGGGACAAGGTACAGGTTGCCCTCGGCTGGGTTATCGGGCGGCCTGCCCAAACGGATAGCGCCACACCTCAACCAGAACAGTCCAGTAGGTGCGGAGATGCACTGCTACATCGGCACGACCTGACAGCCGCTGGATCAGGCGGATGATGATCTTGACCAGCAGTTCTATGGTGAAGCCAATCTTCAGCGCCAGCACAGCGCCGCGGCATTCCCTCTTGCTGAAGTAATACAGCGGACTGAGATGATGGGCGCGTATCTTGATCGGCACATGCCGCGCCGCGCTGGTTGACTCGTAATGGACGATGCAGGCATCCGGCAGATACCAAACCTGCCAGCCCGCCGAGCGGGCACGATCACACCAGTCGGCTTCCTCAGCAAAGAGGAAGAAGGCCTCGTCTAGGCCGCCGATCTGCTCGTACACCTCCCTCCGTGCCATCAGGCATGATCCTTGCACCCACCCCGTCTCAAACGGGAGGGCGGCCTGCTCGCAAGCCCGCCGGTAATGGCCGTAAACCCAGTACGGGAACACACGATCCAGCCCAAGATACTGCCACAGAACCACCGTTGCGCTCAGGGGAGTACGGGCTGTCAGCGCCACGCGCCCTTGGCCATCGAATGTACGCGGCCCCACAACGCCTGCCGCCGGGCTGGATTCCAGAAAAGCGATCATTCTTGTCAATGCACCAGCCTGCACGATCACATCGGGATTAAGCAACAGCAGGTATCGTCCGCGTGTCCGTTCCAGCCCCTGGTTATTAGCAGAGGCAAAACCTCGGTTATCCGGGTTGATGATCATTTGCGTCTGCGGATACTCGCGGGCAATCCGCTCCGGAGTGCCGTCAGTCGAGGCATTGTCCACGACGATCACCTCATACGAAAGCCCTGCCGCCCCTGCCGGCAGGCTGTGCAGAGTGTCCAGCACCAGATCACCCGGATTGTAAGTCACGATGATAATGGAGAGATCAATCAAGCCCAGATTCACCTCGCGGACCGTCAGCCCGCTCAAACAGTGC
>Ga0129299_1001381_pt1 | contig 16229 bp, 10 predicted proteins | sample ConPoolayeCmetaG_FD_94477 | JGI IMG/M metagenome (GOLD analysis project Ga0129299, IMG submission 94477) | Hot spring microbial mat communities from California, USA to study Microbial Dark Matter (Phase II) - Cone Pool mat layer C metaG ... | reverse complement strand
GGGGCCGGGTCAGGAACTCCCGGATGCCGGCCCGCATGGCGGTGAGGATGTGGCGGCCGTCGGTGCTGGAGGAGACCACGAACACGGCCAGGGCGGGGTTTTCCGAGGCGATCCTGGCGGCGACCGGCAGGGTGGCCTCGGGCACGGGATCCAGATGCACCAGCAGGATGTCGCAGGGCAGCTGCCGGACGGCGTGCTCCAGCAGGGCCGGCTCATTGACTTCGGCGGCGATCTGCACGCCCGGCAGGGCCAGCAGATCGCTGCGCAGCGGGGCCGAGAACTCCTCCTCGGCGTTGAACACGATGACCCGAACCGAACGTCTCATGGCATTCCCGAGCGACACCCCCGGCCTTGGGCCGGGCGGGGGCATCCGCGCGCGGCGTGGACCGGACACCCGTTCTGGCGGCGTGCCGGCCCGACGGCCTGTTCCTGCCCTGCCATGAGTCCTGCCGTGCCCCTTCCTTCAGCCCGTCAGCAGGACCCTGATCGTCCCGCGTGGCCGGCCGCCGGTCTGCGGCGGCCGGCCCTCGCGGGACGCATACCCGTCCGTGCACTCCCGGCGGCGGTCACTGGATCAGAATGACCGGCCGCTTTCCGCCCAGGGCCCGGAAGATGGTTTCCAGCTGGGCCCGGTAGGTGGCGATGGATCCCTCGGCGTGGAACCACTCGCCCCTGCCGATCTGGGCGACGCTCTGCATCAGTTCCTGGTCGGCCGAGTAGCCCACGCTGACCGTGTGGATCTGGATTCCCTGCGCCGCGGCATCCTGGGCGGCCAGCTCGGTGTCGATCCGGGCCTGGGCCTCGTCGTACGTCGGGTTGACGCGCGTCTGGTTGGCGTTGCCGTCGGTCAGCAGAATCATGACCTTGGCGGCCTCGCGCCGCGCGCCGTGGTCGTAGGCCAGAAGGACCTGCCGGCCCTTGTCGATGCCCTGGGCGATGTTGGTATAGCTGGTCCACATGCCCGCCTGGAGCGTATCGACCTTGCCGCGGACGGCGTCGTAGTCCTCCACCAGCCAGGACATGTTGGCCGGCTTGTCCGCGGGCCCGTACCCGTACGTCCCGTAGCTGGCCATCCCGACCCGGTCATCTCCGTCGAGTTCCTCGATGACCTCCATGCACAGCTTGGTGGCGTCGGCGACCGCGCCCATCGGCTGGGTCGGGGCCCCGGCGAAGCCCGGGGAGGCGCTGTTGCCGACCTGCTTTTCCTGAAGGTAGTCGATCCAGGTCTTCAGGCCGAAGCGGTAGCGCAGGCCGGGATCGCCGTAGTAGCCGCTGTCGGGGTTGTACTGGCACATGCCCGAGCCGCTGTTGATCACGTAGTCGATGAAGTTATCCCAGCTGCCTCCGACCTTCTTGGAGAAGGTGCCGGGGTTGCTGGAGCCCGACGGGTAGGGGATCAGCGTCTCGACCTCGCTGGCATCGATCTTGTTGTCGCCGTTGCCGCCGGCCTGCCCGCCGGTCTTGCCGCTCTTCCAGCGGTCCAGCCCCAGGGCGACCCGCACCCGGCGCCGGTAGGCCGCCGTGTCGCTGTCGTAGGACGAGCTGTTGATGACGCTCATCTCCGAGGAGGTGTACTGCCCGTAGCCCTTCTGGAGCAGCGTCTGGCTGGCGAAGGCCGAGGTCAGCGTCCAGGCCGAGCCCTTGGGCAGACGCACCAGGCCGGGGTCGGCGGCGAAGTCCCAGCCCGGGCCGGTGGTGGCCGTGCCCCAGGTGTTCATGTTGCCCAGCAGCGGCCCCGGCGCCAGGTTGTACTGCACCGAGGTGTCCTTCAGGCCGCCAGCCTTGGTGGCCACGGCCAGGTTCAGGGCCTGCAGGCTTTCGTTGGGCACCGAGAAGCTGAACCACTCGGTCTGCACCACCCCGCCCTCGCCGAGGGCGGTCTCGTCGAACTTCAGGCCCAGCACGCCGGTCGTCGGGTCCACCCCGAACGAAACCGGGTACCCGCCGCCGCTGGTCGCCGTGGCCAGGGCCGTCGCCTCGACCGAGGCCGGCAGGCCGAAGGTCACGTGGCTCAGCGCGGGGGTTCCCGACTGCCCGTCGCTGCTGAGGTTGACCGTGATCCGGGAGGTGCCGTCGCCGTTGTCCATCACCGACACGCTGGAGGTGAATCCGATGGAGTCGGTCTTGGGCGACAGGGCCAGGTCGACGTCCTTGAGATGCCGCCAGACCTCGAAGTTGTCGATCTGGATCGCCTTGTAGGACCGCAGCGAGCTGTCGTCATTGTGCGAGGCCGAGAGGTCCAGCACGAAGACGATGTCGCGGGGCACCAGCACGGCGGTGGCCTGGGCGGCGATGTCGGTGCTGGAGATGCCGAAAATGTTGGCGAAGAACAGCGGCACCGCCCCGCTGGGCGAGCCGTCGGTTCTGCGGGCGCGGACGCGGACCGCGTTGGGGAAGGTCTCCGTTTCCGTGAACTCATACTTCCCGGTGGCGGGATTGATCGTCGCCCGCCCGAAAACCACGTCGGAGGTGTCGAGCTGGACCCCCGCGGTCAGCACGGTGTTAGCGTTGGCGAACTCGGCGGCCAGTTGCCGGGCCGTGGCCAGGGGGCTTCCCTGGCTGTAGTCCCCCAGGGCCGAGGCCGCGGCCAGGGCGGCGGCATCCGCGGCCCGCTGCAGCTCGGTGCGGGCGTTGTACATCATGCTGACGTCGATGGCCAACGCCGAGAACCCCATCAGAGCCGTCATCGCGATCGCCACCTGGACGACGACCGCCCCGCGCCGCCGGGCGCGCCGCGCGCCGGCTTCCACTCGACGCCTCTTTCGGACCTGCATGTACCTGCTCATTTCACCCTCCGGTTCTCTCCCGAGATCCTCTCTGCCCGGATGGCTCTCCGAACCACCCATTCCTGCACGTTTTCGCATACCGTCCGCCCGCCCGGTCTCTTCCGGTGCGGGATCAGATACTCCGCGTCGCCCCCTACTGCGTCGTTTCCCAGGCCTCGGCCGGCCCCCACTCGCCGTGGAGCGACATCTGTTCCGGCGAGCAGCTGAACTTCCGGTAGCGCGGAGCCGTCTCGGTCGCCAGGGCGTCGCCGGCGGCGTCGTCGGCGCGGGGCTTGCCCTCGAGCCTGCCCAGTCCGAACAGCTCCATGTCGTCCGGCTCGGTCATGAACTCGCCCGGCACGGCGGGCACCTGGTCGGGGTGCATGGCGCTGACCAGTTCGGGGGTGACCAGCACGACCAGCTCGGTGGTGGCCCGCTGATAGCTCGTCGAACTGAACAGGGCCCCCAGCACGGGCACGTCGCCCAGGCCCGGGATCCGCTGCACCTGGGCCCGGACCTGCTCGCTGAGCAGACCGGCGATGGCGATGGTGCTGCCGCTGGCCAGCTCGATGGTGGTCGAGGCCGAACGCGAGCGCAGGCCGGGCACGCCGTTGAACTGCACGCTGAAGTCCGGCTCGCTGACTTCCGGCATGACCGTCAGGCGGACCATCTGCCGCCCGATGACCGTCGGCCGGAACCGCAGCTGGATGCCGAACGGGCGGAACTGCACCGCCGGGGTCCCGGTCTGCTGCGGCACCGGGTAGGGGATCTCGCCGCCGACCAGGAAGCTGGCCTCCTGCCCGTTGAGGGCCACGAGGTTGGGCTCGGCCAGCACCCGCAGCAGCCCGTCGGTGCGCAGGGCCAGCAGGAACAGCTGCATCTGCACCCGCGGGAAGCCCAGGCTCAGCGTCGGAGTCGCCGACAGCGGCAGGCCGTTGGTCCGGTCGGTCGTGAAGATCATGCCGTTGGGCGTGAGGATATCCTGCTGGCGGGCCGCCCCGATGTTCACCGGGTTGATCCCGCCGACCTGGGTCACCGCGAACATGTCCCGGACGTTGTCGCCGGCGATCCAGCCGTTGACGCCCAGCTGCCGGGCGCTCTGCTTGTTGACCTCCGCCACCGTGCAGCGGAGCAGCACCTGCTGCTCGCCGGCGATCTTGAGCTGGTTCTGCACCCGGGAGGACACCGTCTGCACCAGCTGCATGACGTGCTCGGCGGCGTCCACGTCCGGAACCACCCCGCTGACCACGATGGTATCGCGCACCGCGCGGACCTGGACCTGCGAGCCGGGGGCCAGTTCCTCGATGGCCCGGCGGACCGCGGTCAGGTCGGCCTCGACCACGACCTCGAAGACCACCTGGTTGTCGGCCTGGTCCCACAGGACCAGCTCGGTGGTGCCGACCGCATTTCCGGCGACCAGCACCTGCCGGGGCGAGAGCACGGTGACGTCGGCGATCTTGGGATCGGCGACCGAGGCCCGCTTGATCGCCTCGCTGACGTTGACCAGCGAACCGCGGCCGATCGACAGCACGATCCGCTCGGCCGAGATGTCGGTCATCCGCTGGACCTCGACCTTCATCGGGGCCAGACCTCCGGCCGCCGGCGGGGCTTCCGGGGTCCGGGCGGCGGGCTCCGACGGGAGCTGGGCGAAAGTCGCCGCGGTCCGCGCCGGCTCGACGCCGGCCAGCAGCGCCGCCGGGTCGCCGGCGACCCGGGCCGCGGGGGCCGAGTAGCCGCCGACCACGACCATCAGCAGCGCGGCGAAGCCGACAAAGCCCCAGGAGCGGCGCCTTTCGGGCGTCGCTCCGCGGCCGCAGACGGCCTGGTTCATCCCTGAACGATGCTCAACCTGTTCGTCCGTGCAGTGGATCATTCCTGAAGACTCCGTTCATTCCGGACCAGCCGGGGCGGCATCCTCGCCGCCGCCGGATTCGATGGCTCCATGGTCGGCCCCGGCGCCGGAGGCACCCGACGGGGGCGCCGAAGGCGGAGACGGCGCGGGCATCGGGGGCCCGGGCATCTGGAACGCCGGGGCCGGGGTGCCGGACCCCTGCTCGGGCGCCTCGATCCGCCGGGCCTCCCTGCGGTTGTCCTCGAACCAGACGCACTCGGGCTTCCGCGATCCCTTCAGCACCTCCACGGACCACGGCTCCCGGCGCGCCGCCGCGGCCTGCGCCAGCAGCGCGGCCTGGGCCTGTCGGTCTTTATCGGTCTGGGAATCCTCGACCTTGGGCTTCGGGGCGAACAAACGGCTCAGCAGGCTCAAACCCGGCCCGGCGCCCTGCCGGGGGGCGTTGCTGAGCAGATCGTTATCGGTCGTCAGGTCCACCTGCTGGCCGGTGACGTCGTGCTGGCCGCGCATGGCCAGGCGGATCTTGCCCCGGGTCGCGGCCAGGTGGAGCTTGGGTACGTCCCTGGGCTCGACCAGCAGGGTCACGGACTTGGCCAGGTTGGCCGAGACGTCGGCACTGGTGCCCAGGTCCTGCCCCACGGCCAGGACCTCCACGTTCTGGAGGACCATCTTGCTGACATTCTCGGTCCGGCCTTCGCGCCGGACGGAGAGCATGACCACCACATCGACGCGGCTGCCGGACTTGACCCATCCGGCCACGCCGGCGGACTCGTCGATGTTGACGGCCACCGCCCGATAGCCGTCGGGGATCCGCACGACCATGCCCGGCGGCGTGCCCTTGGGGGCCAGCAGCGCCGGCGACAGGGCCATGCCCTTGGGGATGGCGGTCGCGGCGACCCGCCCGACCACCTCTTCGGCCCTGGAGAAGGCCATGCTGGGCGCCAGGGCCCGGGCGACCTGCCGGGTCTCGACCATGGAGGGTTTGATCTCCACCGTAGCGCCGATGTCCGAATTGGCGACCACCACGGCGACGGTGTCGTTGGTGGTGGCCCCCTTGGCCTTCTGGAGGACGTTCACGAAGTAGCGGACGGCCACCAGGCCGATGCCCAGCCCGACCACCAGCGGAATGATCGCTCGACCTTTCATCGCATGCTCCTCGCGCCGCAGGGGCCGGTCCGCCGCACGGGCGTCCGGCCGCCGCAGCCGTTCATCGAGGGGCCCCAAGCCATCGTGCCCCTGTCGCAGACCCTTTCCGCGGGCCCCCGGACCCGCGTCTTTCACCTGCGCCGGCGTCCCGGCCGGCGGCGGCCCCCGCGGGCCGCGCTTACGTCGACAGCTCCTTGCGCATCGAACTGGAGGCGAACATGTCCGAACTGCGCGAGGCGCCCTGCCCGCCGCAGGGCGAGAAGATGTTGAGCATCGCCACCGGCATGCCGCCGGTCAGCGAGACCTTGCTCCACGGCACCCGCACCTGGACGGTGACCGACGGACTGGCTCCGCCGCTCTCCAGGATGTCCAGGTCGTAGTCCTGGGCGGTCAGGCCCAGGACGGCCACAGCCTCGGCGAAGCGGGTCTCCACGTCGGCCGTTTCGCTGCCGGGCAGCGTGGCCACGCGGCAGGCCTCGCGGGTCGCGTTGGTCAGGACCGACTGGGCCATGAACACGTACCCGTACTCGATGATCCCCCCCACCATGGCCAGCAGGATGGGCGTCACCACCGCCAGCTCGACCGTCGCGGCTCCGCGGCGGCCGAAGCGCCTGCGTCGTGGTCCCCCGGGCACTCCGACTCTCCCGCACATGACACACCCCCCCCTTGGACGATCAGCCTCCCAGCAGCGGCTGCCCGAAGAACACCATCAGCGTTCCGATGGTCAGCGGTACGCCGTAGGGCAGCAGCTGCGAGGTGTTTCCAAAGCTCCTGGCGGACCCGAACTCGCTGAAGATGGTGGAGCGGTGCGACACCTTCTCGGCAATGGTCGCCAGGTTGGCCCAGGCGTGCCACAGCCGGCCGGTGCCGAGGATCATCGCCACCGCGATGACGCCGCCGACGACCGCCCCGACACAGAAGGAGACGAACGTCAGCCACGGGCCCAGCCACACCCCGATGGCCATCATCAGCTTGACGTCCCCGGCGCCCATGCCGTGCATCAGCCACGGCACGATCAGCGTGGCGAACCCCACCAGCAGGCCCAGGAACCCGGCGGCCAGGCCGTCGAGCCCGTGGAAATAGCCCTGGGCCATGAAGCCCGAGGCCGCAATGGCCGCGTTGAGCCAGTTCGGCACGCGGCGCTCCTTGTAGTCGATCCAGGAAGCGTACAGGATTCCGGGAATCATCAGCGCACAAATGGTGAGCCAATACGCCTGCGACATCGTTTGATCGCTCCCGTGCTCACTGGGTTATCCCCCGGGCTCCGTGTCGTGTACCCCGCTCAGCGAAGACCGGTTTTCCTCTCACAAGCGGACGTGGGCGCCCGCCGTTGCCGGACGGGCGCCCACGCGTGGTGACTGTGACGCGATGGCCGTGCCGTCAGGCCGATCAGCCGGTGCCGTCAGGCAACGAGCTCTCCACGTTGGTGAAGATCGAGCTGACCTTCTGGCCCAGGGTCGTGATGGCCGTCAGGGCCACGATGATGATCAATGCCAGCATGACCGCGTACTCGGTCGCGGTCGGGCCATCCTCGCTCTGAATGAACCTGGTGACGATACCCCGCATGGAATTCTCCTTTCCTGGCTCCCGTCTCCCCGACGGGCCGAATCGCCCGACGGCCGCTTTCCCTCGCGGCCAGCGCGGCATACCTGCCGGACTCCCGTCCGACGTCGTCTCGGATCATCCGGCGCGTCCGCGCGCCGGTCCTCAGCTGTCCGTGTTCCCCCGTGGGGCGTCGACCCGGCCCGGTCGGCCCCGGTCGTGCCCCGGCGGGCCGCGCGGCAGGTGTAACCCTCGCCGCGGGCCGCACTTGAACGGCCGGCTCGAGTCTGCTTCACAGATCGTCGAGCCGCAGCAGGAACATAAAAAACAATCCCCCCGCGGGCAAACAAAAGACCCGGAAACTCGTCAGTTTTTGTCGGGCCGGGGCGCGCGTCCGCCGCAGCCGGCGGGCGGGACGTTTTTTGAGGACCCGCGCCGCGGTCGGCGGACCGCCGGCCCTGTCGGGCCGGGGCGCCAAAGGATCATCCGGCGGAAACCACCCGGGGGATGCGCCCGGCAGGCCCGGGAAGAAAAGACGTGAGGGAACCGCAGTCGCCGGTCTCCGTCGCTCAGCGGGAGCGGGCGGAGAGCACCTCGCGCAGTGCCGGCGGCACCATCATCTCGGCGAACTCCTCGTAGTCCGGGGAGGACCGCAGCACGCGGGCCGGCACGCCGACCACCGTGGTCAGGGCCTCGACGTCCTGCACCACGACCGCGCCGGCCCCGATCACGGCCTCGCAGCCGATCCGCAGTCCCTGCAGGATGGTGGCCCCGATGCCGATGAAGGCCCCCGATTCCACCGTGACCCGGCCGGCGAGCTTGGCACCGGGACAGATGTGTGAAGCGGTTCCGATCATCGATTCGTGATCGACGATGCAGCCGGTGTTGAGGATCACCGAGTCGCCGATCTGGCAGTGGGCGCACACCAGTGCGCCGGCGGCGACCACCACGTTGCGGCCGAGCGTGACCGTCCGGGCCAGGTTGGCCGAGGGGTGGACGGCGTTGATCAGTTCGAAACCGGCCTCCTCCAGCTCGGCGGCGAACTGCCGCCGCACGCCGTTGTCGCCGATGGCCACCACGGCGCGGCGGATGTTCTGGGCGCGCAGTCCGCCGGCGGCCGACAGGTCGCCCAGGATGGGGACGCCGTCCATCCGCCGCCCGTGAAGGGCGGGGTTGGAATCCAGGAAGCCCACCGGCCGGTACCGGCGGGCGGCCAGCAGAATGTCGAGCACCACACGACCGTGTCCGCCGGCGCCGACGATCACGCAGTCCGGTCGGGGATCTTGGGCGGCGTTGTTCATGGTATTCCTTTTATCGGACGGCCGGGGCCCGGCCTGAACCCCGGGGGCCGGGTTCGCGTACATCCAGCAAGGCCGGCAGACGCCCGGCAGGCCGGCGGCAACCAGGGCCCCGGGGCCGCTGGCGGATCGCGGGGCGTGTCCCCGGGCGACGGTCTGCCGCAGGTCTATATCGTCAGAAACGGGGGCCGCAGGGGAATCGGCCGGAACGGGCCTGCGACAGGCGGGCGCCGACCGGCCCGAACGGAGGGGCCCGGACACGTCCGCATCCCTCGTCCGGCTGGCGGTTTGCGGTCGTTCGCCCGCTGCCTGCAACATTGACCGTCGGTCCGCCCGAGGCTTATAGTGGCGGGGTCTTTCGACGATCGTGGCACGGGACTCCGACGACAGGGCTGCTGTCGGCCGATGAAGTCTGCGGCGGTCCCGGCGGCTCCGGTGAACCCGGCGTCGGCCGCCGAGCCCGACAGTCGCCAGCGGTACCGGTGGGCGTCCCGCCGGATCTGGCGTCGGGGCGGGGAAACGGCACCCGGACCCCTCTTCAATGCCAAGTGACGCTGAAAAAAAGACTTCCGCCGCAGGTTCCCAGCCGGTCGGAGGCTCGCTGGTCGGCCAGATCCTGGGCAACCGGGGTTTTGTGGCCTGCGTGATTCTGCTGGGGGCCTGTGCGGTGGGCTTTCAGATCCTGGCCGAGGGCAAGCGGATCCAGTTCGTCAAGCAGCGCGTGGAACTGCGCAAGCCGCTGAGCGACCTGGACCACGACGCCCTGCGGCCGTACCGGCTGCTGCAGGCCCAGCGGATCGAGCCGGCGGTGCTCGACAGCCTGGGCACGGACATGTATCTGCAGTGGCTGATGGAGGATACGACTGTCCAGGACGAGTCCGCCCCCGAGCGCCTGGTGCATCTTTTCGTGACCTATTACACCGGCAACCCCGACCCGGTGCCGCACGTGCCGGAGGAGTGCTATCTGGGCAGCGGTTACCGGACCACCCGGGAGCAGATCCTGGAGATTCCGCTGCCGGAGCTGGGATCCGGGGTGGTCGCCCCGGTCAAGGTTCTGACCTTCGAGAAGTCGGCGCTGCTGTCCAGTGAAGGCCGGGTGGTGATGTACACGTTTCACACCAACGGCCGGTTCTGTGCGGACCGCCGGTGCGTCCGGCTGGCCATCGGCGACCCGGACACGCGATATGCCTACTACAGCAAGCTGGAGATCAGCTTTGGCGCCGGCGGGGCGATGCCTCCGGAGGCGGTCGCCGTGGAGGCCGGACGGCGCTTCCTGGCCAAGGTCATTCCGATCCTGGTGAAGCAGCACTGGCCCGACTGGGAGGCCGTGCGGCGGTCGGAGACCCGGGGCGGCGCGGCGGCCGGCGACGGGCGTCCGCCGGCCGATTCATGAACGGGAAACAGGCGGGCGGACCTCCGCAGGAGGTCTTCAAGGAAACCATCCGATGGCACAGCGATTGAACAAGAAACTCGTGGCCGGGCTGACGATCGCGGGCATGGCGGTGACCACCGCGGCGGCGGTGCTGATGATCTACCAGCTGCGCCCGAAGGATCCCAAGCCCTTTGTGGACAAGGCCGTGGAGCTGGAGGCGCGGGGCGAGTTCGAGCAGGCGGCGGAGTACTACCGCCGGGCCCACGCCCGGGCCCGCAGTGCCGGCCGGGACCTGGCCGAGTGCCACGGCTACCTGCTGAAGGCCGGCGACATGTCCATGGCCGCCGGCGACGCCCGGGGGGCGGTGGGCGCCTGGCGGCAGGTGATTCTGGGCGACCCGCGCAACGAGGCGGCCCGCGAGAAGCTGGTCGATTTCAACGTCGAGCTGGCCAGGCTGACCGGCGCGGGCTGGGACCAGGTCCGCACCGAGGCCGAGGCCCTGCTGGCCATCAACGAGAACAACTTCACCGGCCTGCACGCCCTGGGGCGGGCGATGGTCGAGCAGCGGGGGCGCGCCGAGGAGAACCTCGACAAGGGGCGTGAGCTGCTGGTCAAGGCCTTCGAAGGCGACAAGTCCAACCCGGAGTTCGCCAACAGCCTGGCGATTCTCTACCTGACGGAGTCCCAGGGGCGGGACGAGGACATCCGCAAGGCCGAGGAGGTCTACGACACGCTGATCCGGAGCCTGCAGGAGGCCGCCTCGCCGGACGCCGGGAAGCTCTCGACCGCCTGGCGCTACCGCGGGCAGTTCTGCCTCGCGCGGCGCAGCCAGCTGCAGGGCCAGCTCCAGCAGCTTCGGGCCGGGCGGGTGGTTCCCAAGAGCCGCTCCGAACTCGAGGAGGCGGTCAAGGAGGTCGACGTCCGGGCCCTGGAGTGCCTGAACAAGGCTCTGGAGGCCGACCCGAAGAACGTGGACAACCTGATCGGCATGGGGCTGTACTGGCAGACGCGGATGCCGCTGGCGGCGGAGGAGCAGCAGGCCGAGTCCGAGCGTGCCGGCTACCGCCAGCAAGCCGAGAAGTTCCTCCGGCAGGCGATCGAGACGGACCCGGAGAGCTACGACGCCTACCTGCGGCTGTCGGCGCTGTTCCTGAACGAGCGGAAGCTCCAGGAGGCCCGGCAGGTGCTGGACGAGCGGATCCGCCGCGGGCTGAAGCGCACCGGCTACCTGGCCTGGCGGCACAAGATGTACATGGCCGTGATCCGCAGCGAGGCCTTCCGGATCTGCATGGCCCAGATCGACATGGCCCGGACCGCCGGCGACCGGGAGGAGGTCGAGAAGGTCCGCCGGGAGTCGCTGGCCCGGATGGAGGAGATTTACCGCGAGCAGGTCACCGAGGCCGAGGCCGGGGAGAAGGACCGGATGGCCCTGTTCATGAAGGCCCGCCTGCAGATGGTCCGCGGGGAGAACCTGGAGGCCATCCGTTCGCTGCGGGAGGCCGAGAAGGCCGCCGGGGGGATGAACCCGGAGGTCAAGCTCTACCTGGCGTCGCTGCTGCTGGACCAGGGTCAGCCGGGGGCGGCCGAGCAGGAGCTGCGGGCGATCACCGCGGCGGTGCCCGGCAACCTGCCGGCGCAGTCGCTGCTCTCGCGGGTGCTGGTGGAGCTGAAGCGCTACGAGGAGGCGCTGGTGGTGGCCCAGCAGGTGCTCAACGCCGATCCGCGGAACCAGCAGGCCCTGCAGTCGCTGGCCCGGGTGTACGAAGCCCAGCAGAACTTCGACAAGCTCAAGGAGATCAACCGGCTGCTGGCGGGCACGGACGCGTCCCGCGACCGGCTGATGGAGGCGGCGCTGCTGCGCAGCCAGGCCACGGCCGGCGAGACGGTCAACCTCACCCTGCTGAAGGAGGCCGAGCAGATTCTCCGGGAACTGCTGGAGCGCGACCCGCTGAACGTGGTCGTGCTGCAGCAGCTGATCGGGGCGATCACCGACCGCACGCGGAGCGGGGACGAGGCCGCCAGGACCGCGGGGTTCAGGGAGATCGGCGAGGCGATCGACCGGGCGGAGGAGGCCGTGGGGCGCAAGCTTGGGGATTCCTCGCTGTCTGAGGCCGAGACGGACCGCTACCGGCGGACGAAGAACGCTCTGGCCGCGATGCGGGTCTATGCCGACCCCGCGGCCAGCGAGGAGGACAAGTTCGCCAAGACCGAGGAGCTCATCCGGCAGAACCAGGATCCCTTCCAGGTGGCGATCGACCTGTTCTCGCTGTATCGGCGCAGTCCGGCCCGGCAGGACGACGCCTACGCCCAGCTCCGGCAGGCGGTGGAGCTTGCCCGGGCGAGCACGAACCCGGAGGAGCGCGCCGCCCGGCTGCGGACGACCGTCGATCCGCTGTTCCGGCTGGCGCTGGCCCGCCGGGACTGGCCGCTGGCCGAGCAGGTGCTCAAGGACGCGGTGGAGATCGGGCTGGAGCCGGCGGGAGGGCGTTTCTGGCGAGCCGAGATGCTGCTGGAGAACGAGACCCTGGAGGACCGTTTCACCAGAGCCGAGCGGGAGCTGCGCGAGGGGCTGGCGATGTTCACCGATTACCCCCGCGCGCACGTGAGCCTCGGGCGGGTGATGCTCGGGCTGGGCCGGGCCGACGAGGCCGAAAAGAGCTTCGCCGAGGCCTACCGGCTGGACCCGCGCAACTCCATGGCCGCCCTGGGGCTGGCGACGCTGGCCGACCAGAAGGGCAATGCCGCCGACAAGGAGAAGTACCTCAAGGCCTGCGCCGAGATGATTCCCGATCACCCCTGGGTCAAGGAACAGCTCCAGCTCCAGCAGGACGCCAGAAACCCCGCCAAAGCGATCGCCGACCGCGAGGCCAGGCGCCTCAGCGATCCCAAGGACGCCAACAACGCCCTGCGGCTGGCGAACCTCTACCTGCAGACCAACCAGCCGGCCAGGGCCCGCGAGGTGTTCGAGGCCTTCCTGCAGGTCGAACCGACGGACCTGGGTTTCGTGCAGGCGTACGCCAAGTTCCTCCGGAACCAGCAGCCGCCGGAGTACAAGGCGGCCGAGGAGATGCTGCGCCGGACCGCCGAGAAGGTCGATCCGTCGGACAAGGTCAAGACCGCCACCGCCAGGCTGCTGCTGGCGGCCCACATGGAGATGATGCAGAACCGGGGCATCGAGGGAGCGCCGCCGGCGGACGCGGTGGCCGAGGCCTTCCGGGAGGCCGGCCGGCTCAGCGGGGCCCCCAACACGCTGCTGGACGTCGCCGCCCATTTCCGCAGGACCCGCGAATACCCCGAGTGCATCGAGTGGCTCCGCCGGGCACTGGCCGCGGCGCAGCAGGCCAATGAAGGCAACCACGAGCTGAGGTCCCGCCGCGAGATCATCACCACCATGTTCCAGGCCCGGGTGCCCGGGCAGCGCGGCGAACTGCAGAAGGAGATCGAGTCGTACCGGGCCAAATACCCCGCCGACCCGTTCGGGCTGATGGCCATGAGCCAGTTCTTCACCCAGGGCGGGCAGGTGGAGAAGGCCCTGGAGTACATGGACCGCTACGTGGCCGCCAACGCCAACGATCCCCAGGGCTACATGACCCGGGCGAACATCCACCTGAGCCGCAGCCAGTGGGACCTGGCGATCCGCGACCTCCAGCAGGTCAAGGCCCTGGCCCCGCGCGGCTTCGACTACGAGCCGCGGCGTCTGCTGGCCCTGTGCTTCGAGCAGACGCGGCAGGACGATCTGGCGATCAGCGAGCTGACCTCGATTCTCCAGGACGCCCCGACCCACGCGGCGGCCTTCGGCGAGCTGTACCGGATGCTGATGAAGCTCGGCCGGTACGAGCAGGCCGAGCAGCTGGTGCTGCCGCTGGCCGAGCAGTACCCCGACAACCCGTTCTACCCCATGCGGCTGTCGGAGATCCTGCAGGCCCGGGCGCTGCAGGCCGGGAAGGCCGGGTCCGCGGAAGCCGGGCGCATCGCGGATCGCTGCGTGGAGTACGCCCGAGAGGCCGCCCGGCGCTCCGGCTTCGATCCTCAGGGCATCTCCCTGGTGGCCAACACCTGCATCAACCTCGGGCGGCACGACGAGGCCATCCGGTTCCTGGACGCGGAGATTCCCGAGGCCCAGAGAGGCACGCCCGGCGCGCTGACCTGGAAGGCGGCGGCGCTGCTGGGCAAGGGCGACCGGGCCGGTGCGGTCGAGTCCGTCCGGCAGGCCCTGAAGCTGGCGGCCCGCGACGTCTCGGCGACGATGCAGGTGCTTTCGAGCGTGACCAGCCTGCTGGGGCCCGAACAGACCGGCGAGATTCTCGCGGCCGAACTGGCCGCCGACCCGTCTTCGGTGCCCTGTCGGCTGGCGGCGGTCCGGCTGCGGCTGCTCCGCAAGGATACCGACGGCTTCATCGCGGACGCCCGGGCAATGCTGGCCGACCTGCCCGCCGATGGCGACGCCAACGTGCTCCAGGCACGGGTGGAGCTGATGCGGGCCCTGGCGATCGTGCTCTACGAACGCAAGGAGTTCGCCGAGACGCGCAGCCTGTATGAGCAGCTCCTGCGGATCAACCCCCAGGACGGTCTGGTGCTGAACAATCTGGCCTACCTGCTGATGGAGGACCTGAACGACCCCAAGGCCGCGCAGGTCTACGCCGAGAAGGCCGCCGAGCTGACCCCCAACGAACCCAACGTACTGGACACGCTGGGCTGGAACCTGATTCTGCTGGGCGACCACGACGCGGGCATCGCGATGCTGCGCGAAGCCATCGGCACCGGAGCGAGGATTCCGGCGCTGCACTATCACCTGGCGGCGGCGCTGAAACGGCGCGGACAGGCACAGTCGAACAACGCCGATCTGGAAGAGGCGCGGGCCGAGTGCCGCCGGGCGCACGAGATGATCTTCAATGCGGGGCGCGATGACGCCGGCATGCTCTCGAGGGTCGTGGCCCTGGGGCAGGAGCTGGGACTGACGCTGGAGCCTGAACTGCCCAAGGCGCCGGCCGGCGAGGCGCCGCCGGCGGCCGGAGCGGCCGGGACGGGCAACTGACCGGGCCGGACGCGGCCGGCGGCTCCGGTGCCCGGCGCCGGCCGGCACGCGCGGGTGCGCGCCGTCCCGCGCCGGGCGGACGGTCCGCGAGGGCGACGGTCGAGGCAATCACGTTGAAGCTCTACACCGGGACCGGCGACGGCGGCGAGACCTCCCTGCTCAACGGCCGGCGGATGCCCAAGTCCGACATCCGCATCGCGGCCATCGGCGAAGTGGACGAGCTCAACGCGATGCTGGGCTGGAGCCGGGCCTGCGCTCAGCCGGAGGCGGTCGACGCCGGCCTGCGGTCGATTCAGGAGGACCTGTTCCGCCTGGGCGCCGAGCTGGCCGGCCCGGCGGACCCGCCTCCGGGAGTGCGCGGGCTGTGCATGCGCCCCCAGGACGCCGCCCGGCTGGAGGCCTGGATCGACGAGGCCTGCGCCGCTGTGCCGCCATTGAGACACTTTATCCTGCCGGGCGGGTCCGAGGGCGCGGCGCGGCTGCATGTCGCCCGCGCGGTCTGCCGCCGGGCGGAGCGTGTTCTGGTCATGCTGGCCGCGGCGGACCGGGTGAGCCCCGAGTCGCTGGTCTATCTCAACCGCCTGGGCGACCTCCTGTTCGCCTGGGCGCGACTCAGCGCCGCCCGGGCCCAGTCGCCCGAAGTCATCTGGAAACCCTCGATGTGAGCTGCGAACCGCACCAGGATGTGCCCGAGACCGGCGCGCCGGAGGGCGTCCCCCGCCCGGCCCGGATTCCGCGACCGCAGGACGGCCCCTTCTTCGCCGAGGGCGTGATCGAGCGCTTCGCCTCGCTGGACCGCCTGCTGATCGTGGTTCTGGCGACGGCCCTGGCGGCCACCTGCCTGCTGGTCAGTGCCGGGGAGGGCGGGGTGAAGGTGGGCTACCGCCCCTGGCGCGAGGGCTCGGTGCTGCACGCCCTGGTCACGCTGCTGGCGATGAACCACCAGTACCCCACCCGCAGCGGCGCCGAGGTCAAGTGGCTGGCCCAGGGGCTGGGGGGAGCCGGGCTGATCCTGGCGGCCTGCGTGGGATGGTTCGTCCGCACGCGCCGCCAGGAAGGCGGGGAACTCGAGCCGCCCGGCGGCGACGCAGACGCGCGAGGCGGGGCTCTGGCGTCGCGCATCAGCCTGGTCCGGGCGTCGCAACTGACGCTGCTGCTGCTGGGGATCTGGGCGGCGCTCAGCGCCCTGTGGGCTCCCTGGCCGCAGGCGGCCCTGGGG
>Ga0129299_1001380_pt1 | contig 16240 bp, 15 predicted proteins | sample ConPoolayeCmetaG_FD_94477 | JGI IMG/M metagenome (GOLD analysis project Ga0129299, IMG submission 94477) | Hot spring microbial mat communities from California, USA to study Microbial Dark Matter (Phase II) - Cone Pool mat layer C metaG ... | reverse complement strand
GGGTCTCACCGAGTCGGGCGCGGTTCTTCTGCTGGAGCTTCAAGGCCGTCGCGAGGTCTTCCTCGGTGATCGCGCCGCTTCGCAGGAGGAGCTGACCGACATGTTCCGATCCCTTGATCATGCCTACTCCAGGCTTTGAGCCGCCTCCTCCACCGAGTCAAACGTCTGGAACTGACCGGCCAGGTCCGTGATCCGCAGGATCTCCTTGCAGACCTCCCCAAGCGAGGCGAGTCTCAAAGGGGCGCCGCCGTCCGCGCACTTGACCTGCAGCTCACAGAGCAGCTCCAACGCCGCGCTATCCAGGAAAGGGACCTCCGACAGGTCGAGAACGATCGGGTTGGAACCGCCGGCCAGGACCTCGGTGACCACCCGCCGCAGATCGTCGCACTCCCCCGCAACGATGGCATCCCGGGGTGCAACGACCGTACACCGGTGGTGATGGTAGGTTCCGATCTTCATGCGTTGACCGCCACGGCGGCACCTTCCCTCGAATAGGGGAGGATCGCCAACTGTTGTGCTCTGGCCTCGGTGATGGAGGCGAAGGCCTTCAGAAGCAGGGTCTGCGGCGGGACGCGCTCGAACCCGCTGCCGGCGAGCCCGGCCCGAATGCTCAGCGGCATGTCCGGGAAACGCCGCTGGACCTCCGTGCGAATCGCCTCGACGATCTTGCACGTGATCAGGTGCGCCAAGGCCACGTCCAGTCGGCGCAGAACGGCAATGAAGCGGTCGTCGCTGAACCGTCCCACGAGGTCGTCGTGCCGGAGTCGGGACCGCATGGTCTGACCGATGGTCTCGACGACCTCGTTTCGCGTGTCCCATTGACCGCCGTCGTCCATGTGGCGAATCCCTTCCACGACCAACGCCAACATCACGACGGGCTCGTGATCCGCGTAGCACCGTTCCACGGTGCGATCCAGCACGGCGAGCACCTCCACCCGATTCAGCACCCCCGACGGACGGTCCAGCAGGCGGGCCGTTCGGAGATCGTCCGCCCGTTTCAGATGCTGCCAGAACTCCTCCACAAGGTCGGCGAGGACCTCCAGACGGGCTTCACCCACCGTCCGGTTTTCGAACTCCCCCACGGTGACCAAGCCGCACGTTCGATCCCGATATCGAATCGGAAAGACCCAGGCGTACGACACCCCGCTGCCGTGGGCCAGTTCCTGAATCCTTTGCCCGACGTTGGGTGAAAAGGCCACGAACCGCCGCCCCGTGGTCACCACGTGCTGGAGGAGACCCTGTTGAGCGACGGCAATGCTCGGATCCGCAGGGACCGTTCTGTTGAGGGGTTGCAGCGCTCCCGAAGGATCCACGTGAAAGCACCGGACTCGCCGGGCGCCCGCCGATTGCCGCAGCAGCTCCCGAACGTGGTTGTCAAAAGACGGCCAAGGGTTTTGTCGCTCGGCCCACTCCGAGGACCACTTGCGAAACGCCCGGAGGGCATCGGCCAGGAGATCCGGCGGGTCCTCGCGCGGAGGGACGGGAAGGGGGGACGGCTCCTTGCCCTTCGGTCCGTCTCCTGTCGCCTCCGACTCCCATCGAATCGGTCGCCGAGGCAGGCCGAAGAATGCCCCTGACAAGGCACCCAGAACCATCATGGCAACGACGGAAACGACGTTCGCCGGACTGAGAATGACGACCGTCTGAACGGAACCGCTCACGTTCGTCCTCGCCGCCACCCAAAGCACCCCGTAGAGCGACCCGAGCAGCAAACCCCCTCGGGCCCGAAACCCCGCCGCCAACGGGACCATCGAGACCGTCAGCAGCACGGTCCCGAGGGTGAACCACGCCGGTCCCCATCCGGCCAACCACAGGAGCGTCACCGCACCGAGTGACCCGACGGCACCCAACCGAAGCCGCTTCTGCACGACGTCATCCATTGGTCACCTCACTCCGCAAGTCCTTCAACGTGAATGAACATCTCGCGGAAGCGCTCCGGTTGCCGCGTTCGAAACGCCTCAAGCGCCTTCTCAAACGCCGCCATGACGTGGAGATCGATTTTCGTTCCAACCCCCGCCCGCATGGCCTCGATGGCGTGGCCGATCGAGTAGCCGCGACGGTAGGACCGGTGCGAGGTCAGGGCGTCGAAGGTGTCGGCCACGTGGACGATTCTCGCCGGGAGCGGGATCTCGTCACCGCGCAATCCGTCGGGATAGCCCTGTCCGTCGGGGGTTTCATGATGGTGCAGGACCGCCCGACGGACGGCCTCGAAGGAACGAAGCGGTTCGATCACCTCGAAGCTCATTCGCGGGTGTTGTCGGATGAGGTTGAATTCCTCGCTCGTCAGGCTCGTGGGTTTTTTCAGAACGACATCGCCGATGCCGATCTTGCCGACGACGTGGAGAATTCCCGCCCATTCCAGATCCTGCAGGTCCGCCCCGGACAATCCCATTTCTTCCCCGGTGATTCGGGACAAAAAGCCGACCCGCTGAGAATGCCCGGAGGTGTAAGCGTCCTTCTTGTCGATCGCGCTGACGAGCGCCAGAACGGTCTCCATCGAGAGGGTCTTAAGCCGTGCGGTCAACCGGAGGTTCGCAATGACCTGACCGCCGTGGCTGAGCACGGTGTCCAGCATCCGCATCTCGCCCGATTGGAACTCCCTGCGATGAGGTCGGCGCCCCAGAACAACCGCGTCGATGGTCCCGTCCCCGTTGTCCAGCGGACCGATCATAACGCCGTAGGGTGCTTCGCCCGGCAGGTCCGTTCCCCGGTTGCGAACGAGGATCTGCCGCTGCTGCGCGACGGTGTCCAACTCAGCGGCCAGCGTCTCACGGACCCATTGCGTTGTGGCGGCTTTATCGTCCCGGCCGTCGTCGCACGACCACGGGGTTCCCTCGTTGGACGAGACGCACCACGCCCAGTCGCACGAGAGCGTGTCCGTCAGCATTCGAAGCAGGAACAGCTTGATCTCACCGACGTCGTGAACGGCACCGACCTGCTTGGTGATGTCGAAGATGACATTGAGCTGCTCATAGCTGCTGATCAGTTCCAACGCCAGACCGTGGTTTTCCTGGGCAAGCCTGTCCAGGTGTTGCCACACCGCGCCCGCCGCCCGCATCCGGTCGACCGGACGGACCGCCCGAGGACCGGACGTGTCGGGGCAAGACGGGCGGAGGAGCAGAACCGCCGCACCCGGTCCGACCCCCGGATAGACCGCGATCAGATGACCGCGGTCGCACGGGCCGGGGTCCTCCCGATTCTCGGGCACCACCCCGTCGGCCAGACCGAGAACGACGGGACAAGCCCCCTCGGCGCTGCCGCCGTCCGGCGAGGTCAAACACGATCGGGCACATGTCGGGGCAAACACAGGGACGGTCCGGCCGAACACGCCGACTTCCAGTCCCGCGAGGGTTGCCAAGGCCTCGACCGGGCCCGCCGGAGTCACCGCGACGTGTTCCGATGTCTCGCAGGCCAAGTTGGCCATTCCGATTCACCTCCTCGAGGTCCCCGTTGTACCTACGACGTCCTGCGATCGGGCAAGGAGTCGCTCGACTTCCTGAGTGAGCCTCGAAGGGCTGAAGGGCTTCGGGTGAAACACCACGTTCAGCCCCTTCAAGCGGCGCCGGATCTCCGTCTGATCGCAGCGGGAGGTCAGCACGATGATCCCCCCCCTCGGTTGTCCGGTCGCCGCGCAGGTCGTGACGAGTTCGATCCCGTCCATCACCGGCATGTTCACGTCGGCGATGAGCAGTTCGGGATGGTGCCGGCGGATCAGTTCGAGCGCGCTCCGGCCGTCGTTCGCCTCGTACACCACGTGCCCGCCCTTCCTCAGCCACACGCCGACCACCCGGGCGATGTGCACTTCGTCTTCTGCGATCACGATGACGGCCATCACTCGTCCTCCGTCACGCCGACCACCGCCGACCGGCCGATCGGCAAGGTCACCGTGAACGTCGATCCCTTGCCGAGTTCGCTGACCAGCTCGATCGTCCCACCGTGGGCCCGGACCGTCTCCTGGGCAATCGCCAGTCCCAATCCGGTTCCAGGGATTCGGGCTACCTCCTCGTTCTGGGCCCGGTAAAACTTCTCGAAGACCCTCGGTTGGTCTTCCGGGGCGATCCCAATGCCCGTGTCGCGGACCCGGATCTGGAGCCTCGCCCCGTCCTCCTCACACGTGACCTCCACGTGCCCTCCGGCGGGGGTGTACTTGACGGCGTTGCCGACCAGGTTCGTGAGGACCACGGTCAGGCGATCCTTGTCGCCGCGGATCGTGGGGACCTTCGGAGGCAGCGACAGGATCAACTCCACGTTCTTCTCATCCGCCGACGCCTGCATGTCCTCCACCACCTGCCGGAGCAAGCGGGCCATTTGGACGTCATCCACGACGAGGCGCGCCGAACCGGCCTCCAACTGGGAGACGCTCAGGACGTCTTCGACCAGACGGGACAGGCGTTCCGTCTCTCCGATGATGACGTTGTAGCACTCCCGCAGGGAGTCCCGGTCCTCCAACACGCCCTCCGAAAGCGTTTCGGCGTAGGCCCGGATGTTCGTCAGCGGTGTCCGGAGCTCATGGGTGATGTGATAGAGGAACCGGTCGCGCGCCTGCCGGGCTTCCTTCAGGTGGCTCGTGTCCTGGAGGAACAACGCGGTTTGCGCCCCGCCCCCCTGTGCGAGGGTCCTGGCGGCCTTCAGCCGGACCGTGGCCCCGGTGGTTTGGACGGAAAACGTCCGATCGAGCATGCTGCCGGCCGGCGTGCGGAGGTATTCCAACGAATCATCGAAGATCTCCGTGATCTTCCGTCCCACCAGTTCGTCCCCCCGCCGACCCAGCAGACGCTCCGCGGACGTGTTGGCGAACGTCACGCCCAGATCGTCTCCCACCATGAGCAGACCGTACGGCATCTTGTTCAACAGGTCCGTCATCCAGGCGGCGTGATAGCGACCGACCGTCTCCAGGGCCTGTCGTCGGACCTGGAGGGCTTCGAGCTCTCGACGGGCTTCGGCCACCTCGGCCACCAAGCGGTTCCATCCTTGGGACAACACGCCGTGGGCGTCCTGCAGTTGGAGCTGGGTCAGATCGATTTCGATCTGACCGGCCTGACCGGCGAGGGTCTCGAGACGTTGCGCGATGCGTCGCAGGGGTTGGGGCTTCCTGGCCACCTTCCGAAACACCCCATACCCGATCAAGAAGGCGGCGACCGGGACGGACGTGAGCAGGAACAATTGACCGAGGTCCGCCAAGACCATGGCACCAGGCCTCACAAGTACGGACGCGCCCCCTCCCCCGCCGCGGCGAAGGGGACCAGGCCCCGGGGGCGCCCCGCCGGGGGGTGGAGATCACTTCCGCGCCGCCGGGGAGACGGCGCATTACCAGATATCGAAACAAGGTTACGGCAAGTTGACTTAACCCCCGCCCACCGCGTTCCCTGCCGAGGCGCGGCAACGGGCGTGGCACACGTTGGGTGGGGTGGACGAGGCCCCTCCTGAACCGCGAACAGGAACAAGCCGGCTCGCCTGCCCAATGGAAATCGGCTCGCCGTGAGGTTCGCCCTCCCGCGGCGGTCGCCGAGTGCCCGCCCAAGACGTCACGCCTCCTTGTGGCGACCGGCTTGACCCTGGAACAGCCGCCAAACGATAATCCACCCAAGTTATAGGACGACGCACGACCCGGCTCGACGACGGCCGCGAAACCTGCTCCGATCCACCCCATGCGCACCAGCTCACGCCTGCTGCTGAACTCCGTTGCCAACCTTGGCAACGGGCTGATCAGCACCCTCCTGGCCCTGGTGCTAACCCCCGTCCTGGTGCACTACCTGGACCGCCACGCGTTCGGAGTCTGGTTGCTGGCCGGTCCGGTAACCATCGACGCCTCGTTCATCATGGGGTCCTGCTCAAGACGTTTGAGGGAGGTGCTCAACATGACCGTCCATTGCGAGAAGGCTCGACCGGGCGTGGTCGTTCTGGGTCTGGTCGTCACCGCGGCATGCGGCCCACTGCATGCTGCGGAACCCTTTGACTACTTTGCAAATTCCTGGAGCGTCATCGGGCTGAAGGACTACAAGGACGGCACCCGCGTGACGCCCGCCAACGAGCTGCTCTTGGAAGGCAAGAAGAAGGTTCGTGTGCGGTTCGGCCGGGACCTCACCCCGCTGAGCCGCAGGCAAACCAAGATGCTCCTGGAGGGTTGGCTTCCGGTCGTCCTCATCTCGGCCCAAGACGGGCGGGTCCGGTACGACCTGACGCTCTGGACCACGCCCCTGCCGACGGTCAAGGACTGGCAAAAGGCCTTCGACTGGCCGACCGAAGGCGAGAACTTCCTGAACTGGATCGCCGTCAAGGTCACGAACGATGGGCCCGGAGCGGAACAAGCCAAGATCCGCATCGAACACCTCGGCACCCCGACCGCACCGGTGACCTCCCTCGAATCGCACACGTGGTCGCTGAACTCCGGCCAGAGCGCCGCGTGCGTCGCGCGGATCCCGTTCGCCCCCGTACAGGACGCGACCGTCCTGGCCAAGGAGGACCCCCAGGTGTGGCTCGACCGGACGGTCCGGTTCTGGCGCGGCCTGATGTCCCAGGCTGCCCGCGTCGAGGTCCCGTGCGCCAAGGCCACGCAAGCCCTGCTCGCGGCGCACGTGTGCCAGCTGATCGCCAACGACCACGGCGAGCTGCACGGCGGCGAGGGGTTTTACGACGAGTTCTACATCCGAGACGGCGGGTACCAGATCATGGAGCTGGAGGAGGCCGGTCTGTTTGACGCGGTCAAAAAGGCCGTCGCGCGGTATCTGACCAGTCAGAGACCCGACGGTCGGTTCGAGACGCAGACCGGTCAGTTCGACGCCAACGGCCAGGCCGTGTGGGTCCTCTGGCAGTACCACAAGATCACCGGGGATCGGGAGTGGCTCAACACCGTTTATCCGCAGATGCGCCGGGCGGTGGACTGGACGATCAAGGCCCGTCGTGAGGCGCCGGCCGGTTCCCCCTTCGCCGGGGTGCTGCCTGCCGCCGTGGCCGACGGCGAGTACCTCTGGGACGGCAAGCACCACATCGTCGGGTACGACTTCTGGAACCTTCGGGGGATGCTCTGCACCGCCGACGCCGCGCGCATCCTGGGCAAGACGGCCGAAGCCCGCGAGCTGCTCGCCGAGGCCGAGCGGTATCGTGCGGATATCGACACGGCTTGGAAGCGGACCGGCCTGCCGCACTTTCCGCCGAGCTGGGAGAAGGCCGGCACCCACTGGGGCAACACCGAAACACTCTGGCCGACGGAGCTGTTCGCACCGGACGATCCCCGCGTGACGGCGCTGCTGACCGAGGTGCGGCGGCACCACGGCGGCGGCTTCGTCGAGGGCACGATCCGATGGCTCGGCACGCAGGACGCGATCCATCCCTACATGTCCGCCTACACCACGATGGCCTCGCTGGTCCGCGGTGAGCACGATCAGGTCGTCGAGGACTTCTACTGGTACCTCCTGCACTCCGCGGCAACGCACGCCTTTCCCGAGGGCATCTACTTCAAGCGCCGATTCGCCTGGAGCGATACGATCCCTCACGTCACCGGGGCGTCGAACTACGCCCTCATGCTCCGGCACATGCTCCTCCACGAGCGAGGGGACGACCTGCACCTCCTGCCGGGCGTGCCCGACGAGTGGCTGGCGGAGGGCAAGGCGATCGTCGTCGAGCGTGCCCCCACGCACTTCGGTCCCGTGAACCTGTACACCCACGGTCAGGCCGACGGCGTCCGGATCCGTTTCGATCCGCCCGCGCGGCAAGCACCCAAAAGGGTCATCCTCCACCTGCCGACGTCGCGACCCCTCTTGGAAGAGACCAAGGGCGTGGACGTGGCCCGTCGCCCCGACCAGAAGCAGCGCTGGGACTTCGCCGGCGTCGTCGAGCGCTACCTGAAGCAGGCGCCGCCGGCAGTACGGCCGATCCCAGCATGGGTCGTGCTTCCGCTCGAACCCGCGCTGGACCGGAACCGATGTGACATGCTCGACCTGACACCTGTGGCCAATACGGACCCGTTCACCGCGCCGTTCGGCGTTCCCAATCCGGGTAAGTACCTGTTCAAAGGCATGCCGGTCGGCGACCAGGTGATCGGCGGCGTGCCTTTTCGCATTCTCGATCCGGCCAAGACGCAGGGGCGCGGTCTGGTCGTGCTCCATTCGCCGAGCGCACCGGCGGATCGCTCGTGGCCTCGGGAGGTGGAGATCCCCGTAAACGCCCGCGGCAAGCGCCTCTTCTTCCTGGGCAACGTCCACGGCTGGGGCGCCGACGACGAGGGAACGGGCGAGTGGGGCGCGGTGGCGGAGTACGTGATCCACTACGCCGACGGTGGACACCAGGAGGTCCCCCTGATCACGGGCCGGACGGCCGACGATTGGGTCTCAACCCCCACCGCCGCGGAGGTTTTCTGCGGCTTGCAGGGCGATCCGTGGCACCTGAACGTCCTGGGGGTTTCGCTCCGTGACGTGGCGATTTCCAAAGTCGTCTTCCGCGACCTGGGGACGCGGGCAGCACCCTTGCTCGTCGCCGTCACGCTCGAGAAATGAACGGCGCCCTGTACTGGCGATCAATCCAAGGCAGTTGGGCATGAGCCTTCGGTGCACCCGTAGATGATGAAAACGGGCGGCGGCAGCATGTAGCACGACCATCTTGGCCGTGATTCCGGTAGCATGGGCCTCTTGCCGGTAGCATGGGCATCTTGCCCATGACCTCGTAGCATGGCCGTCTCAGCCATGATCTGCCACGGGCGGGACGCCCGTGCTACGGCGCATTTTCGGAGCACTGCCCACGTGTGCCTTCGCGTCGTTCAAACGCAACCTCAGGCGATCTAACCGTCGGGCCGAAGAATCTGCGACCCGAACCGGCGCCTCCCGCGCCCATCTCCGCCGCGCCCCAAACAGCCTGACCACACCGATCATACCCAACACGACGAACGGTGCCGACCCGCCACAGCAGGGGAAGACCGCCCCGGTCTCGTCCAAGGCCCTGACACCCAGACTGTGAGCCCCGCCCGCCGTGACGGCCACGAACCCCGTGTTCGGCGAGGGGACGATTTAAAGCGAGGCGGGTTGAGGCGTTCGACGCGGGCGGGGGCCCTTGCCGGTCAGCTCGTAGACGTAGGCGAGGATTTCCGCGACGGCCTTGTAGAATTGCGGTGGGATCTCCTGTCCGACCTCGACGGTGCGGTAGAGCACCTGGGCCAGCGACCGCCGCTCGACGATCGGGACGCCGTGCTCGATGGCGATCTTGCGGATCTGCTGGGCCATGAACCCCTCCCCTTTGGCGACGACCTTGGGGGCGGCCATCGTCTCGGCGTCGTACTTGAGGGCGACGGCGATCTCCGTCGGGTTGGTCACCACGACGTCGGCCTTCGGAACGTCGTGCCGCATTCGCTGCAGCGCCAACTGCTGCATCACTCGCCGCTGACGTTGTTTGACGACCGGATCGCCCTCCATCCGCCGCAGTTCTTCCTTGACCTCCTCCTTGGTCATCTTGAGGTCCTGCTCGTGGCGGTAGCGCTGCCAGATGTAATCGAGGATCGCCAGGAGCAGCAGGACCAAGCCCATCCGAAGGGCCAGCGAGAAGACCAGCCCCGCCGAGAGACCCACCAGCGTCCAGTGATCCAAGTTCATCGCGTGGACGATCTCCGGCACCCGCGATCGGATGGTTAGGTAGGCGACGCCGGCCACAATGAACATCTTGGCGATGCTCATTCCGAGTCGCACGAGACTCCGGGTGGAGAAAAGCCGGCCGGCACCGGCCAGCGGGTTGAGCTTGTCCCATCGCGGTTGGAGCGGTTTGGCCGTGAACAACCAGCCGACCTGGGTCAGGGCGACCGCCGTCCCCAACAGCATGGCGATCAGCATGACGGGCAGGGCAACCTTCGCCAGCACCCGCATCGTGGTCAGACCCAACCCGCGGAGTTGACCGGTCGTCAGGGGAATCGGTTCGGTGCCACCCAAGAAGTACGCCAAACCGTCCAGCAGGTCCTTGAGCATCCGGTTGCCGAGCAGGTTCAGCGCGATCATGCCGCCGAGCAGGACGACGGCCGCCTGCAAATCCGGACTCCGCGCGACCTGTCCGCGTTCGCGGGCCTCCTCGCGGCGACGCGGGGTCGGGGGTTCGGTCCTCTCGGCCGTGTCACCCGGCATCAGGTCCGTCCTTCAAGCAGCGTGGTCAGGGCGTCCATCGTGTCGGTCAGCCCCTCGACGAGCAGGTCTTGCGCCGCCGTCATCGACAAGGCCAGCATCAACAGGGCGACGGTGGAGGGGATGCTGAATCCGACGGCCAACACGTTGAGCTGCGGGACGGTCCGGCTGATGAACCCCTTGGCGAGGCTGACCAGGAGCAGCGCCGTCAGAACCGGTCCCGCCAATCGGATGGCCAATATGAACGAGCTGGTCAGAAGACCCACCAGCAGATCCACTACCGAAGGCGTCACGCGAAACCCCATCGGGGGGATACGGGCGAAGCTCTCGAGGAGCGCGCGGACCACCGCCACATGCCCGTTCATCGCCAGGAAGACGCCCATGACCATAAAGAACAGGAGTTGCCCCATCACCGTGGAGGAGGATTCCAATCCGGGATTGAACACGTGCCCCAAGGCCGTACCGGCCTGCTGATCGATCATCGACCCGGCCAGTTGGACGGCTGTGAAGACCATCGACAACCCATATCCGATGGCCAGCCCGACCATCATCTCGCCGACCACCCCGGCCAGGACCTGCGGGAGGGTCAACTCCTCGGGCAGGACCGGTTGAACCAAGGGGAACGTCATCATCGAGATCGCCAGGGCCAAACCGATCTTCACCCGCCGCGGAATCGCCGTCGCACTGAAAATCGGGGCACTCAGCGACAGTCCCACCACCCGGAAGAGCACGAGCGCCAAACCGGGCAGCAGGAGCGGCAGTCGGAGCAATTCAAACGGCACCGGGAATCACCCCCGAACTTCCGGCGTGGGAACCCCCTTTCACCACGGCGGTCCTCCGAACAACTCGGTCGCATACTCCACCATCCGGGCGACCAGCCAGGGACCCAAGTACATCGCCATCAGGGCCATCGCGGCGATCTTGGGGATGAAGGTCAGGGTCTGCTCCTGCAACTGGGTCATGGCCTGGAAGACCGCGATCAGCAGACCCACGACCAACCCGATCAGCAACACCGGACTGGCGACGACCAGCACGAGGAGCAACGCCTCGCGACCCAGATCCAGGGCAGTGCTCGCGTCCATCGTCCCGTGTCCCTATCGATCCCTCTGCACCGAACACCGCTACGAGAAACTCATCAACAGCGACCCGACCACAAGCTGCCACCCGTCGGCCAACACGAAGAGCGCCACTTTGAATGGAAGCGATATCAACACGGGCGGCAACATCAGCATGCCCATCGAGATCAGGATGGTCGAAATGACCATGTCGATCACGAGGAAGGGCAGGTAGAAGCGGAACCCCATCAGGAAGGCGGTCTTCAACTCGCTCAACACATACGCCGGGACCAGAACCGAGGTCGGGACGTCCTGCCACCTCACGAGCGCGTCCGCGGGATAAGAGGCGCCCCGGGTGTACTCCAGAAGCATGTACACGCCCCCTTCGTTTTGGGCCCGCTCGATCTGGTGGATCATGAACTCCCGCATTGGGTGGACGGCGGCGTCGAAGGCCTCCCGCTGAGAGAGCCGACCTTCCATGTAGGGCACCCACGCGTCCTGATGGATTTTCTTCCAGGTCGGCCCCATCACCATGAACGTCAGGAAGAGCGCCAGACCCGTGATGACTTGACCGGGGGGCAACTGCTGCGTGCCCAGAGCCTGTCGCAGCATGCCCAGCACCACCATGATCCGCGTGAAACAGGTCGTCAGGATCAGAATGGACGGCGCCAAGGCCAGCACCGTCATGATCACGAGGATTTGAATGGCCGAGGAGACGCCCTCGCGGTCCGTGGCGGGCGGGATGATCTTCCTGACGTCGGGGACTTGGAGCGGATTGTCGATCGCCGCTTGGCCAGGCGAGGCGCCGGTCGGGGACTCGCCAGGCGTCCTCAACGGGCGGAGGGCTTGTGCCTGACCCCAGACGGACGTCGGAGCCAACGCCATGGCGAAGGCGACGACAACCGCGACGGCCCACGGGGACTTCGAGCCTCCATGCTCCCACATCATAGCGCTACTCCTCAGCGCTTCCGTTCTATATGGCGGTCCTGCCGATCGGCGCAAACGCCCCGGTGAACCCCTCAAGCGATCGCTATCGGTTCACGCACCGCTTCGTCACGTCCCGACGTTGCGTTTTCCTCCGTGGAGACACGGCGAGATCGTATCTTCTCCATCAATCCAGATAATTCTAATCGTGTTTGTAGATAGTGTCGACCGTCGGGAGTGAACGGCAGTTCGGCAGCCGGCTCGTCCTGCTCGGCATCGTCTTGAAAGCTCGATGCCTGGCTGGAGAACAAACGCCCGAACGTGCTGCCGAGTCCTGTCCCGCTCGCACCGCGGGCGGAATCCATCAGCTCGCCGACGGTCCGAGGGTCATCAATGACGAGGAGGCGAGTGATCCGATCCGACGTCACCCCGACGAGGACAAGTTGCCTGCCGATCCGGATCAGGCAGATGCTCTGTCTGGGGCTCAGCGCCAACCGCGACACGATCTCCAAGTGACGCCCCCCGCTCCCCACCGCCGACCGGAGGTGACTCCCCCATCGCTTGAAGGCCAATGCGCCAGCCGCAATCATCCCGAGGACGATCCCCAAGGCGACCAGCCCGTTGACATAGGAGGTAGAGCCGCCGGCCGATCGGCGAGCCACCCGTTCCCGGTCCGCCGGACCCGCCTTGTCCCGTCGATGGACCGTCCGGGAATCCTCTTGCCCCGAGGACTGGTCGGACGCCGACCGCTCCCGTGCGTCGTCGGGAGGAGCGGGCGTAGAAACGGCCCCCCCGGCGTCGGCCGATCCCGAACCGGTCGCCCGGCCGTTCGGTGAATCCTCCGAGGCCATCACGGCGACGGGGAACCCGCTGATCGACAATACCAGAAGGACCCGGGAGACCACGCCCGGGATCTCTCGGTGATGGGGGCGGGGTTCAAGAACGGGGACAGACACTTCGCCGGAACGCGTTTTCACCGTGGCAGGTCCTGGTGGGCTCGGAGTCCGTCCCAGCTTTCTAACCGTGCGGTGATTTGACATGTGGGTCATTATTGCGGAGGCCTCCATGCCTCGCCTGGCGTCGAGGAAACGACCCTCAGCCCCGAATGGCGGTGCCCGTTTGGGAGACGATCTCGTTGATCCGGACGCAAAAATTGTCGTTCAAGACCAACACTTCGCCCCGGGCGACCAGTCGATCGTTGACCAGCACATCGACGGGGTCGCCGGCCAGCTTATCCAGCTCCACCACCGAACCCTCGCCGAGATTGAGGACATCCTCGACGAGCATCCGGCTGCGACCCAACTCGATTTTGACGTGGAGCTCCACATCCTCCAACAAGTCGATCCGCCGCTCACATCCCGACTTCTCCACCGCGTGGGAGAAGTCGGGCATCTCGACCGGTTGGACCGGTACCTCCCCGGCCCGCGGTGAGGGAGCAACGGCTCGCTTTCGCTCCTCCTCAATGGCCGCCGCCATGGCTTCCGCCGCCTCGTCGAAGGGATTTCCCGCCGCATCCAAGCGGGTTTCGCCGGGCGCGGGCATTACCGGGGGATCCGTCCCATCCGCCACCGGCCGTCCCACCGAGCCCGAAACCTTCCCCGGACCGGCCGGTGCGGGAGCACCGTCGGCCTGTCCCAGGTCCCCGTGGTCCGATTCGGACATCAGGGCCTGGTCCGGCGATCCGTTGTTCAGCGCCGCCATCGCCGCATCGATGTCCGCTTGCGACAGACCACCGTCGAGCGATTCCGATTCGTCCTGACTGCCCATCTTCCACGTCCTTCCATGGACTCCACTTACCGGATCACGACCACCGGGTCCGGCGCGGGGTACGATCACATGTCCATCCGCATGGACTGCCAACGGGGAATCAGCACGCTCTCCACCACCTTGTCGTCGCCCAGCACCCTGTCCAGTTCCGCCTTGATCTGCCGACGCATCACGACCAGCCCCGGTTCCTCCAGATGTTGGGGCTCGGCACCGCGCACGAGACAGTTCAGTCGATCTCGTATGGTGTTCTCCCGCTCCTCCAATTTTTTGGTGATCTCCTTTTTGAACTCCTCGGGGTTTTTCCCGTCGGGCACCCGGATTTTGACGGCCACCTCGAAGTCGTACAGAAACGACTTGCCGCTCAGCCGGTTGGGCACCTTCATCTTGGCCACGGGCACCTCCATCGGCTCGGCGGGCTGCGGTTGGTGGTTCTCGGACAACCCTTCGTGACTGGCTGCCTGCTGGGGACCCGCCCCGAACATCTTCATGCCCACGTAGAGCCCGACCCCTTCGATCAGCATGACCCCGGCAAGGACGCCCCCCATTACGAGGGGGCTTCGCTTCTTCTTGGGTGCTGCCAATTCGGGTTCGCCCTTCGGAGCCGGTGCATTCGCAGCCGCTTTGTCCTTGTCCTCCGGCATCGTGGTTGCTCCTACCTCACGGAGGTCCCGCCTTTCAGCCGGTCGGTCAAGACCTCGGTCACAACAATCTCCACGCGGCGGTTCTCGACCGGGGGGTTCTCCCGGGAAGCCGACGTTCCGACCGGCTCGGACTCGCCGCACGCCACCACCCGGATCCGCTCCGGTTCCACGCCTCCCTTGACCAAGAGGCCGGCGACGCCCTTGGCCCGCGCATAGCTCAGGTCCAAGCGATCTGCCCCCACCCCACCACCCGGCAAAGGATCATCGGCGGCATGCCCCCTGATTTCGATCCGGGTTGTTTGACCGCGCATCTCCCGGGCGAGCTTGCCGAGGACATCTGCGGCACCGGCGCGAGGTTCGGCGCTACCCGGCTCGAACTCCAAGGCGCCCCCTGTGATCGTCAGTCCCTCACGGGTCTGCTCGACGACAAACCGACCCGCAAAACTCGACGAAGAAGCACTCCCCACAAACTGGGTCCGACCCGACAGAAGAAGGGATTGGATCCGCTGAGCCATGCTTGGCGGGTCCCCACGGAAAACCCCGGCGGACCTCCCGTCCAGACCCAGGGCGTCCCGAATGCTCTGGGCGGCTTGGTTGAACAGGCGCCCGTCGATGCGGCTGATGGCCACCAGCATGACGAAGAAACAAAGAAGCAGGCCCATCATGTCGCCATATGTCACCATCCACATGGGGGCGCCAGGACCGTGCATCCGCCTCTTCGTTAAGCTCGTCAACATTGCCCTATTCATCGATCTACGCCGCTTGTCTGGTCTGGGTTGCCCTATCACCCTGAGCCGATGGGGCAAGGAAGCTAATCAATTTCTGCTCTACAATCCTCGGATTATCTCCTGATTGTATACTCATTATACCAGCCATTATTATCCGCTTAATAAGAATCTCCTGTTGAGATTTAGCTAAGAGTTTATCAGAAAGTGGTATGGCGACCATATTTGCGATCAGTACCCCATAGAGGGTCGTCAGGAGGGCCACCGCCATCCCCGGTCCGATCTTGCCGGGATCGTCCATATGGCGAAGCATACATACCAAACCGATGAGGGTGCCGATCATCCCGAAGGCCGGTGCGTACTTGGCCAATCCGTCCAGAAGGGTCTTACCGGAGGCGTGCCGATCCGCTACCGCCTCCAATTCATTCATCAGGACTTCCTGAATCAGCTCGGGATCATTGCCGTCTACCGCCATTTGAATACCCCGGACTAGGAAGGGGTCGTGTGATTTCTGGGCAATTTCTTCCAGCGAGAGGATGCCGTTTCGTCGTGCGACCTCGGCGTATCCCACAAGCTCGTCGATGAGCTTCCTCACATCGGGCGAGGTGGCCGAGAAGGCGCTCTTCACCACCTTGCCCAATCGGAGGACCTCCTTTGATGGATTCCCCACCAAGATGCTGGCCATCGAGCCCCCCACGACAATCAGCAAAGACGGCACATCGGCAAACATGGACAGGCTGCCGCTGGACATAACCCCCCAACCGATCAGCGCGGCGCCGGCCAAGAATCCGATCAGCGTACCAATGTCCATCCTAGACCTTTATCATCCAAGCCAGGAGGCAGTGCGCAGCCTCCGGGGTATTGCTTTCATCGGCATGGACCGCTGAATAGTTGACCTCCGTCCATACCCATCCTAAGTACACCGCCCCATTGAAACGGTGCGGAAAAAGGTTGATGTAGACGCTTTCAGATTGCCGAAAAACCTTGCAACGGGTGAACATGGAGGTTGCCACCATGCAAGGACGCAAGACAGC
>Ga0129299_1001378_pt1 | contig 16256 bp, 29 predicted proteins | sample ConPoolayeCmetaG_FD_94477 | JGI IMG/M metagenome (GOLD analysis project Ga0129299, IMG submission 94477) | Hot spring microbial mat communities from California, USA to study Microbial Dark Matter (Phase II) - Cone Pool mat layer C metaG ... | reverse complement strand
TTCTTATATTGACTCACAAATCCGATGATTTCCTTAAACCTCCATGCATTACGTGGAGCAATTTGTAGATTGTAACTTTCTCTAGATAAGTATGTCCCATTTTCCCAGTTAATCCATGTTGGATTGTTACATACTATCCACGAGGGTATACCAAAAGATGCCAATTGTACCTGTACCTGCTCTACCATCTTCCTGCACGTAGCTTTAAGCGAAATCTGTCCATACCTGTTGACGCTCCCATTCGCCTCGAATAGTCCACGAAGGAATGAAATTACATTGTCCGAATTATCAGTCATAATATGGTCTGGTATTACTCGCTCATATGTCCGTTGCTTCAGGAAATCTACATCCTGTAATTCATTACGGTTAATATATAATGCCCCACTAGGTTGTTTACGGAATCCATATTTAAGCAATAAATCTGTAATTTCCCATTCTTTTTTACAATTTAACCTTACACCAATTCCGTGACCACTGCCACATATAAACCCATCTCCAAACAGAAATCCCAATAAGACATAATATTCTGAAATACATCCAGATACATGCCTTTTACACTCAGGCCACATTAAGGCTTTCCCCAGTGTTTTACCAGCTTCCTCCCATGTTCCATCTGCCAATTGTAACTTGTGTTCTGGGGTAAATCGAATTCGTAAACCATTATTGCATGTCAGTTCGATAACTTCCTTAACACCAGATATCCACGAATTCCATGTCAAGCCACCATGCGAGATCGGAATGAGTCTATCGTCATCCAGTAAGAGTGCATCTGCTGGTTGGCATGGGTTGGTACAATCAATTTTAATTTCTGGGTATCTAGGATTGCAGGCATTAATCGTATCGTAAAACAATACACCTGGATCACCGCACACCCAAGCACTAAATGCCATGAGGTCTAATATGTTCTTGGCGTTAACGGTTCTGTACACTTGACCATTGTGGATCAAATCCATCGTTTTGTTAGCAATAGCCAGTTCCATAAATTTATTCGTTGCCACCACAGACAGGTTAGCATTGCATAAGTCTCCCTTTAGTTTGGTTTGGCAAAACTTTTCAATATCAACATGATCGCAGTTCAGGGCCAACATGGAAGCCCCCCTACGGAATCCCCCCTGTTTAATAACTTCGGTGTTAACATCAAATACTTTCATGAAAGAAATCGGACCAGAAGAGGTTCCGCCAGACGATAGTGGAAACCCCTCTGGCCTCAAGCGTGAAAAGTTTATCCCTACACCCCCGCCACGTTGGAATATCACAGCCATATTTGTTAACGTTTGGTATATTGAGGCTACAGAATCCTCAATGGGAAGAACGAAGCAGGCACTGAGAGATCCTCTCTTTCTTCCGGCATTCCGAATGCATGGACTATTCGGAAGGAACACCCCATTGACCATCGCTTCGTATATTTTTTTCTCGAATCTGTCATCCCTGATAGCCAGAGCTTTGGCTACCCTTTTAAATACACCCTCCGGTGTTTCCCCGGGGTGTGTATACCTCTCCCTTAATAGTTTAATCGCATTGTTATTCATCTGTCCTCCAATACCCAATTAAATCTACAGCAGTCGCTTCTCTTCGTTCTGATTACCTTTGCAGTGCCAGGTGATCCTGGCAGTTCAATCTTCCACCCTTCAGGGTTATACCCCAACGATTCTACCCATTCTAACCATGTTCCCAGCCATCCCTTTATCTGTAGTTCTGGTACCTGGTTTTTGCCATTCAATACGATAATGTTTCCATTCGAAAAGCAAAATACTCGATACTTTTTTCTTTTGGTCCTACTGTTAACCATAGTAATATTTCCCGTTTGCCCAGAAGCCACCATTGACAATATATACCTGTGTATCATGAAAGGCTTCAGTCTTCTCGTTAATATAGCAAAAATTAAATCCATGAACCCACTTGTTAGGCTTATTTTTCATATATGTTGGGTTCAGATTACATAGGCACCCAGTGGATGCTCCCTTGTAAAAATGCGTGACGTCAATTGGTGACACGACGGTATGTGATTGTACATCGTGGGTATGTCCATACAGTACAGAAGTATGATATGCCTGGACTGTCTTTTTGGCATGATACTCATTGGTATATACCCCATGTATGTAGATGAGGTTCGTACATGGTCTGTACGGTACGTTTACTGGCACAATGTGTAGATTATATCGTGCCGTGTCAATGTTTTCCTCCAACCCCCAATATCCTATTCCGTTTGCGTTTAGGGCCATTGCACGCTCAAGCCAATATTCATGGTTCCCCTTAAGGTATTTAATTTGCGTTTTACCCTTAGTAATTTCCCTCAGTGGATCTAAGAGTACCCTATGTAATTCCTCATAGCATTTCTTGATGGTCTGTATGGTCAATGACAAGCTTTGATTCCCTATCCATTCCGCCGCTGGTGTCCAGTCGTGGACATCCCCCATAAGTACTATCACATCTGGCTTGAAATCACTGATAAACTTAAATATCGGTCTTAGATTGATATTAAACGGAATGTGAATATCTGGCAAGCCTACAATTTTCATCTACCCTCCAATTCCGGCGTACAAATCCGCCTCAACATTTCTTCGTCTTACCAATCCCTTCAACTTCTTACCTCCACCATATACCCATTTCCTAAACTCATTTGGGACCAATCCATGTTCCTCGTTATTAACTAATCTCCTAAGAGTTGATATTTGCAACCTTCCACCGCCAAGATTAAATGTAAACGACACCAAAGCATCGTACTGATTATCATCCAGTGGTACATTAATCAACCTGCATACGCTACGTTCCGCTATTATTAAATCCTTCCTCAATAACTCTTCAGCTTCCTCTTCGGTAATTGGTTTATCAAATTTCTCCCCTGGCCTGATCTCGTGTCCCCATCCTATAGTGGGGTATCCAGCCGCGCAGATGTACGGTGTGCTAGCAAAACCACCATGTGGCCCCTGTTCAAAATGTTTAATAATTTCAAGCCCTACCTGTGTTATTTTTCTTACGATTACGTTTTTTTGCATCCCTTCTTCTTCTAATTCCTCGTATTTGTATGTTTTTGGGTATTTTGAAGAGTCCACACGATACCATTGCATCCAAAAGTTTATACGGTACAGTGGACAGGTAATCATGACTAAAACAAAAAAGATACTTATCGTCGCAATTGCCAGCTTCATAACGCACCCCATCTGAACACAGGATACACTCCAGAATCTCGTGTAGCAATAAGTGTAATATGTATTCTGGGTTTTTCATCGATGTACCTATCGAGATAAATCCCTGACCATCTGTTCCGAGAGTGTGGAATTCTGCCCCATTATAAAGCGGATTTGCAATAATCTTAATATCACGACTACATATTTTTACCCGATCGCTAATAATCATTAATTGCTCCTATCAATCCTGTTGAATGCATATCTGATACCCCTCTGTCCAAACCAATATCCCATAATAGTTGCGAACAGTGCCATATCTTCACTGGTGAACAACTTCCATATGATTTCTGCCGTATCGGCTTCCACTATCGTTTTGTTAATATAAAGATACTGCCCCCATTTTGCCAATGCATAAAAGGTAAAAAACATATACGTAATGGTTGGCCTGACAGACGATGTATACAGGGCAATCAATCCGTCCACGATTTTCCACCCTGTCAATTTTATTTCACTAGCCTTATACAAGGCTTGGCTTTCCTGTATGTCTGCCTGGGCTTCCATCTCCTTAAACTTCCACTCCTGTATTCTTTCCTGTAACCTTGCCTGAGCCTCGAACATCTTTAGTTCATGCTCGTTCTGGATCTTGGTTTTCTGTATTTTCAGAAACTCTGGGATCGCAGATCCAAATATTCCTAAAATAGCCCCGATAATTGACATCATAGGTGTATACCTCCTATAATAAAATTGATGTCATTATAACACACCAGTAGCAAAAATACCAGTCATTCATATCGGACTCATAAAAAATGACTGGTATTTTCCAAAATCATGTGTTATAATGGGGTCAACGTTAAAAAGATGATGGGAGATAACACTATATGATGACATGTTCTTTTTGTAAATCACAAGATGTTGTGTTGTCCTCTGGGCATAAATACTGTGCAAACCATATACACCTCATAGAGGAACCAGTCATCATTTCCTGGATATTAGAACTTGATATTCCCATCCATAAGAGAATTATAGTGAGAACTGTTCACGAAATGTTCGATTCGAAGGAATTAACATTTAGTCTAATTCCTAAATTATATCACATAGTTCCACGTGGTCAATGGCTTGACGATAAATTAAGATTCCAAATCCCGCAAAAGCTTTATGTGCAGAAGTGTTTCCTTGTCTATGCCATGGATCATCTCAAGAGTGTCGATTGTAACATTTTTGCGGAACACCTTGAAAAAATTGATAAATTAATTGCTCAGCACATGGAGGGCAACGATGCACTGTCAATTTAGGGCTACCTTTACCAAAAAGCCTTGCGATTATTACATACAGGGTGGGTTTTGCACCAGGAGTGATATGTTTCGGTGTTTGGAATACGTCGCTCGCAATACGATTACATTATCATACTCATCCGTGCGTGATTATACCCGATGTAAACGCCGTTTTTTGTACTCCTGGATGTATGGTTTACAGCCAGTCGAATTACCAGAGTCATTACGAATGGGATCGCTGGTGTCAAAAATTCTGGGCATTCTGCACGATAGTAGGTTAAACACGGATGAAGCAGAGGCTAGGTATAAGGACATTATAAACACATCAATACAGGAGTCTATTGACCCCGAAGATGAGCACTCAGAGGGTGATTATAAGTTATGGGGAATTAAGGGGTTTTTTGACGCATACATATCTAAGGAACGCCATCATGTCAGGGGTATACCAGAGTATGAATTTATGTGGAAAATAATAGATTATCCTAACCTCCACGGATACATAGACCTATATATGGAACATCTTAATACAGCATATGAATTTAAATGGACAACCAATCAACATTGGTACGATAAGTTCCACGCCTCAGAACAATCGAGTGCGTATTTCCTTGGTGTCTCCGAATTACAGAACATTACCTGGGTTCTCATGTCACCCCCGAAATTGAAACCGAAGGCCAAAGAGGCGATGTTAACTTATTGTGAAAGAGTTTACAATGATGTACTTAAGTATATGGAAACACAGTATATTATCAAAAAGGTATATTGGAGGACGGAGTTCGACCTCGTATCATATGCTGGCAAATTAAAGATGATTAGTCAAGAAATATCAAGAATGATGCAAATGCAGAATGTGGTGTTAGAACACGCTTTTTACCAGAACGATAATGGGTGTTACACACCATCTGAGTGTGAATATGTTCCAATATGTTCGTCGGGTGTAATTCCAGAAAACCTGTATGTTAAAAAGAGTGCACAAAGATCGATAGGGGGTCAACATGAGAGTATTGTCCACGCTTGATGTCGAGAAACACGGTTCGTGTATTTTAGTCTACGGTCCTACTGGTTCGGGAAAAACAAGATCGGCCTTGACACTACCAGACCCGATATGTTATATTAATAAGGAACCCAAAGACCCACGACTTGTACATGCAAGCGTTGAGCATGGTAAGAAGATTACATATTATGAAGCTGATGGTTTTAATGATATGATGGAATTCTTACACGAACAGGTTATGCTCGCCAGTAAAGGTCAGTGTGAGTTCGAATCCTTCTTTCACGATGGTCTTACATTCTCTGCGTCTGTATATCGTAATCTTCTGGAGGACGACAGATATAAGGCAAACCTCATGGAGGACCCCAATAGTAAAAAGTATCCACGGCCAGGCATGGTAGATAGGTTTAATATGGAACAGAAAGATTGGGGTATTCTATCTAGCATGATGGCTCGTGAGACATACCTACTTAATAAATTATCAAAGTTTGGGAAAGTAGTTGTGTCCACTGCAATTGATGCTGAATTCCCCAAATGGAACCAAAGTATCAGGATTGCCCCCGCACTCATGGGGAAGGAATTTCCGAAACTGATACACGGATATTTTGACCTCATTGGATACATTGTGGTTCCATTTCATGTTATTGATGGGAAAATCATTACCCCACGAGTAAGCTTTATCTCTCCCGATGATGGCCTGTCAAATTCATATATGGCAAGAAGTAATGAGAAGTTGGCTGAAGCAGAACTAAAGATGGGACCACCGCCATTGGATTGGTCGAAAATACTCAAGGTTATCGGAAGATAACCAGAATTGGAGGATGAGATGAAAAATACAGATGACCAAGAAATTAATTCTGCCTTACCGTGTGAGCGTTTTGCAAGGGCAATATTTACCGATGAATTCATTCTGTACTTAACAGCTGAAGGATATAGTATCCCAGAAGCATTACAAGTACTAGGTGTTGTGTGTAAGAATACATCCTGTAAACATCATGTGTATAACGGGATAGGTAACAGTACACGTTATTCAAGACCGAATTGGGAGTCGAATGCTGGCCGCAGAATTATGTTCTGCATGTGTTGTATTTCCGAACCCATGCCAGTCGAGGACATCGCCGATATGTACAATATCAGTGTGAAGGGAGTGCGATGGACACTCGACTCGGCAATGGCTAAAATTAGAAAGGGGGTGGTAGGGCAAACTATTGACGACTACATTTAATTGGCTATGGAAAAAACGGGAATTTCACTATTAAGGAGGTTGTTATGGCTTTAATTACGCCAAAGACAGATTTTGATTTTGATGTAGTTGACAAAGGAACATGGAAGTTTATTACTGGGGAAGCCGGGGTTGACGAAAAGGCGGATCGTGCTTCCGGCAAGCGTTTCTGGGTAGTTTGTAAGGCAGTCGATGGTGGGCAAGAGGGGCGCACACATATCGAGTCATTCTTTGAGAATACGAAGGATGATTTCTCCCTCTCAAAGATGGCTGGATTTCTGATGAAGATCGGTGTAATCAAACCTGTTGCCCAGATTGATTCGGCCATTTTCAAAACTCCAGAGTTTGTCCAGAAATGGAAGGCAACTGTACCAAACCGTGAATTCGGCGCAAAGATCTCGCACAGGACCAAGGATAGGGATGGAAAACCCCTTGAGAATCCGCAGTCTGAAATGAGAGCATATTACACGATTGCCGAATACAACGCCATTAAGCAAAAGAAAAACATTGCCGAAAATGCTGATGTCGTTAGCACATTGGCACCAGAACCCGAAACCGATCTCTGGTCGTAAAGCAATTGGGGCAGGATGGTATGTACAGTCCTGCCCCACGTTTTATTGGGGGGTCACATGGAACAGGTAGAACAGGGTGTATGTAAAGGATGCGGATGGTTAGCGGAGGTTAATGATAATGGGTTCTGTGTTTACTGCCAAGACTTGATTGATTTTGAACAGTATATTGGGAATATCGAGGGTGTATATGAATGATAAATTGGGGTTGTGTTGGCGGTGTGAATGGCGAGCTAGGTACCACGAAACTGGTATCGGTCCCAGATGGGAATGTCAAACTCCGAGTCATGCTTCCTATTCGTGCTATATGTACCGACCAGTATCACCATATATTATTAAGAGGGCTAAGCATGACAGGAGACCGTTAACCCTTAATGCATTATCATGTCGAGTTAATCCCGTTGCGGTACCGGATTGTGACTACAAGGCAGAGCGAATTAAAGGAAAGGGATTTGCTGTATGGTGCGTACCAAAGGAGAAGTGAGACCGTATGGGTATCGATGGAATAAAAAGCGTGGGCAATTGGAATCCATCGTGGACATGCCAGAATTCACCTATACTTTTCCGAATGACTTTGTTCTTATATGTGATACGAGGGAACAGGACCCATTATTCCTACCGAAACCAGTCAAGGGTCTCATTATTGTGAGGGATACGCTTTCCTGTGGTGATTATTCCATTCGTGGCTTTGAGCAGTTCATTACCGTGGAACGGAAAAGTATACATGATCTATGGACATCCCTAACGTCACAATCTGGGAGATTCAAGGAAGAACTCGCTAACATGATGAATTACGAAAGGAAGTATATTCTCATCGAGGGATTGGAATCAGAGTATCTCTCCTGGCAACCAGAAAGAAAAATACATCCCAATGTAATACGTATGGCCCTAGCATCAATTGAGGGGAAGTCCGGTATCCCAATACATCAGTCAGAAAACAGATCCATGTCTGAAAGGTGGATTCTTGACTTATTTATTAAATATTTCCAATTCAAACGAAATTGCTAAAAATGGAGGATGCGATGATACGGGTACCATTATTAACCGAAGTGGTTTCTATTGAAAATAAACGATATAAGTTTTCTATATATCGCAAACCAGATGGAACGTATCTGGTGGGAGGTATGGGCAGGTATATCAATTGTATTTCATACAGCCAGGCTAGTCATATCCTGGATGCTTGCTTTGAGAATTGGATTGCTGAACCTAAGAACTAAATAAATGGGTGAACCATGATCAGTATATGCGTGAATTGCAAATATTGCATTGTCCGTAAGGGGTGGAAAATGGTGTACTGTAAACATGATCATCCGGGTTTCAAGATTGATCTACCGATTGACCATCCATTTGTGAATATCGAACACAATTGTCCTTATTTTGATAGTATGGATGAGGTGGCGGATGGGTGTAATAGTTTGTGAATCATGCCTATCTGTATTTGTGGATATGTCCAGGGAACCGGGTAGGGCACAAAGAGTTTACATAGAACATCTTCCATATTGTAAACCAGTACATGGTAAAAAATACCAAAAATCAAATAGTAGAAAGGTGGTGAGACATAATGAAACCAAGAAAAGTGATTCTGACGATTGAGTTGCTTACTAACATGAAGCTTAACAAATTTACCAAAGCTTCAATAGCCGATGTTTTCGATTGGGTCAGGGACGACGATGACCTCGATGTGCTTGAAATTCATCAGGTTAAGGCTCAGGTTGTTAAGCCGAACAAATAAACAGGTTGAATAGGAAATAATCTGGTAATGGTATGGTTTCAGCAAACGCTGAAAAAATAGCAAATAATGAAACCTCACGCGTGGAGTTTAAAGAATACCCTGACAAGGATAACTCCAATTTGATAGGCCAATACGGCTGGATATGTCCAAAATGCGGTTATGTGTGGGCATTATGGGTTGCGGGATGCGGAAACTGCAACCATACAAAGACAGTCGTTGCGAGCAGTACTGGGTAAAATTGTCTATACAATATATGGGCGGTCCACACGCTGAGGGGAGTGTGGAGGGTTGGTTGTATGACCAATTCTAGGCAAGTGTGCCCTGTAATAATTACAATGTTTATGGTGAAATATGACATATCATTCCGATGAAATTATCATTATCATTAAGAATCTTGGATTAAATGATGAGGTCGAACGTAAATTAATCGAAGCCGCTTCCATTGCCATCGAGAATGCCTATCTTATGGGGAGAGTGGATGCCCTTGAAGAGTTCTTAAAATCACGCTAACCGATACCTATCCATGATGCGGGGATAGTTTTATGAGTAAAACGTCCAATGACCTATTGGAAAAAGGCGGTGCAAGTCCGACCTCCCCGCTCCAATTACATCTCGGGAAAATCACGAAGCAAGAGGCCCGCCTCTGTATGGAAAAATGGCACTATCTTGGCAAGAAGGATTTTATTTCCTCGTAATATTTGAGTAATCTAATGATAGATGGTATACCATTGTCCGAATTATGGGATGGTACCGAGGTTCCAGTGACCTGCTCCGTATGTGTCTGGTCATGGGGTGACGCTAGTGTTCCCGGGGCTTGGTGGTGCAAATTGCGTCTTGATCACAAAACTTGTGAGGGACCGCAGGAGTAGCTATACAAATTTTAATCTAAGGAGTGGATTATGCGTGAGAAGAAGCTTTATGTTGTAGGAAGAATGTTGCAATATCTCGAACCGAACCCTGACGGAGTAATTGGATATATTGAGATTTATAAAACAAAAAGGGATGCCAAGAGGTCTGCTGGCAAGACATATCCAATATGGGTTATCGAAATTAATGATAACGATACACAATATATATTGAAACCATAAAGCTATTGGTAAGAAGAAGCTAATTTTTGCAAGATTATTATAGGGGGTCAATGATGATTAATATAGATTACGCTAAACTGTCATATAGACGCACTGAACATCATAAGAGATTTGTTAAAAGAGTCTTGCAAACCAAGCTGATATGTCAAGAATGCAGAGGATTAGGAGGGGAAAGGGAGGTCATATTAGATGACGGGTCAGGACCATGGATTGAATGTGGTTGGTGCGAAGGGACTGGATATGTTACTCCGTGGTTGAGGGGTATGTGGCTTAGGATGAAAAGAAAAGGGGCTAAAGCTTAAAGGATGTTAAACAAAATGGAAAAGTGCGAGGATTTAGCAATAACAGCATACCTAAGAAGGATGAATGAAATCGAAATATTGCTGGACCTTCTTAAAAAAGACTCTGATAAGTATGAGAAGAAAGAAATGATATGAAACCCAAAATAGGTATAATGCACTGAGATCGATGCATGATGGAGAGACGAACTGGGACACAGTGGAACAACACAGTAACTGAATGGCTAATACCTTACCAATGTATGTTTCGTAATGATGAAGTTGGCGTCTGGCTTTACCGTGCTAATTGCATTGAATTTATGGATATACTTATAGCAAAGCACCCAGATGGTAAGTTCGATATGATCTTTGCCGATCCCCCATACATGTTATCAAATGGTGGTATTACCTGCCATGCGGGTAAGATGGTCAAGGTAGATAAAGGCCGATGGGATAAATCACAAGGAACGGAAATAAATCACGTATTTAATACGGAATGGCTATCAAGATGTCAAAGATTGTTAAAACAAAATGGAACCATTTGGGTTTCTGGGACACATCATGTTATCCATTCCGTTGGCTTTGCCATGCAACAGTTGGGAATGAAAATTCTTAATGATATTGTTTGGGAAAAGCCGAATCCACCACCTAATTTATCTTGCCGTTACTTTACACATTCAACAGAAACGATAATCTGGGCAGCTAAAAACGAAAAATCAAAACACTGTTTTAACTATAAGGCAATGTGTGAGTTGAACGATGGTAAGCAGATGAAAACGGTATGGAAAATTACTACTCCTAATAGAGATGAGAAGGAATTTGGGAAACATCCAACTCAAAAGCCTGTTGCTCTTTTGGAAAGAATAATATTGGCTTCAACGAATGAGGGCGATTTAATTTTCGATCCATTCTCTGGCAGTTCAACTACTGGCGTAGCAGCAATAAGAACTCACCGAAAGTTTATTGGAACGGAGCTTGAATTGGAATTTATCAACTTGTCTATTAAAAGACTCAGGCGTGCTATAGCGATCCGACATCTTCCATTAAATTTGTCATTTATAACAAATGGGGAAACAGGATGAAGCCAAAGAACCGAATCAAACTATCTCCACAGCAAATTAGAAAGGTAAAAAAATGGCTATCTGACGAATATTATAGTGACATTTGCCCAGCCTTGGGAGATGTTCCCTATGAAGGTAACTACGCCTTTTGCAAAATCTGCGAATCGTGGTTTCCACGCCTGAAACATCCCAAATTAAAGATTTATGAATATTGCCCATGCGACATATATTCTCAAAGTTATGTCATCAAAATGGCAAAGGAAATGATCAAGACTAATTGAAAATTTTAACGGTAATATTGGGAAAAACATGATAACAATCGAAGATATTCGTGAAAAGTTTAAGGAACTCGTATATTTAACAGATTTCAATATCATAGATACAGTCCTTGGATGTGTTGTGGCTAACCAGATGGAGGGGGATCCGGTATCCCTATATGTTATCGGTCCACCATCCACAGCCAAAACTGAAATTCTAAGGGGGTTACAGGCGTATGAAAAAAGTTTTCATCTATCTAAAATTACTCCGGCTACGTTGTTTTCTGGCTATCTTAATGTTCCTGGTAAAAAGAAAAAGGGCGACGAAAAAGATGCTGAAAAATCGCTGGTGGTAAAACTAACCAATGAGGGCAAGAACGTTGTAATCATTAAAGATTTTACAACAGTCCTGGCCATGCGGAATGAGGACAGAACAGAAATTATCTCGCAATTGAGGGAAGTTGCTGACGGTTATTATACATCCGTATATGGTTCTGGTGAACATGTCCGATGGTCTGGTAAGATTGCATTTATAGCGGGTGTCACACCAGCAATAGATGAATATCATTCAGTAAACCAGGTTTTGGGTGAACGTTTTCTATGTTATCGTTGCAAGAATGAGAGCCAAATCGATATTGCGTATAAAGTTATCGAAACATCTGTGGAAATGGTCAGGATGAGACGTGAAATAGAACTCTGCGTCAAGGATTTTCTTGACCAATTCGGCAATAAACCAGATTTCCCGATTACTACCCCTGAAATGATTCACAAACTAGTTCACCTCGGGGTATTCGTAGCAGACATGAGGACGGCAGTAATTAGGGATCGGAACCATCACATAGTCACACCACCAATGACCGAGGGGGCTGGTAGGATCACGCGTCAGTTATTGTATATGTCATACGGTTTGGCTGTAGTCCGTGGTCTCATTGCTGTCGATGATACAACATATTCCCTTGTGAAAAAAATTGCAAGGGATACGGTAAACCAATGGAGGTTGGAGATCATCAGGTATATTCATGCTAACCCTATGGTGACTACCAAGGAAATATCAGACCATATGGCACTGAGCGAACCCGCCATACGGGAAAAATTAAGGGACATGGAACTGATAGACATCGTAATAGGTCACGAATGCGAACATAATAAGAAAAGATGGGAAATCACCACAAAGTTTAACAACATCATATCCGCTTCCGAAGTATTCGTTTACGACTATCTCTGGTAATTCAATGCCCAAAACGCGAAACGCTTCTAAACCCCTTGATTTATTATGGAAAAAAGTGCCTTTTCGTATGCTCCCCCCCCACAGTATAAAACAGGCCAATAATCCCGTTATGGACACCCCCCTCTATATATATAAATATAAAGCATATAGAGGGGGGGGAATTGCGAAAGGGGTATTAAATATATAATGATTTCAATACTTACAAAGCGTTTCGCGTTTTTGTAAAAAGATGCTTGACATTTGATTGGCGGTATGTTATAACAGTAACATAATCATGACGGGAGGTGATCAGTATGATACAGTATGTAAAATGTGCATGTGGAGGGGAGCATAAGATTTATCCAGAAGATTTAATTCAACCGTTAACCAAATTAAGGATTCTGTGTCCAGTGGAAAAGATTTGGATGAACTGTGTTGTGTTAATTGGTGTGGATGAGACAAGAGAGGGGGTGGTAACAGATGAGGTTTGATGAGATCATGGGAAAATACCTGGCTTTATGCAAGAACCCATCCGTACATAGCCTTAGTAAACGTATACTGTCTGAATTCGGACACCTGGATTGTCAGGATGTTCGATCTGAACTGATTGAGGATTACAAGATTAAACGTCTCGATTTGGCTAAACCGGCGACCGTCAACAGGGAGCTGGCCATTATTAAACGGATTATGAACCTGGCAACCCGCTGGGGCTATACGGAAAGAAACCCGGCAAGCGAGGTCCAGTATTGTAAGGGGGTCGCCAAAAGAACACGATGGCTCACGGAGTCAGAAGAACAATCCTTGCTAACATTTTCGCCAGAATGGCTTAGGAATATCATCATTGTAGCCATTAATACAGGTTTAAGGCGTGGGGAATTGCTAAATTTAACCTGGGAAGATATCAACCTTAACGACGCATACATTTTCGTCAAAATGTCTAAAAATGGAGACCAGAGGTGCGTTCCAATTAATAAAAGGGTTTATGCAACTCTCGAATCATTGCGAACATTTTCGTCTCAATCGTATTCGCAAACATTTTCGTCTTACCCTGTATTCACCCATGATGGGTTCGCCATCAAACCCCGTATCCTTGAGTATTATTTCACAAGGTCTGCCAAAATGGCGAGATTGAATGATCTGCACTTCCATGACTTAAGGCATACTTTTGCGACTCGCCTGATACAGGCTGGTGTAGATCTTTATAGGGTTCAGCTCTTATTGGGACACAGAACCCTTGCCATAACACAGCGATACGCTCATCATAGCCTTAATACGCTTAGGGGTGCGATTGATATGTTAGGGTAAAAAAAAACGGATGGTAAGGATCACTAATACCATCCGCTTTCGAGTAGAACGCTCGATAACGCTATTCTATGGGTTTACCATCTACCATCTTCTTATACTCAATCTCACGGACTGAACCAATGGTTATATAATAACCCCAATGGGTTCCATCTTCTCCGGCAAATTCTATTATGCAGTGTTCGCCTTGTGCTATGACGCCGGCGATAAACTCTGCCAATAATCTATCAGCGTAATGTTTTGCTGTTAGATCATCCATATGTAAATCATACTGGTAATAGAGGTTTCCATCCTTTTCCATCGGGATACTAATATCAAAATTGTAAAAGTTTAGGTATCCCTCAAGATCGGTCTCTTGTGTTTTTTCAATAGCTTTTTCCCATGCTTTACGAAAATCATCTGGTGGTAACTTTGACCAAACACTATCGATTCTTGTTATGGTTGAATAATATCCCATAATGCACCCCCTTCTATTGCTATAGTTTATCCCGTTTTGTTTCAATTTTCTTAAAAACAGCCAAATGAGATGGACCTCTGTATTCGTATACGATACCACCATCATCCGTTTGATGCTCGATCTCTTCCGGTAGATTGACGTGATCGATACACTCCAGTATATCACCATTGTGTTCAATTCTATCTCCTACATGGTATTTTATCCAGAAACCCTCTCTGTATTCAACGTAATATTCGTCGCCGGAGAATTCATCGAGCCAATATGGAACATGACATAACCCTTCCGGTTCTATCTCGAACAGGTTAAAGAAGTGTTCATCGAGATATTCCCGGATTCCGGGCACATCATAGTCAATAGCCACTCTGAGCCTGTTCTTTGTTTTAAACCAGTTTTTTCTCATATTTTACCCCCCGTTTGAGATGTTAAACGGTTAAATTCACGCCTTCCATATACATGGTAGACAGGGAATGACATTAACCACTTAATTTGATCGTAAACCATGATTCCCTTAAATAGGGTCATGAACATTTCGTTATGAGGGATGAGTGTATCTACAACCGTCATAACTCCATGTTGTTTCATGCCTAAAACTATTTCCAATACAGCCTGATTATTCATATTTTTTCCTCCGGCAGATATGCCTTTTCTTACCCCTTGAGAGTATAAAACGATAACAATATGGACAAAATATCAGCCATTTCATCTTTTTCTCCCTTTCTGCACCGATTGAAATCGGCACATACCATCCTTGAACCATCGGCATTCTTTAGCCTTGCATACTAAGATCGAAATCCTCTGATCCCGCTTAGGACAAAAAATATAGTTACTCATAATCATCATCTCCCGATTCTCCAAAAACGACTGTAGCAATAGGGAATATATCCCAATTCGCCTGAGATTCATTTTCGATGCCGGCCAGCATCAGCAATTCCTTTTGTTTCTTAGGTCTTAGGTCATGGAAAAAAATTGGAACATCCATGTTCTCACCCCCCTTCTTTTTCGTATTTTTCGAGACCATCCTTGCCGGCCAGGACACTGATAATGTCTCTTAATTCTTTTTCGGTTATGGTGATCCATTCAGTTTCACCATCCGGCTTAATTATCTTAATCTTTGGTTTATATTCGATGTATTGTGAGGTTACCTTTAATATCTGTTCGATTCTCCATTCCTTATTCATAATTCACCCCCATAATTTCCATAATGCCACTGGTTAGGGTTACAATGAGGTCAAAGTCAACCTCTTTAGGTCCTATTTTAAAATACCCGGCCAGTGTATCGGCTATAAATTCTCTAATCTTGTCTTCCATAGATTCCATCATCTCCATCCCTGTTTAGATTTTTCCCTCTATCCCGAATCTCTTCCATCTTCTCCCGGAAGCATTTTTCACAAAATCCGCTTGTTATGGATCGATCTTCAAAAGGGGGTTTTTCTCCATATATCTTACCGCATTGACAACATTGTCTGATCATAGCTTAATCCTCAATAAAACAATCTGAACGCATTGGGGCAATAAGTGCTATGCCCTTTTGATCTGGTTTTTTCTCTAAAATGTCTCCAATGTTAAATTTAATTGCTATTGTTGCTTCTTCACCGAAGAACTCTAACTTTATTGGATTAGGTCTATCTCCCTTTTGTTTACATATTTTATTGATTACCCTTATTGCGTTCTCAATTTTTTCTCCATCTACAAC
>Ga0129299_1001377_pt1 | contig 16264 bp, 14 predicted proteins | sample ConPoolayeCmetaG_FD_94477 | JGI IMG/M metagenome (GOLD analysis project Ga0129299, IMG submission 94477) | Hot spring microbial mat communities from California, USA to study Microbial Dark Matter (Phase II) - Cone Pool mat layer C metaG ... | reverse complement strand
TTGCCATACAGGGCGAGCAACGTTTTGCGCGGTCACCGACCCGTTCGCTCGGCCACCGTCGCGGGAGGGCAAGCGTCCCAGAAGAACCCCATCGGCAAGGCGATCGCGCCCGCAAGCTGCGCCCCTCGCGCGGAATTGCCCGAGTCGCGGGACCTATCCCGCGCGGGCACCTCGGGTGACACCCCGCGCGACATGCCTGTCGCGGCTCGGACGGCTCGGCAAGCGCCTCGCCCTCCCCACCCAACGTGTCACGCACCCTTCCCTACCCGGCCGCTCGGGGTCCGTGCCAAAACATCCCCCAACGGCTATGATCTGCTCATTCGTCCGATAGGTCCGCCTGTTTTGTGGAGGTCCGGTTCACATGTCCACATTTCCTTTTGTGATGGGTGCCCTTGCCGCCATCACCCTGATCGGAGTGGCCCGGGCGGGCGAGTCGCAGACGCGTCCGGCGGCCAACCCTTTCAAGCCGTTTGAGGAGACGCGGAACAAGCAATACGCCGAGCAACTCGAAGCCTATCTTCGTCACGGTTTGGTCCAGGAATACCCCCGGCGGGCCGCCCAGGCTTGGAAGCGAGATTACACCGGCATCGAGGCGTTTCTGGCCAGCGTCGAGCCGAACCGCAAACGATGGCGAGCGGTGCTGAACCCGCCGGACCTTCATCCGACGGGACCACCCCAGCGGCGTCCCCATCCGCCGCTAAATGAGCTAGGCGGAGAGTGGCTGACGGTGCCGCTCGGACCGATCCAGGCTGAGGGCGTGTTGGTCGTTCCGGCCGGGGCAAAGGCACGTGTGCCGCTCGTCATTGCCCAGCACGGCATCGGGAGTTGGCCCGAGCGACCTTTCGGCGTCCTGGATGAGGGCGACGCCTATCACCGCTACGCCCGCGAACTCGTCACGGCGGGCTTCGCCGTGTTGGCGCCGTTCAACCTGCGGTCGGCCGAGCGACGCGGGCGGATCGAACGCCTGTGCCGTCTGGCGGATACGACACTGCCCGGCATCGAACTGACGCGGTTGCAACGCCTGTTGGACGCCGCGCTGAGCGATCCCCGCATCGACGCCGACCGCGTGGGCATGTGGGGCGTGTCGCTGGGGGGGATGGCCACGATGTTCTGGACACCGCTGGAACCGCGGATCAAGGCCGCCGTGGTCTGCGCGTGGTTCAATCATCGCCGGAACAAGATGGCCGTACCCGATCCCCGCTATTCCTGTTTCCTCGAAACCCAAGAGGAGCACGCCTTCTTCCGCGGCTGGCTGACCGAATTCACCGACCACGACGTGGTCAGTCTGATCTGCCCGCGCCCGCTTCAGGTACAAACCGGCAAGCAGGACCGGATCGCTCACTGGCCCCAGGTGGTCGAGGAGTTCGAGGTCGCCAAGCAGCACTACGAGAAACTCGGCGTCGGCGAGCGGTGTGAGATGGATCTTCGCGACGGGGGGCATGAGGCCCACGTCGAGGCCGGCGTTCGATTCCTGACGCGGTGGTTGTCCAAGCCGGGAGCGGGCCCGTAATACCGCAGCCAAACGAGGACAGGTCCGGTGTGCCTATCGAGTACGTCGGGGGATTGAGATATGACAAGACACGTGGCCGTTGCAGTGCTTCTGGTGTGCGCAGACGCGACCCCGGGAACGATCGCCTCCCAAAGCAGCACCCGCCCGGACGAGGGTAGACAGAACCCCGGCGGTCCGCCCAAGCGGGTTCACGATCTGCTTTGGGTGTGGGGCAACCCGGAGATGGCCAAACCCGGCCCCCACACCGCGGCGACGTTCGCCGAGGCCTCACCGGCGGAGCGAGCGAAACTGCTCGGCGTCTCCAACGTCGTGATGGCCGGATTCGGGCTGCCCGATGACGATCGAAAGGCCGAGGAACTCACTGCGCAAGTCGCGGATTCGCGACGGATCGTCTGGGAGATCATGCCCGAGGGCAAGGATTCCGACCGCCCCTTTGACTATGGAAAGAGCATTCACCGAGTGCGAGCGCTGGCTGACAGGTATCCGCAGATCGAGGGTGTCCTGCTGGATGACATGAGCACCGTCAAAATCGATCGCGGGTTCAAGCCGCAGCACATCCGGCAGGTCCGCGAACTTCTCGGCGATCTCCACGCCCGCATCAAGGTCTGGGGGGTTCTCTATACGATGAGCTTTGATCGACCGAACATGAACGACTACATCCGCGAGCTGGATGTCATCAACCTGTGGACGTGGCACGCCAAGGACATTCCCAACCTGGCGCGGAACGTCGAGTATTGCGAGCGGACGTTCCCCGGCAAGCCGATCGTCCTGGGCCTCTACCTCTACGACTACGGCGAGAATCGTCGGATGCCGCGGGAGCTGCTTGAGAGACAATGCGCGACGGCCCTGGAGCTGGCCTGTGCCGGCCGGATTCAGGGTATTGTCTTTCTGACGATTACCAACGACACGGAAGTGGTGACGTGGACGGCGGATTGGATCAAACGCGTCGGGGACCGCAAGCTGACAATGCCGGCGAGCCGTCCGGAACAGACGGGGCCGATCCCGGGTAGTCGGCTCCCCGGGGGCGGACCCCGATCACTGATGGGACTCTCGCGTCAGACGACCCGCATCGGGGAGACAACGAACATGATAGGGCAAACGATTCTCTTGGCACTCCTGGCATCCGAGGCGGCGGAAACGGGTGCGAGAAACACCCAACCCGCGCCGACTCCGGATACCAGCAAGGCAGATGTCCTTCACCTCAAGATCGGTGAGGGAGCCGGTTGGAGCTTCCTTGGCGGACCGTGGACCGAGGACAAAGACGGCATCATCCGGCCACCCGATCGTCGGAACCTCCACAGCCGTGCCTTCTGCAAGGCCCGGGCGTTCAAGGACCTGACGGCGGAGTTCGAGTTCAACGGCAACTACCGCGAGACGGGCACGGGCAGCGCCGGGTTGATCCTGCGCGCGGCCGACGCCCACCATTTCTATTTCGTCTGGTTCCCCTGGGGCGGGCAGCAGCTCCGCGCCAAGCACTTCTGGGCCGCGGTCGCCAAGGTGGAAGGCGACGGCTACCTCCGCAACATCAAGGCCGCTTGGGTTCCGGGCGTGCCGAGCGAGACCGACCGCTGGTACAACGTCCGCGTCACAGCAGAGGGGCCGACGATCCGCGTCTGGGTGGACGGGCGGCGGGCGTTGGACGTCATCGACTCCTCCTATTCAAGCGGGTACGTCGGACTGGCCGGCTACGGCTGGTACATGTTCCGCACCATTCGCATCTCAGGCCGGGAGGTTCCGCCGCCGACCTGGAAGGACCCGACGGAAATCCCCACCCACGCGTTCACCGTGGGGCTGACGAGCGAGAACATGCCCAGCGGTTGCGTCGCCCCCAACGGGGACGTCCTCCTGGCCGCCGGCAATACGCTGGTCCGATCGACGGACAAGGGGCGGACCTGGGGCAAGGCGGAACCCTTGCCCGACAAACTCGGCACCGTGACCGACTACGGCAACACGATGTTCCGCACGCCGACCGGGCGACTGATCGTGATGCTCTACCGCCCGCAGGCGGACATCCAAAAGCCCGCCCCGGAGATCCTCATCGCCGAATCGCCCGACAACGGGCGCACGTGGTCTGATCCGGTGCCGTCGCAGGTCGCACCGAACTGGCCCGCCCAGCCGAAAAACCTCGTGCCCTATGGCCCGCTCGTGGCGACCCAGGACGAAACGCTCCTGCGGTTCTTGCTGGGCGGTGTCAAGGAAGAGAACGATACGTTCACCGACGTCCGCACGTGGAGCGCCATTCATTGCAAGGCCTTCGTGATCCGCAGCACGGACGGCGGCAAGAGCTGGTCGGCGCCGATCGAGATCGATCGGCCGTCCTGGTGCGATACGCCGAGGGGCAAGATCCCCGGTTCGCTCGACCTGACCGAGCCCACGGGCGTAGCCATCGGGAACGTGGTGACGGTCCTGGTCCGCCCGGTGTACAGCCCGACGATGTGGCAGTGCTGGTCGCACAACGCCGGCGCGACGTGGGACGCGGCGGCGCGGGCGACGTTCCCAGGGTACGCCCAGTCGATGGTCCGCACGCGGTCGGGCGCGATCCTGTGCGCCCATCGCTACCCGCATTATTCGGTGAACATCAGCACCGACGGCGGGCTGAACTGGGACGAGGGCACGGTCGTCGATTACCCCGTGTGGGCGATGGGGTGCATGATCGAAGTCGAGCCCGACACGGTCCTGTGCACGTACATGAACGCGGAGCGGAACCAACCCCTGCTGGCCCAGCGTATCCGGGTCGGGCGGGATCGAATAGCGCCCCTCTTACAATAACCCCTCGAAGCGATGCGACATACCTCATGCGAAGCCACGAGATGCCCGCATTCCTCTTGGCGGCTCGTCGGGATGCGGTCGCAGGATTGCTGGGGGTACGGGTGTTGCGTAGAATCAGATCGTGAGGTGCCATCATGACGCGTAAGGTAACCGTGACCTACGAGCTTCCGGAGGACCTCTGCGAAGTGCTGGAGCACAGGGCCGCGACGGAGGGACGAGCCTTTGAAAAGGTCGTTGCGGAGTACCTCTCGCGCCACTGGCGCCCGGCGTGCCAGCTTACCCCTGAAGAGGCAGACCGGCGGCGGAGAGCCTTCGAGCGCCATCTGGGGGCGTGGGACAGCGGACGGGCTGACTCTTCGCAGAACGAAGGAATCGATGCCGATCTCGCGCGGGAGTACCAGGCCCATGCGGGTGGGGAAAGGTGATGTTTCTCGACACGTCCGGACTGCTCAGTCTGTTCGACGCCGGTGATGCGTATCACAAGCAAGCCGTGAAGTTCTACGAGAACGCGGTCCGGCTTATCACGCACAACTACGTGCTTGCGGAATTCGTGGCGTTGAGCAACGTACGGCGTCTGCCGAGGGCCGAGTCGCTTCGGTATCTTTCCGATCTGGTCGAACATCCGCTCGTTGAGGTCCTGTGGGTGGACGAGTCTTTCCACCAAGCCGCGATGAATCTGTTGGAGCGACGACTGGATAAGGGCTATTCGCTTTGCGACGCCGTCAGCTTCCTTCAAATGGAACAGCATCACATGGTTGAGGCGCTCACCACAGATCATCATTTCGAGCAGGAAGGGCTGGTTCGCCTTCTCAAGGGTCTGCCAACTCGCGCGTGAGGCCATCGTGGCACGGGCATTTTGCCCGTGATCCCCCCGCGGCGGAGACAGGTGGAGCACGTGCCCGTGAGTTTCACCCACGGCTATTCTACCCGCACTATTCGGTCCACATCCGCCGTGACGACGGGCTGAACTGGGACGAGGGCACGGTCGTCGATTACCCCGTGTGGGCGATGGGTTGCATGATCGAAGTCGAGCCCGACACGGTCTTGTGCACGTACATGAACGCGGAACGGAACCAACCCCTGCTGGCCCAGCGTATCCGGGTGACGTGGAAGGGGATCAGGCCAGTCCCGAATTTGGCGTCGGAGCTTCATTAATAAACAGGCTGGACGCGGGGGGCGGACGGGCCGTCCGCTCCGCTTCGCTCGGGGCGAGCAGCACGTGCCGGGCGATCCGTCGAATCGAGAATGAGCGGGCCAACCTGTCCGGCGCGCCGGAGAAGCTCGAACAATGTGTAGCCGACGCGAATAGGACAGCGCTACTTTGTCCGCCAACCCACGATTCTGACCCGAAATCGCTGCCTCCCCTATCGGGGGAGGCACGTGGGACAAGGACTTACGGGCGATCTAGAGCTGTCGTACTAATCCTACGCGGTTCCCCCTGAGAAGAGGCTCTCCGATGCCGTTTGGATGAGGAGGTTGTTTCGCTCTCGGAAACCTTCCCACACACCTGCCTACCTGCTGCCCGATTCGCCCCCTCCGCCTGGCCCCGGTCCCTCACCCGCAACCTGCGAGAACCGAGATCACGAAAGGAGGAGCTGCACGAGGAGTGCCACGAGATCCGAGGGCAAGGCGATGGCCCGCTGCGCGTAGAGCGACGAAAAGAACGGGTCGAGGATCTTCGCGCCCGGTCCGTTGTTCAGGATGTCATCAGCCGCCCGTTGCTTGACGGCGTTAAGGGCGGTCGGGGGGCTCACCGTTCGCCACGGAAGCGGGTCCTGATAGAAATCCACATGACCGTCATAGTAGCTAATGCCACCTTTCTGGTTCTCCAGTATTTCGGGATAGGGAATCGCCCTGCCCTTCGTTCCGTGGTACGAACCGATCATGTCCCAGATGATCCCGTGGATGGGATCCGCGCCCATCCACATGCCCGCTAGTTCGAAGGCCGCCCCGTCGTTACGGTGCCCGGAGTAATTGTAGTTGGCCGCGCAGTGAAAGTCCCACTGTTCGTCGAACAGAAAGTACATCGCAGCGGGGGCATAGACCTGGCTGAGTCTCAGGATAGGGCCCGGCCAAGCCCAGTCGCCTGCTTCGGGATCCGGGAACGGCGTGCCTTGAAGGGGTCCCATGTTCGACAGGAACTTCCGCCCGAGGACGCTCCGCGTGTAGTTGAACGCGTTCTGCTTTTTCGGGTCGCCCGTGCGGGGGCTCGGGGTGCCCGCGGGCGTCCGCTGGAATTCCGGACAACGGTACATATCGACGAACCGCGTGTAGGCGAACAAATCCCCGGTCTCGACCCTTGGGGCCCCATCCCCCATCGCTGCCCAGTCCGCCACCGCAATATCCGGCGTCAGCGGCTTGATGAGCCACGTTTCCAAGGCCATGAGCTCGACCTCGTTGAGTCCGCCAAACTGCCCGTTGTAATTGTCGGTCTTGAAAAGGTCCGTGTGCCCGATCCCGACGAACGGCGGCGTCTCGTCGAAATCGTTCGCGTAGAGCAACATGGCCTTTGTCAGTTGGCCAATGCGTGAGCCGCACAGGGTGGTCCGGGCCTGCGAGCGGGCCTTGCTCAACGAGGGCAGCAGGATCGAGATCAGCAGCGCGATGATGGCCACCACCACCAGCAACTCGATCAGCGTGAACCCCCTCTTCGGACGATGCGTGAAATGAGGCGGCGTGTTCATGGCGATCCCTTTCTCGAACGGCCCCTTCTCCCAGGCCGGCAGGTACGAAGAGACCTCGTGTCTTCCTCTGTGGTCCGTGCGCGACTTGACCGGCCGCCAAGTCTACCGAGCGCCCGTCCCATCCGACGGCGTTTAATCACACCGAGGAGGAACGAAGTATCCATTTAATCATATGGTCCGACCGGGAAATAGGCAACCCCTTCCCCGTAGTTAGCCCTAACAAACGACGGCGGAAAGCGCGGCAGAATTCACCCGTGGGGGGTGAGGGACGGACCCCAAACAGACGGCGAAGGGGCGCAAGACCCATCGGCATTCACATCGAGCATCTATCACCCAATGGACGGCGCCCCAGAAACTCGGGGCGGAAATCCGCGACCGGCTTGGAAAAACGGATCGCTGATTTCCGCAGGGTTCAAACACGGGGACTCGCCTCCCGAGCCAACCGTCGTCCACCGCGGGGAAAACGTGTTCCAGCGAGGTGCCTGACTCTCGAAAAATGGGCATGGTTCAAAAACGGGGACTGGCTCCGAGCCAACCCTCGACTACGACCCAGAAAACGGGTTCCGGCGAGGTGCCTGTCCCCGTTTTTTGTCCCCGTTTTTGAACCATGCCGAAAAATGCATTGTAGCACGGGCGTCTCGCCAGTGAATCGTGGTAGCACCGGGCGTCCCCCCGTGATGGGTCATGGCCGAGACGGCCATGCCACGAGGTCATGGGCAGGATGCCCATGCTACTGGGGGTCATGGCCAAGATGGCCGTGCTACGACCCGCCGCCATTTTCATCTTCTCCGGGTGAGCCGAAGGCCCATGAGCAACTGTCCCCGTTTTTGAACCCTGCGGTGTTTTTCCGTCAGTCACGCGCGCCGCGCGGCATGAATGTCGCGGCTCGGGCACGGTCCGCCCGCTCGGCGGTTCTGCCCGAACCGCGGGAGTCAGGTTTTTCCGGCCTATCCGAACACCGCGAGCGACTCCACCCCGTTGCGGGTTGTTGCCCGGCTTGCCGCGCGCCGTTAGGATGAGCGTGTAGAGAAGTCCTACGCCTCAGGAGGCAGCGGAATTGGAGTTGCTGCCGCAGGTTCCATTCGGTCCGTACCGGATCAGCCGGTTGATCATCGGGGGCAATCCGTTCAAAGGGATCAGTCACCTCTCGCGCGAGGTGGACGAGGGCATGCGGACCTACTACACCGAGCCCCGGATGGTCGAGGTCCTGTTGGCCTGTCAGAACGTCGGCATGACGGCCATGCAGAGCCGCGGCGATCACGAGATCATGAGCATGATCCGCGCCTACCGTGAGGCGGGAGGCACGATGCAGTGGATTGCCCAGACGGCCAGCGAATGGGACGACGTGTCGAAGAACATCCGCACCATCGCGGAGCTGGGGCCCATTGCCATCTATCACCACGGCTCGAATACCGATCGGTTGTTCAAAGAGAAGAAGATGGATCTCGTCCGCCAGCGCATCGAGTTGATCAAGGAGCTCGGTTTTCTGGCCGGCGTGGGGGCGCACACGCCAGGGGTGCTGACGTGGGTTGAGGAGCAGGGCTGGCCCGTCGACTTCTACATGTGCTCGCTCTACAACCTGTCCAAGGAGCTTCACGAATCACCGGTCATCACCGGTTGGGTGGGCGAAGACCACCTCTTTGTCGACGCCGACCGCTACCCGATGACGGCGTTCGTCCGGCAGACGAGCAAGCCCTGTCTGGTCTGCAAGGTGCTCGCGTCGGGGCGAAAGTGTCGTACGCAGAAGGACGTTCGCCAAGCCTTCCGCTTCGTCCTGGAACGCATCAAACCGACCGACGCGATGGTCGTGGGCATGTTCTCCAAGCGGATCGATCAGGTCGGTCTGAATGCCGAGCACATCCGGGCACTGTGTGGATCATGAGCGTCCGCAAGGCCGTCATCCCCGTCGCCGGTCGTGCCACGCGGCAACTCCCCGCGACGTGGGCCTTCCCTAAGGCGCTGATGCCCGTGCTGGACCGCGACGGGTTGCCCAAACCGGTTGTGCACCTGTTGGTGGCGGAGGCGTTCTCGGCGGGCGTCGAGCAGGTAGCCCTGGTGGTCTCGCCCGGGCAGGCCGGTCCCTTGCGGAGCTACTTCCGCAGATTCGATCCGGCCCTGTTGAGGGCCGTCGCAGACGCGCCCGCCCTCTGCGCGATCAGCGAGGAGCTCGACCGCTGGGGGCGCCGCGTTCACTGCATCGAGCAACCCACGCCCGAGGGCTTCGGACACGCCGTCTGGTGCGCCAAAGACTGGGTCGGCGACGGACCGTTTCTGCTGATGCTGGGCGACTACGTGTTCGTCTCCAACGAGTCGCGATCGTGTGCCCGGCAGTTGGTCGACGTTTTTGAGAAGTTCCGACCCGCCGCCGTCAGTGGGGTGTTTGCCTGCGACGCCCAGACGTTGCCTCGGGTGGGCGTCCTGCGAGGCCGGCCAATCGCCGGGGAATCCGGGCTTTATCAAGTGGAGCTCATCGTGGAGAAGCCGTCGCTTGAACGGGCCCGCAAAGACCTGCTCACGCCCGGTCTACCGCCCGATCTATGGCTGGCGCACTTCGGCAACCACGTGTTCACCGCCGACGTCATGCGCGAGCTGGACGTGATGGTGAACAACGACGTCCGCGAGCGCGGTGAGGTCCAAATGACCGGGGCCCAGGAGCGGCTCCGCGCAAGCGGGGCGCGGTATCTCGCCCTGCACGTCAACGGTCGAGCCTACGACGCCGGAATCCCCGCCGGTTGGTTCGCGGCGCAGCAGGCCTTCATCGGTGCTTCCGCGGGCCGACCGGGCTCGGGTTGATCGCCCGAAACCCGAAACCGTTTCCAAAGAAAACCGACCCTTCGGTGCCCCGGGGGCCACGGGCTGCTGCGAATCGCCCTGCGAACAGGACACCTCGCAGCAGCCCGTGTTCCGTCACACTGTTCAAACATTTCTGAACTCCGCTTCGTTTGAACACGGGGGATTCCGGCTCGAAACCGCCTCCGCGGCTCGCGTGTGGCCTATCCGGCCTTGGTCGCGCTCAGCAGGCCACCCGCCAACAGCAGTCGGCGCTGGCGCGGCGTCAGCTCAAGCCGGCACGGGATCACGGCGTCCTTGGCGGGCAGTCGCATGGTCACCGTCTGGTCACCGCGCGAGATCGCGCCGACCAGGTCGTCGATGCCCACCTCGTCCTCGGCCGCGATGCGGTCGTAATCCTTCGCGTCGGCGAACAGCAGCGGCACGATCCCGAAGTTCACCAGGTTCGCCTTGTGAATTCGCTCCATGCTCTTGGCCAACACGGCACGGACGCCGAGGTACATCGGACACAGTGCGGCGTGCTCCCGACTGCTCCCCTGCCCGTAGCTCTCCCCCGCGACGACGACGCCGTGCCGCCCGTTGGCCTTGACGGACAGTGCCCTTTCAGCAAACGTCGGGTGCCCCGGTTGGTTGAAGATGTGGAACACCGACTTGGCGTACTCCGGTACGTTGGAGCGATGTTTAAGAAATGCTCCGGCCGGGCTGATGTGATCGGTCGTGATCTTGTCGCCCAGCTTGATCAGGACTACGCCGCGGAGGTCGGCCGGGGGCGGCTCGCCGGTCGGCGGCGTGACGATCGAACTGCCGCGGACGACCTCGACCTGCTCGGCCTGCTCCGGCGGCAGGGGGGGCTGAATCATCCCGTCATCGATCACAAACTTGTTCGGCCGCGCCACGCGCGGGTACTCGATGCCCTGTTCGCCGGCCCAATCGCGTGGATCGGTAATCCGACCTGCGATGGCCGCAGCGATCGCCGTCTCGGGCGAGGCGAGGTAGACGTTGTCGTCCTTGGTTCCGCTCCGGCCGGGGAAGTTCCGGTTGTACGTGCGGACGCTCACGCCCCCTTCCCTCAACGACTGCCCCTGCCCGATGCACGCACCGCAGCCGACCTCGAAGACCCTCGCGCCGCCCGCGATGAGGTCCTTCAGTCCACCGTTATCGGCGAGCATCGTCAGCACCTGACGGGAACCGGGGGTGATGCCGAATTCGACGTGGTCGGCCACCCGCCGACCGCGAAGCACCCGCGCACAGACCATCAGGTCCTGGAAGGAACTGTTCGTGCACGACCCGATGAGGACCTGATCCACCGGCGTCCCGGCCACCTCGCGGACCGTCCGCACGTTGTCGGGGCTGCCCGGCAGGGCGCACAGGGGTTCCAGTTCGCTCAGGTCGATCACGATCCGATCGAACGACACGGTGACGAATCCGTCGCGGTCGGGCGCGGACTGCGCGAACCCGTCGCAATGCCGACGCATGGTCTCGATCGTTTGCGCATCGCGTTCCACGTGCAATTTCTTGACGACCCGGTCGTAGGAGGCATCGGGATCGGGATACAAGTCCCGCCACTGGTTGAGCCGTCCCTGGGCCTCCATGAACTGGCGCGTCACCTGATCCGACGGGAAAACGCTCGTCGTCACGCCGAGCTCTGCCCCCATGTTGGCACACGTCGCCCGGGCCGGTACGTTCAAGGTCCTTACCCCGGTGCCGACGTACTCGACCGCGTACCCCACGTTCCCCTTCGTCGTCAGGATGCTCAGGAGCTTCAGGAGGATGTCCTTGCTGGCGACCCACGGACGGAGCCGGCCGGTCAGCTCCACGCAGATCACCTTGGGACAGAGGGTGTAAAACGGCCCGCCGCCCATCGCCACCGCGACGTCCAACCCGCCCGCGCCGATCGCCAGCATGCCGATTCCCCCGGCGGTGGGCGTATGCGAGTCGCTCCCGAGCAGCGTGGCCCCGGGGCACCCGAACCGCTCGAGGTGAACCTGATGGCAGATCCCGTTGCCCGGCCGTGAGTGATACGCCCCGACCTTCGGTGCGATCGACTGGAGGTACAGATGGTCGGTGTGGTTCTCCGGACCGAACTGCACCAGGTTGTGATCGACGTAGCTGACCGCCAGGTCGCACCGGATGCGCCGGAGCCCCATCGACTCGAACAGCAGAAACGCCGTCGTCCCCGTAGCGTCCTGCGTGAGGCACTGGTCGATGCGAATGCCGATCTCCGTGCCCGGCCGGAGTTGCCCATCCACAAGATGCGTCGCGAGGATCTTCTGGACGACGTTGTAGCCCACTTTTGCGGGTCCTTCGGACCGGGCGTTTGCGCACCCCGGCTCTCTCGTTGGGACCGGGTGCTTGTGCACCTCGGCTCGGGGCGTCGCGCGGGCACCGCGCGCCCGGGTGTGTTCATCGCACGCCCAACAGCAATTCGTTCAACCGCTGGTCAAGCCGTTCGTAGGCCAGCCGCTTCGAGCGGTGCAGCTTGTTCGGGTCCAGCCTCAAGGCCCGAATCTTCCTGACCGCCGCAGGAGAGTACCTGGCGTACAACCCGTCATAGGTCGGGTCCTGCTCGCGGATCTCCTCCAAGAGGGCCTGCATCTGCCGGTCGGCGTTTACCTCGTGGACCTTGGCCTCGAGGACCTTATACATCCGCATGTTGCGGTCCACGAAATCCCATACGCCGTCCTCGTTCTCCGTGCGGTACGGATGGCAGTCGAAGGCCTTGATGTCGTCGAACCCGTGGTCCACCATCAGCTTGACGATCAGGAACGCCTCCTTCACGTTCACCGATCCGAAGGTCAGGTCCTGGTCGTACCGTTCGGGTTTCTGATCGTTCAGGTGCAACTCGAAGAGCTTTCGGGCCTCCAAAGCCTGAGCGTACTCGTGGTAGGGGTTCAAGCCCGCCATCTTGATGTGGGCGACCTCCGGGTTCACGCCGACCATCTTCTGATGCGCGGGGTCGAGTGTGGTGATGAACGCCAGCACGTTCCCCACGGCAGGCAGGTAGATGTCTCCGCGGGGCTCGTTCGGTTTGGGCTCGATGGTGAAGCGGATCGAATACCGGTTGCGGCGGACGTATTCGCACAGGAAATCGATTGCCTCCCGGAATCGCCGGGTTGCCTCGAGGGGGTCCTTGGCCACGTCGACCTCGGCCCCCTCCCGTCCGCCCCAGAAGATGAAGTTGCGGGCGCCCAGTTCGGCGGACAGGTCGATGGCGTTCATCACCTTTTGGACGGCGTAGGCCCGTACCTTCGGGTCGTGGCTGGTGAACGCCCCGTCCTTGAACACGGGGTGGTAGAACAGATTCGTCGTGCCGCTGGCGCAGACGATTCCCGTGCCGTCCATCACCTTCCTCAATTCGCGCCGGATCTTGGCAACTTGGGTGCCCGACGCGCCGAGCGGAAAGATGTCATTGTCGTGAAACTCGAACCCCCACACGCCGCGCTCCCCGAGCCCGCGGACGGCGGCCACCCCGCTCATCCCACGGCGAACGGCATCACCGAAGGGATCCCGACCGATGTTCATACAACACCACACCCCGAACGCAAACTTGTCTTTTGCAGAAGGTCGATCCTCAGGCATCGTCGGGTCCTTTCAATCGTCCTGCAACGCACCCGTCGCACGACGGGGGTCGCACGGAGTGCCATTTTGCTCCCTCGGTGCATGGTCTGCAGGACGGCGTGCCCGTCCGCACCGGTCAATCAGAGCGGGAAAGCGGGGCGCCCAGCGCCGCTTCCACGCTGGGGAAAATCGGGAGCACCTTACCCAATTTCGTGATATCGAGCAACCGGAGGATCGGCGGGGTGGGACTCGCCAAACGAACCTGACCACCGCGCCGACGGCATTCGTGGTAAGCACTGATCAGCACGCCGAGTCCGTCGCTGCAGATGAAGTCGAGCTCGGACAGGTCCAGCACCATAAGCGGAACGGCCTCCCGAACCAGCTCCGACAAGCCCTCTCGAAGCCGGTCGCAGGTATCCATGGTGGCCGATCCGCGGACCTTGGCAATCACGCGGTCGGCTCCTCGCTCCGCCTCGATGTGCAGCGGCGTCTGGGTAGGCATGTCGGCCACAGCCTTCCTCACCCGCGATTGAGTTTGACCAGTCGGACCTGTCGCCCCGCCTGCCCGAAGCTCACCTCGTCCATGTACGCGCGCATGAGCATGATGCCGCGCCCGTTGGGCTTGCTGAGGTTTTCGTCCAACGTCGGATCGGGTACGCTCGTGGGATCGAACCCGTTCCCTTCGTCGGTCAGCCAGATCACCGTCTCCTCGGGTGTCACGCGGAAACGGATGGTGATGTGCTTGGTCGGATCGTTCCGGTTGCCGTGCTTGATGGCGTTCGTAATCGCCTCTTCCAGGGCCAGTTTGACCGCAAAGCGGCTGACCTCGGAATAGTTGTGTTGCTCGATCTCACCGAGGATCCTCTGCTCCGAGACCTTGGCGGCCGCCAGGTCGCTCGGGATGATCATCTCATCGGCGCTTGGGTCCTGGTCCAGAGGGATCCTCGCCATCGATTCTCACCAACTGCGTGAACGGTGCTCGCAAATCTTTCGTCACCCGCGTTGCATGCCCGGGACCGGCATGCCCCGCGTGTCGATCGCTTCCGCCCCGGAGGTGACCACGTCATCCGCTCATGCCGTCCCTGCACCGCACGACCGGACATGAATGCTCAGTAGCTCGCCTTCGCCTTGGCTGTCGTGTCGTAGATGTCGAACACGGTGTTCAATCGCGTGATCTTGAACACCTCAAATATCTGCGGTTTGATGTTGGCCAGCTTGAGCTTGCCCCCTTGTTCGGTCACCCGCTTGTTCAGATTGATCAGCATGGACAGCACGGCGCTGGACAGGTGCTCGACGTTGGAGAAGTCCAGCAAGAGCTTGATACCGGGTTCGGCGTCCGCCAGGGCGTTCAACCGTTCGCCGATCTCGGCAATCGGGACCTCCTCGAGGATCTTGCGATCGGCGAATCGGACAACCGACACGTCGCCTTCCCGACCGACTTCCAAGTGCGCATCCTGTTCCAACATGACCGACTCCCACCTGTCACGGTCCGTACAACCCGAATGAATCTACTCGTATGGCCTCGTGCATGTCAACCCAACGGCGGAATGGCTCCGCCCCGGCCGGACGGAAGTTCGGAATCGCCGCCGACCGTCGGGGCAAAATGGGGCACCATCCGGTCATACACGGCCAGACCGAAGAACAGGAGGGGGGCGCCGAGCATCGCCGCCGTCAGACCCATCCCAATCCGCGGCGTGAACAGCCCCAGCATCCGGTCCGATACGTCGAGCACCCGGTCCGGACCCAGTGCCGCGAACACAAGGGCCGCCACTCCACACTGCGCGACCAAGGACACGAAACCCGCACGGCGATGCTGGATCGCCTGCCGCGTCGGAACCGGATAGACGGCGAACACCTTGTCGCAATGTGGGCAGCAAACTCGCATGAACGGCCTCCTGAAGTCGCACGGACTGATGATAACCGATGTCCCCTGGGGCGTCGCGGGGAAGTGCCGTAGGTGTTGCCCCATTCGTTTTTGCGTACCGGCATGATCGGCCTACAGCGAATGCACGCCTTTGCGATCTGCTGGCAGGTCTTCGGTCCCGACGCCCGGAAAGGACCCTGACTTGTGTATCAGAACGGGCATGGTTCAAAAACGGGGACTCACCTCCGAGCCAACCCTCGACGACGACCCAGAAAACGGGTTCCGGCGAGGTGCCTGTCCCCGTTTTTGAACCATGCCTAAGAACGAGGCCGCCGGCCCCGACCTCGTGCCCCTGCGGGGCAAACCGGCACCCGCCAAGATTGTCACGCACCCGGTGAAAAGCTCGGATGAGCGGCGAGGCTTGACACCCACCGGACCCCCCTTAGAGTGGTGGCCCGAACCGGGGACGGTCACCTCGGATACTCCCCAGGAAGGGATTGCGACCGCCCCCGGCGGGACAGAATCCCATGATGACGTTGATCGCAACAAGGGAGGAAAATGGAACCGGCAAGCTGTAGCACGACCATCTTGGCCGTAAGCCCAGGGCAGGGCATGGGCCTCTTGCCCATGACCCCGTCGCATGGCCCTCTCGGCCATGATCCATCACGGGCGGGACGCCCGTGCTACAGCGCGTTCTCGGAACAGACGACGGAGCATTCCGCATGCGGCACCACGCCAGGTCTCCAAAGGGTTTTCGTCGTGTCGATCAGGCCAGGACACCCAGACTCTCCGTGCTCCTTCTGACCGTCGTTGGTTGCCCTCCGCCGGCCCAACCCGCCCCGCCGGTGCCGCGGCAGATCAGCTCGTCCCCGGTGGTCTGTCGGCTGGAATCCGTGCCCAAGGAGGTCGTGGAAGAGGGCGAGTTGGAGGTAACCGTCTTCTGTTCGCTGCCGCCCGATCGCCCGTTAACGCCGTTGAACTGCGAGCTCAAGGGCACGGGCCCCGAGGTCCTCCGCACCCACCGACGAATGGTCCGCGGCGTGACACGGCAGCGATTCACCTTCGCCGCGCCGAGCGCCAAGGAAGCCG
>Ga0129299_1001376_pt1 | contig 16269 bp, 16 predicted proteins | sample ConPoolayeCmetaG_FD_94477 | JGI IMG/M metagenome (GOLD analysis project Ga0129299, IMG submission 94477) | Hot spring microbial mat communities from California, USA to study Microbial Dark Matter (Phase II) - Cone Pool mat layer C metaG ... | reverse complement strand
GTTCTGAGAATATCATCAAGATATAGAAAACTGCTTTAAGCGTAGCAATTGGAATAAAAAACGAGAAAATGTTCGTTAAAACGAATAAAAGGAGAAGAGAGTATCTTAAAATGACTGAGAACACTAATTCAGTTATTGCAGGATTTTCCGCGAGTTTGAATTTGTAGCGCCTCATGATAGATTTTTAAAGATTCGGTGCTTAAAATGGTTATGTATATTATTACAGGGTATATATTAAGTTTTATTCTGCTTGGAATCGGAATCTATTATGATGCTTCAATATCTAACTTTTTTCTGAACAACCAGAATCCTGTATTGTCAAGATTTATGGATATTTTCGCATTTCTTGGAAACGGGATAGGAGTTTTAGTTATTATTACAATTTACTTGTTTGCTAAAAAGAAAAAAGTGCCAATTTCATTTTGGCTTGCATTCGGGATAAGCATGTTTATAACGTTTTTGTTAAAGATTTCTATAGCAAGAGAGAGGCCGTGGCAGATAGCTTCTGGATTTGACATGAACAATAGTTTCCCGTCAGGGCATGCAACAGCATGCTTCTCGGCATTGTTGTTTATGAAAGATAAGGCAAGATATTATTGGCTAGTGTTCTCGCTCCTTGTCATTTTCTCGAGAATGTATCAAGGGTATCATTACCTAACTGATGTCGCTACCGGCAGTTTAATTGGACTTACAATTGCCTTAATAGTTGATTATTGTTTTGTAAAGTTTAATCTAAGCATGTATTTTGAAAAGGTTACAAAAAGATTTGCGAACCTCCTTGATTAGAAAGTTGGCATCAGATACCGAAATGGAGAATAAAAAATCTTTTTAACTTCTCATCACCTTGACTAAAAGAATGATTATTGCTGCAATCAAAATTATATTTACGATAACTATTAATAACATCAACCAATTGTCTGCAATCCAGGAGCCCGCTTTTCTAAGAACAGAGCTTTTCTCTACGAAAAGACTCAATTGTTGTGTTTTTTCATAGCTGTCTGAGGACGCTTTTATAGAGAATATTTTCTCGCCTTCTGCTGATTTATCTAAGTTTAGGGTTATCAAAACCTGGGCATTTTCATTCGGAGCGAGAGTTATGATTTGAGGATTTATTGAACTGACACTTGCCCAGCTGTCAATTCCATTTACAGATATCGTGAATGTTGCTGTGTCTTTTCCAAAATTGGTTATTGTTGAAAGTATTTTAACTTCGCTTCCTGAATAAATCGCGCCGTTGTTTTCAAGCGTCGCATTTATAGATGCCTGATAAATCTTGTTTACCTTGCATCCGGATGATGGCTTAAACTTTGCTATGTAAGGATTGAAGTCAAGATACGCTTTATGGTCTTTATCGTAATCAAAGTATACGATTAAATCAAAGTTGTATGTTTTGTTTAAAGTTGCATTGTCCGGCATTGTAAACTTGAACTCCACATCTTTCCATTCGCTGGCGTCAAGATTCTCAATTAGGTTTTCTAATTCAATTCCAAGCTCTTTATTTCTCAAAATAACTTTAACTTTATCCTCGTCTTCGTCTCCTACATTGTATATTGGAAGAGTTAATGAAACTTCTTGGTTGCAAGAAACTTCAAACGGCATGCTCCTTGCAAGATTGTCGCTGTCTATTACAACATCCCTGTCATCCTTAACAATTTCAACTATTTCGTAGTATTTTCCATCCCAATTGTCAATGCAAGCTTCCTCGTCTTCTGTTGATGAAGTCGCTTTGATGTAAAGCCTGTATTTTCCCGAATCCAAATCAGCCGGAACCTTTACATTGAAGCTGAACTTTTCTGTGTCGTCTTCTTCAATGTATTTAGTTATAGGATCAATATCAAGATTTACTTTTTTTCCGTCTAATTTGTACAGAGAGAGATAAACCTTTACTCTTTCCTTGTCATCGTAGTTATTTTCTACTTCAACATCAATTGTAGTTTCTTCAAGAGGTTCCCACTCAAAGTCCTTGTCGTCTTCTACTTCTGTTATTTTCAATTTGCCTCTCGCGCCAGCATCGCAAAATCCGCTTATTAATTCAACTTGCAGTGTTTTTGTCTCATTCTGAGAAGGATTAGAGGAATTGACAGCGTATAATGTTATTGTTCCTAAATTATATGTTCTTAGCTCAAAGTCAAAATCCGAATCTGCCGTATAATATACTGAAATGCTTGTGGAATTTCCAGCGGGAAGATTTCCGTTGAATGTTGAGGAGAAAAATCGCAACGAGTTTTCTTCATCATCCAAAATTGTAGTATAGTTATATGAAACCTGCAAGTTAATTCCATCGATAGCAGTTATGTCAAATGAAGTAGAATTAAGCGATTTTGTGAATGAAATCTTGTTTTTGTTTGTGCTTATTAATTCTGCGGATGCGAGTGCTAAAACAAAAAGGAATATGGTTAAGCATGCAAGGATGAAATTTTTTTTCATTTTGATATGATTAAGTTTTCTGTTGCAATTCTTGAGTTACAATAGTTTATAAATCTTTTGTTTTTTGGCAAGATAAGGTTTAAAAAATAATCATTCCTCTAAAAAGTAACAAAAAGGAGGTTAAAAATGGCAAGAGCAGGAAGAAACATACTCGGTGCGTGGGCTTTTTTAGCAGGAGTAGTGCTTGCAATACTGGCTGCTTTTATACCATCAATTAACTTGTCAACTGGCTTGTGGGCAGGGATTTATGTAGCCATTGGAGTTGTAATTGGCTTGTTGAATGTAAGCGAAGCAGAGATAAAAGAGTTCTTGGTAGCTGGAACAGTGCTGGTTATTGTAAGTGCTTTAAGCGGGGCTTCGTATCAGGTACTGCCTTATGTAGGCAATATAATGAAAGCGCTTGTTATACTATTTGCGCCTGCAACAATTGTTGTTGCGCTGAAAGTAGTATTCTTGGCGGCAAGAAAGTAATTTTTTATTTTTATTTTTTTATTTATTCCGGATTTTTTATGATTCGGTTGTTTAAGGAGGAGATTTGCTTGAAATTTGTGAGACAAAAGACATCGGGCAACCTATTGTAAATTTCCTTATTTAAATTAAGGATTTGCGATTATTTTCTGTAAAAAAGAGCGCGCCGGGATTAAAGATAGTTTAACGACAAAGATTCTATGTTAAGGATATTCTTATTGTCGTATTCTATTCCAGGGCAGGCAAGATTAACCCAGAAGTCAATTTTAAAGTTTTCTAATTCCTTGTAATCAAGGGTATCAAAAAGAAAAAGGTGAAACTTCTTTTCAGGATATTTTTCAGAAAGCAAATTTATTGTCTTTGCCGCATTCTCAAGATTTGATTGTTTCTTAATTGAAACAAGCATTCCGATATCGGTTGAATACAAGAATTTTGAAATTTTTGCCTTTTCTCTGTCTTTTGCAGATTTTTTATCGCTTTCTGAAACTTCAAAAAACTTTGCTCCGTCAAAAACAATCACTTTATCCGAGAATTTAACAAGGTTAAGCGCGTGAAATCTCTCTTCGCCTATCAAAAGAATTGTGTCTTGTTTGGGGATTTTTGAGCATCCAAGAACTTGTTGAAAGCCGTTGATTTGATAGCCGTTTTTTTCAAGCAAGGGCTTGATTTTTTCCGCGAGAGGTTTATATTGTATGCTGTAAGCGAGATAAACATTTTTAGGCAGAATCTTCAAAAGTTTTGAGAGGGATCTTCTGTTTATTGATGGTTTTTTGAAAATCTCTGAGTAAAAAACTTCTGCCATAACAATAGTTTAGAGTGCTTATTTTTTAAAGTATTGCTTGGTTCAGCTAACGAATTAAGGCGGGTTTAAAATCAGAAAGGCGGGCTGACACACGGAAATATGCCTTTTCCTTGCGCGAAATGATTGATTTAGAAGATTGATTTAGAAAGTTTGGAGTTTGTCTCCTTGAGGATTAATCCTGGGTTGTTTTTGTGGTTTGTAGATTTCTGCAAAACTAGGAGTGACTATTATTATATTCTCGCCAAATCCTGCAATGTCGCCTTCAAGAGCTTCCGCAGTTTTTCTTATTTTGGATACTGCTCTCTTTAATTCTATGATATCTTTGTCTTTAAGTGGCTTCATATCAATTACCGCAATCGTGTATCCTTCTCTTAAAGAGTTCAGTATCTCAGGGGTATCATCAAACTTTTTTAGGACGAACGGTTTTATAAGGACTTTTGAATTCTTCTCCTCTTTTGCTCCCAAGTCAATCTCAATGTAATCGGGTTCCTCATTTTTCCCCATAATTTTAGAAAGTATTTTTTTGAACACCATTTGAAAAATAAAAATGGGAAGTTTATAAATATTTCTATCAATCAGCAGTTTATTTGCTCGTCTTTAATTCTTCTTCAATTTTACTTCTTAAAAGCTCTGCTTTCTGCCTCACCGATGATTCTTGCTTTTCTATTGCTTTAAGCCTAATCTCAATAATCTTCTTCTTGTCTTCGAGCTCTTTTTTGATGCTGTCTTTCTCAGATTTTAGCATTATCTGTCCGACAATTCTATAGACATCGTTTTTTGTTTCTTCAACTTCCTTTAATGCGGTTTCTGTTTCATTCATTTCAAGCTGAAACGCCTGCTTTTGCAAAAGAATATTCTGAAGTGCTTGCTCAGAAATGCGCAGTTCTTGTATTTCGTCTTCTGTTTCCTTCTTCAGTTTCATTCTGCTTTTACCTTGGTTATAATCTTTCTTGGTTTATAGAAAATCTTGCTGTTACAATAAGGACAAACAAATCTTTTTTCAAGAGCTTTGCTTGAAATCTGCTTTTCGCATTTAAAGCATTTATAGTTTGTCATTTTATATTACGACTTCTTTGCTTTTAATATCCTAAACTGAGTATATAAACTTTTTTAAGGCAAGTAATAGGCGTCTGATGCAAATTTTTTGTTGCATTTATAACACTGCCATATTCCTGTAGATAATCGTTTAACCTTATCTTTCTTACAAAATGGGCAAACTTGTTTCGCTCTCTGTTTCAACTCTACAGACTTTACCCTTTCCTTTACGCTGACTCCGTATCTTACTCCGTATCTTCCAACACTTTTTACTTTCTTTGTTCGTGTCATTTTATTGTAGGTTTATCGGATTTTAGTGTTTGAATGGGGCTGCCCGGATTTGAACCGGGGTCTCAAGCTCCCAAAGCTCGAAGGCTAACCAGGCTATCCCACAGCCCCGATACGATGATAGAAGCAGAGTTATTTTTAAATCTATTTTTTCTTTGCTTCTGGTTTTTGTGCTTCTGATGGGGCTGCTTTCGCAGACGATTCTGATGGAGCGGCTGCTTGAGCCTTTGCACCCTCGCCCTTCGCGCCTGCTGCAGGAGCGCCGGCAGCGGATGCGGCAGCGGCTGCGGCTTCGGCTGCTGCCTTTGCTTCTTCTTCTTTCTTGAGCATCTCGTCTTGTTTTTTCTTCAATTCGTCGAAATAATCCTTTAATTGCTTAAGTTTTTCATTGTCTGCGGAAATTTTCTCAGAGTTAATCTCATTGTCATATTTTCCAGCGTCTATTTCTTTTTCTACTTCTTTCGGATCTTTGCTTTCTATCAAAATGCCAAGGCTTACACACGAGCCTGCGACAGATTTAACTGCTTTTTTCAAATCGCGGGAAAGCATATTGCCGGATTTTGTTTTTGCTATGGATATGACTTGCTCAATTGCCAGATTTCCGACTTTTATCTTCTTAGGATTGCCGCTTCCTAATTCTATGCCAAGCTCTTTTTTAATAAGTTCTGCGACAGGCGGCGAGAATACCTTGACTGAATAAGTTTTTGTTTTCGGATTTACATCAAGCTCAACAGGAACTTTTAATCCCTTGAACGATTCTGTGGATTTGTTAATGTCCTGAATAACTTTGCCCATGTTTATCCCCATCGGGCCGAGTTTCTGGCTAATCGCTGGGCCGGGTTTCATGTTTCCGCCTTCAACCAATAGTTTTATTATCATTTTTCTTTATTCTCCTTTGTTTCTTCTCCTGATTGCTCGTCTCTTCTTATAACGCGCAGGTTGTCCAATTTTACTGTAACTGGAATAGGAATTGCAGCGCTTAAAAGCGTAACTACTGCTTCTCCTTTCTGCTTGTCTATTCTGACAACTTTTGCCTGCTCTTTTTTGAACGGCTCCGAAATAATTTCAACTATGTCGTTTTTCTCTATTTTCATTTCAGCGACAACTGGCTGTAATATCGGCTTAATCTCGTCGTAAGTGACTGTTTTCCCGACGATTCCCTTGACATAAGGAAGATTGAAAACAGCCTCTTCCGCACTTGCCTTGTTTTCTGCTTCTAATAAGACATAGCCGCTCATTCCGTGTGGGCGAGCCAGGCTATAAACTTGCAGGTTCTTTTTCTGGATTTTGTCTGCTATCAAATCTACTGCCTTGTCTTCTTTGCTTGATGTAACTTTTATCACAAATATCATCTTTCAAAAACAGGATATTTCAGATTAAAAACATTGCTTTATTAAGTTTTTGGTTTAGTTTATGTGAACATATTTATTGCAATTGAAATGAGAAAACCGATTAATCCGACTGCGAGCAAGCCGAGTGCTGTGATTTTTGAGACAACTTTTAATTCTTCAATTGAGGGTTTTCTAAGAACATGCCATACTCTGACACACTGGGCTAAAAACGATTTAAGTTTTTCAATCATAAATTCAAGAGAATTTTACATTTTTTAAAACTAACTGATTATAAAATATAAGATTTTTAGCTGTAAAAGCTTATTCCGAGTTCGTTGCTTATTGGCTCTTCAAGCTCATCTTCAAGTTTAGTGCCTATTATTTGATTGCTTTTAACTCCTGTGATTATCAGCATTACCTTGATTGTTTTCTCCATGTCCTCGCTTATCTGCGCGCCCCATATAAGTTTGGCATCTTCGCTCAATTGGCTTCCCACTTTGTCGATTATTGCTTTTGCCTCGTCTAAGCTTAAATCGGGGCCGCCGATTATGTTTATTAAAGCACCGGATGCATTTCTAACATCAACATCAATTAACGGGTTGTTTAGTGCTTTTTCCACTGCCTCAATTGCACGATTTGAGCTGTCGCTTTCGCCAAGCCCGATTAAAGAAACTCCGCCGTTTGTCATAACCGCTTTTACATCTGCAAAATCAAGATTAACTAATCCGGTTTTAGTAATCAATTCAGTGATTCCTTTTACAGCATTCGTTAGAATTTCATCAGCAATTTTAAATGCTGTTTTAAGCGGTAGTTCTGGCGCTATTTCCAAGAGTTTGTCATTTGGGATTATTATTAGAGTGTCAACATACTGGCTCATTCGCTCTAAACCGTAATTTGCATTTTCTATTCTTCTTTTGCCCTCAATTGTAAAGGGCATTGTGACAACACCGATAGTTAAGGCGCCTTGTTTTTTCGCTAATTCTGCAATTACCGGAGCGGCTCCTGTTCCTGTTCCTCCGCCTAATCCGCATGTTATGAATACCAAATCCGCGTCTGTCAAAGCCTTCTTTACATCCTGCTCTGATTCGCGAGCAGCTTCCTCTCCAATTTTTGGATTGCTTCCTGCGCCAAGTCCCTGTGTGAGTTCCTTGCCGATTAGAATTTTGTTGTCGGCATTAGTATAAAGAAGGTCCTGAGCGTCTGTGTTAACTCCAATTAATTCCGCTCCTTTAATGCCTGTTTCGCGCATTCTTGAAATTGTATTACCTCCGCCGCCGCCTACTCCAAAAACTTTTACTCTTGAATTTTGTTTTTTTATAAGTTCCTCCAACTCCTTGTCTATGTCAAGAGATGAAGAAATTGCGGTTAGTTCGCCCATAACACTAATTAAGATGAGAACTTTATAAATTTTTATATACCAAAAAAGCAGTGCAGGTTTATGCGATAAGTAATTTCCGCGTTATACTTAATGGTTTTATTGTGCATTATCCGAGATTTCTTGTTGTTTGTTGATAGATCGGGGTTTTGGCTCTGCAAATTCCAGTTCAAGCGAGAATATTTCTTTTAATTTATTTTTCAAAGACGAGAGGGCTTTCTGCTCGTGTTTTGAGCATTCTACAGTTACTTTTCCATTCCCAAAACTGAAATTAAACTCTTTTCTTGCGTAATAGAATAAAAATGCTTTAATTTTTTCGTTGGTATCGGTTATTTCTCGTTTTACCTTTAGAGTGTATTCAACTTCCTTTCCAGCAAGAGGGTTGTTAAAATCTATAATCACTCTTCCTCCAGAAACAGAAGTAATCTTTCCTATTAATCCGTCAAAATGAAAAACCATTCCGGGCGAGGGGTTTTGACTTTGATTTTTAAAAACTCCGATTGGAACTGTTTTAACAAGCTCTTTGTTGCGTTTGCCAAATGCTTGTTCTGGCGCGAGCGATATTTTGTATTCGCCTATGTCTTTTCCAATCAAAAAATCATCAAGAGCAGGAAGTATCATTCTCTGCCCAAGACAAATTATAAGAGGTTTTGTTTCCACATCAAGATTTATTTTTTCGGCATCGGATTTTATATTCGTGTCAAATATCTCTCCGCCTTTTATCCTTCCTGTGTATTCTATTTCTACAAAATCGCTTTTCTTTAAAGTCATGTAAATTGTCAATCAGTAATCTTTATAAAACTATTTTTTCTACACTCTATATGGTTTTGAAATTAATTAATGCTACAGAGGCTAAACCCGGCACGACAATTATGATTGAGGGAAACGCATGTAGTGTAAAAAGCCAGGATATAAGCAAAACAGGAAAACACGGCGCGAGCAAAGTCAGGCTAGAAGCAATCGGTATTATCGACAATAAGAAAAGAGTAGTTGTTGTTCCAGGACACGAGAGATTTGAAGTTCCGATGATAAAAAAAATGAAAGGGCAAGTCTTGTCTCTTGGAGAAAAAATTAGCCTGATGGACTTGGAGAGTTTTGAAACTTGTGATGTAGCTGTGTCAGAAGAAATTCGCCCTGAAATAAAAGAAGGGGACAGCGTAGAGTACTGGGATATTGAAGGAGTTAAAATAATTAAAAGAAAATTGTAAATGAAAGATGCCAGTAAAAATTCCAGCCGCACAACAAAGACTGTTCAAGAATGTTTTCGTTTGCCGGAATTGCAGTGCAAGGATAAGAGCGGATCCAAAAAAAGTAGTCAGCGGAAGTGTCAGATGCAGGAAATGCAAAAAGAGGGCATTCAGGCAGATAAGAAAGAAATAAACTGAAAATTGAAAGGCAGATGGGTTTTATTTTTTATGACTTGTTATTTTTAGGGCTATTTGTAAGCGTTGTCGGAGTTTTTTTGTATAAGAACTGGAAAAATGTTAAACGGGAAGGAATACTCCTGCTGTATAAAAGCAAATTTGGAATAGACGCCATAAAAGCGATAGGAGAAAGACATAAAAAATTTCTTGATAAATGCGAGGGTTTTGTTGTTTTTGTGGGCTATTTATTAATGGCTGCAATGATATACTTTTTGGTTAAATTCGCCTCATTTTTCGTGAAACAGCCTGATTTCGCAAAAGTGATAAAAATCCCCCCAATTGTTCCTTTGATTCCTTACTTGCCAGAATTGTTCAATGCGGATTATCTCCCTCCATTTTATTTCACATACTGGATACTTGCATTGGCGATAACTGCGATTGTTCACGAATTTTTTCACGGAATATTTGCAAGGAGCAACGATGTAAAGATAAAATCAACAGGATTTGCTTTTCTTGGGCCGTTCATAGGAGCTTTTGTTGAACCTGATGAAAATAAAGTTTCAAAGCTGAAAACTAAACACCAGTTAGCGATTTTGTCGGCAGGAAGTTTTTCAAATCTGATTGTTGCGGTAGTTTTCTTTTTTGTATTGTGGGGATTTTTTGCTTCGGCATTTCAAACATCTGGCGCGACATTTAATTTTTATGATTTCAAAATAATAAACTCAACAGATATAAGCGAAATTAAGGGCAGCATATACATCAATTTTGATGGCGGACTAAATCTCACAGAAATAAAAGCTGGAAATGAAACCCTCTTTGTAAAGAACGCGTCTCAGAAGGGTTATATAATTGCGTTTAAAGACAGCCCGGCTCTTAGAAGTGGATTGCAGGGAGCTATTCTTGAAGTGGATGGAGTTAAAATTGAAAGCTATAAAATGTTAAATAAAACTCTCTCTGACAAAAACCCGAATCAATCAATTATAATTAAAACACTATTAAATAATTCAGAAAAAGAGTATAATATAACTCTCGGAGAGAAAAATGGAAAGGCGTGGCTCGGAATTGCGGTAATAGCATACGAAACCGAAGGAGTTTTCAGCAAGCTAAGAAGTGCTATTATGTTTTTTAAGGATCCAAACATATACTACAAGCCAAGATTCTTAGACGAACTTGTTGTCTTTGTATATAATCTTATCTGGTGGATTGCTTTCATAAATTTGAGCGTGGCTCTCGTCAATATGATGCCGTTGGGAATTTTTGATGGCGGCAGAGTATTTTATTTGACAATGAAAAAATTAACCGGCTCTGAAAATGCTGCGAAAAAATTATTTGTTGCTGTTACCTACTTGCTGCTTGGTTTTTTCATAGTTTTAACGGTTTTCTGGTTTCTGAGAAAATAGAAAAATTCTAAATGCAAAGATTAAAAGGGTTAATAATATAAATCATAATCTCGTATTATGCTCGGGCTAATAACGGGCCTGTAGTCTAACGGCAGGACGCTTCCTTCGCAAGGAAGTAATCCGAGTTCAATTCTCGGCAGGTCCATTCTGCTTGCCGCAGCGAGCAGGTCCGCAGCGTCAGCGAGGAACCGCGCAGCAAGAGCAGATTAGAATTTTACGGCTCAGTAAAATTCGCTATCTCTAGGGAGATGGTCAAAGGAAGAACCGTTAGGTTCTGCTTTAAAGCAATTTAGAATTTTACGGCTCAGTAAAATTCGCTATCTCTAGGGAGATGGTCAAAGGAAGAACCGTTAGGTTCTGCTTTAGAGCAAATCGGAAAAAGCTACAATAAAATCAAGGCAAAGAAAAAAAGAACTCTTAAAACTTTTAGCAATCCGAGATAGTTTCCAATCAAGAAAGTTACTTGACTCTTGTATCAACAATCTTGCCCGCTTTTTCAAAATCAATCTCGTTGCAAATAAGTTTTCTTAGCGTATCCTTCAAGTCAGAAATTTTAACTCTTATTTGTTTTGTCGTGTCTCTGTCTCTAATTGTAACATTTTTCTTTTTAATTGAGTCTTCGTCAATTGTGATGCAATACGGAGTTCCGCTCTCGTCTTGTCTTGCGTATCTCCTTCCTATACTCCCGCTGGCGTCATAAAAAACATTAAATTCTTTTCTTAATTCAAAACAGATTTCCTTTGCCAGCTTAATGAAATCCTGATTATTGACTATTGGAAATACTGCTGCCTTGATTGGAGCAACTTTTGGATTGAAATGCAGAACAATGTTGTCCCGTTTCTTGTCAAACTTGTAAGCCTCTAATAACAATACTAAAAATATTCTTTCAACTCCGAAGCTCGGTTCGCAGACGACATGAGGGAGAAATTTTCCCTTGTCTTCTGCAAAAATTTTCAAATCTTTGTTTGAAAATTTTTCGTGCCTTGACAAATCATAATCGCTTCTGTCCGCAATGCCGATTAGTTCTTTCCATCCGAATGGGAAAAGATACTCTATGTCCCAGCAATCGCTTGAATAATGGGCAAGCTCGTCTTTGTTATGCTGCCTGATTCTGAAATTATCGAGGTTGCATCCTATTTCTTTAAACCACTCCAGACAGGTTGAAAGCCAGTAAGCGTGCCAGTCTCTTTTGATAGTCCCTCTTTTCAAGGCGTCTAAAATCTTAATCTTCTTGGGAGGTTTTTTCTCTGATTGCATTTCCGCGCTATAAACCAAAACCTCGGCGTCTGAAATTTCAAATGGGCAAGGCTCGCCCGGCGCAATAAAATATTCAATCTCCATCTGTTCGAATTCCCTGCTTCTAAACAAGAAATCTCTTGGAGCAATTTCGTTTCTAAATGCTTTTCCTATTTGAGCTATTCCGAAAGGAAGTTTCGCTCTTGAAGATTCAAAGACACTTTTGAAATTTGTAAAAATTAGTTGTGCGGTTTCCGGGCGCAAGTATGATTGTATGCTTGATTCTTTTACAGGCCCTACTTGTAACGAAAACATCAAGTTCAAGTTTCTTGCATTTTTTTTGTCTAACTCCCCGCCGCAAAAACTACAAACAGCTTTGTCGATCTCAAATTTGTCAACTTTGCCTGCTTTCTTGCATTTTTTACATACTACTGACATGTCCGAAAAACTCTCAACATGCCCGGAAGCAGCCCACACTCTCGGATGCGTTATTATGCTCCCATCAATCCCTGTCATATCCTCTCTTCGCCTGACAAAAAAGCTCCACCACTCTTGCTTGATGTTTTTTTTGAGTTCTGTTCCAAGAGTGCCAAAATCCCAGAATCCGGACAATCCGCCGTAAATCTCTCCTGACGGATAGACGAAACCTTTTCTCTTGCAGAAAGCAGCCAGCTCTTCTATGCTGATTCCCTCTTTTTCATTTTTTTTTGTTTCCATTTCCTAGACAGGGCAAAACTCTATTTAAATTTAGTGAAAAGCGCGGGGAGGGAGTCGAACCCCCACAAATCCGCTCTGCAGGCGGACGCAGTGCCGTTGTGCCACCCGCGCGCATCAATATTAAAACAAACTCGTTTTAAAACTTTGTGAAAATGAGTTCTGTTATCGCCATTAAAATTAATGCAATCGCAACACCGAAATACCTTCAAAATGGCGAGTCTATAAGAATTGCAGGGCACAAATTTAATTTAAAATGGAGTTTATTGTTTTAAAGATGAGTCGTCCGAGGTATGTCCGTTTAAGCAGATTAAATCGTTACTTTTTTCTGTTTTCTGTTTGAATCAAGCCATCGCCCTACGCATTTGATGAAAAAGGCAAACAGCAACGCAAGAACAACAATCGGAATAATGAGAATCGCCGCCTTAATTAAGCTGAAATTTTGCCCGTTAAAAACAGAGTAGGATGTTAAATCACTGGACTTGAACGCAGCGAGTATAAGCACACAAAAAAAAGCGAAAATTCCGCTTGCGATGAAAAAGCAAATTTTTTTTCGCATTGTATCCTAGATTAGAATGGCACTTTATAAAGATTTATTACCATTCGGTAATCAAAAATGATTGTTGTTTATGGCTTAAAATACCGGGAATTTAAAATTCATTTAAGATTTCAAAGATTTGAAAACGCTCCCGATAGGATTTGAACCTACGACCCCTGACTCTCGCCAAACTAGATTCCTTCGTTTGTAGAAGGCCAGTGCTCTATCCAGGCTGAGCTACGGGAGCTTACAAGCATAGAAACAAAAGTATATTTAAAATTAATTGCTCGTGTTTTTAAGCCGTATGTCTTGGAGTTCTCAAAAAATTTTGATTGATTTGTTTGGTTCGCCGTAATTCTGATAAGTTCGTGTCTCTGTTTTGCGAGGGTTTACACACATAATAAGTAAATATATTATTAATAGTAACATTTATAAGTATATATACATACAAAATAAGTATGAGGGCAATAGAGTCAAGTATGTTAGTTATAGCTGAGCTTGAAAAACGATTAGCCCTTTCTAAACAATACAGGCAAGAACTGATTAATTACCTTCAATCTCTAAAAGATAAGTGGCTTGATAAAAAATTAACATACGAAGAATACGAAAAAATTATTAACACGCCTTACAAAGGGAAAAAAATTTCTGAGTGGTTTGATTATTATGATGGCTACATAAAAGACTGCGAGGAGAGGATAAAACAAGAAAAAAGAAAAATTCTTTCCAAAAAGGCTTTTTCAACTTTCTTGTATTCTATTGCCCTCATAACCCTTTTCTTTGCAGTCTTTTATGCAAGTCCAAAAATCATAGGATATGTCATTCAAGAAGAAAGCGAAGAATTCGCCCAAGAAATAAATGCTGAATTTACTGAATCAGGAACTTATGAAATTGATTTAGAAAACACTGGAATTCTGCAATCATTCAGAATTTCGGGTTCAATAGAAGGAAGCGGAAATGTTAAAATTTATCTTGAAGATTTGCTGGTTTTAGACAGCGAGAAACTTCCTTACAAGTCAAATTCAGAAGGCAATGCTGATACGAAAAAAAGCAGCCCAATCACCGGATTTGCGCTGAAAGACGAAACAGCAGATTTTGACTCTAACACAGAAACCGCGGAAACTGGCACAGAGGATACAGAAGCATCCCAGAAAGAACAAACTGAGCAAACACCAGCAGAACAACCAATTGAAGAAACAGAAGAATCGCAAGAGCCAGAACAGAATGAACAAGAACTGCCAGTTGATGAAAATCTTCCTGCTTCAAATGAGGCCAAATCCTCGAATGAAACAAAATTAGTTAAAAAATTCAGTTATTCCTGCGATGAAACCTGCAAATTAGAAAAATTTAGTCTAAATAAATCTTCTTATACGATAAAAGTAGAGATATCAAATGCGAAACTGAATTTGGAAAAGGTTTTCTATAAACTAAAACCTCTCGCATTAGAAAATATTACGCTGGAGGAAAATGTTACAAATCTGACAGAAGCGAAAATCCAAACAATCCAAGGACAAGCAGTTATAGGGCAGCCTGTAAAATGGACAGAAAGGATTAAATTTCAAAATCAAAACGCAAATTTTTCTGTGAAAATTCCTAAAGAAGCAGAATCAGTAATGACATACAAAATTGAAAACAACGAAAAATTAGACATCACAAACGAGATTGAAATAAAGAAAGGTAAAACTGAGAAATTAAAAGAACAGAAAAAAGGAACAATAGCTTCCCAATCGCTTGAAGAAAGCGGATTAAAAAAAGATTACAAAGAAGTGGTGATTAATGCGGAAGCAGAAGAAGTTGAAATTGAGTATTACACTCCTGCTCCGGAATCATTTGAAAAAGAAATCTCTAAGAGCAAGAAGCAGATTGTAATCTCCGGGCTGGATGAGATTCATTACGAAAATGTTTTGGCTTACACAGACATAAAAGAAAGCGCGCTACTCTCGATAAAACTATATTGGCTTGTCAATGGCACAAAACAGCTTGTAGAGAATATAACCTATCTTGATACAAACAACAACTCTCTAATTGATAGGATAGAGTGGATAGTTCCTCATCTCTCAAACCAAACTTATGAGTTGATTTTAATAACAAAAGCCGAACATTTAGACGAGAACAGGAACATTATTGAGGATGTTTATGACTTAGTTAAGGACAAGGATTACAATTATTCTGAAATTCCGGCAGGGCATTATTTAAGAGTTGTTTTTGAGAAGAAACTAACAAACAGCGAGGACATTACAATTTACGCGAGAAGCAATTCAAGCGCGAGAATTGAGGTTTATGAAATTGACAGCAGTGAAAAAATTGCTGATTTTGGAACAATAAGCGAGGAAAACTGGTATAAAGTTTATTTGACAAATCTTCAAGAAGAGCAAGACACCTTTGACTTAAAAGTTGTTGATGGAAGCGTTGAGTTTGATTATGTTGTTGACCCTGCTAATTTGACTGTTGAGACTGAGGCATTAGATGTTTCATTAACTCCTATAAACAAAACATCATTTGTATTTGCTTGGGTTGACAAAGTAAGAAATGCTGTTTCATTCAAGATATATGATGTATTTGGCAACATAATTGTCAATACAACAGATGTTGATACTAACACTCTGCCGGATGATTCAAGAGTTGATGTCGCAATGATTAATTCAAGCGCTTTTGTTGTCGGCTGGATTGACGGCGGAGAGGATGACATAACTTTCGCGATTTATAACTTAAATGGAAACTTAATTTATGGGCCAACTGATTTAGATACTTCTGTTTCAATAAACAGCAATTCTTCATTGCCCGGAAACGCTACTGATGTTTCTGTTTCTGCTTTAGGAGAAAGTTTTGTTGTCTGTTATACCGATGATGAGGAGAACGATGCAGACGCTTACACAAGATTAAACAGCGGAGCTGCTTCTGCAGGAGAATACAATATTGACGGAGGATTAAATCCTGATTTGCCTTACCAAAACTTGCATTCTTGTGTAGGAATAAACAGCACAAGATTTGTAAGCTTCCATTTTGATGACGGAACTGCAAATGACGCTTCTTTTGCTATTTACAGCCCAACAAGTACAACAGCTGTTGTTGGGCAGACCGATATAGACACAAATGTCGGGACAAATGCGCAAGTTGCTGTAACTAATTTAAATAATACAAAGTTTGCGATGGCTTTCTATGATTCTGCTGATCAAGATATTACAATCGCAATTAGGACAGTAAATAATGCCGTTGTCTTGGCACCGACAGACATTGACTTAAATGTTGGCAGTGATTCAAGGGTTGCGATAGCAACAATAAACAATAATACTC
>Ga0129299_1001375_pt1 | contig 16278 bp, 12 predicted proteins | sample ConPoolayeCmetaG_FD_94477 | JGI IMG/M metagenome (GOLD analysis project Ga0129299, IMG submission 94477) | Hot spring microbial mat communities from California, USA to study Microbial Dark Matter (Phase II) - Cone Pool mat layer C metaG ... | reverse complement strand
CCGGAAAAACTGGAACGTGAGCGCTTTGAAGACCTTTAGTTATGGGACTCCGACACGCCCTCCGCCTTTAGCAGTTGGACGCGCACCCGGATGCGACGCCGCCTCAGCTCCCCGAAAGGAGCGTTTCCGCAGGCCACCCCGACCCCCCTCCGACACTGACGGATCTTGCGGAACGCCAACTAGACCGACATCAGGCAGACCGATTCTTCACTAGACATCACGAACGTCCGGTGCGAACTGGCGCGGCCACGCATCGCCTTCCCCAAGCATCAATCGTCCTCTACGATCTCGGGAATTCGTTTGATGCGCGGATCCGTGAAAACGTCCGATTCATCGCGGCTTGTGCTGGAGAATTCGGACACGACCGCCCCTTCGTCGCCGGCTTGAAACCAGTGCAGCGTGTTGGGCGGTATCGTGTACTGGTCGCCCGGGTTCAGCTCGATCTCGTGGAAAACCGTGTAATACGGCTCGCTGCCGGCCGGGACCCGAGCACGCCGCGCGGTGGTCGGCTCTCCCGGCACGCAAAGCCACACCCGCCCCCAGCGACAGCGGAAGGTTTCCATCTTGCCAGGCCCGCCAGCAACCGGCGGATGGCGATGCTCCGGGCAGGTCTGGCGCGGCAACAAAATCAGCTCTTTGGCGCAATAGCGGTCCGTATTCACATATGTTACCAGCGCTAGCCCGGTACGGTCGAACTCGCCCAGCCCCATCTCGGCAATCTCGATGTTCTCGGATTCCGCCGGCGTCAGAACGATACCGGCGCGTGCCAACAACTGCCGTGCCTGGGCCTGCGCCCGACGAACTTCACTACGCTTGATCATGCAGTTGCCCCTTCTTGCTAACGTTCCACCGGGGTTCGACAAGTCACTCCTACCCGCAATCGCGGGCCGGCAGAAAACACCCTGCGCCGCCTGCCATCGTGTCTCTCGCGCGCTCCATCACCTTGGATTGTACGGCGACCAGAACGCGATCAAGCCGCCGGCGCCAGCCTACGTCGCCGACGATCTTAGCCGGGTGGCCCGCTGGTGTCGCCGGCCGGTGCCACGGTGCGCTTGCCGGGAAGGTGCACGCGGAACTCAGCCCCGCCGTCGGGCGGATCGACCAGCTCAATCAGTCCGCCCAGCTCGTGCACTACCTTGCGGGCCACAGCCAAACCGAGGCCGGTTCCGCCGTGACCTTTGGAGGAGTGAAACGGCTCGAAGATGCGTTCACGCTGTTCGGACGGCACGCCCGGCCCATTGTCGGTGACGGCCAGAGTCAGCACGTGACGGTCGGGTAGATAGCGCGTGCGCAGGTGAATCATGCCCTTGCCGACCGGCACCGCCTCGATGGCATTGGTGACTAAATTCAGGATCACCTGGTGGATCCCGTCATAGTCGAGCGGAATCGGCGGAGCGTTCTCATCCAGTTCGGTCAGCAGCATGGCCTTCTTCTCGTCGGCCTGTTTCTGGACCAACGCCACCACGTCCTCGATGATGCGGTTGAGCTGCAAAGGTTCGAGACGCGGCGTGCGATCCTTGCTGAAAGCCAGCATGTTCAACATCAGGTTGTAAGATCGCTCGAGGTTGCGCTCTACGACGCGCCAACCCTGGGCGGTGGTGCTCAGGTCGCCGCGCGCCAGGCCGCGTTCGACGACCTCGGCCCCGCTGCGCATGCCCTGGAGGATGTTCTTGATGTAATGGGCCAGATAGGCCACGGTCTCGCCGGCGGCCGCCAGTCTTTCGCGCTGCAAGTGAGCCTGCACCAGACGGGAGTTCTCGATGGCCAGCCCGGCCTGATAGCCGATGGCGCTGATCAAACGCAGCTCGTCTTCGTTGTAGGTGTGGCGTGTCACCGGACAGTCGAGATGGATGACGCCCAACACGCGATCGCGTGCCACGATCGGAGCACAGACCACCGACCGCATCCCCAGACTCTGGACGCTCTTTCCGCTCTGGAAGCGTTTGTCTGTCACCACGTTGGAGCACAGTACGCCCTGCCGCGAATCGACCACGTGATTGATGATCGTGCGTGAGGCAATGATGGCCTGCCCGTCGAAAGCCCGGCTGGGTGTGCCGCCGCGCAGGCGTACCACTTCCGGCAGCAGCTCGCCGGTCTCCTCGTCGCGCACGAAGATGACGCCGCGATCAACTTCAACTTCTTCGAAAATGATGTCGAGGATGCGGGCCAGCAGTTGGTCGGGCGGCAGCAAACTACCGATCGCGTCGGTCAGCGCCCGCATGACGTTCCAGGCCCGGATGGCATGGGCGGCCTCAGGCCCGCCCACAGCCAAGCTGTCCGCGCTGGCCGGTGCAGTGGCCACGACCGTCGCGTCCACGGTCTGGCTGCCGGCATCCAAGGTCACCAAATCCGTCGGAATATTGCTGCCCGAGAACTGCTGCACGGACTCGTCGCCGCTGTACACCAGCAGCGTACCGCCCACCCGGATCTGGTCACCGTGTTTCAGCCGCGTCGGCCGCGTGATCCGCACACCATTGACGTAGGTTCCGTTGGCGCTGTCGAGATCGGCAATGGTCCAGGCTCCGTTGACGACCCGTAGCTCGGCGTGGCGTCGGCTGATGGTCGGATCGGTGAGCGGAATCTGATTGCTGCCGCGGCCCAGTAGCACCACGTCATCGCCCGTGCGCAGAGTGCGCCCCTTGTCCGGGCCTTGGAGTACGATCAGCGTAGCCACAGCTCCCTCGCAGCGGGCTTGGCGCCCCAGCGCCGCCTGGCAGCCAGGCGCTGGCGCACTCTGCCCGCAACCAGCGCACAACAAGCATACGGCCTGCCAGCCGACCCGGCTACTGGCCGGTCAGCTGACCGGACGTCGACGCATTAGACACCCGGCCGCCGCGTCGGATAGAGCCTGATCCAACAGGTTGCTCGGCCGCCCCCGCGTGCTGTCAGCGCTGTGTGGCCTGCCGCGGGACGCGGACATGGCTGGCGGCCAACCCCTTCGGCGTCTGCACAAGCTCGTATTCGACCGGCTCACCTTCCCGCAGCGACCGGAATCCGTCTCCATCGATGCTCGTGTAGTGCACGAAAACGTCTTTCCCCTCCGGCCCGATGATGAACCCGTAGCCCTTCTTCGTGTCGAACCACTTGACGTTGCCGGTCGTCATAACACCGACCTCCGAGGGGTCGCCCGGATGTGCCGCTGGCGGCCCGTGCACAAACGTCCGCCTGTCGTCGGACCTACTAACCGGGTCACCGCCGGGTGCCCACAGCCGGCGGCGTCGAGCTTCTCGGCGACCGGGGTAGCGACAGGTCGATGACGTGACCGGTCGCGACAAAGCTCGCCCGGAAACTTCCGTTATCGGCCGTGGCGCACTGGCGCGACGCGTTGGGAGTCGCTATTTGCGATGTGCTGGTCCGGATGCCCGTGCCACACTGGCGTCGTTCCGCCGACGACGCCACTCCAGCTATGACGTGCGTGCCTCCGCGGCCTCGCGGGCGGCTTTCAGAGCCGCCTTGCGCGATAATTTTACTCGCCCCTGCTCGTCGATGGCAATGACTTTCACCTTGACGATGTCGCCCACTTTCACCACGTCGGAGACCGACTTGACGTAGTTCTCGGCCAGCTCGCTGACGTGGCACAAGCCATCTTGGCCGTCCTGAATCTCGATGAAGGCCCCGAAGTCCTTGATGCTGATCACCCGGCCTTCGTAGATCCGCCCGACCTGTACGTCCTCCGTGAGCCGCAAAACCATCTCGCGGGCCTTTTCCGCACCGGCCGCGTCCAGACACGAGATCACGACGGTTCCGTCGTCCTCGATGTCGATTTCGGCACCGGTTTCGGTCTGGATCGCCTTGACGGACTTTCCGCCCGGCCCGATCAGTTTGCCGATCTTCTCCGGATTGATCTTCAAAGTCAGCAGTCGCGGTGCATATGGGCTGATCTGCGGTCGCGGCTTGCTGATCGCCCGGTCCATAACATCCAGAATTTGCATGCGACAGCGCTGGGCCAGCTTGAGGGCCTCGCGCATGATCTTCATGGGCAAACCAGTGGCCTTGATATCCAGTTGCACACCGGTGATGCCCTTGCGCGTGCCGGCCACCTTGAAATCCATATCCCCGTAGTGGTCCTCCGTGCCGATGATGTCGGCCAGCAGTTTGTAGCGACCGTCGTCCTCCATCACCAGACCAATCGAGATGCCGGCCACGGCCGCGGTGATCGGTACCCCCGCATCCATCAGCGCCAGCGATCCGCCGCACACCGTGGCCATCGAGCTGGACCCGTTGGACTCCAGAATGTCGCTGACCAGGCGGATAGTGTAGGGGAACTCCTCCGGCCCCGGCAACACCGCCTCCAGGCTGCGCTCGGCCAGGGCACCATGGCCGATCTCACGCCGCCCGGGACCGGCAATCCGGCGCACCTCGCCCACCGAGAAGGGCGGAAAATTATAGTGCAACATGAACTTCTTGCTGTATTCCTCAAGCAGGTCGTCGATGACCTGCTCGTCGCGGGCGGTTCCTAGCGTGCAGACCACCATAGCCTGCGTCTCGCCGCGAGTGAATAAAGCCGAGCCGTGCACGCGCGGCAACCAGCCCACCTCAGCCGTAATGGGGCGCACTTCGTCCAAGCGACGACCGTCTGGGCGTTTCTCGTGATCCAGGATCAGGTCGCGCACCAGTCGCTGCTCCACCTGGCTGATCGCCTCCCGCACCTGATCGGGGGTGTGGGCCAGTTCCGTAGCCCCATCCGGACAATACTCGGCGATCACGCGCTCGTAGATGGCCTTGATGGCTTCGTTGCGCTGTTGTTTCCCGGTGATGTCCATCGCGGCCCGCAGGTCAGCCCAGACCTTGGCGCGAATCTCGTCCAAGAACGCCGTGTCCGGCTCCGGCGGCTGCCAGTCGCAAGGCTGACCGGCCTGGCGCTTCAACTCCTCCAGCATCTCGCAGATCGGGCGAACGCCGTGCTCGTGTCCGAACTGCACCGCATCGGCCAGCTCCTTCTCGGTCAGCTCGCGACAGCCGACCTCGATCATGGTCACCGCCTTGGCATGACCGGCCACGACCATGTCCAGATCAGAGTATTCGAGCTGGGCCTGGGTCGGGTTGATGATGAACTTTCCATCAACACGGCCCACCCGCACACCGGCAAACGGCCCGTGAAATGGGATGGGCGCAACAGCGACGGCCGCGGCAGCCGCCACCAGACCGATCACATCCGGATCGTTCTGGAGGTCGCTGGCCAGCACCATGACCTGCACCTGCACCTCGTTGCGGTACCCCTCAGGGAAGAGCGGGCGCATGGGCCGATCGATCAACCGACTGGTCAGCACTTCCTTGGTGGTCGGGCGCCCCTCACGTTTGAAGAACCCTCCGGGGAACTTCCCGGCCGCCGACATCTTCTCGCGGTAGTCCACGCTCAGCGGGAAGAAGTCGATGCCTGGTCGCGGGTCGGCGGTCACTACCGTGCCGAGCACCACCGTGTCGCCGTAGCGCACGACGGCAGCTCCGTGAGCTTGTTTTGCCAGTCGCCCCGTCTCGATTGAAAGAACACTCGCCCCCACCGCCCGTTCAACTTTGAATACCATTTCTCTTTCTCTGACTCTGCAATCTTCGTCTCTACCTTGTCCGTCGTCTGTTACCGACCGCCCGCCAACACGCTTCCCAGGACCTCGTTCCGGGGTGCGATGCTCGCGCAGCCGCGAGCAAACGCCGACAACCGTTGGCCGCCCGGCGCCACGGTGCCCGCCCGCTCTGGGAAGTGATGTTCATTCCAGCTCAAAGCCCCGGCGAGGCGCCTCACTTGCGCAGGCCGAGCTTCCCAATCGTGGCGAGGTACCGCTCGCGGTTCTGACGGGCCAAGAACTTCAACAGCGCCGATCGCTTGCCCACCATTTTGAGCAGTCCGCGGCGCGATGAGTGGTCCTTCTTGTGGGTCTTCAGGTGTTCCGTGAGCTGCGTGATCCGCTGAGTGAGCAGCGCGATCTGCACCTCCGCCGAACCGGTGTCGTTCTCGTGCCGCCGATGTGCCGCTACGACTTCGTTCTTCTGCTGTGGGGTCAGCGCCATGGCCCTATCATCTCCATACTTGGGTCTGCTCCAGCCGCGCCCCCGGGGGCCGTATCACTCGGGGAGGCCGAGGCAGCCTGCCATATTCACACTCTCGACTTTCCAACCCGCAAAGTATAGCGGCGGGCGCACCCCACGGCAACCACCCGGGCTGAAAGCCACGCCGCCACCGCAAAGGCGCAACCCGCCGCTGCCAGTCGCGAGCAGGCGACGGGTTGCAACGACCGGCACGCCGACCAGGAAGTGCGGGCACTTCGCCGGCCCCGCGCCGAACGGCGATCAGACTCCAGGGTTTCTCAGCGGGCCTACGGGCCGGTCAACAGGCGGACGAACGGGTTGATGTCGCCGAAATCCAGCACCCCGTCGCCATTGATGTCGCCGTTTAATAGGTTGCACTTGGGGTACTGAGTTTGCCAACTGCTCGGGCTAGTCAGCGCCAAGACGAACGGGTTGATGTCTCCGAAACCCACTTGCCCATCGCAGTTCAAGTCTCCGGCCAAACACGACAACCAGAGCAGCAGGGCGGCAGGCTCGCTGGACACGCTCCCGCATGCGTTGGAAACGAAACACCGCACGGCATAGTCCGTGATGCCAACGCACGGAACAACAGCTATCCGGGCTTGCGGCGTCGTCGCATTGACGGCCCAGGCTTGCCCGCCACAGGCAAGTGCAATCGGTTCCGGGCCGAGCGCCAACCACAGCCCCGGCTGGTCTTCGATCTGCCATTGATAATCGAAAGGCTCGGTGCCCTCGACCAAGATTTCGAAAGTCGCCAGTTGCGACGGACAGGCAGTCTGCGGCGTCGGTTGCGCGATGATCGCCGGTGCCTGACAACAGTGCGGGGCGTTGTAAGAACCGGGCGTGCCGATGTCCCCGGAGGACGCCGCAAACGAGCCGTACTTGTCTCCTACCGCCGACAACTCCCAACCATAAACGTTGTTCTCCCCGATGTTTTCGAGACAGGTCTGACCACTGCGGTTCTGCGTCCGGATGCTGCCAGGATAGGTCTGGTCACCGTAGTCCAAACGGTCCACCAGCTCGTAGGAGGCGTTGTACAGGTTGATCTGATCGTTGCGCCCGAGGTTGTTACCGCCGACCGTTCCCAGGCCGCCGATGATCTTGACCTGTGCCCCAAGTCCCCATGCCGCGCGGAAGGCGGCAGCATCACTCTCCGTTATCAGAACCGATTCCCCGGGCTGAACAACACCGAAAGCGCTCAGGTCAAATGCACCCGGCTGACCGTGATTGTCATCGAAGCTCCAGCCGGTCATGTCAATCGCGTTGTCGGACAGGTTGGTAAACTCGACGAACTCGCCGCTATTACCCTGGTACATCCACTCGGTGATGCGCATCCCCTGCCACCCGCCGAGGCTGTATTTGACATACAGCGGACCGCGCTCCGACAGGGACGGATAGAACGACTGCGACGAGTAGCTGTTTGACGCCGTCGCGCCTACGTAATAGGCCACAAGCTGACCGGAGCTGCCAGCTACCGGCAGGTCAGCCACATAGACATCGCTGCCGGCGGCCGTCATGTTCATGCGCTGATAGCCGGTGGCCGGGGTGGGTCGATAGAAGAGTTCCACCTTGGCGATCGGGCTGCCGGCCGGCACGACCGATGCACTGATTTGCACTGGCTCGCCGGGCGCAGGCGTAGCATTCGAAGCTGCCACCCAATTGATGGTTGGCCCGGTAGCCGTCAGCTCGGCGATGGAGGCCAGGTAGGCGGCGCGCTGCTCAATGAATTGCTTGATACCGATTATGTTGCCGCCCGCCAGTCCGGGGTAGGGCATGTAGACTGTGCTCGTAAAGTTCTGTTGGAAAAGCTCATAGGAATACAGCTTCTTCGGGTCGGCTTGGACGGCGGCGGCAATCAGATCCCGATGGGCCATGAAGATCGGCCCGAAGTAATCCCACGTCAGGTCCGGTTTGACCGCGCGGTAGTGCGCCATGTAGCGCTGTCGCAGCTCGGGCACCGCCAGCACGTGACTGAGAACCGGCTTGTTGGTAGCCATGAAGTTCCGCGTTATGGACCAGGTGGCCTGGGTGAAGGTCTCGTTGGCGTCCCGCTGAAAAAGGTGCGTCCGACCATCCAACGGGTCGCGGTAGACCATGAAATCCGAACCCTTATTGATATAGCTGTCGTCATCTGTGAGGAAGTTTTCCAGCACCACCGACCAGGTCGAGGGGTCGATCGCGAACAGCCGGTCGATATTCGGCCAGGTGGACAACGGTTCGTTGGTGACGGCGTTGCACACGGCGATGAGCGCACCCCACGGGTCGGCCAGTCCCCCATCATGTTGAATCTCGTAAGCACTCATGTAGCTGGCCGGGTTGGAACCAACGTAGCGCAACCCCGGGCCGTTAGGATTGTTGGGGCAACGGATGCGCAGGCCATCATCGGCGACAAAATAGTCGCGCAGCATACGCTTGTCCGGCTGCTGAATGTTGCAGTACACACCCCAGTTCTGGCCATTGAGTACCAGCACGACATGGTTGGCGCGCGGGTTCGGGATGAACTGGGCGACGTAGTTGTTGTACACTACCTCCCGGCAGAACGTCGGATCGCGGAAGCCGTTGTTGAAGTTCAGGCTGTCGTAACCCATCAATTCCTGATTCGGGTCCACATGGTCCATGTACACCTTGAGCGAGAACTTCTCTGATCCCGACGGCAAGGCGGTATACGAGGTGTTCCCGCGAATCCGGACGCCGACGTTAGGGTAGGTAATGCCATCGACAACCAAGTCCGCCAAGATGGGTATTTCAGACGCGTAGTTCTCCCGCAGCAGTTGCAACCAGTTCGGGTCATGAAAGTTGATGTAAACGGTACGCAGCACCGTCGTATCGTAGAAGTCCTGTGCGCGGACCGATTTGGTGGCGGCCGCGACGAGTGACAAGCCCGTCCCGATCAAGACGATGAACCGTCTTGTTGTCATGGGCCACTCCCATCCTCGCCCCCCTTGAGCCAGCATCCCGGATCACTCAACCGAGAAACTCCCACGGTATAACGCCTCCCCACACGCTTTATTCGCAAGAGGGACAAAAAGTGGCAGCGACACCCCTGTGGCGCGGTGTTCCAAGCCGAACAGCCCCGCCGCGTCGCGGCGCTCGCTCTGCCGACAGACCGGCTCCCCAGTCACCTGGCCAGCCGACCGCTCCCCACGTCCGGTCTTTCCGGTTACGATGCCCGCTGACCAACTGGCAACAGGAGGACGCAAATCATGACAGCTCACGTCGCCGGCGGCGAACTCGCCACACTCCAGCCGCAGTCCGTCTGGCAGCTTTTCGCCGAGCTGTGTCAGGTACCCCGACCGTCCAAACAGGAGCAGCAGGCTCGTGACTTCATGCGGCGCAAAGCCGCCGAACTGAAGCTAGCCGTACGTGAGGACCGGGCTGGCAACATGGTGCTGAGCGTACCGGCGTCGGCGGGGTGCGAGCGGGCCCCGATCATCGTGCTACAGGGGCACCTGGACATGGTTTGCGAGAAAAACGCCGACACGCAGCATGACTTCGCGCGCGATCCGATTCGTCCCACGATTGGCCGGGACGAGGCCGGCGAGCGCGTCGTGCACGCTCAGGGGACAACCCTGGGAGCCGACAACGGCATCGGCGTGTGCCTGGCGCTGGCGGCCGCCACCAGCCCCGACGTCCAACACGGACCGCTCGAGATTCTCTGTACCGTCGATGAAGAGATGGGCATGAGCGGCGCCAAGGTTCTCGAGCCCGACTTCGTTAAGGGCCGGCGCATGATCAACCTCGACTCCGAAGAAGACGACGCGATCTATATCGGTTGCGCTGGCGGCTGCGACAGCACGCTGACCTGGGTCCTCGCAACCACTGCCCCCCCCAGCGGAAGCGAGGCTTGCCGCGTGACTGTCGCCGGACTGCGGGGCGGGCACACAGGCGGCGACATCCACGAGAATCGCGCCAATGCCATCAAACTGCTGGTCGAAGTACTACGCGGCGCCGAGGAGACTGAGCGCCTGCAACTGGCGGAGTTCACTGGCGGCAGCAAGCGCAACGCCATACCGCGCGAGGCCTGTGCTGTGGTGGTCGGCCCCCCGGGGACGAGCGAGTGTCTCACGCAAGCCGCCGAACAGGTACAAGCCACGGCCATCGGCGCCGGCGAAAAAACCTGTCAGATCAGCGTCACAACGACTCAAGCGCCGGCCGTAGTCAGCGCCGGCGATACACGGCGATTGCTCGCCACCCTGGCGGCCCTGCCACACGGTGTGCTGGCCATCGTCCCGGATATCCCGGGGCTGGTGCAAACTTCCAACAGCACATCAACGGTGAACAGCGAAATACGCAACGGACGTCTGCATGTGATCGTCGGATGCCTGTCGCGCAGCTCGCTGCGCCCCCAGTTGCATGCCACCGTCCGCCAGATCGCTGCCATCGGGGAACTGGGCGGGGCGGCAGTCGAGAGCGGCAACGAATACCCCGGCTGGGCACCGAACAAGAACTCGCCGCTCCTGGCCACCTGCCGATCCGTCTATGTGCGGCTATTCGGCAGAGAGCCCAAGATCACGGCGATTCACGCCGGCCTGGAATGCGGCATCATCGGCGAACGCATGGGCGGACAAATGGACATGGTCTCCATAGGTCCGCGGATCAAGGGTGCACACAGCCCCGATGAACGCGTGTACGTCGAGTCGGTGGGCAAATGCTGGCGCTTCCTGACCGCCTTGCTCGCCGAGTTGGCCAAGTGATGGTCAGCTAGTGACAGTGCCGCCACGGCGCGCCTGCCGTCGTGGCGCCAGTCAGTTTCCCGGTGTCCGACTGGGCGGTTCCACGCTACTCCAACCGGCAAGTGGCAGCTTGACCACCGATGCTCCCAGGGCTGCCTGGGCTTCGTTCCCTGTGGTCAACCCAACGCCCCACCGCGACCGTCCGCAGACCAACACGAACCGCGCAGATGGGACACTCGGGGCGCCTTGCTGGTCGCCGCGCGCTTGCCGACTACGATTAAGCAAGGCTATCGAGGAATCCTCCATGCCGGCATGCTGGGAGCGCTTCAAGCCCGCGGCATCTGTACGGACGCATCTTTTGGCGGCGGCTGTTCTGTGGACGGTCGTAGGCACGGGATTACTGAGCATTGGCGGCTACTGGGCGCGGCCTGGCGATTCGGCGTCCATCACCTGGTTGCTCGCGCTGGCGGCGCTTGGCGGACTGTTGAAAGGCCATTTCGTCTTACGCCGGGCGGCGGAACGTATCGTTCGACGCATTGAGACACGCGGCGACGGACGCTGCCTGGGCGGGTTCATTTCCCTGCGCACCTGGCTGCTGGTCGGGTTGATGATGGGCAGCGGCTACTGGCTGCGACATGGGTTGTTGCCACGCCCGGTGGTGGGCTTGGTCTACGTCGCAGTCGGCAGCGCGCTTCTATGGGGTTCCAGCCGACTGTGGCGAGCCTGGTGCCAGACTGACGCCGCAGCTCGCCAGCAGCCTCCCAATGGCTTGGCCTGACGACAGGCAAAACGGACGACACGCTGACACGGGGCGACCTGAAAGCAGGCGCGGCAAGCTCGTCGGCCGCCCCAAGCGTGCGGCTGCCCCTGCGCGGGTGACAGTCCTCCGGCACCAATGCGCATGAGTCTGACGCGGACCACGCGCAAGCGGCGGGCTCGGTAGCGTCCGACCCGATGAGTTCCAGGTAGGTCTTGTAACCCTCAAGAACCCATGGAGGCCGGCTGGCCAACAGGCCACGACGGTCTTTGGTTACCAGAACACGTTTTATTGGTCGCAACTCGTCCTGCCGCTTGCCTTGCCACATACGTTTGCTGCACGGAACGCTATCCCACGCCGATTCATAGAGCAGAAGCCAGGTGCGTGTGCGACCGCGGCCGAACGAGCTGACGGGAGGTGGCCGAACCAATGCCGCTGCTGATACCGACCGATGAACTGCGCCCCGGAATGCAACTGGTCGAGCCCCTGGTCTCCGGTGGCCAGGTCTGGATGCAGAACGGACGTCCCTTGACAGAGACCGACGTCGAGAACTTGCGGCGGCGGTTCCCGGACCTGGCCGTGCGTGTGGCCGACCCGCTCCTGGACAATGCCGTCAAGTTTGAGGATGACTCGCGTGAACGTGAAGTGGCGGTGCTAGCGCAGCGCCGTGTCTCGGAGTGCATGTCACAGGTCGGGCAGCGCTTTTCCAACCGCACTTCGCCGCAGGAGGTGGATTTCAACGCCATCCAGGCAGCCCTGCGCGAGCTGATGGTCCACCTGGAGAAGAACCCGGTGACCGCCGCCTTGGTGGTTCGGTGCATGGACAGCAGCGGCTATCTGGGGTTGCACACCGGCAACGTGTTCTACCTCAGCATGTTGTTGGGGGCAGCGGCCTTGCACCTGGTGATCGCGGAGCGCAAGAAAGTCGCCTGGGCGCGCGATGTACGCTCGACGTTCACTCAGGACCTGACGCCGCTGGGACTGGGCGTGCTGCTGATGGACTTCGGGCTTATTCCGCATCAACACCTGCTGCTGAAGAAGGAACCGTTGACGCCGCCAGAGCGTCAAGTGCTGTTGGATCATCCTCAAGCCGGTGCGGAGATGCTGCCGTCGAACATCAACGCCGTCTCGCGCATGATTGTGCGCACGCATCACGAGAACTACGCCGGTAGCGGGTATCCGAAGAAGCTGCCGCGCGAGAAGCTGGACATTTTCTCGCGGATCGTGCGGATCGCCGACGCCTACGACGCCGCCACCTCCGACGGAGTGTTCAGCGAAGCACGCTCGCCGGCGCGCGTGCTGTGGGAAATGACCTGTGGACCCTACCGCCGTTTCTTCGACCCCGAACTGATGGCGATTTTCGCGCGTCTGATTCAGCCGTTCCCGATCGGGGCCAAGTTGCGACTGAGCGACGGGCGCTACGCCGCCGTCGTCAAGTACAACCGCAAGCACTCCTTCGATCCGACGGTGGTGATCGCCTTCGATGCCAACAATCAGCCGCTGCCGCGCGAGCAGCTCGAGGGCCCCTTCCAGTTGAGCGAACGACCCGAGTTGCGCATCGCCTCGCTTTTGGGCGAGGACTTGTCGTTCATCTACTCGGCGCAGGACCAGCCGATTCCACCCGCCGGCAGCGACTTCACCTCCGCTTACCAGGCCAGCTTCCCGTAATGGGCGGCGCGGCGAAATACTGACGGTTGCCTGGTGGGCGCGTACAATCAGTCGCTCAGCGGCAACGCCAGTCGATCAGAACGAGGAGTCGCCCATGTACACGCTGGTCCTGTTGCGCCACGGTGAGAGCACCTGGAACAAGGAAAACCGCTTCACGGGCTGGACGGACGTTGACCTGTCGGAGCGCGGCCTGGCCGAGGCCCACGAGGCTGGTCGCCTGATGAAACGTGACGGCTACACGTTCGATGTGGCCTTCACATCGGTGCTCAAGCGCGCCATCCGCACACTGTGGATCGTGCTGGATGAGATGGACCTGATGTGGATCCCGGTCCATAGACACTGGCGCCTGAACGAACGTCACTACGGGGCCTTGCAAGGTCTCAACAAAGCCGAGATGGCAGCCAAGCACGGCGAAGAGCAGGTCAGGCTCTGGCGTCGCAGCTACGACGTGCCTCCGCCGCCTCTGGATATCAACGATCACCGACACCCGCGCTTCGATCCGCGCTACGCCCGGCTGGATCCGGCGGTGCTGCCGAGCACGGAAAGCCTGAAGCTGACGGTCGAGCGTTTCCTGCCATATTGGCACGATGCGATCGTACCGGCGATCCGCCAGGGACAGCGCGCGCTGATTGCGGCGCACGGCAATAGTTTGCGGGCCCTGGTCAAGTTCCTGGACAACATCTCGGACGAGGAGATCGTCGGGCTGAACATCCCCACCGGGGTGCCGCTGGTATACGAGCTCGACCAGAACCTGCGACCACTGCGGCATTTCTACTTGGGCGACCAGGCCGAGATCGAGAAGAAGATGGCAGCCGTAGCAGCGCAGGGCAAGGCCAGGTGAAGGCAACGCAAAGCTCCGGCTTGGTACCACTGCCTGGCACAGTCCTTCAGCTTCGCACCGCTCCCCAGCGACGATTAGAACGCGCATCGCAGGTGCGCACGCCCAACACGCGCACTGGCCGGCCTTAGGCGTTCCGATGTGTGGGGCCGGAGTACGCCCGGCCCTTTGGAGACGTCGGCGTGGGACCGAGAAGGTGACGCCGAGCGCGACGAGCCTGACCAGCTCAGGAACGTGGAAGTGGACGTCGTCCAAGCACATCTGGTTGTTGGGGGAACTGGCGGTCCCGCCGACCAACAGTGCATCGACATCATTTCCGTGTCTCAGCCCACATGAACTCGCCGGAAACGAACAGGCGGGGGGCACTCGTGTCCGTTGGAGTCCCACCACTCGCAAAGGCGCCTGCCCGGGCTACCACAATCAGCGCACCCGCTGGCACTGCCATGCCAGGTCGATGCATGGCAGCAATGCTCGCCTGTTGGCAGGCCGAACTGGTAGCGCCTCATCCGAGCCCGAAGCGCCAGCGCGGGACCAGCGTTCCCCTCAGAGCCCGAAGCGCCAGCGCGGGACCAGCGTTCCCCTCAGAGCCCGAAGCGCCAACGCGGGACCAGCGCTCCCCTCCGAGCCCGAAGCGCCAGCGCGGGACCAGCGTTCCCCTCAGAGCCCGAAGCGCTAGCGCGGGACCAGCGTTCCCCTCAGAGCCCGAAGCGCTAGCGAGGGACCAGCGCTCACAGGCTTAGCCTTAGTCTGTTACAATCCGGATCACAAGGAGCATCACAATGTCCAGCGGATCGGTCATCCGTATGACGGCGCCGCCGGCAGTGTATCGCCAACGTCGCGCCCGGCTGGCAGCGGCGTTGACGCGCCCACTGCTGATTTTTGCCGGCCATGCACCGGCGCGGAACTACGCGGCCAATACCTACGCCTTCCGGGCAGGCAGCACCTATCTGTACTTCGGGGGCCCCCCTCTGGAGCACGCCGCTTTGCTCATCGAACCCGGGAGTGACGGCCAGAACGGGTGTGCACTGATCCGCCCGCCTCAAGGTCCGGAAGATGCGGTATGGATGGGGCCGCAACCTGGCGATGACGAGTTGGCCGAAGTGGCCGGACTACCGAAGACGGCCTTGGTGGCCCCGGACGACTTGGCGCGGTTCGTGGCCGGTCGCTCGGTGGCCGGCATCGTACCGCCGGCGCCGCAGACGCTGGCACTGGCTCGCCAGCTCGACATCCAGGAGGCCACGCCGGTCGAGCTGCTGGCCATTGTCCAGTTGCGACTGACTAAGGACGAACACGAGCTGGCCGCTATGCGCCAGGCTGCCCGCATCGCTATCGACGGGCAGCGCGCCGCGCTGAGCGCGGCCCTGCCGGGGCGACGTGAGGCCGATGTGGCGGCCGCATTCTACGCTGTTTTGGTGGCCAACGACTCACGCCCCTCGTTTACGCCGATCATCACCATTCGCGGGGAAGTGCTGCACAGCCACGGGTACACCAACACCATGCCGGCCGGGGCCCTGCTGCTGGTGGACGCCGGTGCCGAGGAACCAGGCGGCTATGCCAGCGATCTGACTCGCACGGTGCCGGTCGGTGGCAAGTGGACCGGCGTGCAGCGCGTGCTCTATGACACCGTAGCCCGGGCCTGCACAGCGGCCGTCGCCGCCTGTGTGCCTGGTGCACGCTTCCGCGATGTTCACGACTTGGCCGCAGAGATCATCTGCGAAGGTCTGGTTGAGGCCGGTCTGTTGCGCGGCGAACCGCGCGAACTCGTCCAACGCCGCGCCCACACACTCTTCTTCACGCACGGCGTCGGTCACCTGATCGGGCTGGATGTGCACGACATGGAGGACTTCGGCGACTTGGCCGGCTACGCCCCCGGGCGCACGCGGCGAACCGCGTTCGGCGACAAGTTCCTGCGCCTCGATCGTGATCTGGTCGCCGGTATGTGCTTGACCATCGAGCCGGGCATCTACCTCTCGCCGGCCGTGTGGCGTTGGCACGACTTGGTTTCGCCCCTGGCCGACGCGGTCGATCGCTCAGCGGTCGAAGAACTATTGGAAGACGAATTCGGCGGGATTCGTGTGGAGCAGACGATCTGCGTACGCGAGGCCGGGGGTCCAGAAGTGTTGACCGCTGACATGCCGACCGATGCCGACGCGATCGCCCCGTTGGTCGGCGTGTAGAGTGGCCGGCCGCCCCCTCGCTGGCGCTTCGGGCTGTGAGAAGTAGTCGTCCCTCGCTGGCGCTTCGGGCTCGGATGAGGCGCTACCAGTTCGGCTTGTCAACAGGCGGGCATTTCTGCACGGCCGGTCCAGGGGCGAGGT